>Ga0187776_10000252_pt1 | contig 26072 bp, 20 predicted proteins | sample 0216_BV02_MP12_2_FD_132426 | JGI IMG/M metagenome (GOLD analysis project Ga0187776, IMG submission 132426) | Tropical peat soil microbial communities from peatlands in Department of Meta, Colombia - 0216_BV02_MP12_20_MG | ecosystem: Environmental > Terrestrial > Soil > Wetlands > Peat | place...
AGTTAATCCCCCCATAGAAGCCAATGTGCGGGCCCCAGTATCCGGGATGGAAAAGATAGAGGCCTCCCTCCCAGCCCCACCATGGCGGAGTCCAGAGAAAGCCGGGCTCCGGAGCCAGCACCCAGGTCCCGGGCACCCAGTAGTAGTCATCCGCGTCCGCATCCCAGGCCCAGTATCCCGGCGTCCAGATGTAGCCTTCACCGGGGCACACCGGTTGCACGTACACCGGCAGCGCCGGAGGGCCGAATGCGACGCTTATTCTTACCTGTGCGAACGACGCCGCTGAAATCGCCAACATGAAAACTGCGAATAAGATCGAACGAAGTGCAAAGTTTCGCATGGTGTCTCCTTTCGCCTGCTCAGATCCCGCTTGAACGTTGTCCTGCCGCCATTTGGAGCCGGGAGACTTGTAAGGCGTCAGCTTCTAGTAACCAACTGATGGAGAAAGATTCCAGGCCGGGATTCCATCGTACCACTTTTCGTGACCCAGGTGGCGTAAGGCAGGTTGTCCCGGCCTCCCTTGAATCGCACTTCGGATGCGGCTGCAAAATCAATGGACCAGCAGCCCCGAAGCGGCAATCACCAGCCCGCCGGCGCCCAGGATCAATCCAAACACCCAGAAGAGCTTCTTACGCGTCAGCAGCGTGATCGAGCAGATTACCAGCGCAGCCTCGAGCAGAACCTCGCCCAGATCGAAGCGGTCCGCGCGGCGCCCTTCAATCAGCACCTCATTTTCCGCGTCCTCGGCTTCGTTCCGGATGTCCTTCTCCTCCTCGCGGTAGCGCTCGATTTCCTTTGCGTACTTTTCCTTCACCTTCTGCGTCTTTTCTGAATTCTGAACAGTGAATACGTCGAACTCGTCGATGAACAGTTCGTAGTTCCTGCGCCGGATATCCTTTGCCTGGTAATACGCCCATTGGTCCGTCGCCTTTGTTTGATGAAGCATCTCTTCGGTGTGGGCGCGGTGTCCCAGCAATCCCGTCGCCGCCACCAGCACGGCGAAGACAGCCATCGTCACCGTCACTGGAGCCAGGTTCGGCTCGTGCGCGCCATGCTCGGCATTCTCTTCCAGCTCCTGCATCTCTTCGGGCATTCGTTCACCGCCGTGAAAATTCAATTTCGTGCGCGGAAGAGAATAGCAGAAGAGGTTTGCTCCGGGCCACGAGTCCGCAGTTCTTCCTCCCTGCGCATCCGCGCGGCGGGAACGTGCGCGCAACGAAAGAGGGGGCCGGCTTCGCCCCCTCGTTTTGCGCAAGCTTTATTTCGCTTAAACGGTCGTTACCTTCGCAAACTTCTGGAACGCCGGAATCGTCGCAAACTTCACTTCGAAGTCCTTCAACATCGGCGTGCCCTTAACATATTTGTCGAGGATCTTCAGGATCTCCGGATAGGCGTCCCGGTTGAATTTCACAGCGTCCTCTTTCTCTTCCCACAAACTCATGGCTACTGTATCGAGCTCGTTCGGAGCGACCAGGATCAGTTCCTCAAGGAATCCTTTCTGCTTGCGGAGCAGGGGAAGAATTTCCTCATCCATGACGCGCGGGAATTCGCTGACCATGCCGCGCTTCAGTTGCATTGTTAGATGTCGGGCAAACATTTGTCCCTCCTTGCCCCTATCTGGGAGGGCGATGCCGCGGGGGGCGCCTGCATTCCAGCGCGGACACACGGCTACCCGCTCAATCCGTCCTCCTCAGCCCTGTCTAGCGACATCCTGCCGAGTTTGCAATGGCGGGCATCACTGTGCCGTGTGACCGGGCAGGAGCAATGCGAAGGGAATTAGCCGGATGGGGGAGGGACGTCCGCGGGTCACGCGTCACAGAAAGACATGACGCGCGTCACAGCGGCGCCCGAGGCTTGCCGGTAGCCTCGCGCCAGGTGGTGGAGCCATGGTCAACATCGTGCGGCGATTAAACGGCGGCGAAGAGGTTTGGATCAAAGAACTCGACGACGCCATGCAGGCGAAAGCGCTCGTAGAATCCTTCAAGGAATTCTGGCCCGGTGTGTACATCGTCCGCGACTCGGTCAGCGGCAGGGAAATCGACATCCGCAAGATCGTCGAAATGCCCTACGTTTCCGCGATGCCGAAATACGTGCACTGACGGCTGGCCAGTGCGGCGGACGGAGCCCCACGCTCCTGGCGCCTCTCTTCTCGCTAACCAGATTTCCTTTCAGAATGAATCATTCTTCCATCAGCTTGCGAATCAGCCGGCCCGTTGATTCCTCGTCGCGGAAACTGATCTCGCGCCCGACAAAGCGGACCCTCCCCGACTTGTCCACGAAGAGGACCACAGGAAATCCGTGCACCACGTAGCTGCCGAGCGTTTTGTCTGTCGAGATTACGAAGTCAATGTCCGGCGCATTTTCCTGCCGAGCTTTTTCTACATCCGCGTCCGTTTTGGAATTTGTCGAGTAGGCGTACCGCGAACCTACTTCGTAGCTTGTCACGTCCGCGACCAGCAGCTTTTCTTTTCCGTAGCGGTTTTGCAGCTCGTTCAGCCGGGGCATCTCGAAGACGCAAGGTCCGCACCCCAGAAAGAAAAAGGATATGACCTCCACGCGCCCTTTTTGGATCAAGTCCGGACCAGATTTCCCGCCGAACTCCTTCAAGACAGCAATCGCAGGCGCCGGTTTCATCTCCATATTGACCCAGTACAAATCCTCAGCGCCCCAGCTCTCCGCGGCCTCCGGATGTGATTTGCCGAATGCGTTCAACTCGCCCAGCAGTCGCGCGGCCTCGTCATTCTGACCAGCCAAATAATAACGGTGTGCAAGATCCGCGCCGGCGCTCATCACGCTGCTTGCGTGGACAGGTGGCACGCCAGGCTTTTCAGTGCGGTTGCGCTCGACCAGAATTCCGTAACGCTCCTTCGACCATTCGAGCGCCTTCGCTGCATTCGTGTCTGATTCGGTATCAATCACCACATCGAGCTGTGACTCGACCGGCTCATAAGGGTCCCCTCGCAGGATAATTTCGAAGGTTCCCCATGCCGCCTCCCGACCGCCACCCGTCTGCATTTCCGCAACCGCCAAGACTAGGCGCGCATCGGCCGCATGTGCCAATTCGCTGCCCGCAAGGTAGCGCTCCACCGCTGGCAACGCTTTCGCAGGGTTCCCCTCACACAGTTTTGCCAGCCAGTACAGCTCTTCGCCGGAGACGCTCTCCACCTGGAAAGCAGGACACAACTCGTTGGCATGCTTTCTAAAATCAGCTTCTGAAGCGATGGGGGTAGGGGGCAGCTTGTGGGCACGAAAAGCCTCGTCCCGCTCAGTCAGCGCCCGATGTGCAAATTCGTATGCCTCGGAGGGCTTGGTAAAGGTGGTCTGCGCATGCAAAACCTGCGTGATAAAGAGGAGAGAGCGAAGAAGAGGGAGAATCTTCATGTTCGTCGCCCGCGCTGATACCGCACGAATTAAATCAAAACTATCTTGATTCTACCATTTAGTGCTCGCGTCTCCCCCGGGCCGCCGATTTTGTCATTTTGATTCGCACCCCAGAAGGAATTCCTGTCAATCCGTATATCTACGAATTTAAATCCGCCCCTCGTTTGTGCTACCGTTCCCCGTGGCAAGTTCCGGCCAACTCCGATGCGGCGCCAAAACTCCACCGGCCCGCGCCCGAAATTTCTCAACCCCCTCAAACTTCGATTTGTATTCGCCCAGCCTTGCGGTTCAAATCGGGAATCCCATTTTTTTAAGCGGTACTCCATTTAACCGAAGGTGGCTTAAGTCACTGAAAACAAGCACAAGAAATTTTTCTAATCGGTACAAACTAGGGGGGGGTCTCAAATCGCTCATTTTCGCCCTTCCATTTTCTGGAGGTGCGCTTTGTGCGCCCCTAGTCCCGTCTCGGCCCCGCGCTCGGCATTCCGACGCCTCTGCCTCATGCCTGGAACCTCGCTATAATGGTCCCTCATCCAAAGAGGGCCATGATGAGCAGGCAGCAGGCAGCCGTCGAATCCGCGGCCGAAAAGGACGCCCGCGAGCGCGTCTGGGACGCCTTTCGCCGCTGGGGGTACCTCCAGGCGAATCTCGATCCACTCGGAGGCCTCGGACGAGTGGCGCTCCCCGAACTCGATCTCGCCGGTCCCGAGGCCGACGCGGCCAAGCGAATCTACTGCGGCAGCATCGGCGCGGAATTCATGCACATCTACGATCGCCCGCGCCGCGATTGGGTGCGGGAGCACATGGAATCCGCAGCATCGCAGCCCGACCGCGCGCGCATTCTCGACCGGCTGATTCGCGCGGAAGTTTTCGAACAAGTTTTGCAGACGCGCTACCTCGGAACGAAGCGCTATTCGCTGGAAGGCACGGCCGCGCTGATTCCGTTGCTTGACGCGATCCTCAACGCCGCCGCCGAGCAGGGAGCGGAGCAGGGCGTTCTCGCCATGAGTCATCGCGGGCGGCTCAACGTGATGGCGCACATCGTGGGACGCCCGGCCGCAGAAATTTTCGCGCACTTCGAAGACGTGGACCCGCGCAGCGTCCTCGGCGGAGGCGACGTGAAATACCACATGGGCGCGACCGGCACGTTCGCAGCCGCGAACGGCCGGCAACTGGCCATCCATCTCGCGTCGAATCCGAGCCACCTGGAAGCAGTGGACCCGGTCGCCATGGGCCGCGTCCGCGCCAAGCAGACACGCATCGGAGAGGACGGCCGCCGGGAAGTGCTCGAGGTGATCATGCACGGCGACGCCGCCTTCGCCGGGCAAGGCGTGTGGGCGGAAACTCTCAACATGACCTGCGTCGAAGGCTACTCCATTGGCGGCGCGGTCCACATCATCATCAACAACCTGATCGGCTTCACCACCGTACCCTGCGAAGCCCATTCCTCGCGCTTCGCGTCCGATCTCGCGAAGCGGCTCTCCATTCCCATCTTCCACGTGAATGCGGAAGATCCCGACGCCGTGGCGCGCGTGGGCCGCATGGCGCTCGAATACCGCTACACGTTTCACGAGCCGGTCATCGTGGATCTGATCGGATTCCGCCGGCACGGTCACAGCGAAGTGGATGACCCTACGATCACGCAGCCGATCCGCTACCGAAAAATTGACGAGCATCCGCCGCTATGGAAAATCTACGCGCAGGATATCGGCATGAATTCGGATCCTCTGGTGAAGGAAGTGCACGACGAGCTCGACGCCGCGCAAAAAGAGGCTGTGGAGCTGGAAAAGCAGCCCATCATGCGCCAGTTGCCGCCTTACTGGAACGCTTACCGCGGCGGGCGATACAACGCATCATTTGAGGTGGACACCGCTATCCCGCTCCCCCAGCTCACTGCAACGGGCGAAAACATCGCGAGCTATCCTGCGGACTTTCACATTCATCCAAAAGTGAAGAAGCTTCTCGAACAGCGGCTGGAGATGGCCCGCGGCAAGCGCCCGCTCGATTTCGGCATGGCCGAGGCGCTGGCGTTCGGCTCGCTGCTCATGCAGGAAATTCCGGTGCGCCTGAGCGGGCAGGACAGCCGCCGCGGCACGTTCAACCAGCGCCACGCCGCGCTGATCGACGTCGAAAACGAAACTCAATACGTGCCGCTCCAGCACCTCGCCCCCGGCCAGGCGTGGTTCGAGGCTTTCAATTCCACTCTTTCCGAAGCCTCTGTGCTTGGATTCGAGTACGGTTTCAGCCGCGATTTTCCCGAGGCGCTCGTGCTGTGGGAGGCGCAGTTCGGCGATTTCGCCAACGGCGCACAGATCATCATTGACCAGTTCGTCGTGGCCGGCGAAGACAAATGGAATTTGCTCTCGGGCGTCGTGCTGCTGTTGCCGCACGGCTACGAAGGACAGGGACCGGAACATTCGAGCGCGCGCATTGAGCGTTTCTTGCAGCTCGCCGCTCGCGACAACATCCAGATCTGCCAGCCTTCCACCGCCGCGCAGTATTTCCACCTGCTGCGACGCCAGGCTTTGCGATCGTGGCGCAAGCCGCTCGTGGTGTTCACGCCGAAAAGCATGCTGCGCCATCCGGCGGCTTCCTCATCGCTCGCGGATCTTGGAGGCGGCCGATTCCGCGCAGTGATCCCCGACCGTGGCAACGGCACGGCCACTCGTGTGCTGCTCTGCACCGGAAAAATCGGACACGAGCTGGCCGCCGCGCGCCAGCGCCGCAAAAACGATTCAGCCGCCATCGTATTTCTTGAGCAGCTCTATCCGTTTCCGGAAGCGGAGCTGGCGGCAGAGATGGATCGCCACGCGAAGGCGCGCGAATTCGTCTGGGTGCAGGAAGAGCCGGCGAACATGGGCGCGCTCGCGTTTCTTCTGCCGCGGCTCGAGCGGCTGGCGCGCGGCCGCGCGGTGCTGTCGGTGAAGCGTTCGGCGAGCGCGAGTCCCGCCACCGGCTCGCACAAGGCGCACGAGCTCGAGCAGCGCACGCTGCTCACGCTCGCATTCGGAGCCGCTGCGAGGACATAATGGCGGCCTATTTTCGCGAGATGATGACGGTCTGGAATCCGTTCGGCAGAGGCATCTGCTCGCTCGAAGAAAAACCCGCCGCGTGGAACATCTGCTCGAATTCGCGGAAGGTATACGTGTCACCATCCGGTGTCGAGGCGAGCATGATGAGCGAAAATGCCGCGGCGCGTGGCGGCGTCACGCGGTCGTCGTTCGGCACGAATTCGAGAGTCACCGCGCGTCCACCGGGAGCGAGGGCCGCGCGCACTCGGCGCAGCATCATTTCATTCATCACCGGATCGAAGTGATGCAGAATGTTCGTCAGCAGCACGATATCGTAGTCTTTGCCGTAATCGAGCTCGAACGCGCTTCCCGCAAGTTTGTGATAGCGCGAGAGCACTCCCGCCTTGGCGGCATTTTGTTCCGCTACTTCCAGCACGCGTGGCCAATCGAGCGCGTAAATCTCTGCGTTCGGGTTGTGCTTTCCCAGCGCGATGCCGAACAATCCATGACCCGCGGCGATGTCGAGCACTTTCCATTTTTCGCCTGCTCTGGCGTTCAAAATTCCCGCGATCGCCTCGGACGCAGGGATCTGAAGCGGCGCCATCGAGCGGGCAAATTCAATCCAGATTGGATTGTCCGCCTCTACGGTTCCGTCACCCGGCATAGTCGTACCGCCTTTGCGGACCGCTGCCGTAAGATCTCGAAACCTCGCCACTCCCTCGAACGATGTGAGAAAGTCAGCCGCCGACGCGATGCAGACGGGAGAGCGCCGGTCGAGAAAAACTGCGGTATCGGGCGTCAGGCCGTAACGTTGGCCCTGCTTCGTCAGAAATCCGATGATCACCAGGTAATCGCACAGGATGCGCATCCCTCGTTCGGCTGCCTGGCAACGCTTCGCCAGCGCCGCGGCAGTGTCGGTTCCCTCGCCGATAGCGGTGAAAACGTCCAGTTCGATCGCCGCCTTGAGGGCCGCCGTGCGTTGGTAGGCGTTCAGAGTGTCAAAAACAAGTTCCGGTGTCGGCTGTGTATGTCCTGCGGCTGTGGCCATAGGCAATTCCTCCCAAGAGACTTGGATGCGCTACTTCGCCTGCGAATTCTTGTCGAAGCACCAATGCACAAACTCTTGCTTGTACCGGTTGACAACCGAGGCAGGCACGTCCGATTCGTTCACGTGCTGAAACGCAAAATCGATCTGGCCGCCCTCCCTCACCGTGCCCAGCACGAAGCCGTACACATTCGTCTCCGAAGACCGCGCATTCGCCGCGTCTGGCGGCAGCTTGTAGCGCACCGCACCTGCTGTCCCCACAATCCAGCCCGGAAGGACGCCGCCGTTCGCGTGCCAGTATTCGGTGTTGAAGGTGCCGTCCATGAAATAGTGCGAGTGGCTGGCGAGCACATAAACGCGCTTGTGCGCCTCGTTCTGCGCCTTCAACAAATCCAAATACACGCGGCGCCCACTTTCCGTTCCCGCGGGGGTCTCGTTCATGCTGTGCCCCTTCGAAATGCTGTCCGGCAAGGCCTTGTGCATCCCGGTGACAATCGTCGTGATCTTTGGATTTCTCGCATCCGCTTGCATTACACCCTCGAACCATTGCACTTGGGCATCGTCAAATTGGTCGTCCGTGGCGTTATCGAGGTTGATGAAGTCAATGCCGCTGAAAATCCAATGATAATAGCTCTTCAACATGTGGTCGTTCGGATTGTCCGCCAACCGCTGCCTCCGCGGGGTCGAACTGCCCAGCCAATCCGCAAACTGAATGATGAACTGCTCTCGCGTGTGCGGCGGCACCATTTCATGATTCCCGACGCCCAGATAAACCGGCGTGGGGCCGAACGGTGCGATCTGGTTCTGAAGAAAATCGTCCCAGGCGATCTGCTGGTACGTGGCGATGCTCATTGGCTTGGCGAGATGCTCCGGCTGATGCTGCATATCTTCATCGAAATCGTAGAGCGCACGGAAATCACCGAGGTGCCAGTAGAACTGCGCCGCTTTCTGCCGCACGCCTTCGGCAATTGCAGGCATGACCACGTCACCGCAATTCCTCGAATCTCCCGAGACCGCGAAAGTAAACGGGTGCTCGGTTGCTTCGCCAGGACCCTGATTCTCCGGCGCGCCGGCCTGCCCCCACGCAGGGCGAGCCGCGAGAAGCAGCGTCAACGCAAGCAAGAACGGCCCGAGAAGGGACTGCAGCTTCATCCTCGCACCTCGTCATCCATCTGCGACTGCCATTCTCTCCCGACTGCGCAGGCCGAAGCAAATGGCCGGGCCGGATTTGGATTGGAATTCACGGCCGATTCGAATACATTTCTCGCGCAGCAACCAGCGGGTGCATCCATCGCGCATCCCGCCGAGGCCAATCAAATGCAAGTGCAACCCTTCGAACTCGAACGCTGGCAATCCATCTGGGAAAACAAGACAGAGCTGAATATTTCCGAGAGCGGCGTCCACCCGCTCACCGTGGCGGAGTTGGTGGCGGATGAGGAGATGCTGCGCGCGCTGATGGAAACTCAGCAAGGCTATCCACAAACGAACGGAAGCGAAGAACTGCGGTCGAAAATTGCCGACCTGTATCCCGGCGCGGCTATGGAAAACGTTTTGGTCACCTGTGGCGGGTCGGAGGCGAATTTCATCTCCACCTGGGCGCTGATTGAGCCGGGCGATGAAGTCGTGTTCATGCTGCCCAATTACATGCAGATTGCCGGAATCGCGCGCGCCTTTGGCGCCACGGTGAAGCCGATGTGGCTGCGCGAACGCCTGGGCTGGGGGATCGACCTCGACGAATTGCCCCGCTTGATCACGCCGAAAACACGGCTCGTCGGGATCTGCAACCCGAACAATCCCGCCGGTTCGGTGTTGAGTGATGAAGCGCGCGAGGCCATCGTTAAAGCCGCCGGAAGGGTCGGCGCGTGGATTCTTGCCGATGAAATTTATTGCGGCGCGGAAATGGAAGGCCCCATCACCCAAAGTTTTTGGGGCGGCTATGATCGCCTTCTCTGCACTGCCGGCCTCTCGAAAGCATACGGTTTGCCCGGACTGCGTACGGGGTGGGTGGTCGGCCCGCCGGACATGGTGCAGAAGCTGTGGGGCTATCACGATTACACAAGCATCGGACCATCCATGATGACGGACCGGCTTGCGTCGGTGGCGCTCGATCCTTACCGGCGCGAATGGATTCTGCATCGCACGCGCCGCTACATCAACCGCAATTATCCGCCGCTGCGCAACTGGCTCGACGTCAACGAGGAATCGTTTGCGCACATCGCGCCGCGTGCGGGCGCGATTGCCTGGGCGCGGCTGCGCGATGGCTGGAATTCCGCGGAGATGGCCGAAGAGCTGCGTGCGAAAAAAGGCGTGCTCATCGTCCCTGGCGAACAGCTCGGCATGGAATCGCACGTGCGATTCGGGTTCGGTGGCAGCCCGGAAGTGTTGCAAAAAGCGCTTGCACGGATCAGCGAGTGGCTGGTGGAAAAGCGAGGCCAGTGACCGGCGCGCGCATGTTTACCGCTCGTTGACTTGCTGAACGGCGGGCCATAACATGGCGCGAAGCAGATTCTCCTGCCCTCCATGAAAGCTCCTCTACCACCGAACGAAGCGGCACGGCTGGAGACTCTCCGCCACTATGCCATCCTCGACACCCTGCCCGAGCAGGAGTTCGATGATCTGACGCGCCTCGCCGCACTCATCTGCGGCACGCCGATTGCGCTCGTCAGCCTCGTCGATGCCGAGCGCCAGTGGTTTAAGTCCAGGTTCGGTCTCGAGGCCAGGGAAACGTCGCGGGATTTGGCCTTCTGTGCGCACGCCATTCTTCAGCCGGACGTGATGGTCGTGCCGGACGCAAAGGCGGACGAGCGATTTCGAACCAATCCATTGGTGTTGGGCGAGCCCCATGTGCGCTTCTATGCCGGCGCACCACTCATCACTCCGGAGGGCCATGCGCTTGGGACGCTGTGCGTAATCGACCACGTGCCGCGAGAACTCACGCCGGAGCAGCGCGAAGCGCTGCGCGCACTCAGCCGGCTGGTAGTGAATCAATTCGCACTGCGCCGGAGCGTCGCTGATCTTTCCCAGGCTGTGCGCGAGCGCCGCCGCGCTCAAACAGAGCTGGACGAGCTCTTCACCCTGTCACTCGACATGCTCGCCATTGCCGGCTTCGACGGGTATTTCAAGCGCCTCAATCCGGCCTGCGAAAAAACACTGGGAATCCCGATTCAAGATCTGCTGGCCAAGCCTTTTATCGAATTCGTGCACCCCGATGACCGTGAGGCCACGCTTGCGGAAATGCGCCAGATTCGCCGCGGTCACATCACCTTTTCGTTCGAGAACCGATATCGCTGCGGGGACGGAAGCTACATCTGGCTCCTTTGGAATGCCACGCCCAGCATCGACCAGCAGCTTGTCTTCGCCGTCGCGCGCGACATTACACTGCGCAAACGAGCCGAACGCCGGCTTGCGGCGGGTTACGCGGTCACGCGCGTCCTCGCAGAAGCCGAAACTCTGGACCAGGCAGCGCCGTTGATCCTTATGTCTATCTGCGAAGGCTTGGGCTGGGAATTCGGCGCCGTATGGCGCGTCGAAGAGGAGGGCCAGCCACTGCGCTGCGTGGAATTGTGGCACCCTCCTGCTCTTCAGTTTCCTGCGTTTGTCTGGGCCACGCGGGAGTTTGCGTATCACCGCGGCGTCGGCCTGCCCGGACGAGTGTGGCAGACCGGACAGCCCGCATGGCTTGCTGAGATTCCGGGCGAGGGAAATTTTCCTCGCGCCTCTTTCGCCAAGGAAGACGGCCTGCACTCGGGATTCGCGTTTCCGATCCGAATCGGTGAGCGCGTCGTCGGCATAATCGAGTTCTACAGCCGCGAAATCCGCAAACCCGAAAATGAATTGATGGAAATGTTCGATTCGATCGGCAGCCAGATCGGCCAGTTCACGGAGCGGCGGCGGGCCGAGGCGGACTTGAAACTGTACGCCGACTATCTGGAAGCCGCCAAGCAGGCGAAGGAAGAAGACGCCAGGAAACTCGAAATTGCCAAGAGGAAAGCGGAAGAGGCCACGCGCTCCAAAAGCGAGTTTCTCGCCAACATGAGCCATGAAATTCGGACCCCGATGAACGCCATCATCGGCATGACCGACCTCGCTCTGGAAACGAAACTCACTAAGGAGCAGCGCAATTTTCTGACCACAGTGAAGACATCCGCGGCGTCGCTGCTGACCCTCATCAACGACATCCTCGATTTCTCGAAGGGAGAAGCGAAAAAGATCGAACTCGACCGCACCGGCTTCCCCTTGCGCAAGACGATCGAAGCCGCGGTGAAGGTTCTCGCTGTGCGAGCGGAGCAGAAAGGCCTGGATCTTGCCTGGCGAGTTGCTGCGCGGGTGCCGGACGCGCTGGTGGGCGATCCCGAACGGCTAAAGCGCATTATCGTCAACCTGGTTGGCAACGCGATCAAGTTTACGCAGAAAGGCGACGTTGTTCTGGCCGCGAAGACGGAATCCCGCGAGGCAGGCACTGTGGTGATCCATTTCTCGGTGGCGGACACCGGCATCGGCATCCCGCCCGAGCAATACAAACGCATCTTCGAGGCCTTCGGCCAGGCTGACAGCTCGACGACCAGAAAATATGGTGGCACGGGGTTGGGTCTGTCAATTTCGAAGCAGCTCATTGAATTGATGGGTGGACGCATCTGGGTGGAAAGCGAGGTCGGGCATGGCAGCACGTTTCATTTCACGGCGCGGTTTGCAATTGAGCGCAGGCGGCGAAAGAGAGCTGAGGGAGGTGCCGCAAAAGGCGAGGCCAAGCTCACAGCCCGGCGCCGCCTGGGACGACGCACTCATCGTGCCCTCCGAGTGCTCGTGGCCGAAGATAATCCGGTGAATCAGGAGTTGGCCGTGCAATTGCTCACCCGGCGCGGGCACACCGCCATCGTCGCCGAAAACGGACGCGAGGCGATCGCCGCACTGGATAGCCGCCCGTTTGATCTTGTGCTGATGGATGTGCAGATGCCGGAGATGGGGGGGATTGAAGCCACCCGCGCAATTCGCGAGAAAGAGAAGGCAACCGGGGCGCATGTTCTGGTCCTGGCGCTGACGGCTCATGCCATGCAGGGTGATCGCGAACGCTGTCTTGCGGCGGGCATGGACGGCTACATTGCGAAGCCGATTGACCCGAGGGAATTCCTGGCAACGGTCGAGGCCGCTACCGCATCCATCCCCGCAGCCCCCGGCGGCAGCGATGGCACGGAAGCCAGAGCGGCGCTCGATGAACCCGCTCTGCTTGCGCGATTCAACGGCAATCGCGACCTCTTGCGGACATTGGTGAAAACCTTTCGCGACGATTGTCCCGAAATGATGGCGCGCATCCGCACCGCGCTCGGTTCGCGCGATGCAAAGGCCCTCGCCGAGGCCGCGCACGGGCTCAAAGGCTCGGTGGGAAACTTCGGCCACTCGGCGGCACTTGACACGGCGCGAAAGTTGGAGACAATCGCGCGGCAGGGTTTGCTCGACGGAACCTGGGAACTCTATGCCTCACTGGAAAACGACATTGAGCGGCTGTTGCCGGCGCTCCAGATCATCGGCAACTCGGAAAACGTGGGCGGGCGGCCAGACCGTCTTCAACCGGGCCGGCGGAGGAACTGATGACTCGCATTCTGGTTGCTGATGACGATCGGACCACCAGGCTCTTGATCACGGAAATTCTCCGACATGAGAAATACGACGTCATCGAAGCCGCCGACGGGGCCGCCGCCCTGAAAAAGCTGAAAAGCGACAAAATTGACTTGGCGCTCGTGGACGTCTGGATGCCTAAGAAGAACGGCCTCGAAGTGCTTGCCGCACTGCGCAAAACAAAAAAACGACCAAAGGTAATCGTGATGACCTCCGACGACGCGCCGGAGACGCTGTTGGGCGCCATCCGCGAGGAGGCTTACCAATATCTTGCGAAGCCTATCGAGCCGAAATCCATGCTGGCGCTGGTCCGCGAATCGCTGCGGAAAAAATCTCAGCCTCTTCCGATCGAAGTCGTTTCGGCGCGTCCTACGTGGGTGGAGCTGGTCGTGCCATGTTCGCTCGAGACGGCTGAGCGGATTGAGGGCTTCATGGCGCACCTGAAGGGCGGACTCTCTGAGGATATCCGGCGGTCCATCGGTCAGGCATTTCACGAACTGCTTTTGAACGCCGTCGAGTGGGGAGGAAAGCTCGATCCGAAGCGGAAAGTGCGGATCTCCTATTTGCGCGCGAAGAGAATGGTTCTCTACCGCATCGCCGACCCCGGTCCGGGATTCAAATTTGCAGATCTTGAGCACGCTGCGATTGCCCATGACCCGGCGACCCCAACCGCACACGACCAAATCCGGCAGAGTAAAGGCTTGCGTCCGGGCGGTTTTGGTTTGCTGATGACGCAGGCGAACGTGGATGAGCTGCTTTACAACGAGAAACAGAATGAAGTTGTGTTTGTGAAATATCTCGACGCCGAAAATCCCGGCGGCTAGATGGAGATCAAGCCGTAGCGAATGCCGGTGGTGACGGCTTCGGTGCGGCTCGAGGCGTTGAGCTTCTGAAAGATCGAATTGATGTGGAATTTCACGGTGTGCTCGGAAATTTTCAGGCGCCAGGCCACCTCTTTGTTCCCCAATCCTTCGGCTAGCATCCCCAGAACTTCGCGTTCACGAGGGCTCAACGCTTGATGAAGGATTTCACCCGGCTGCCGGTGGGCCGGGGCGCTCGCACGTGTGACCGATTCCACTCGCTCCGGCCGCAGCACAGCAAATCCCAGTGCCGCCGCATAAACCGCCGCAATAATCTCCTCCGCGGGAGATTCGAGAGAGAGAACGGCGCGCACTGTGCCCGCACCCATGGTCCGTTCCAAAGTCGGAGATTCTCCCTCCTCTGCGAGCACAATGATAGCTGGCGCGCCCTCTCCGTTGGGTAACTCTGAAATCGCAGAGAGAAATTCCTCGGCGGGCTGTCTCCATTCCAGGAGGATTGCGTCCGGTTGCATTTCCTCCAAGATGTCGCCGTGGAACACACCGTGTAGCGTCGTGCTGCTCACCAGGTGCAGCAAATCACTGGATCGGACCAGCCCCTCGAGGCCCATCCGGGCTACGGCCGAATCGGCAGCCACGAGAACGCGCGTCAAGCGGCCTCCCGTCGCCCGCGGAGAGCCTGAGAAATGAACCGCTCGATCTCGTTGCTCGGAATCGCTAGTCCCATCTCACCGGCAACCATGGCGTTTAGACCTACAAGCCGTCCGTCTGCACCCGCCAGCGGGCCGCCGGAATTCCCGGGCGCCAATCGGACCGAGGCTTGGAGCCACGGCCCCCCACGGACGCCGTCCGACCAACCCAATCCATGAATGATGCCTAACGCTGCTGAGCCGCTCAGCCCCCACGGGCTGCCGACCGCCAGCACCAGTTCGCCCGCTCGGATTGTTGACGAGTCGCGGATTGTGATCGGCAAGAGATCTCGCGCGGCCACCCGCAACACCGCAAGGTCACGCTCCGCGTCCTGTGCAAGAAGATTCGCCTCGAACTTTCGCCCGCCTGACAGCAGAACAGTAGGCTGCCTCGACCGCGCAACGTGTGCGTTTGTGACAATCACGCCGTCGCTTGCCCAGATGACTCCACACCCGCTGCCACGGCCGGCATCGCGGATTTCCACAGTCGAACGACGGAGGCGATCTACCACTGCTGCCGCGTCCGGAGCGAGCCTTGACGCAATGCTGGAAATTCGAGGCGCCATTGTTCTTCTCCTATCTGATGCGCGAAGGCCGCTCGGATATTCTGAGTGTGAGGGGAACCAAGGCGCCTCCGCGGAGCACCGACGCGGCGATGTCTCGCCCGATGAACTCGGCGCCGAGCTTTGCCTGGACGTCGCTGATATCGTTTGCCGGCGCACCATCAAGCGACACCAGAATGTCGCCAATCATCATTCCCGCCTTGTCCGCTGGCCCATCCGGCTCGATGGTCACCAGGATCAGCCCTGTCTGACCCGCCAAGTTCAGTTTTGCCCTCAATCGCTCGGGCAGCAGCACCGACTGTGTCGCAATTCCCAGGTAGCCCCGCGCAATATGACCTTTAGCCGCAAGTTCATCCGCCACTCGGCTGACTGTTGAGGCAGGAATAGTTATGCCCAGCCCGCGCGCAAGCCCTGTCGTGTTTATGCCCGCGATTCCGCCCGCTGCGTTCACTAGCGCGCTGCCCGAAAACCCGATGAAGATGGAGAGGTCAAGACGGATGAAACGATCAATTCTTCCTCCCCGCCAAGTGCGCCATTCGCCCGCGGCGGAGCTGACAATTCCCAGACTCGCGCCAAGATGATTACCTTTCGTGCGACCGACAGCGAGAACCAAGTGGCCGACTTGCAGATCTGCCGTACCAACAATCTCGGCGGCACCGGTGCGGGGTTCTTCGAGTTTGAGCAGCGCGAGATCAGTGCTGGCATCGCGCCCGGCGATTTTAGCCGGGACTGTGCGACCGTCCTCAAGCGTCACCGTGATTTCTTCTTCACGGCGAATGGTGTGGTCAGCCGCCACCACGAGGCCGGGCTTCAATAGAATGCCGCTCGTTGGGACACGTGGGCGCGCGTCAATAGCTACGACGGATCGTCCGGCGCGTTCAACGGCCGTGGCCAGATCATGCGAAAGGGCCGCCAGTGTACCCAGCGTGCCTTGTGAAGATGTTTCCATGGGTTCCTCGTCTCTCAGACTTACGGCTGGGTGCATCTTGCAGGATGAGAATGGCCGATTCGCTCCCCACATCGCATCGGTATTTCGGCTAGGTCGCACCCGGAAGATTGGTGAGGATGGCGGAACGAATGGCTGTATACTGCCCGCGTACCTCACATCGACAGATTCCAAGGAGGTTCCAGTGGCTAGAAAAGTCACGTTGAAAGGTGCCGCTGCAAAGGTGGGTGCGGTTGTCGGAAGAGCCGAAGGCACGGCCCGGAAGATCGCCAAGGCGGGGGCCGTAGCAAAAGAAGAGCTGGAAGAAATCTCCAAACAGGTGGAGGACCTGAAGCGGCAGCTTCAAAAGACCACCCAACGACTCAAGAAAGCACTGCGATAGACGCGATCCGAGAAGTGAACTGCCAGGATAACCAAGCTGGATTTGCGGTGACAACTCCCCGAGCAGAAGCAGACATCCCTCTCTGCGTTGATTTGGACGGCACGTTGGTCCGCACGGACACGCTGATCGAGTGCTTATTCGCACTGCTGCGCGACAATCCCTGGCAAGCATTCCAGATCCCTTACTGGTTGGGCAAAGGATTGCCTTACACCAAGCGCAAAATACAGTCCTTGCACTCGATAGATGCTGGGCTGCTTCCATACAACCAAGATGTTCTTGATTTCGTAAAGCGTGAAAGATCCAAAGGACGGCGAACGGTGTTAGTTACCGCGAGCCACCAAGACCTGGCTGCAAAAGTCGCGGAACACTTGCAGTGCTTCGACGAAGCCCACGGAACAGAAAATGAGCAGAATCTGGAAGGCCGGAGGAAGGCTCGACTCTTGACCGAGCGGTTTGGTCCTCGCGGCTTCGACTATGTGGGAAATAGCCCCGCGGATATTCCCGTCTGGCAGAACGCGCGAATTTCATTCACTGTTAACGGCTCTATGTCGGAGTTGGATGGCCAGACGATCGAGCGCCTTCCGGATACAAGTCCGCGCGAAAGCGCTGTGGTTTTGTATGCAAGAACATTGCGTGTGCACCAGTGGGTGAAGAACTTGCTTGTCGCTGTCCCTCTGCTGGCATCTCACAAGCTGTTCGATCCGCAACTGGCGCTGAAATGTATCGGCGCCATTCTGGCTCTTTGTTGCCTCGCCTCCTCCACATATATCTTGAACGATCTCTTTGATGTTGAATCTGACAGGAGGCACCGCACGAAACACGCGCGGCCGATCCCTTCGGGGAGAATGTCCCCGGCGAACGTGATCCTGTTGGCTCTCTTCCTTGGCGCGCTGGGTACTGTTCTTGCCGGAACTATTTCAACGGCCACGCTTGCCTTGTGCCTGCTTTACGTCGTTTGCGCCCTCAGCTACTCCATGTTCCTCAAGCGACAATTGTTGGTGGACACGCTAATGCTCGCAGGTTTATACACCCTGCGGGTTTTGATTGGCGGGGCGGCCACGCAGATTCCCATCTCGTTCTGGCTTCTCGCGTTTTCGATTTTTGTGTTCTTCAGCCTGGCTGTGATGAAGCGCGTTATCGAGATTTCTGGCGCGCCTGCGGGTTCGAAGCCCTCCGGCCGGGAGTACCTCAGCACGGATATATACGTCTTGACGGACCTGGGAATCACCAGTGCCTTTGTTGCGACTGCCGTGTTTGCGCTGTACATCCACAGCAGTGAAGTGCAACTGTTGTACGCCAACCCGAAAGTGCTTTGGGCATTGTGTCTCATAATACTCTACTGGTTCAGCCGTGTGTGGGTTCTGGCTCATCGCGGCTTAATTCATGATGATCCAATCATCTTTCTCTTTAAGGACCGAACCAGCTACCTGCTCGCTGCCATTGCGGCCTTGTCCCTACTGTTCGCGAAGTTTGGGCCATCGGCTCAAATGATAAAAAAATACATCACTTTCTGAGGCTGCATCTTGCTCAAGCGAATCCGGGAAGCAGTCGCTGACTGGCGCGTTCTCTGCATTCCTTTTGCTGTTTTGCTGGCGGTGATTCCATTGGTGGTTCGGGCCAACTGGCGCGCCGTTCATGCCATGACCGACACTACCTATCCCGAGGCTTCTTTGGTCCAGATCGGCCTCTGGGCCGCGCAGTCAGGCCACCTATATCCTTCGCTCGCGGACCCTCCCTTCACTCCGGCCCCCCACGGACCCGCGTATTATGAGTTGCTGCGGTTGCTCGCAACACCCTTTCCTCGTGACTTTCAGGCACTCGCGGTGAAAGCACGCCTGATTTCCCTTCTCGCGTTCACGCTGATGTGCTTTGAACTTGCCCTTATTTCGCAAAGGCTGGGAATGTCACGCTGGATCAGCGCCATTCCGGCGCTCCTCGTGTTCACAAACGCCGAGTTCTATCCTTGGGCGGCCACGACTCGCCCGGACGTGATGGCGCTTCTGATGAACGCGACAGGCATTTTGTTGTTCACGTGGCACAAGGACATCAGTTTCAAGCGCATCATGGTTGCCGGATTGTTTGCCGGCAGCGCCGTTGTGTTCAAGCAATCGATGGCGGCGGCGGGATTGGCGATCGCCGTCACCTGCCTGCTCTATCGTCGCTGGAAGGAGCTTGCCGTCTTTTGCGTTTCCGCTGCGGCAATTCCGGTGGCGGTTATCGCATCTTCGGCGCTCCAGCACGAGCCGGTGTTCGAGGAGCTGTTCCTCATGCGTTATGTGGCAAAGGACCTTCACTCGGAATTGTGGCGCCTCGCCGACCTGTTTTCTGATAATCCCTGGCTTGTGCTGTTGGTTGTAGCTGGCATGTGGGGAGGGCTGATTATCTGGAAGGCGAACTCCCTCCAATCACGTGTTCTGGTGTTGTACTGTGGCTTTGCATGGGCAATCGGGTTGACCACCATGCTGAATGTCGGAGCGAATACCAACTACCTGCTCGAGGGTTGGCTTGCTCTCGCGATGCTCGCGGCATTCGCCGTCGAAGAAATTCGCCGCCGCTGGGGAGAATTGTCTGAGGCAATTCGGTACGCACTGCTGGCATTGCTTTTGTCCAGCACGTGCTGGCAAGCAAGCGAGACATTCTCGCTCAAGCTGGAGCTCAGCGACCTCGACCCGAATGTTCTGGAATTGGTGCAGGGCAAGCGGGTATTTTCCGACGTCCCTTATGTCGCAGCCCATGGCATTGATCCCGAGTTCTTGGATGCATATACGTCCAATCACCTGGAGATCCGCCACATGTGGTCGCCAATCTCGCTTCTCGACGAGATTCAGCGCCGGCGGTTTGATCTCGTAATTCTCTACTATGTCGGCGGCAAACTCGGCAGACCTTTTCGCGGGTACTACTGCCTGAGCAGCGACATTCAGAATGCGATTGAGACACACTATAAGCCGCAATGCGTGCTCAAGGGTGATTCCTTGTTGTTGCTTGTGCGAAATGACAGCGCCAATGCCGCCGAGAGAAATCCGCGGATTGAACAGGCGTGTTCGGCCAGTTCACTGGGTACAAGAAGCGATCTGAGCATTCTCGAAGGAACTCGACCAATTGGTGGGCCCGCCAGGATTCGAACCTGGGACCAACGGATTATGAGTCCGCTGCTCTGACCAGCTGAGCTACGGGCCCGCACCTCAACACAATCCTACAATGAAACGGCCCTTACAAGCCCGCTCCATCAGCCCATGCCAGCAGTCCGATTTGCTTGGTGCAAACGGCGAGTTGAGTATTCAACTATGGCTGAGCGACGTCCGTCACGCGCCCGTTTACGAAGGTCACAAGATAATCGTTGTAGACATAAACCTGCCCGGTGCCAACGTTCATGATTTTTTTCGGCATGCCCATCACTCGTAGCACTTGGGCATAAGTTTGTCCCACCTGGACCGGCGGCGCTCCAGCCTGAGCGTCGCCGCCGGGCTGGCCTTGGTCCTGCGGCTGGCCTTGATCCTGAGCCTGCTGCTGATCGTCGGCAGGCTGCTCCGGCGCCAGAACCTGGCTGATCAGGTCCTGCACTTGATCGGCGGCGGCCTGCACCAGATAGCCCTTGGGAAATTGAAAAGTCACCGACGATTTGTAGGACGACGGCTGCTGCACCCCATTGCATTCATCGCACTCGATCACCGTGACTGTGACCTTGTCGTCCTTCATCTTCACGTCCACTTTCAGGACGTACACTTTTTCGCCGATGTCGATTAGCTTGGTATTTTGGCCCGCGGCTGCTTTTGCGAATCCTCCGGGTTCGTGCAGGTCTCCATCTTTGTAAGTCGCCGACGGAACCACCAGGCTAATAGCAGGCACGCCCAGCATCCCGCCTTTCTGTACCACCAGCACCGTTCCGGGTTGCACCACTCTTGTGCCGGAACTATCGGTCCCCAGCTTTGCAACTTTGTAGACCGATTTCATGTCCTCGGGCAGCGTCGAAGTCGGCGCCGCACTGCTCTGCGCTCGAACAACGCTTCCGAAAACGATCATGGCGAAAAAAGTTGACGCCGTCCGCGCCTTCCAGCTCATCCGCCACATTGCCGACCCCTCCTTGAAAAATTGCCGCGCTCTCACAAAATAAAAATCAGGGGAAGGACGTGCCCCGGTACGCCTTCCCCCGCCTTGCCATCCAGACGCCCGAATTAATCGGCGGACCCGCTGTCCGACGAGGCGTCCTGGACATCTTTCTCGGTCTCATCGGCCTCGGCCTCTACCTGCTTCAGGTCGTCGGCTACGGTGAGATCGGGAGCTGATTGCCCTTCGGGAACCTGTTTGGCGTTGGCGGCCGGCCCGGTGGGAATGCCGCCCTTGCCCTGGTTTTCCGAAAGCGATTTCAAACCGTCGTCCACATTCTGGCGGAAGCTATCGTGCATTTCCTCGATGTCATCCACCTTCATTTTTGACGCGGTTCCCACAGCACAGTCGTCATTCTTGCTGCTCGCCACTTCCACTCCCACCATGTTGTCCGCATCCGGAGTGTCTTCGGTCCGGCGGATCACGTCTCCCGGTGTGATCGCGCAGGCTCCGTCATCCGTGTCCAGGCTCAGATCCGAGGTGGCTATGAACAGCGTGAATCGCGGGTCAAGCGACGGCGGCACTTGATCCTGGCCGGAATCCGCACCACCACCCTGTGCCGCGGCAGCCGCTTTTTCATCCGCGATGATTTGCTTCACTTGCTCCGTGATTTGGTCCTTGATTTCTTTTGTCATCACCACTGCATTGCCGCCATTCTTCTTCGCTTGCAGATGCGCTGACGCATAGACAAACTCCGGTTCGCCGTTCACGTTGTTGCCCTCGGCCGCGGCCTCAGCCGCCGCTTGCAAACTGGCCGCGACCACAAAGTCGGTCAGCCAGAATGCGGGTGACGGATACACCGGGTACGGTGCGAAATAATATCCATACGGCTGGTACCACGGCGCTCCATACCAGCCCCACGAGTAGACCACGGGCGCAGGCCACGGGTTGTAGGCCCAGCCGTAGTACGCCGGTCCGTAGTAATAAGCGGGAACGTAGTGATAGTAGCCGTAGCCGTGATAGTAGTAGGGGCGGTAGACCCGCGCGTAGTAGTGCCCGTTGCGGTAGTACGACCGCCGCGCATATTCACGCCCGCCCCGCGAGAAACGCCGCTCCCCATAACCGCCGTGGCGCCCATAGGACACCACCCGGCCGTGACTTCCGTGCACCGACTCGATTCGTCGTCCGCCATGTGGGCCGCGATTGATCGACATTCCTTTTCCGTTATTGATGTGCGTCGCGTGGCCGTGCGCGTCCATCTTCGCGGTAGCGCCCTTCGAGGTCGTCACCGAAGTTACTTTGCCGCCTTTGTTGCGCTCCACGGCGCTTCCGTTGGCGCGCACCGTCCTGGTGCCGCCATTCGCCATTTGATGGGTTCCGGGTGTGTTGTTGGCGCGCATCGCGTTCGAGGTTGCGCCTTTGTTGCCCGCGCCCGCTCCTGCACCTCCGGCTTTTCCGGCCGTCGAAGCGGCGGAAGTGTTCGTCCGCGTCGTCCCGGCATTCTTGGCGCCACCCGCGGCGTTGGAAGTGTTCGCGCGCCCAGCCCCAACATTCTTGTTCGCATTGGCCGCCCCGCCGGTGCCTGACTTTCCCGCGCCGGTAGTCGTGTTTCCGGCCGTGCGTGTGTTCGCGCCGCCTTTGCCGCTCGATACGTTTGGTGTCAGTGGTTTGTTGCCCGCAGTCGTGTTGGTCCGATTTGTGCCGGTCGTGCCACCGGTCCCCGTTCGGTTGGCACCGGCGTTCGCACCGGTAGCAGTCCGATTATTCGCGCCGACGGCTCCTCCCGCTCCACCCGGGTGTCCCGCATTCGCGCCGGCGGCTCCTCCCGCTCCACCCGGATGTCCCGCATTCGCGCCGCCTCCTCCTGGGTGCCCGGCGTTGGCGCCCCCGCCCGAGGGATGGGGCGCGGCGCTGGGAGCCGGATGTGGCGCGGGTGCGGCCTTCGGCGCGGGAGCCGATTTATTTTTCTGGGCGGCTGCAATTGCCGGGAGAGTGAGAAGCAAAACAGCTAGTAGGAATGGCCGAAAAAGACTAATGAATGACGCACGGCTGAGCTTCATGCGATTCTCCTCTTCGGATTCGACTTTTTCCAGGAGACCTGACCAACAGAGTCTGTAGGAAACGCATACTACCAACGCCCCCTGTGCTTCGCAACAGACATAATTCAGGCTTCCCCCGTTGCGCCGGCGCGTCCGCGGATGGTACATTGCAACTCTTCGGGTCCCCGTGCTACCCGTCACCCGCAGCACGCTTTGCGGAGTGGGCGTCCACTCCGCAATGCGCAATCGAGCAGGAAAAACTGTCATGCCATTTCGAAGTTCTCGCTCAGCGCATGGCTTCCGACCCGGGGAGCTGGCTCCCGAGTACGGCGACCGCCAGGTGCTAGACCACCTGTTTAGCGTGACATACGAGGAATTGCGGCGCCTGGCTTCTACCGTTCGCCGCGGAGACCCGAGCGCCACCCTGAACCCCACGGCTCTAGTCAACGAAGCCTGGCTCAAGCTGGCCAATTCCCCTCGCTTTCCCACTACTTCGCGCCTGCACTTCAAGCGCATCGCCGCCCGAGCCATGCGCCAATTACTGATCGAGGCCGCCCGGCGCCGAAACGCCAGCAAGCGCGGCGGCGGCGCGGAAGTGACGGTCCTATTCGACAAAGAAGTCCAAGCGGCGGCCGGCGCCACTTGCGAGCGCGACTTGCTCGCTCTCGATTTGGCGCTCGAGGAACTCGCGCGCATCAATCCGCGCCAGGCCATGATGGTGGAAAGCCGTTTCTTTGGCGGCCTCGACGTTGCCGAAACAGCCGCTTTGCTTGACGTGTCCGAGACCACGGTTATGCGGGATTGGCGAGCCGCGAAAGCCTGGCTTGCGCACGAATTGCGCCAGGCCCAGTAACCCGCTCCCGATTCTTGCGCCCGGCTCACGGAGCCATGATGGACAGCACGCGCTGGACTCGAATTCAGGCTCTCTTCCACGACGCCGCCGATCTTCCCGCGCCCGAGCAGCGCGCCTTCCTTGCCTCCGCCTGCGCCGGCGACGGCCAGCTCATGGCCGACGTGCTCGCCCTGCTCGAAGAGGACGCCCGCGGCGGCTCGCTGCTTGATAGCGACATGGCCCATGTCGCTCACGACATGCTCGATGAAGCCGTCGTTCCCGCTGTCACTTCGAAAGAGTTCGGGCCCTACCGCTTCAAACGCGTACTCGGCGAAGGCGGCATGGGCGTCGTGTACCTGGCCGAGCGCACCGACCTCGGCAGCCTGGTCGCGATTAAAATTCTGCGCGATGCCTGGCTCTCGCCGGCGCGCCGCGAACGCTTCTCCTCCGAGCAGCGCACTCTGGCGCAGCTCAATCATCCTTCGATTGCCCGTCTCTACGACGCCGCCACCATGCCCGACGGCACTCCCTTCTTTGTCATGGAGTATGTCGAAGGCCTCCCGCTCACCGAATATTGCCGCCGGCACAAATCGTCCGTCGAGCAGCGCCTGGAATTGTTCCGCGCCGTTTGCGAAGCGGTGGTCTATGCGCACCAGCACACCGTGATTCACCGCGACCTGAAACCCGGCAACATCCTCGTCCGGGAAGACGGCGCCGTCCGCCTGGTTGACTTCGGCATCGCCAAGCATCTGGAAAGTCTCGGCCAATCCGTGGACCAGACCATTACCGGCCTGCGTTTGATGACGCCCGCTTACGCCGCGCCGGAACAGGTTCGGGGCGAACCGGTCGGCATCCTGTCCGACGTGTACTCGCTCGGCGTCATCCTCTACGAATTGCTTTGCGGACGGCTCCCCTTCGATTTGTCGAATCGCACTCCCGCGCAGGCGGAAAAAATTCTCATCGAGCAGGATCCCGAAAAGCCTTCGGTGGTTGCCGCGAAAGATGCCGCGCGGGCGGATCGCGCCGGCGAGATTCCCGCGGCCAGCAAGACTGCCTGGGCCGATCTTGACGTCTTGTGCCTCACCGCCATGCACAAGGATCCGCAGCGCCGCTACCGCTCGGTCGAGGCGCTGATTCGCGACGTGGATCATTTCCTGCAGGGGCAGCCGCTCGAGGCCCGGCCGGACACGCTCGGCTACCGCGTCGGAAAATTCGTGCGCCGCAATCGGCGCTCCGTCGCCGCCGCCGCTCTCGTTTCCGCCGCCATCGTCGGCCTGGTGGTCGTTTACACCGTGCGCTTGACGAAGGCCCGCAACGCCGCGCTGGCCGAAGCCGCGCGCACACAACGCGTCCAGAAATTCATGCTGGATCTTTTTCAGGGCGGCGATGAAGACGCCGGCCCCGCCGCCGATTTGCGCGTCGTCACACTGCTGGACCGCGGCGTCAAGCAGGCCCAAAGCCTGGCCAACGAGCCTGAAGTGCAGGCCGATTTGTACGAGACGCTCGGCAACACCTACGACCAACTCGGCAAAGTCGAAGAAGCCGATTCGCTGCTCACCGCCGCGCTCAATCAACGCAAAGCGCTCTACGGCGCCGACAGCGCCCGCGTGGCGGAAACTCTTGTGGACATCAGCCTGCTGCGCGCCGACCAGGCTCAATACGACGAAGCCGAACACCTTGTCCGCGAAGGCCTGGCGATGAGCCGCCGCCATCTGCCGCCCAATCATCCCGCCGTGGCTCGCGCGCAGAGCACGCTCGGCCGCATCCTGGTCGATCGCGGCGAATTCAAACAGGCCATTCCGATTCTCGAGGAAGCTCTGCGCTTGCAAAATGCGCAGGGCAAAGTTTCCTCCGACCTCAGCTCGACGCTCACCGAACTCGCCAACTGCCATTTCTATCTCGGCGATTACGCGGAGTCCGACGCGCTCAATCGCCGCGCCGTCGAAATGGACCGCCAGCTTCTCGGCGACCGCCACCCCAACGTCGCCGAGGACTACATTAATCTCGCGGCCGTCCAGTTGGAGTGGGGCCATTATGCCGAGGCCGAGAAGTACGATCGCCAGGCGCTCGACATCATTCAGGCCTGGTTCGGGCGCGACCACCCGGAAACTTCTTCCATTCTCACGATTCTGGCGCGCGTCCTGACAGCGCAGGGCAAACTGGACGAAGCTGCCGGCTTGCTGCGCGAATCTCTCGCGATTCAAGAGCGAGCCTATGGCGGGAGCCACCCGCGGGTTGCCTCGACGGTCAGTGAGCTCGGAAAGGTGGCTCTCGAACAAGGGCGGCTTGATGAATCCGAAGCGGACTTCAAGCGCGCTCTGGCCATCTGGACCAAGGCCTACGACGGCAAGCACCACTACATCGCCAACGCGCTCGCCAATCTCGGGGGCGTGTACATGGAGCGCAAGCAGTACGCGCGCGCCGAAGGATATTTCCGCGACGCGCTCGGGATGTACGCGCAGACGCTTCCGGCCACGCACCAGCAAGTGGGGATTACTCACGTGCGCCTGGGCCGCGCCCTGCTGCGCGAACGGCATTTCGCCGAAGCCGAGGCCGAAAGCCGCACCGGCGAGGAAATCCTCCAGAAGCAGGCCAATCCTCCCGCCAAGTGGCTCGGCGATGCCCGCCAGGATCTCGCCGACGAACACCACGCCTTGCCCTGACAGGGGTTCGAAATCTACGGCAATTCCCACTGGGCACGCGGCGGGC
>Ga0187776_10000253_pt1 | contig 25897 bp, 25 predicted proteins | sample 0216_BV02_MP12_2_FD_132426 | JGI IMG/M metagenome (GOLD analysis project Ga0187776, IMG submission 132426) | Tropical peat soil microbial communities from peatlands in Department of Meta, Colombia - 0216_BV02_MP12_20_MG | ecosystem: Environmental > Terrestrial > Soil > Wetlands > Peat | place...
ATCGGCGCGTCCCAGGTGACCCGCTCGCGGTGCCGGGCGAGCACGAGCTCGGTGTCGTCGGTGAGCGCGGGATCCTCGAGGAACGCCTCCGGGAAGCCTTCCGCAATGCGGCGATAGAGGTCGGCGTCGGGCGGCGGGTCGCCCTCGGCCCTGTAGTAGGCCTTGTAGTCGGCGGTGACGACCGCGCCGGTCTCGGCGAGCTCGGCGATCAGCTCGTCCGTCCAGTCGCTCGCCGGGTCGAGCTTGAAGCGATGAGCCGGATCGATCTCGAGCCAGCGGTGGACGACCGCGCTCGTCGGCGGGTCGCCGAGCCCTGGCGAGATCACGAACCTGACCGGCTGCGGCTCTCGCCCGACCACCGCGGCGAGCGTCGTCCCAGCCTGCCGCAGGGCCAGGTCGAGCGCGGCGCTCTCGTAGGCCCAGCGGCGGTGCGGCTCCGGCATCTCCAGCGCGTCCGAGAACGACTCCAGCGTCCACGAGCGCGTGAGCGGCAGCGCCGCCCCGGCCGCCTGCTCGCGGTCGTGGTGCTCGGCGTACCAGGTCACGTCCTCGCCGAGGCCCTCCTCTCCGCCGCCCTGCAGGTGGACGACGGTCGTCACCCGCGTGAAGCCGCGCGTCACCGGCTTCTCGAGCCGCTCGAGCTCGTACCCCTCGACCTCGACCCCAAGCTCCGCGAATCGCTTCCATAGACTCTCCGCCATGGATTTCGACCTTACCGAGGAACAGCGGCTGATTCAGGAGACGGTGCGCTCGTTCGTGGACGAGCGGGTCCTCCCGAACGCGATCGAGAACGACATCGAGCACCGCCTCGACATGGGCGTCATCGAGGGGATGGCCGAGCTCGGCCTGCTCGGGATCGTGATCCCGGAGGAGTACGGCGGCGCGGGGCTCGACTTCGTCGCGGAGGCGCTCTCCTGTGAGGAGATCGAGCGCGGCGAGGCTGCGTTCCGGACGCTGATCTCGGTACACGTCGGGCTCAACTCGCTGTCGCTGCTGCGCTACGCCTCCGAGGAGCAGAAGCAGCGCTACCTCGTTCCGCAGGCCCGCGGCGAGAAGCTCGCGTGCTTCGGGCTGACGGAGCCTGCGGCGGGCTCCGACGTCGCCTCGATGCTCTCGACCGCCCGCCGCGAGGGCGACACCTACGTCCTCAACGGCCAGAAGAACTGGATCTCGTACGCGACGGTGGCCGATCACCAGCTCGTCTTCGCCAAGACCGACCCGGAGGCGCGGCACAAGGGGATCTCCGCGTTCGTCGTCGAGCGGGAGTGGCCCGGGGTGACGACCCGCGAGACCGAGCACAAGCTCGGCGTCTGGGCCGGTTCGACGGGGGAGCTCTTCTTCGAGAACGTCGAGGTGCCGGCCTCGAACCTGGTCGGAGAGGAGGGCCAGGGGTTCGAGATCGCGATGTACGGGCTCGACCAGGGACGGTTCACGGTCGCGGCCGGCGCCTGCGGGGTGGTGCGCGCCTGCCTCGAGCGCTCGGTCTCGTATGCGCGCGAGCGGGAGACCTTCGGCCAGCCGATCGGCAAGAACCAGTTCGTCCAGGACATGATCGCGGAGATGGTGCTCGGGTACGAGACGTCGAAGCTCCTGGTGATGCAGGCGGCGTGGCTGAAGAACGAGGGGCGGCGGAACACGCGCGAGACCTCGCTGGCGAAGTGGCATGCGACGGAGTCGGCCTTCCGCGCGGCGCATCTCGCGATCCAGGTGCACGGGGCGTACGGCTACTCGGCGGAGTACGGGATCGAACGGTACTTCCGCAACGCGCGGGCGCCGATCATCTACGAGGGGACGACGCAGATCCACAAGCTGATGCAGGCCGAGCACGCTCTCGGCTACCGGCACCTGAACGGCCGCGACGGCGACATCTCCCCGCTCGCATCCTGGGCGCCCGCGCTCTCCGCGGTCCACGCCAGGGCCTGACCGTCTCTTTTGGCCGTGTCCCAGGGACAGTCCCTGGGCCGTGTCCAAAACAGTCAGGCTCGATACCGCGCGAGAAAGCGCCCACCGGACCAGGGCCAGTCGAGCGCGGACTCGCACAGCCCAGCCCTCACCGGGTTCTCGAGCACGTACCGACAAGTCTCGCGCCAGTGCTCTTCGTCCCGGATGACCCACGCCGAGAATCGGTTCTCGAACAGGTGCCCGGTGCGGCCGTAGCGGCGATTGATGCGCTGAGCCCAGATCCCGTTGAGCCAGTGCATCCCGCTGGAGAGAGACGCCAGGTTTGCCGGGAGAACCAGGTGAAAGTGCGTGGTCATCAGGCAGTAGGCGTCGTAGATCCAGCCGAATCTCTTCTCGGTCCGGAGCACCAGCTCGTGAAGCCCGCCGCGGTCGATCTCGTCGAAGACGATCGCCGACCTGTTGACCCCCCGAACGGTCACCTGGTAGATGCTTCGATCGGGCAAGGACTTGCGTGGTCTGCGCGGCACTCGGCCACGGTAGAGGCGAGATGCGCCTGTGTTCGAGTGGGTGGGCGAACCGGCGCTCTTTGTGCGCTCGATCGATGCGAAGGCCATGTCCCAGGGACTGTCCCTGGGACATGGCTCAGACGACCGGGAGATCGACCTCGACTGCGGTTTTCGGCTCGACCTGCATGAGCCGCATGACCAGCGGGATCGCAGCCAGGATCGGCAGGCCGCAGATCGGCCAGAGGATCTGGTAGCCGTCCGTCGACTGGAAGTACGGCCGTGCCAGGTCGATCGCGAGGCCCGCGAGCGGCGCCCCGATCAGGATCCCGATCCCCTTCGTCGTCGTCCCGAGCCCGGCCGCGGCGCCGCGGTGCTCCTCGGGAACGATCTTGTAGAGCAAGCCCCAGGCGAGCGTCATCACCGTGCCGCCGGCGACGGCGACCGGCACGATCAGCCCGAAGTACCAGTCGTGCCACTCCCGCGCCAGCCCCGCGACGAGAAACCCGCCGCCGTAGACGAACGAGGCGAAGAAGATCACGCGCGCGAGCCCGAACCGGTCGCCCAGCCGTCCCGCGAAGACCGCCGCGATCACGTAGCCGACCGCGACCGCGCCCAGCACCGCCGAGGACATCACCTTCGACTCGCCCAGCCCGCGGATCACGTAGAGGACGACGAAGGTACGCGCCGCCGCGAACGTCCCCTCCCAGGCCGAGTTCGCGATCAGGAAGCGGCGCACGTCCGCGTTCTCGCGGAAGATGCTCCAGCTCCGGCGCACGTAGGCCGCGAAGCCCTCGAACACGCGCCCGTGCCCGCCGTCCTCCCGCACGAGCAGGATCGTCAGCCCGCAGGCCGCGGTGGTCAGCACCGAGGCGAGCAGGAACGGCGCCGGCTTCCAGACCTTGAAGAGGAGCCCGCCCCCGACGAGCGCCGTCCCGAGCGCGATCCCGCGCAGCAGATGCTGGACGCCCTGCGAGCGCCCGAACAGCGACTCGGGCAGGACGTCCGGGTAGAGCCCGCGGTAGGGCGGCTCGTAGAGGTAGTAGGCGAAGAAGAACGAGAGGACGATCACGACCGTCGTCCAGAGGTTCGGCATGAACGGCATCAGCAGCAGGCAGAAGCCCATCGGGCCGAGCGCGACGAGCATGAACGGCCGGCGGCGGCCGAGCGGCGTGTGGAAGGTGTCGCTCCAGGGCCCGATCACCGGCGAGATCAGGAGCGCGAAGATCCCCTCCGCGCCAAGGATCGCGCCGATCACGCCGCCGGAGGTGGTGAAGCGGCTGAGCAGCGGCGGCAGGTAGGCGGCCGTCGTCGTCAGCGAGAACGCGAGCCCGAACGCGCCGAGCCCGAGCTTCCAGAGCAGGCCCGTCCCGACGAGCGGCCGGCCGACCCGCTCGGTCGCGGGTGCCGCCCGCACTACGCGGTCGCGCCGGCGTGCTCTGGAGCGAGGCCGCCGGCGACGATCTCGACCACGGTCCGCTCGGCCCGCGCGAGGTCGTCGTCGGAGTCGGGGAGCCGGCCGAGGACCCAGCCGGTCAACAGCTCGTCGATCGCGCCGTAGAAGACGTAGCTCGCGAGGCGCGGGTCGATGTCGGCGCGGATCGTTCCGTCGGCCTGGCCGCGCTCGACGATCTCCTGGATCGCCGCAAACGAGGCGGCGATCTCGTCCATCTCGCCCGCGAGGTGGCCGCTGCGGGTCACCTCGAGCACGAGCACGCGGACGAGGTCGGGGTCACGCCGCCACGAGCGGAGCAGGATCTCGGCGACCTTGCGCAGCTGCTCGCGCGGCGGATCGTCGCCCTCCTCGACGCTCTCGATCGTCGCGATCAGCGCGCGCCAGGTCTCGCGGAAGACGTTGCGGAGCACCTCCTCCTTCGAGTCGAAGTAGTGGTAGAGCAGCCCGTAGGAGACGCCCGCCTCCTCGGCGATGTCGCCGACCCGCGCGGCGTGGTAGCCCTTGCGCGCAAACACGCGAACCGCCGCCTGGAGCAGCAGGCGCCGCTTGTCCTCCTGCGCTTGCGCGTCCGAACGTGCGGGCACGACGGACGGAGTGTAGTCCCCTACTTGCGCTCCGAGTTGCCGCCGGGGATCAGGGCGCCGAGCTGGCCGAGCGCCTGTGTGAACTCCGACGGGATGATCCAGACCTTGTTCGACTCGCCCTGCGCGATCTGCGGGAGCATCTGCAGGTACTGGTAGGCGAGCAGCTTCGGGTCGGCGTCGCCTTCGTGGATCGCCTTGAAGACGGTGCCGATCGCCTTCGACTGCCCTTCGGCCTGGAGCACGAGCGCCTGCCGCTGGCCCTCGGCCTTGAGGATCGCGCTCTGCTTCTCGCCCTCGGCGGTCAGGATCTGCGACTGCTTCACGCCCTCGGCGGTCAGGATCGCCGCGCGCTTGTCGCGGTCCGCCTTCATCTGCTTCTCCATCGCCTCCTTGATCGTCACCGGCGGGTCGATTGCCTTGATCTCGACCCGGTTGACGCGGATGCCCCACTTGCCGGTCGCCTCGTCGAGGACGCCGCGCAGCTGCGCGTTGATCTCGTCGCGTGAGGTGAGCGTCTCCTCGAGCTGGAGGCCACCGATCACGTTGCGCAGCGTCGTCACCGTCAGCTGCTCGATCGCCTGGATGTAGTTCTGCACCTCGTAGGTCGCCGACTTCGGGTCGGTGATCTGGAAGTAGAGGACGGTGTCGATGTTCACGACCAGGTTGTCCTCGGTGATCACGGGCTGCGGCTGGAACGAGACCACCTGCTCACGCAGGTCGATCAGCGGCCGCAGCCGGTCGACGAACGGGATCACGAGCGCGACGCCGGGGCTGAGCGTCCGCTGGTAGCGGCCGAGGCGCTCGACGAGGCCGGCGTTCGCCTGCGGGACGATCCGCACCGTCCGGATCAGCGTCAGCACCACGAGCCCCGCAATGACGAGCAGAACGATCAGCGCAGCAGTCATTTGAGCCGCCTTTCAGTCGTAGACGAGCGCCGTGGCGCCCTCGATCTTGACCACCTCGACCCGCGCACCAGGCTCGAAGACCTGGCCCTCCATGTACGCGCGGGCCGACCACTCCTCACCGCCGATCTTGACGCGGCCGCCGTCCTGATCGACCCGCTGCAGGACGACAGCCTTCGCACCGGTCAGGGCGGCCGTCCCGGTGCGCAGGGAAGACGGCACGCGCAGGTGCGCTTTCGCGATCGGTCGGATCAACGCCACCGAGCCGATTGCGCAGGCGATGAAGACGACGACCTGCGCGATCGCGCCGACCCCGATCAGATCGAGGATCCCGGCGATGACGGCGGCCAGCGCGACCGGGCCGAGGATGAAGAGGCCCGGCGTGAAGATCTCGCCCACGGCCAGCACCAGCGCGACGATCGCCCAGATCACCCAGCCAGGCACGCCTGGATCCTAACTCCGGTCAACGCGGAGACCCAGAGCCGCGGGCAGGGCGTAGAGGTCGGGCAGGCGCGGCTCGATCTCCGGGTAGCGGTCGTCGCGGTCGAGCAGGAAGGCTCGCTCGATTCCGGCCGCGTGCGCGCCTTCAAGGTCGTCCTCGGGCGAGTCGCCGACCATCGCCGCATCCGCCGGGCCGACCTCGATGCGCTCGAGCACGGCTTCGAAGATCGACGGGTGCGGCTTCGTCCGCCCGAATGCGCCTGAGCCGATCGCCGCGTCGACGTCGAGCCGGTGGTGCGCAACGAACGCCTCCAGGTCCCGGCCGGTGTTCGACACCAGTCCAAGCTTGAGCCCCTGGGCGCGCAGCTCGGCCAGCACGGGCAGCGCGTCTTCGTACAGCTCGAAGTGGTGGGCGTGCTCCCACGCCTTCGTCATCGCGACGGCGCACTCGTAGGCAGAGTCTGAGGCGCCACCCATCCCGCGGATGATCTGCTCGGTGAACGCGACCCAGATCTCCTCGTCGTGCTCGAGCTCCGGATGGCGGCGGAGCCCTTCGACGGCCTGTTCACGGGCCTCCGCGTAGCGCGAGGGGTCGAGCTCGAGGCCGAACCGCTCGCCGAGCCGCCGGTAGCCCTCGGGCCCGAGCTCGGGCCCCGGCCGGGCGATCGTGAAGTCGACGTCGAAGAGGACCGCGCGAACCATCAAGAGGCTTCTAGCAGCCAGCGCGCAGTTTCGAGATGGGTGTGGCTGCCGTCCGCCCAGGCGACTGTTTGCGCGATCGTCCAGCCGCGCGCCCGCTCGCGGTCGAGGTCGAGCTCCGCGGTCAGGCGGTCGAAGCGGTGGAGCACATCGCGCCTCGAGTGGCCGAGCTCGCGCGAGCGGACGATCGGGGCAATCCCGAACTCGCGCTCGCCTGCCAGCGGCTTCGGGTCGATCGCGAGCCACGGCTCGCGTGCCGCGGCGAGGACGTTGTCGGCATGAAGGTCCTGGTGGAGGAGCACCTGCTTGCCCTGCGTGCCCGGCAGCTCTCGGAGCGCCTCGAGCGCTGCCTGGAGCAGCTCGGGAGCGAAGCTCCAGTCCTGACGCGGCAGGCACTCGGCCCACCAGGCGGCCTCGTCGGCCAGCGACCGGAACGGCTCGCCCGCCGGCTTCCAGAGCCGCGGCAGCAGCTCGACGAGGACGTCGAGCGCAACCGCGGGCCCTGCCGCAGACAGCGGTGTCCCCGGGACGCAGCGCTCGAGCAGGAGCGCGTGCGCCTCGGCGTCGTGCCGCAGCAGCCGCACGGCGCCGTCGCCGTCCCAGAGCTCGAGCGCGGCCGCCTCGTGCTCCGACTCCCTGTGCGGCCGCTGCACCTTCAGCACGGCGCCTTCCCCCGCGGGGGCCACCAGCTCGGAGGCGACTCCGCCGGCGAACGGCTCGCCGAGGACGAGGCCCCAGCGCTCAGCGACTTCGAGAGCGGCCCGCAGGCGAACGCCTACGCTACGCCAGACGCCGGGGCGTCATCCAGACACCTTCGTCAGCGTGCCGCGGTCGTAGTTCGTGAACCAGGCCACCCCGTTCGAGTACGTGATCGAGACGAAGCCCGTCTGGCTCGCGATCGGCAGCAGGGCGACCCCGGTCGGCGAGCCGGTCGTGGCGTCAAGCCGGAGGACACCATGGTCGGTCGCGACCCACGCGGAGCCTCCACCCTCTGCCACGCCGAAGGGCTCGCCGTACGGAGTGCGCGCGTAGCGGACGGAGCCGGTCACCGCGTCGATCCGCGCGACGCCCTCGTAGTTTGGCAGCGTGGCCCAGACGGCGCCGTCCCCGTACGCGAGCCACCACGTGTCGATCAGACTGTGCTTCCGCGCGTAGGGCGGGCTCAGAGCGATCGACTGGAGCACGGCGCCCGAGGAGGGGTCGACGCGGAGCACCCTGGAGGGCAGCTGCGTCAGCAACCACAGCGAGCCGCCTCCGTAGGCGATGCCGGTCGCGTTCGCGTCGCCCACAGTGAGGGTGTGCGCGATGCCGCTCGCGGCGTCGATCCGGGTCACGCTCGAGCTCTGGAAGTGGAACGCCCAGACCGAGCCCCCGCCGGCTGCGAGACCACCGGGGCGCGGCGGGACCGCGATCGTGCCGGTGACCGCGCCCGTGGTCGGGTCGACCCGCGCGATCGTTCCACCGGAGTCCGAAGCCGCCCACACGGAGCCGCCCGCGAAGATGGCCGAATCGAGGAAGCCCGACCCGGACGGCGGCTGCCCAACGTGGACCTTCGCTGTGACGCTTCCGCCCCCGGGATCCACGCGCGCGAGGTCGCCCGTGGCCGTCACGGGGACCCAGAGGCCGCCGGGGTCCTCCGCGGGAACCCCAGCGCCCGCCCCGACGGCGAGCGGCGGTCCCGCGGAGAGGGACGGGTACGGCGACTTGACGACGACCCTGACCGTGACCGTACGGCTCAGGGCGTGTCCCCGGCCCACCGCGCGCACGCGGAGAACGTGCCGGCCGAGGTCGAGCCGCTGGGAGTAGCGGGCCTTGCACCCGTGGAGCTGCCGGCTGTCGAAGGCGCAGCGGAAGCCGACCGCGTGCGCCGCGCGGAACCGGTAGACCGGCCGCTCGGACGTCGTCGTGCGGGGGCCGGTCACGTGGGGAGCTCCCACCGACGCGAAGGCGAGCATGAGAAGGCTGGCCGCCACCACTTACCACAATCTTGTAGCAAAACCGCGAGATGCCCGCCAAGGGCTAAGCGAGCGTCGGCCAGCGGTATGCGTCCGCCTGCCGGTTGCGCAGCGACGGCAGCTTCTCGCGGATCTCGAGCAGGCGCTCGCGGTCGAGCTCGGCCGAGATCACCGTCTCCTCGTCCGGCGCCTGCGCGAGCACGATCCCCCACGGGTCGACGATCAGCGACCGCCCGTAGGCCGGCCTCCCCGGCAGCGTTTCGCCCACCTGCGCGGGCGCGGCGACGAAGTACTGGTTCTCGATCGCCCGCGCGCGCAGGAGCACGTGCCAGTGGTCCCTGCCGGTCGGAGTCGTGAAGTGGGCCGGGACGGTGACGAGCTCGGCGCCTTCGAGCGCGAGAATCCGGTAGAGCTCGGGAAAGCGGACGTCGTAGCAGACGGTCAGGCCGACCGGCCAGCCCTCGCCGCGGACGACCACCGGCTCCTCGCCGGGCTCCTCGGCCTCCGACTCCCGGTAGACGTTCCCGCCCACCTCGACGTCGAAGAGATGGATCTTGCGGTAGACGCCCAGCACCTCGCCGTCGGGGCCGAACGCGACCGACGTGTTGGAGAGCTTCTCGCGCCCCTCGCGCCGCTCGGAGATCGAGCCCCCGACGAGCGTGATCCCGTGGGCCTTCGCCCAGCCGGCCATCGCCGCGACCGACTCGCCGCCCTCGAGCAGCTCCGCGGCCGCGTGCAGCACCTCGGGGGAGCCGATCGCGTTCCACTTCTCCGGCAGCGCGACCAGGTCGGCGCCGGTCGCCGCGGCCCGCGCGACGAGCCGCTCGGCCCTCTCGAGGTTCGCCGCCTTCTCGGGGCCACTCGTCATCTGGACGCAGGCGACGCGCAGCAGGTCGGACACGGGGGCAGGATAGCTTTCGGGCGTGGAGGCGACCGCCGTCGTTCCATCGCGCGCACGCGTGCTCCGGGCCTTCCAGAGCCGCGATTTCCGCCTGCTCTGGACCGGCCAGGCGATCTCGCTGCTCGGCGACACGGCCTTCGTTGTCGCGCTCGGCTGGCGCACGTACTCCCTGACGCATTCCGCCCGTTCGCTCGGCTTCGTGCTCGCGCTGCAGGGCGCCGGCCTGCTCTCGACGGTGCTCGTCGGCGGGGCGCTCGCCGACCGCTACGAGCGCCGCACGCTGATGCTCGTCTCCGATGCGGCCCGGTTCCTCATCGTCGGCGTCCTCGTCGTCGTCGACGCGAGCGGGCACCTCGCGATCGGGAACCTCTGCGTGATCGCGTTCGTCGAGGGCCTCGCAACCGGCTTCTTCACGCCCGCGCTCGGGGGCCTGATCCCGCTCGTGGTCGAGGAGCCGGGGCTCGGCTCGGCCAACGCGCTGATCGGCATGGCGCGCCAGGGGAGCCTGCTCGTCGGGCCGACGTTGGCCGGCGTGCTGTACGGCTTCTCGGGCTCGACCGTCGTGTTCGCCTTCAACGCGCTGTCGTTTCTCGTCTCGTTCGCGTTCGTCCGGGCGACGCGGCCGCGCGCCGCCGAGCGGTCCCAGGCCGAAGGGACCCTGCGCGAGATCCGCGCCGGCGTCCGCTATGTCGGCAGCGTTCCCTGGCTCTGGGTGACGATCTCGCTGTTCGCGTTCGTGCTGATGGCCCAGTGGGCGCCGATCCAGGTGCTGACGCCGAAGCTCGTCCACACGCACTTCCACCTCGGCGTGGGCGCCTACGGCGTGATCTTCTCCATGCTCGGCGCCGGGATGATCGTCGGGGCCGTCGCGTTCGCGCAGCTCAATCCGCGGCGGCGGCGCGGGCTGGTGTCGTACCTGATCTGGATCGTGAACAGCCTGCTCGTGATCGTCTTCGCGCTCTCGCCGTGGTACGCGCTGGCGCTCGCCGCCTCGTTCTGCCGGGGGATCTGCATCGGCTTCGCGATCGCCGTCTGGGAGACGATGCTGATGGAGCTCGTGCCGCAGCGGATGCTCTCGCGGGTGATCAGCCTGGACTGGTTCGGCTCGTTCGGCCTCGCGCCGATCGGGTTGCTGGTCGTCGGCGCGATCTCCGGCATCGCCGCACCGGGAACGATCATCGCGGCCGGCGCGACGATCTCGATCTGCATCGTCGCCGGCGGGCTACTCTCCAGGCAGATCAGGACGATCGATTAGTGCCCATCCAGGTGATACCGCCCACTTTCTCGTTCGCGAGCACCAAGCCAGGAGCCGCACTCGTCCGCGGCCAAGGCTGGTTGCCTTGGCAAGGACGAGGGTGGTTCCTGGCGCCGCGTGATCGCGGGCGAGAAACGGGCGCGTATTGCCTGGAGGGGCACTAAATGCCCGTCTACTGGAAGCCGAAGTACGGCACGCGCTCGAGCCGCCACAAGGCGTGGGTCCGCCAGGAGGCGAAGCGCGAGGCCGCGCTCCGGAACGCGCCGAAGAGTTCTCTCCGAGATCGCCTACGGCTCCTCTTCAGGCGCTAACCTTTCTCGGCTCGGGGTGTGGCGCAGCCTGGTAGCGCGCTCCGTTCGGGTCGGAGAGGTCCCCAGTTCAAATCTGGGCACCCCGATGACGAGCACGGGGGAACCCCCTGGTTCCCCCGTGAGCCCCTCGTTGCCGGCGCCCACGTGGCTCACAGGCCTCAGGAGCGGCCGCTTCTCGGAGCGCTCCCACGGGCTCGCCCGAGCTGCCGCCTCGAGCTGAGCCGAGCAAAGCCCGGCTCAGCGGCGTGTCGAGAAAAAGGCTTCGATCGCGTCGGCGCAGGCTTCTGGACGCTCGGCGATCAGCAGGTGCCCGCAGTCGGCGATCGCGCGCAGCGGCGCGCGCAGCCGGCGGGAATACTCGAAGGCGTCGCCGATCGGCAGCTGGTGGTCGCGCGCGCCCCAGAGCAGGAGCGTCGGGCAGCGGACTCGCTCCAGGTCGACGCGGGGGTCGTCTCCCATCAAGGCCCGCGACGCGCTGACCGTGTCGGTGTGCCGGGCCGGGCCGGCGAGGTAGGCCTCCGTTAGCTCGGCAGAGAGCGCGGGCGGGTCGGCGGCACCCCAGCGCCCGAAGACGACCGTCTTCAGCAGCGCCGACTGCGCCACCCGGCGGCGGTGCGGCGCGATCCGCTTGCCGGGCTTGAGCAACCCCGTGATCGTCAGGCTGTAGCGGGCCCGCCGCGACCCGGAAGAGATCCCCGCCGAACCTGCGAGCACGAGGGCCCGCACGAGCTCCGGATGGCGGATCGCCAGCCTCAGCGCGATCGCCCCGCCGAGCGAATGCCCCACGACCGCCGTCGGCTCGTCGAGAAGGAGCGCGAGCCGGTCGCCGTAGGCGTTCAGGCTCGGCGCGGCCGGCAGCGGCTCCGACCCGCCGTGGCCCGGCAGCTCCGGCACGATCAACCGCCGACCCGGCAGCAGGAGCGGCGCGAGCGCGAGCCAGTTGGCGGCCGCGCCGCCAAGACCGTGCACGAGCATGACCGGGTCGCCTGATCCGGCGGCGAGATACCGGAGCCGGCAGCCACGCGCCTCCACGCAGCGCTCTTGGAATCCTTCGAGTTCGCTCTTTGCTTCCGTCACGGTTGAGGACTATTCTTCAGTTCGATGGATCGCTCGGGGAGGCAGGACCCCTGATTCCTGCCGGACACCGAAATGGAGCAGTCGGCTAGCCCGTCGGCGCTGAGGCGCAGGCGGGCTTTTTGATACCCGGAAGGAGCACGATGGCAAACCACCTGACGCCAGAGGAGCTGTCCAAGGAGCTCGGCATCGACCGGACCGAGGTGATCCGCGTCTGCGTCGAGGAGGGCATCCCGATCTACCAGGGCAAGATCGACAAGACGCTCTTCCAGGCGCAGCTGGAAGCACTCGGGGCCTTCCCGGCCAAGCACTAGCACTCGTCGCCCAATGTCGAGCCGGGGTCGACCGCTCGGCCCCGAGCTTGTGTCTAAGACGGCCGCGCGGGCCAAGCCCGCCCGGCCTCTCTGGTCGCCGCCGCCGAGTCGGCGCCTTACTTGCGGCCTGCGGTGGCGCGCTTCTTGGGCGCGGCCTTCTTGCGCGTGGACGCCGTGGCGCCGTCGCCCGAGCGGGTCTTCGAGGCGGCGACGCTCTTCTTGAGCGCCTCCATCAGGTCGACCACCGGCGCCTCGGCGACCGGCTCCGGGACGGCGATCTCCTCGCCCTTCAGCTTGGCCTCGAGCAGCTCGCGCAGGTTCTGGCGGTACTCGCTGTGCAGCTCGCTCGGGTCCCATTCGCCGCGCAGGCTGTCGATCAGCTGCCGGGCGAGATCGAGCTCCGGCTCCTTGACCTCGAGCTCACCGACCGCCTCGTCGACCTCGGCCTGCGAGCGGACGTCCTCGGCCAGGAAGAGCGTCTCGAGCACGAGCGCGTCGCCCTTCGGCCGGATCAGGCAGAAGTTCTCGTTGCCGCGGATCACCATCCGGCCGATCGCGGCCACGCCGGTCTCGTTCATCGCGCGCAGGAGCAGCACGTAGGGCCGGCGCTGGGCCTCGGCGCTCGACGGCGCGAGGTAGTACGTCCGGTCGAAGTAGAGCGGGTCGACCTCTTCGAGCGGCACGAAGCGCGAGATCGCGATCGCCCTCGAGGTGTCGTGTTCGGCGATCGCCTCCAGATCGGCGTCCTCGACGATCACGAACTGGCCCTTGGAGACCTCCCAGCCCTTGACGATCTCGTCGGCGGACACCTCGCGGTCGTGCAGCGGGCACCAACGCTTCTGCTTGATCGGCGTCAGGCACTCGCGGTGGAGCGTCCGGAAGGAGACGTCGGAGGCGCGGGCCTTCGGCGCCGTCGCAGGCGCCAGGCCGACCGGGATCGTCACCAGGCCGAAGGAGAGGGATCCGTTCCAGATAGTTCGCATCGGGGCTGTGGATAAGTGTAGTGGGACCGGCCTGGTTCGCCACGTGCGCAGGCTTCCCTTCTCGGCATAAAGTGAGCGTGTGAGCAGGACGATCGGAGAGCTCTGGCGCGGCGCCGTGGCGACCGGCGGCCCGAAGACCGCCTACCTCAGCGAGCGGCCGGAGGGCTGGGTCGGGGTCAGCTGGGCCGAGGCCGGCCAGGCGGTCGACGAACTCGCGAACGGCCTCTTGGCGCTCGGCGTGCGCAAGGGCGACGCGTTCGGGATCCTCGCCCGGACGACGCTCGAGTGGGCGCTGTTCGACTACGCGCTTGCGCGGATCGGCGCCGTCGGCGCCGCGATCTACGCGAACAGCTCGCCCAAGGACGCCGCCTACATCCTGGAGCACTCGGAGTCGGTCGGCGTCCTGGTCGAGGACGAGGAGCAGCGGGCGAAGGTCGCCGGCCTGGGGCTCCCGCACGCGATCTCGTTCGCCGAGCTGGACGGCCTCCGCGAGCGCGGCCGTGCCCACGCGGAGGAGCACCCGGGCGCGCTGGCCGACGCGGAGGCCGCGGTCGGCGAGGAGGACCTGTTCACCTTCATCTACACATCGGGCACGACCGGGCCGCCAAAGGGCTGCATGATCCGCCACCGCAACTACTTCGAGATGGCGCTCGCCTGCGAGAACATCGGGGGCTTCGCCGTCACCGACGACACGATGCTCCTCTACCTGCCGCTGGCGCACAACTTCGGGCGGCTGATGCATCTGATCGCGGCGCGCGTCGGTTTCACGACCGCCTTCTGCCCGGACCCGCTGCGGGTCGCAGACACGATGCCCGTGGTGCGGCCGACGCTGCTGCCGAGCGTCCCGCGGCTCTACGAGAAGGTGCACACGGCCGTCCTCGGCCAGTTCGAGCAGGTGCACGGCCCGCGCAGGCGCCTGCTGGACTGGGCGCTGAACGTCGGCCGGCAGGTGAGCGAGCTGCGGCAGGCAGGCCTCCCGGTGCCGCCCGGGCTGAGCCTCCAGCACCGGCTCGCCGACCGGCTCGTCTACAGCAAGGTGAAAGACCGGCTCGGCGGGCGGTTGCGCCTCGGCATCTCCGGCGGCGCGCCGCTCGCGAAGGAGATCGGCGAGTTCTTCCACGCGCTCGACATCCTGGTCGTCGAGGGCTGGGGCCTGACCGAGTGCACGACGGCCGCGTCCGTCAACCGCCCGAACCGCTTCCGCTTCGGCACCGTCGGGCCCGCGCTGCCGGGCTTCGAGGTGCGCACGGCCGAGGACGGCGAGCTGCTGATCCGCAGCCAGACGGTGTTCGCGGGCTACTTCAAGGACGAGGCGGCCACGCGGGAGGTGCTCGGCGACGAGGGCTGGCTCCGCTCGGGGGACATCGGCTCGATCGACGAGGACGGCTTCATCACGATCACCGACCGCAAGAAGGACATCCTCGTCACCGCCGGTGGCAAGAACGTCCCGCCGCAGAACCTCGAGAACGCGCTCAAGACCGCGCCGCTGGTCTCGCAGGCGCTGGTCGTCGGCGACCGCCGTCCGTACGTCGCCGCGCTGATCACGCTCGACCCGGCTGTCGCCGACGGGCTATCGCTCGGGGAGCTGGAAGCCCGTGTGCAGAAGATCGTGGGCGAGGTCAACGCCCCGCTGTCCCGCTACGAGCAGATCAAGCGCTTCGCGGTCCTCTCGCGCGACTTCACCGCCGACGAGGGCGAGGTCACACCCACGCTCAAGCTCAAGCGCCGGGTCTGCGCCGAGCACTTCGCGGCCGAGATCGAAGACCTGTACCGGAACTAGAGCCTGCGGGCGCCGACGTAGGTCGACGCATACCAGCCGGTCAGGGTCGAGAACTTGACGACGTCGCCGGTGTGCGGCGCGTGGATGAACGTGTTGTTGCCGACGTAGAGCCCGACGTGGCCGAGGCCGTCGAAGAAGACCAGGTCGCCCGGCGCGAGATCGCCCCGCGAGACCGGTGAGCCGTAGCCGTACTGCGCGGCGGCGTTGTGCGGCAGCGAAACGCCGACCTGCGCGTAGACATACATGGTGAACCCGGAGCAGTCGAAGCCCGCCGGCGACGCCCCGCCCCACACGTACGGGACGCCGAGGTACTGCTCCGCGATTCCCACCACGCCGCCGTGGGAGGGCGGCGGGGCGATCCCGCCTCCGCCGACGTTCTGGACGACGGTGGCCGGACTCACCGGCTGCTGCGCCGCCGCCTGGGCCTGGCGCGCGAGCTCTGCCTGGCGCGCTCGCTCCTCGGCCTGAAGGTGCGCGATCTCGCTGTGGATCGAGCTGAGCAGCGCACGGCGCTCGCCGAGCTGGCTCTGAATGGAAGCCCTGGCGGCGGCGCGCTGGGCGACCACCTGCGTCTGCTCGGCGTGCGCGCGCTTCAGCACGTGCTCGCGGTGCTGCACCTCGCGGCGCAGGTCGGTGACCTGGCTGAGAACGAGCGCGTCCTGCTGCCCGACGCGGTCGGCCGCGTCGATCCGGCTCAGCATCTGGTCGAGGCTCGTGGAGCCGAGCAGAACCGCCAGGGTCGAGTCCTGGTCCTGCGACGTGTAGAGCTCGACCAGCCGTGCCGAGAGCTGCCGCTGCGCCGCTTTCAGGCTGCGCTTGGCGATGACCAGGTCGTGCGTGTTCGTCGTCAGGTCGTGCTTGATCTGCTGGAGCTTGACGTTGGCGAGGTCGTACGCCTCGATCGCGCGCTCCAGGCTGGAGTCGAGCTGCTGGATCTGCGCAAGGACGCTGCGGGCCTCGGCCTGCTTCGAGGTGACGCTGTCAGCGGTCGCCGAAACCGCAGTCGCGGCAAAAAACGCTGCGAACGCGATGACTAGTGCCGGCGCCTTTCGTCTTGTCGAGCCGGAGGGGGGTAGCGGGCCCGACAGGCGCCCTCCTGGGAGGGGCCGGTTCGTCACAAGCACGGCACCCTAACAAGGTCGTCGGACGGCCGCAAATGGCTTCTGCATGTCACAAAGTCCACGATCCACCGATTTCGGCGTTTGCGCACAAGCTCCTGTGGTACGGTGCTGCGTCGTGCCGGGGGAGAAGTGCAAGCTGCGGGCGTGGCCTGCTGTGGTCGCGTTCGTGCTGCTCGGCTGCCTGTTGCCGGCCCAGGTCTCCGCGGATTCCTCCGGCTCGCTCCATTCCCGCGCCTCACAGCTCCGACAGGAGAACGCCGCGCTCTCGGCACGCTCGCGGAGCGCCTTGCTCGAGCTCTACGCCCTCGACGCGCGCCTCGCTCGGGAGCGCGCGCACGTCGTCGCGCTTCGGATCGAGACGGCTCAGGTGCGGGCCGAGCGCGCCGCGGCCGAGCAGCGCCTCGCGACCGCCAAGCATTCCCTGCTGGCCTCCCAGCAAGCCCTCGCGCTGCGCCTGCAGCAGCTCTACGAGCAGGGCGACAGCGACCCGGTCGCCGTCGTGCTCGGCGCCACCTCGGTCAGCCAGGCCATCGACCGGCTCGACACGCTCAACCGCGTCGCGGACGTCGACCGGCTCGTGATCGACCAGACCCGGCTCGCCCGCAAACGCTACCGCGACGAGACGCGCACCCTCGCGGCGCGTGAGCAGGCGCTCGCCGAGCTGACCGCGCAGGCCGCCGCGACGGCCGACGGCCTCGCACAGGCAAGGGCCCAGCGCGCCTCGTACCTCGCCGGTCTCGCCGCCAGGCGCCGGGCGAACACGGGCGAGATCGCGACGCTCGAGCAGGAGGCTCAGGCGGTGCAGGCGCGTGCCGACCAGCTCGCCGCGGCGGCCGCGGCTCGAGGCGGTGGCGGGACTCCGGCCGGCGACGGCACGAGCCTGACCGTCGTCGCGACCGGCTACTCGCTGCGCGGCCACACCGCGACCGGCGCGCCCGTCGGCTGGGGCGTCGTCGCCGTCGACCCGAGCGTGATCCCGCTCGGGACGCGCATGACGATCCCGGGCTACGGCTCCGGCGTCGCCGCCGACACCGGCGGAGCGATCGTCGGCAACCGGATCGACCTCTGGTTCCCGACGGCAGCCCAGGCGCAGGCCTGGGGTCGCCGAACGGTCACCATCACTCTGCACTAGACTTCGCCTCGCCGAAAGGGGGTCGGTGAGCGAGATCGCCCAGACGAGCAACGAGGCCGCGAGTACCCGCGTCCTGCTAGTAGACGATCACGACCTGTTCCGCACGGGGCTGCGCAACCTGCTCGAGGAGCGCGGCGTCCAGGTCGTGGGCGAGGCAGGCCAGGGCGCCGACGCCGTCCGGCTCGTGCGCGAGGTCGCGCCCGACGTGGTCGTGATGGACCTGAACATGCCCGGCATGTCCGGGATCGAGGCCACCCGCCAGATCGCGGCGATCGCGCCACTGACACGGGTGCTGGTGCTGACCATCTCCGACCAGGACGAGGACGTGCTCCAGGCCATCCTCGCGGGTGCCTGCGGCTACCTGCTGAAGGACTCCTCGGTCGACGAGCTCATCCGCGGGATCTCGGCGGCCGCCGTCGGGGAGTCGATCATCTCGTCTGCGATCGCAGGCAAGGTGCTCCAGCAGGTCCGGGCCACGGCCGGGGCGCCGGAGGCCGGGGAGGCGATCCGGGCCGAGCTCTCAGAGCGGGAGCTCGACGTCCTCAAGCTGATCGCGAGCGGCAAGGACAACGCCATGATCGCCGCCGAGCTCCACATCAGCCCGAAGACCGTCAAGAACCACATCTCGAACATCCTGATGAAGCTGCAGATCGAGAACCGCATCCAGGCCGCGGTCTACGCGGTCCGAAGCGGGCTCGTCTAAGACGTCGGAGTCGTGCCCCGGACCTCGCGCGCCCGCGCGCGAAGCTCCTCGAGCGTCGACCTGAGCCGCTCGATCTGCGCGCCTTTGCACGAGATGCGCTTCGATACCTGCACCAGCTCCTCGGCCTTCTGCTCCTGGTTGCCGTCGTGGAGCTCGCCCGCGAGCTCGGACATCCGCCGCTCCAGGCGCTGCCGCTCGGCCTCGAGCGAGAGCGCGTGCGCATAGCCGTCCGTCAGCGTGCGCTCGAGCCGCGCCAGCGTCGCCGGCTCCCGCGAGAGAGTCGGCTCGGCGAGGAGCTGGTCGATCTCGTCGAGCAGGGCTGGGATCGCTTCGGGGGCCACAGATGGCTCCGACCGATTATCGAGTAGTCCTTTGCAGGCCGACAAGGGCCGGACGACCCATCCCGGAGGACCGTGCGGCCCAGACTTGACGCTCGGGTCGATGCTCCGAACAATGGTGCCGATGGGACGCCGTCTCCCCGTCGTTGCGCTGGCCGCGCTCCTGCTCGCCGCCCCGGCCGGGGCCGGCAGCTCGACGCTGGCGAGGCAGCTCGCGAAGGCGCTGAGGGTGCCGCACGTCTCGGCCGCGCGGACCGGCGCACTCGTCTTCGACCTCCAGACCGGGACGACGGTCTTCGCCGACAACGACGCGCTCTCGCTTGCGCCGGCCTCGAACGAGAAGCTCGGCGTCACCTACGCGGCGCTCGACGCGCTCGGGCCGGCGTTCAGGATCCAGACCGACGTCGTCGGCCGCGGCGAGCAGGACGGCAACGTCTGGCGCGGCGCGCTGCTGCTCGTGGGCCACGGCGACCCGACGCTCTCGAGCGGCGGCCTGCTCACGCTGGCGCGCCAGGTGCGCGCCGCAGGGATCGTCCGGGTGACCGGATCGATCTTCGGCGACGAGTCGTTCTTCGACGCACGCCGCACCGGGCCCGGCTGGAAGCCCGGCTACTACATCAACGAGTCGCCGCCGCTCTCGGCCCTGACCGTCGACCGCGGCGTCTACCGCGGCCGGGTCTCGCGCAACCCGGCACTCTCGGCCGCGCTGGGCTTCCGGACCGCGCTCGCGGCGGCCGGCGTCTCGGTCGCCGGCGGCACGGGGATCGGCGTCGACCACGGCGACGGCGTCCCGCTCGCGTCGATCGACTCGCAGCCGCTGAGCGCGATCCTGCGCTGGATGGACCGGGCCAGTGACAACTTCGTCGCCGAGCTCCTGCTCAAGCAGCTCGGCGCGCTGGCCTCGACCCCCGGCACGACGAAGGCCGGCGCCGCCTTCGTCGCAAGCGACCTCGCCGCCGCCGGAGTGCCGCTCGTGGGCGTCCGGATCGCCGACGGCTCCGGGCTGTCGCAGCTCGACCGGGTCACCGCGGACGAGGTCGCCGGGATTCTCGCGGCCGCCTGGAACGACGAGGAGATGCGGCCCTGGTTCACGTCCGTCCTGCCGGTGGCCGGGATCAGCGGGACACTCTCCGACCGGATGCGCCGCCCACCGGCGCGCGGGCACGTGCTCGCCAAGACGGGCACGACCGACCTCGCCTCTGCGCTGTCCGGGTACGTCCGCGGCCGCTACGTCTTCTCGGTCGTCCAGAACGGGCACCCGGTCTCCGCCCTCTGGGCCCGCCGCGCGCAGGACCGCTTCGCGACGGTCCTAGCGGCGGCTCGATAGCAGAGCAGGATCGCTCCGCTTCCAAGACGGTGTGTCAGACGGCCGCGCCGGCAAGGCGGCACGGCCTCTTTGGTCGGCGTCGCAAGCGAGCGCCTTAGCGCAATAGCTTCTTCAGCGCCCCTTCGTCGAGCACGGGCACGCCGAGGCTCTCGGCCTTCGCGAGCTTCGAGCCGGGGCTCTCGCCGGCGATCACGCCGGTCGTCTTCTTCGAGACCGAGTCGCCGACCTTCGCTCCTAGAGCTTCGAGCGCCTTGCGAGCCTCGTCGCGGCTCATGCCCTCGAGCGTCCCCGTGATCACGTAGGTCGATCCGGTCAGCGGCCCCTCGACCGGCCGCTCCTCGGCTCCCGCCTCGAAGCGCAGGCCGAGCTGCTCGAGCTCGCCGACGAGACGCAGGTTCTCCTTGTCGGAGAACCACTCGGCGATCGCCTCCGCGCGCTCCGGGCCGATCCCCTCGACCGCCTGGATCTCTTCCTGCGTCGCCGAGGCGAGCTTCTCGACCGAGCCGAAGTGCCGCGTCAGGTTCTGAGCCGTCACCCAGCCGACATCGGGGATGTTCAACCCGAGCAGCACACGCGAGAACGGCGTTCCCTTCGACCGCTCGATCGCGTCGATCGTGTTCGACGCGCTCCTCTCCTGGAACCCGTCCAGCTCGAGTAGCTGCTCCTTCGTCAGCCGGTAGAGGCCGGGGAGCGAGCGGACGAGGCCGAGCTCCCAGAGCCGGCGCATCAGCTGCTCGCCGACACCGTCGATGTCTGCGGGGCCCTGCACCCAGTTGATCAGCGTCTCCAGGCCGCGCGACGGGCACGCGCGGTTGGGGCAGCGGTGCATTGCCTCGCCTTCGGGCTTGACGATATTTGCCCCGCAAAGGGGGCACTTTTTCGGCATCCTGAACGGCTTGGTCCCCCTGGCGTGCGGCCCGGCGGGACCGACGATCTGCGGGATCACGTCGCCGGCGCGCTGGACGATCACGCGGTCTCCCTCGCGGATGTCCTTGCGGTTGATGTCTTCCTCGTTGTGCAGCGTCGCCCGCGAGACCGTCACGCCGCCGACCTGCACCGGCTCGAGCATCGCCCACGGGTTCAGCGCGCCGGTCCGCCCCACGCGGATCGCGATCTTCTCGAGCTTCGTCTCCGCGGTCATCGGCGCCCACTTGAACGCGCGCGACCAGCGCGGCCGCGAGTGCAGCGCGCCCAGGATCGCCTGCTGCTCGAGCGAGTCGACCTTGATCACGATCCCGTCGATCTCGTAGTCGAGCTCGGCGCGGCGGCGTTCCCACTCGGCGCAGCGCCTCGCCACCTCCTCGATCGTCTCCAGCCGCTCCACGAACGGGTTCGTCCGGAAGCCGTGCTCGCGCAGCCACTCGAGCTCCTCCCAGTGCGAGGCGAGCTGCACGCCCTCGCGCGCGCCCATGCCGTAGACCCAGACCGCGAGCGGACGCGAGGCCGTGATCGACGAGTCCTTCTGCCGAAGCGAGCCCGCGGCGGCGTTGCGCGGGTTCGGCGCCAGCTTCTGCCCCAGCTCGGCGACCCGCGCGTTCAGCTCGCGGAAGCCCGAGAGCGGCATGTAAACCTCGCCGCGCACCTCCGCGAGGGCCGGCACGTCGCCGCGCACCTTCAGCGGCACCGACGGGATCGTGCGCAGGTTGACGGTCACGTCTTCGCCCTGCACGCCGTCGCCTCTCGTCGCGCCGCGGGTGAGCAGCCCGTTCTCGTAGGTGAGGTTGATCGCCAGCCCGTCGATCTTGGGCTCGATCACGTAGGCGACCGGCGCGTCGGAGTCGAGGCGCTTGCGGACGTCCTCCGCCCACTTGAGCAGGCTCTCGTCGTCGGTCACCTTCTCGAGCGAGCCCATCGGCGTCAGGTGCTGCACCTTCTGGAAGCGCTCGCTCGGCGGCGCGCCGACCCGCTGGGTCGGCGAATCGGCCGTGACCAGGTCCGGATGCTCCCCCTCGAGCGCCTGGAGCTGGTCGAAGAGCCGGTCGTACTCGGCGTCCGAGATCTCTGGGTCGTCGAGCACGTGGTAGCGGTAGAGGTGGCGGTCGACCTGCTCGCGCAGTTCGTCGAGCCGCTGTTGCAGGCCCTTCTGAGTCCGCGTCGCCATTGAGTCGATGCTACCGGGGGCTTACCATGGAACCGTGCGTCTCATGGCACTCGCCGCGGCACTCCTCCTGGTGCTTGTCGGAACGGCGAGCGCCAGGATCATCCGGTTCCGCGCGCCGTCGGGGCCGGGAGCCATCGGCTGCATCTTCACTTCCGCGCGGGGGAATCTCCGTTGCGACATTCTCAGCGGGTTGAACCCGCCTCCGGGCAAGCCGCACAACTGCCAGCTCGACTGGAAGTACGGCTACCAGATGCACCGAACGGGGCGGGCGAACACGGTGTGCGCTGGCGTCGAGGCCGTGGACACGCACGCCAAGGTCCTCCGCTACGGCCATCGCTGGAAGCGCGCCGGCTTCAATTGCTTCTCGCAGAGGGTCGGCCTGCGCTGCCACAACCGCAGCGGTCACGGCTTCTTCATCAGCCGTAAGCACTCGTATCGGTTCTAGTACCTGACCGAGACCAGGTACAACCCCCAGGGCGGGGCCGTTGTGCCGGCCTCGCTGCGGGAGCGGCCTTCGAGCAGCGCCGCGAGCTCCTCGGGCGAGCGCTCGAACATCGTCCCGACCAGGGTGCGCACCATGTGCCGCAGGAACGAGTCGGCCGTGAGCTCGAGCTCGAGCGCGTCGCCTCGCCGGTGCCAGATCGCCGACTCGACCGTGCGGACGAAGACCTTGTGCTGCGTCTCGGTGGGCGTGAAGGCGCGGAAGTCGTGCTCGCCGGGCAGCAGCGCAGCCGACTCGGCCAGGCGCTCCTCGTCGAGCAGGTGCGGGTACCACCACGAGCGCTTGCTCTCGAAGGGAGAGCGCGCCGCCCGCCGGTAGACGCGGTAGCGGTAGCTCCTGGCCTTCGCGTCGTGGCGTGCGTGGAAGCCTGGCTCGGCCTCGCCCGCCTCCGCGACGGCGACGTCCTCGGGCAGCTCGGCGTTCAGCGCCTCGCGGGCCCGGTCGGGGGGCGGGCCGCCCTCGACCTCGACGGAGGCGACGTTGGCGAGCGCATGGACGCCCGCGTCGGTGCGGCCGGCGACCGCGAGCTCCGACCAGGTCGGGAAGGCACGCTCGAGCGCCTCGCGCAGCGTGCCCTCGACCGTACGCAGCCCGGGCTGCGCAGCCCAGCCGCGGAAGGCGGTGCCGTCGTACTCCAGCGTCAGCCTCAGGCGCACGTCAGGCGCTCCTGACCGCGTTTGTAAGGCATGCCTTATGCTCCCGCCGCTTTGCGAAATGACTGGTATACTCTAGTCATGAGCCCGAACCAGCAGTTCCTCCTCCAACGAGTCCAGCCCGCCCTCACGGGCCTGATCGACGGATCGCTCTCGACGATCGCGCCGATCTTCGCGGTCGCGATCTACACCCACAACCCGCACGCCGCCTTCATCGCCGGGACGGCGACGGCGATCGCGGCCGGAATCAGCATGGCGTACTCGGAAGGGCTCTCGGACACCGGCGAGCTCACAGGCCGCGGCCGGCCGCTCGTGCGCGGGACGATCACCGGCCTGGGCACCTTCATCGGCGGGATCCTGCACACGCTTCCGTTCCTGATCCCGCACTACCACGTGGCGCTGGTCGTCGCCGGTTGCGTGGTCGGGTTCGAGCTCGTGGCTCTCGCCTGGCTGCGCTGGCGCTTCTTCCGGACGAGCTTCGTCAGCTCGCTCGCCTACGTGACGCTCGCGGGCGTCGTGATCGCAGGCGTCGCCGTGGGGCTCGGTTCGAGCGCGTAGCTCACCGCCGCTTCTTCCCCTTGCTGACGACGAGGCTCACCTTCGCGCCAGGGGACAGCTTCGCCCCCGGCTTCGGCTTCTGGGAGACGACGCGTCCCTTCTTCACCCTGGCCGAAAAGGCCTTCTTCACCTTCCCCACCGAGCAGTGCGCCCGGACGATCGCCTTCTTCGCGGCCGCGAGCGTCTTGCCCTTCACCTTCGGGACGATGCATTTCGCCTGGAAATGGGCCGAAACCGCGTGATCGGCGCTCATGATCAGGTTGCAGGCGCCCTTGCCCGAGCAGTCCCCGGACCAACCCGCGAACTGCGAGCGTGACGAGGCGGCGGCGGTCAGCGCCACCATCGTGCCGTTCGTGTAGGCGTGCGAGCAGGTCGAGCCGCAGGTGATTCCGGCCGGGCTCGAGCTGACCGTGCCGGAGCCCGTTCCGCTCTTCGCGACCGTCAGGGTCTTGTCGGACTCGAAGGTCGCGGTCACAGCGTGAGCGGCGCTCATCGTGAGCGTGCACGCGCCCGTGCCCGAGCAGGCGCCCGACCAGCCGGTGAAGGTCGAGCCCGCCGCCGCGGTGGCGGTGAGCCGTACGTCGGTGCCGCCTGCGTAGCCGTGGGAGCAAGTGGAGCCGCAGTCGATCCCAGGCGGGAGGCCGGTAACCGTGCCCGTGCCCGAACCGGCCCGCGCGACGGTGAGCGTCTGCGGCGGATTCGGCGCTGCAGTCCGCGCGAAGCCCACTCCGTCGAGGGCGACGCACAACGACTCTCCGGCGCAGGCGACGTCGCGAAGGGCGGACCCATGAATCTTCATCACCGTCCAGGCGGCCGCACCGCCCGTCGGGTTGGTCGAGGTGAGCATGTTGCCCTTGTTGTCGCCGGCCACGCAGAGATACGCAGAGGGGCAGAACGCGCCGAAGACCTGATTGGTCGCGTCGAGTTGCACGACGGTCCACGCTGCGGCGCCACCGGTCGGGTTGGTCGAGGTGAGCACGTTGCCTCCGTTGTCCCCGGCCACGCAGAGAGCGGCAGAGGGGCAGGACACGTTGTAGATCTGATTCGTCCCGTCCACGTGCGCAACGGTCCACGCTCCCGACCCGCCGGTCGAGTTCGTCGCGGTGACGACGTTGCCCTTGGTGTCACCGGCGACGCACAGATTCACGGCGGGGCACGAGACCCCGTAGAGATCGTTCGTCCCGTCGACGTTGGCAAGGGCCCACTTATCCGCGCCGCCCGTCGGGTTGGTCGAGGTGACGACGTTGCCCTTGGAGTCGGCTGCGACGCACAGCGCGGTCGAGGCGCAGGAGACAGCTCCCAGGCCGTTGGGGTCGACGCTGCTGCTCGTCACCGCCCACGCGCCCGCGCCGCCGGTCGGGTTGGTCGAGGTAGCCACATGGCCGCCGAGGTCGACGGCTACGCAGAGCGTCGTCGTCGGACAGGAGATGTCCTGCACGTACGTCGTGCCGGCGAGGTAAGTGACACTCCAGGCTCCGGCGCCGCCGATGGGGTTGGTCGAGGTGATGACGCTGCCGCCGAGGTTCTGGCCGGAATCCACGGCGGCGCAGAGATTCGCCGCCGGGCAAGAGATCGCCTGTGTGAAGTTGCTTCCGGTGATCTGGGCATGCGACCAGGCCGCCCCGCCGCCGGTCGGGTTGATCGAAGTGACGATGTCGCCGTTCAGGGAGCCTGCGATGCAAAGCGTGGTCGTTGCACACGCGATGGACTCGATGTACGTCGCGTCGGCGGTGGCGGCGGTCCACGCCCCTGCCCCGCCCGTGGGGTTGGTCGCGGTCACGACGCTGCCCTGACTGTCGGTCGCGACGCAGAGCGTCGTCGTCGGGCAGGAGACGGCAGTCAGGAACTGCGTGTCGATATCGGCCTCGGTCCACGCTACGGATCCGCCAGTCGGGTTGGTCGAGGTCACCGCGTGGCCGGCGTCGCCGACCACGACGCAGAGGGTTGTCGTCGGGCACGAGACGCCCGAGAGCTCGTTGGAGCCGTCCACATTGGCGAGACTCCACGCCCCGGCGCCGCCGGTCGGGTTCATCGAGGTGAGCACGTTGCCGTGATCGTCGGCGGCTACGCAGAGCGTCGTCGCCGCCGGGCAGGAGACGCTCGTGATGTCGTTCGTCCCGTCGACGTTGCTCGAGCTCCAGGCGCCTGCGCCGCCCGCCGGATTGGCAGAGGTGAGCACGTTGCCGTTCTCGTCGACCGCGACGCAGAGCGTCGTCGTGGGACACGAGACGGTGTAGAGGAAGGCGGAGCCGTCGACGTTGGTCGAGCTCCAGGCGCCTGCGCCGCCGGTCGGGTCGATCGAGGTGAGCACGTTCCCGGAGCCGTCGACCGCCACGCAGAAGGTCGTCGACGGGCAGGAAATCCCCGCGAGCGGGGTTGCGGGATCGACGCTTGCGGCTGTC
>Ga0187776_10000254_pt1 | contig 25838 bp, 26 predicted proteins | sample 0216_BV02_MP12_2_FD_132426 | JGI IMG/M metagenome (GOLD analysis project Ga0187776, IMG submission 132426) | Tropical peat soil microbial communities from peatlands in Department of Meta, Colombia - 0216_BV02_MP12_20_MG | ecosystem: Environmental > Terrestrial > Soil > Wetlands > Peat | place...
CGCATGAAGTTTGCCGTCGTAGCCCATCGGCACAGCGCGACGAACGACGCGCTGGTCGCCGCAGCGGTCGGCTGGGATCTCGAAGCCGAGGTGGTCGATCCGCACCGGGCGCTCGCGCGGCTCGAGCCGGGAGACATCGCCCTCGCCCGGCTCGACGTGCGCAAGCAGCTCGACGGCATCGAGTGCGGCACCGGCGAGCTGGAGCGGCTTGCGGCCGGCGGCGTAGACGTACGGAATCCTCCAGGTGCTCTCGTCGTCGCTCACGACAAGCTGCTGACCGCACGGACACTCCGGCTCGCCGGTCTGCCGCACCCGCACACGACCCATATCAGCCCCGCCCTCCCGGCCGCGGTCCCGGAGCTGCCTCTCGTGCTCAAGCCGCGCTTCGGCAGCTGGGGGCGCGACGTCGAGCTCTGCTCGACGGCCGAGGAGCTCGACTCGGCGCTCGTGCGCCTGCAGCGAAAGAGATGGTTTCGCGAGCATGGCGCCCTCGCGCAGGAGCTTGTCGAGCCTCGCGGTTGGGATCTGCGTCTCGTCGTCGCGGGCGGACGTGTCGTGGGAGCCGCGCGCCGCGTCGCGCGCAGCGGCGAGTGGCGGACGAACGCCGCGCTCGGCGCCGAGGTGATCCCCGCCGACCCGCCGCCGATCGCCCAGGCCGTCGCCCTCGCGGCTGCGCAGGCTGCCCGCGTCGACCTCGTCGGCATCGACCTACTTCCGACCCGTAGCGGATTCGTCGTCCTCGAGCTGAACGGCGCGGTCGACTTCCGCCCGCTCTACCTCGAGTCGGCCGACGTGTTCTCGGAGACCGTGGCCGCGCTCCTTGGAGACGTCGCGCGGCAGCGCGAGTTCGCCGCCGCGTCAGGCTGACTCCTCACCGACGTACGGCTGCGGCTCGAGGCCGGTTGCGACCTCGCGCCTGCCGTCCGACTCGTAGACGACGTCGACGGTCTCGTGCTTGCGGTACGTGCCCGCGATCCCGAGCCACATCGAAGCCCAGCGCCAGAAGCCGAGCCTGCCCTCCTGGGCGAGCGGACGAGGAAAGACGAGGGAGCGTCCCACGACCTCGAAATCGCGTCCCGGCACCTGCCGGACGCCGCTCACGTAGACCTCGAAAACGTGCGGCACGTGCTCCGGCAGTTCGATCCGCGAGCGCTCGGACACCTTCATAGAATGCCCGGCGGGTGCGCCGGAAGCTGCCGTCCTTCGTCCTCGTCCTGCTGGTCGCGCTCGCGACGGCGAGCGTCGCGGCAGCTGGAAACGGCGGCTTCGCGCCCGTACCGCCCGCATCTCCGAACGCGCAGCGGATCACGGACGCCTACTGGGTGGTCATGGGCTTCACCGCGTTCGTGTTCATCCTCGTCGAGTCGCTCCTCGTCGTCTTCGTGGTCAAGTACCGGAGCCGCGGCCGGGCCCGCACGGTCGAGGGCGCGCAGGTGCACGGGCACACGCGGCTCGAGCTGATCTGGACGGTGCTCCCGGTGCTGATCCTCGCCGTCATCGCGACCGTGGTCTTCTGGGAGCTGCCGTCGATCGACCGCGCGCCGGCGGCAGCCACCAACCCGATCCACATCACCGTCGAGGGACACCAGTACTACTGGCAGTTCGACTACCCCAACCATGTCCGGTCGATCGGCACGCTCCACGTCCCCTACGGCGCCGTCGTCGATCTGAAGGTCGTGTCGCCGGACGTCATCCACAGCTGGTGGATCCCGGCGCTCGGCGGGAAGATTCAGGCGATCCCGGGCCGTATCAACCACACGTGGTTCCGCGCCAACACGGCCGGCACCTTCACAGGTCAGTGTGCGGAGCTCTGCGGCGTCTTCCACGCCTCGATGCTCGCCACCGTCCAGGCCGAGTCGGCCCGGTCTTACCACACGTACGTCACGAGGACGGCGCCCGCGACGATCGGCCAACAGGAGTGGAGCGGCGTCTGCGCGACCTGCCACGGCAACCTCGGCCAAGGCGGCTACGGCCCGGCGATCTCGAGCAACACGGTCATCACGCAGCCGGCCGCGCTCGCCGGGATCCTCCGCGAAGGGGTAACCGGGTCGGCCGGGGCGATGCCGCCGGTGGGCGACACGTGGACGAACGGGCAGATCCTGGCCCTCGTCCACTATCTGAGGAAGAACATCTACAAGCCCGCGCCTCTGGGAGCGACGAGTGGCGGCTAGGTCCGAGGCGGTCTACCCGGTCGGCTGGAAGGACGGCCGCGTCGCCCGCTGGCTCGTCACGGTCGACCACAAGCGGATCGGAATCCTGTATATCGCGACCGCGATCCTGTGGTTCGCCGCCGGCGGCGTCCTCGCGGTGCTCATGCGGTCGCAGCTCGCGACGCCCAACGAGCATCTCCTGACGCAGAACTCGTACAACGAGGTGCTGACCATGCACGGCACGACGATGATCTTCCTCGTCGTCGTGCCGATCTTCGCCGGCTTCGGCAATTTCCTCGTGCCGCTCATGATCGGGGCGAAGGACATGGCCTTCCCGCGCCTGAACGCACTGTCGTACTGGCTCTACGCCATCGGCGGGATCGTCCTCTGGCTGAGCTTCTTCGCCAAGGGCGGAGCGGCGCATGCGGGCTGGTGGTCGTACCCAACCCTGTCGGAGAACTTCCCTTGGGCGAGTCCCGGGCACGGACAGGACTACTGGATCCTCTCGATCCACATCCTCACGCTCTCGTCGCTCGCCGGGGCGATCAACTTCATCGTCACGATCCATCACATGCGGGCGCCGGGGATGACATGGATGCGCATGCCGCTGTTCGTCTGGGCCATGGAGACGTATGCGCTCCTGCTGCTCCTCGCGCTGCCGGCGATCTCGGCGGCCGTGACGCTGCTGCTCCTCGACCGCCGGGCCGGCACGCACTTCTTCATCCCGTCCCACGGCGGCAGCCTCGTCCTCTATCAGCACATGTTCTGGTTCTTCGGCCACCCCGAGGTCTACATCATGGTGTTGCCCGCCTTCGGGATCATCTCCGAGGTCCTGCCCGTCTTCTCGCGCAAGCCGATCTTCGGCTACAAGGCGGTCGCATTCTCGACGCTCGCGATCGCGTTCTTCTCGATGCTCGTCTGGGCGCACCACATGTTCACGACCGGCCTGCCCGTCGGGCTCGACTCCTTCTTCATGATCTCGTCGATGGTCATCGCCGTCCCGACCGGGGTCAAGATCTTCAACTGGCTCGCGACGACATGGCGCGGCAACCTCATCTTCGACACGCCGCTGCTGTTCGCGATCGGCTTCATCGCGCTGTTCACGATGGGCGGCCTCTCCGGGATCTTCCTCGCAGCCTTCCCGGTCGACTGGCAGGTGAACGACTCGTACTTCATCGTCGCCCACTTCCACTACGTCGCCTTCGGAGGGATCGTCTTCGCGCTCTTCGCCGGCCTCTACTACTGGTGGCCGAAGATGTTCGGGCGGCTGCTCGACGAGAGGCTCGGCAAGTGGCACTTTTGGCTGATGTTCATCGGCTTCAACCTGACCTTCCTCCCGCAGCACATGCTCGGGCTGCTCGGGATGCCGCGCCGGATCTACACGTACCACCAGGGTGGCCTGTGGGAGGGGTACAACCTCGTCTCGACGATCGGCTCCGGCCTCACGGCGATCGCGATCGCCGTCTTCCTCGTCAACGTCTGGCGGACGCACGTGCTGCGGAAGGGGGTGCGCGCGGGCAACGACCCATGGCTTGCCGACACGCTCGAGTGGTACACGACCTCGCCACCGCCGGCGGAGAACTTCGACGCCGTTCCGTACGTGACGAGCGCGCGTCCCCTGCGTGACTTGCGCCGGCGGCTCGCGGAGGAGGCGACGTGAGGACCGAGCTCGCCCCTGGTCCGTGGCTTCGCCTGTCGGCGCTGGTCGCAGCCGGCGGGACGCTGCTCGCAGTCGTCTCCGGCGCGGAGGGCCTCGGGACGGCGCACCGGCTGCTCGCGGCGCTCGTGGCTCCGCCGCTCGCGGCGCTCGTCGTGTCCGCCTGGTACGCGCACCGGCGGCTGGTGCCGGTCACGCTGCTCGCCGCGGCGCTCTTCGCTGGCGCCGCCGCGGTGCCTGCGCCGCACGCGCACTCGGGGCTCGCCGCCTTCGCGCTCGCCGCGCTCGTCGTCGTCGTCGCCGAGAGCTTCCGCGGCGAGCGGGTGGCGTGGGGCTCATGGCGCGACTACACGGCGCTGACGAAGCCGCGGATCATGTCGCTCCTGCTCGTGACCGGCTTCTGCGGGATGATCGCCGGCGCGCGAGGCTGGCCGGGAACCGGGACGGCCGTGGCCGCCATGACCGGGCTGGCATTCGCCTGCGGCGGCGCGTCCGCGCTGAATCACCTCCTCGACCGCGACATCGACCCGCTGATGGGAAAGCGCACGGCCTCGCGGCCGGTCGCCTCCGGCCGCGTCCCCCCGAGTCGCGCGCTGGAGTTCGGCCTCGCGCTGCTGGCGTTCTCCTTCGTCCTGCTCGCGAGCGCCGTGAACGTTCTCACGGCCGTGCTCGCTCTGGTCGGCGGCCTCTTCTACGTCATCGTCTACACGCGCTGGCTCAAGCGCTCCACGCCGCAGAACATCGTGATCGGTGGTGCCGCGGGTGCGGTGCCGCCGCTCGTCGGCTGGGCTGCCGCTACCGGCCGAGTCGGCTGGGCGGCGCTGATCCTGTTCGCGATCGTGTTCGTCTGGACGCCGCCGCACTTCTGGGCGCTCGCGCTGCTGATCAAGGAGAACTACGCGAACGCCCGCGTGCCGATGCTCCCGGTCGTGCGCGGCGAGCGGGCGACGGCGCGACAGATCGTCCTCTACTCCTTCGCGCTTGTCGCGGTCACGCTGCTGCCGTGGGGCTGGGGCGGCGCGGGACGCTTCTACGTCGTCTGCGCGCTCGCCCTGGGGGCCGTGTTCGTCTGGCTCGCCGAGCGCCTGCGGCGGGAGACGACGCCACGGCGGGCGATGCTGCTCTTCCACTACTCGCTTCTGTACCTCGCGCTGCTCTTCGCGGCGCTGGCCCTCGACGCGGTCGTTTAGTGGTGATGGACCCGGAGCTCGCGCGCAAGAACGTTCGCCTCGGCTGGATGCTGTTCGGCGTCTTCCTGCTGCTCTTCGCCGGCTCGATCGGGGTCGCCTTCCTCTACCTGCATTTCGACTAGGTCGTGGAGGGCATCTGGCTGGCCCGGCCCGACGAGCCTGGTGCGGGCGTGCCGGTGGCGGTCAAGGACCTGCTCGACACCGCCGAATCGACGACGACCTACGGATCCGCGCTCTTCGCCGACCACGTGCCGGCGGTGAGCGCGGAGGCGGTGCAACGGCTCGAGGCTGCGGGCTTCGCCGTCGCCGGCAAGACGAACCTGCACGAGTTCGCCTACGGCATCTCGTCGCAGAACCCGCACTACGGGACGGTGCCGAATCCGGCCGCGCCCGGGCGGCTCGCGGGCGGATCGAGCGGAGGGTCGGCGGCGGCCATCGCGGCGGGAGAGGTGGAGCTGGCGCTCGGCACGGACTCGGCGGGATCGATCCGGATCCCGGCGGCGTGGTGCGCCGTCGTCGGCTTCAAGCCGACGTACGGGCTCGTCTCTGCCGAGGGCTGCTTCCCGCTTGCTCCGAGCTACGACACGGTCGGGCCCATGGCCTCGTCGGTCGAGGGCTGTGAGGAGCTGCTGCGGGCGCTGGTTGCCGATTACGAGCCGGCCGAGCTGGAGTCGCTCGAAGAGCTCGAAATCGGGGTCGCGTGGCTAGATCGCGCGGATCCGCTCGTGCGGGAGCGCGTGGCTGAGGCCGCGGCCCTGTTCCCGCGCCGGCGCGAGATCGAGCTTCCGCCCGCGCCGGAGAATCGCGCCGACTTCATGCTCGAGGTGGCCGACGTGCACCGGCCTCTGTTCCCCGGCAACGAGCAGCTGTACGGCGACAACGTCCGCGGCAAGATCGAGCGCTGCCTGCGGGTGACGGACGGAGAGGCGGCCGCGGCGGCGCGCGAGCGCGCTGAGTACGGCGAGCGAATGGCAGATGCCTTCGACGGGCTCGATCTGTTGGTGACCCCGACGGTGCCGTTCGTCCCGCCCCCGGCGCACATCGACGAGCTCGAGCTGCGCGGTGCCGGCACCTCGCTCACGTATCCCTTCAGCGCGTTGGGCTGGCCGGCACTTGCGGTCCCGGGCGGCCCGGCGGAGGACGGACTCCCGGCCTCGGTCCAGCTCGCCGGGCGCGCGGGAGACGACGCTCGCGTTCTGGCGGCAGGACGGCTGCTCGCCGCTACGACGTCGTAGCGAACACAGCGGCCTCGTAGACCGGGTCCGGGGTGAAGCGCTCGAGCTCGTCGGAGAGCACGTCGCTCGGCGCCGGTGGCTCGCCCGGTGGGAGCGGCACCGGCTCGCCGTCGAGGGCCACACCCTCGAGCCGCTCCGCCTGCTCGTGTTCGAGCGCGATGTCCTCGCGCCCGAGCCGCGACCTCAGCCAGCCGCACAACAGCCAGGCCTGCGCGGCCGTCCCGCGCACCCGCACGGTCCTGACCTCCGCGATCGCAGGCCAGAGCGTCGCGAGGTGTTCCCGCCAGCGGGATGTCCGCGCCCACGCGATGTCCGAGGCGGCGCAGCGCGAGAAGAGCTCCGAGAGCCGCCGGTACGGATCCGGTAGGTCGTCCCACTCCGTCGAGTCCACAATCAGCCGGTCGGTCACGTCGACGAGCTGCTCGAGCTCGGGCGCTCCCCACGGCGGCTCCCCGCGCCAGCGCACGAACACCGGGAGGTCGGAGATCAGCAGCGGCTCGACGATGCTCGCCGGCGCCTCCGCCCGCGCGCCGCGCAACGTCAGCTCCACCACCTCGGTCACGAGCCCGCGGTCGGTATCCGGCACCTGCCAGCGCTCCACCTCGGCGCGGGCGTCGATGCGGTTGTCGTCCGCATCGCGCTCCGGGAAGAGGAGGATCGTGCGCGACGGGTGGCGCTCGGCCATCCCCTCCAGCGCGGCGCGTGCCGGCTCTCGCCACCCGTATGGGACCCATGCGATATGCGTCATCACCGAGGTGCGCATGCTCGGCCCCTCAGCGGCCGCGTCGGCGCGCAGCCGAGCGAGCGCGGTGTCGACATCGGCGAGGCACACGTCCTCGCCGTACCAGGGAGCTAGGGCCGTCGCCACGACCGCCCGTCCCGGCGGAGAAGATCGTCGGCGCTCGGCGGTCCCCACGTCCCGGAGGGATAGTTCGGGAACGCCGGTCGGTCGCGTTGCCACCCCGCGATGATCGCGTCGACGAGCTTCCACTGCTCCTCGACCTCGTCGGTGCGCGTGAACAGTGTCGAGTCGCCGAGCATGACGTCGAGGATGAGTCGCTCGTACGCCTCCGGCATCCCGGTGCGGAAGGCGCCGCCGTACAGGAAATCCATGTGGACGGTGCGGATCGTCATCCCCTGTCCGGGCACCTTTGCGCCGATCGCGAGCGAGACGCCCTCGTCGGGCTGCACGTGGACGACCAGCACGTTCGGGCGCACCCCCTCGGCCGCGGCCTCCTCGAACGGCGGATGCGGAGCGCGCTTGAACTCGATCGCGATCGTCGTCTCCTGCCGTGCGAGACGCTTTCCCATCCGCACGTAGAACGGCGTGTCGGCCCAGCGCCAGTTGTCGACGAAAAGCTTGGCGGCGACGAACGTCTCCGTCATCGAGTCCGGCGCGACGCCCGCTTCCTCGCGGTAGGCGACGACCTCTTCGCCCTCGACGAAGCCGCGCCCGTACTGGCCGCGCACCACGGATCTCGGCGCCGGCGTGTGCAGGGCGCGCAGCACCTTGACCTTCTCGTTGTGCACTGCATCGGACATGAAGTCGATCGGCGGCTCCATCGCCGTGAGCGCGAGCAGCTGCAGGAGGTGGTTCTGGAAGATGTCGCGGATCGCTCCCGCGTGCTCGTAGTACCCGGCGCGCGCCTCGATCCCGATCGACTCGGCGACCGTGATCTGGACGTGGTCGACGAACTGGCGGTTCCAGATCGGCTCGAAGATCCCGTTCGCGAAGCGGAGGGCGAGCATGTTCTGGACGGTCTCCTTGCCCAGGTAGTGGTCGATGCGGAAGATCTCGTCCTCGCGGAAGTACTCGAGCAGGAGCGCGGTCAGCTCTTTCGCCGAGGCGAGGTCGTGGCCGAACGGCTTCTCGACGACGACGCGCGTCCAACCACGTTCGTCGCGCCGCTTGCCGAGGGCCTCGACGATCATCGGGAAGGCGGGGGGCGGTACGGCGAGGTAGAAGACGCTGTTGCCGCCGAGCTCGTGCTCCTCGTCGAGACGCGCGAGCTCCCCGTGGAGCTTGTCCTCACCGCCGGTGTCGGCGAAGTCCATGGCGACGTAGTGGAGCTGGGACGCGAGCGCGTCCCAGGCGTCCTGCCGGAACGGGTCGCGCGCGTGCTGCTTCACCGCGCCTTCCATGTCCTGCCGGAATGAGTCGTCGTCGCCTTCGGTGCGGGCGACACCGACGATCGCGAAGCGCGGGGGGAGCAGCTGCCGCACTGCGAGCGCGTACAGCGCCGGCATGATCTTCTTGTGCGTCAGGTCGCCCGAGGCGCCGAAGATGACGAGCGTGCAGGGGTCGGGCGTCCGCCGCAAGGCGAGCCCTTCGGCGAGCGGGTTCTCCTCCTGCTTCGGAGTCGTCGCGGTCACTGTTCCGGGCTCTTCTCGAGGTGACCGCCGAAGCCCTTGCGCATCGCCGAGAGGACGCGGTTGCCCCAGTCGGCCTCGCCGCGCGAGGCGAAGCGTTCGAAGAGCGAGGCGGCGAGCACAGGGGCAGGCACGCTTTCGTCGATCGCGGCCTGCACCGTCCAGCGGCCCTCGCCGGAGTCGCTCACGCGGCCCGCGTACTCGTCGAGGTCCGGCGACTCGTGCAACGCCTGCGCCGTCAGGTCGAGCAGCCACGAGGCGATGACGGAGCCTCGTCGCCACAGCTCCGTGATCGCGGCGACGTCGAGCTCGTACTTGTAGAGGTCCGGGTCCCGCAGCGGCGTCGTCTCGGCGTCGGTCTCCTGTGCACGGAGCCCGACGTCCGCGTGCTTGAGGACGTTCAGGCCCTCCGCGTACGCCTCCATGAGGCCGTACTCGATGCCGTTGTGCACCATCTTCACGAAGTGGCCTGCTCCGCCAGGGCCGCAGTGGAGCCACCCCTGCTCCTCCGGTGCCGGGTCGCCCTCGCGGCCGGGAGTCCGGACAGCCGCGTCGGCCCCCGGCGCGAGCGTCTCGAGCACCGGCACGAGCCGGCCGACCGCCTCGTCGTCGCCGCCGACCATCAGGCAGTAGCCGCGCTTGCGGCCCCAGACGCCCCCGCTGACGCCGACGTCGACGTAGTGGATGCCCTTGTCGCGCAGCTGTCCGGCGCGACGGAGGTCGTCGACGTAATAGGAGTTACCGCCGTCGATGATCGTGTCGCCCTGCTCGAGGTGCGGTGCGAGCTCGCCGACGACGGAGTCGACGATCCCCGCGGGGATCATCAGCCAGACCGACCTCGGCGCGTCGAGCTGCTGCACGAGCTCTTCCAGCGATGACGCCGTGCCCTCGACCTTCGGGTCGAACGTCTTCAGGTCATGACCTGCCTCGCGCAGGCGCTCGGTCATGTTCGCGCCCATCCGGCCGAGGCCGACCATTCCGAGCTGCATCACACGTCCTCCAGTCTGACCCGCGCGACCCGCCGGCCGCGCTCCTTCAGCGTCTCCAAATCTCCCGCGGCCTGCGCCCGGATCAGCCGCCGGAAGCCGAACGGCTTGCCCGGGATCGGCAGCTCGTCGCCCTCGTCGTCGACGACCTGGAGGAAGAGGCCGGTGTTCGGGCCGCCCTTGTGCAGCTGTCCGGTCGAGTGCTGGTAGCGCGGCCCGTAGCCGTGCGTGACCACGAGGCCGCTCTCCGACCGCAGGCGGTCGGCCAGTTTCGCGATGTGGTGATCGTTCGCGGGAGTCGGCTCTATGAAGGCCTGGATGCACGCGTAGTCGCGCTCTTCCGCCTGCGCGAGCAGCCCCTCGATCGAGCCCTCGGGCTCGAGCTCGGGCTCCTGCCCGCTTGCCAGCACCTCGTTCGTCTTGTCCTTCGCCGCTTGCACGTCGGGCTGGTCGAAGGGGTTGATCTCGAGGTACGCCCCGGCCACCGCGATCGCGAACTCCCAGCGGAAGAACTCGGAGCCGAGCGCGTAGGGATCCGGCAGCTCGGGCCGCGCGTCCTGCCGGTCGGGCCCGTCGGGCGGCTCGCCCGGTGCCGGGACGAGCCCCTTCCCGTGCTTGCCCGTCGACTCTGCGATGAGCTGCTCGGCCCAGAGCCCGAAGCCTCCGGGCGTGTCGGCGATGCAGATCTTGTCTCGACCATCGAGCCAGCCCTCGCCGAACCCGCTCCCGAGCTCGTAGCCAGGGTTCCCCTCGCCTGACTGGCAGGCCTCGCGCATCTCATTCGCCCGGTCGAGCAGCTGTTGCGCGTCGATGCCCATCAGCACCGCCGGGACGATGCCGAAGGGCGAGAGGGCCGAGTAGCGGCCCCCGATCGACGGCTCGCCGTGGAAGACCGCGCCGAAGTCACGCTCGCGCGCCAGAGCCTCCAGCCCGGACCCGGGATCGGTCACGGTGGCGAACAGCTCACCGCGCTTGCCGGCCTTCTCCCAGAAGTAGTCGGTGTGGGAGCGCGTCTCGAGCGTCGTCCCGGACTTGGAGGAGGAGACGAAGAGCGTTCGCCCGAGGTCCAGGCCCTCCTCGAGCCCGCGGATCGCCTTCGGATGCGTCGTGTCGAGGACGTGGAACCGGTCGACGCCGAACGTCAGCCGCAGCACTTCCGGAGCGAGCGACGAGCCGCCCATGCCCATCAGCACGACGTCGTCGACCTGGTCGTGCAGCGACTCCGCGTAGCGGCGCACCTCCGGAAGCTGCTCTTCGACATGCAACGGCTCCCCGAGCCAGCCGAGCCACTGCGCCTCGTCGCTCCCGGTCCAGACGGTGGCGTCTCGCTCCCAGATCCCTTCGATCAAGCGCTGGCGGTTCACGAAGCCACGAGAGCTCCGCGTTTCGCCATGACCCCGTCGAGCAGCTCGGCGAACGAGTCGGAGAACTTCTGCACTCCCTCCCGCTCGAGCGTCGCCACGACGTCGTCGTAGTCGATGCCCACGGCCGAGAGCCGGTCGAACAGCTCGTGCGCCTCGTCGACGCCCTCGAGCACGGTGTCGCCGCGGACCTCGCCGTGATCCTGGAAGTCCTTGATCGTCTCCTCCGGCATCGTGTCGACCGTGTGCGGACCGATGAGCTCCTCGACGTAGAGGACGTCCCGGTATGCGGGGTTCTTCGTGGAGGTCGAAGCCCACAGGCACCGCTGCGGGAAGGCGCCCTTCGCCGCGAGCGCGTCCCAGCGCGGGCCCGAGTGGGCCTCGAGAAAGTGCTCGTACGCGAGCTTCGCGTTTGCGATTGCGAGCCTGCCGCGCAGCGCGAGCGCCTCGTCCGTCCCGATCGCGTCGAGCCGCTTGTCCGTCTCCGTGTCGACGCGCGAGACGAAGAAGCTCGCCACCGAGCGCACTTTCGTGAGATCGCCGTTGGCGTCGGCGAGCCGCTCGAGCCCGCGCAGGTACGCCTCGACGACCTCGCGGTAGCGCGGCAGCGAGAAGACCAGCGTGACGTTGATGCTGTGGCAACCGGCGATGCAGTCCTCGATCGCCTGCAAGCCGGGCTCCGTCCCAGGGATCTTCACGTAGAGGTTCGGCCGGTCGATCCACTCGTGGAGGCGGATCGCCTCGTCGTAGGTCGCCTTCGTGTCGTAGGCGAAGCTGGGGTCGACCTCGATCGATACGTAGCCGTCCTCGGGAGCCTTCTCGTGCACGGGCGCAAGCACGTCGAGGGCCGACTCGACGTCGCGCACGGCCAGCTGAAGGAAGATCTCCTTGGGATCGCTCTCCGTGTCGAGCAGCTCCTTCAGCTGCGCGTCGTAGGCGTTGCCCTGCGAGATCGCCTTCTGGAAGATGGTCGGGTTCGAGGTCACGCCGACGACGGCGTCCTCGTCCATCAGGCGCTTCAGCTCACCGGTCTGGACCAGATCGCGCGACAGGAAGTCGATCCACACCGACTGTCCGCGCGCGCTCAGCTCGTGGAGTCTCGACTCAGCCATTCAGCATCCCTTCCTCTATGCGTCGGATCTTCTCCAGTCTCGCTGCATGTCGCTCTTCTCCGTCGAACCGTGCCGCGAGAAACGTCCGCACGAGATCTGCGGTGAGGCTCGGCCCCACGACCTCCGAACCGAGGCAGAGGACGTTCATGTCGTCATGCTCGACGCCCTGGTGCGCGGAGTACACGTCGTGGCAGATCGCCGCCCGGATCCCGGGGATTTTGGAGGCCGCGACCGCCGCTCCGACGCCCGAGCCGCAGACGAGCACGCCTCGCTCGGCCTGCCCGTCGTTGACGGCGGCGGCGATCTCGATCGCCTTGTCGGTGTAGTCGATGCGGACTACGTCGGTGCTCGTGCCCAGGTCGACGATCTCGTGGCCGTCCTCGTGCAACGTTTCGAGGATCGTGTCGCGGAGATGGACGCCGCGATGGTCGAAGGCTACTGCGACGTTCACGCGGCGGACCGTACCCGCTCCGGCCGTAGAATCGAGCCATGAACGACGTCGAGCTCTGGCGCGAGCTTGGGCAACAGCTTCGGGTCGACGCGATCCGCCCTGCGGCGAAGGCGGGCTCCGGCCACCCGACCTCCGGCATGTCGGCGGCCGACCTGATGGCCGTCCTCCTCGCCAAGTACCTGCGGTACGACTTCGACAATCCGCACGACCCGCACAACGACCGGCTCGTCTTCTCGAAGGGACACGCGTCGACGCTCCTCTATGCGATGTTCCGTGCGGCCGGCGCGATCTCGGAGGAAGAGCTGCTGACGTACCGGCAGTTCGACTCGATCTTCGAAGGCCATCCGACGCCGCGGATCCCCTGGGTAGACGTCGCCACGGGCTCTCTCGGTCAGGGATTGCCGTACGCGGTCGGCATGGCGCTTGCGGGCAAGCGGCTCGACCGGCTTCCGTTCCGCGTCTGGACGCTCTGCGGCGACAGCGAGATCGCCGAGGGCTCACAGTGGGAGGCGCTCGAGCACGCCGCGTTCTACGAGCTCGACAACCTCGTCGCGATCTTCGATGTGAACCGGCTCGGCCAGCGAGGCGAGACGATGCACGGCTGGGATCTCGACTCCTATGCGAACCGGGCGAATGCCTTCGGCTGCCACACGATCGAGATCGACGGCCACGATGTCGACGCGATCGACCGCGCCTACGCGGAGGCAATCGACGTCGCGGGGCAACCGGTCGTGATCGTGGCGAAGACGATCAAGGGCAAGGGCGACCCCGACGTCGAGAACAAGAACGGCTTCCACGGCAAGCCGCTCGACCACTCCGACGAGGTGATCGCCACGCTCGGCGGGATGCGCAACATCAAGGTCGACGTGGCGAAGCCGGAGACGGGCGGGGCGAAGCACGAGTTCCCGGGCGCCGCGCTCGAGCTGCCGCGCTACGAGCTCGGGGAAGAGGTCGCGACCCGGAAGGCGTACGGTGACGCGCTCGCGGCACTCGGCAAGGCGCGCGGCGACGTCGTCGCGCTCGACGGCGAGGTCTCGAACTCGACCTTCGCCGAGGAGTTCCGCGACGCGATCCCCGACCGCTATTTCGAGATGTACATCGCCGAGCAGCAGATGGTCGCGACTGCGGTCGGGATGCAGGCGCTCGGCTGGCGCCCGTTCGCCTCGACCTTCGCCGCCTTCCTCTCGCGCGCGTACGACTTCATCCGCATGTCCGCGATCAGCCGCGCGAGCTACTCCCTCTGCGGCTCACATGCCGGTGTCTCGATCGGCGAGGACGGGCCGTCGCAGATGGCGCTCGAGGACATCGCCGCCCTTCGCGCCGTGCACGGCTCGACGGTGCTTCATCCCTGCGACGCGAACCAGACCGCGAAGCTCGTGGAGAGGATGACCGACACCGAGGGGATCGCGTACCTGCGGACGCTGCGGCCGGCGACTCCGGTGCTCTACGGGCCCGACGAGGAGTTCGAGATCGGCGGCTCGCGCACTGTCCGTGAGGGCGACGATGTCGCGCTCGTCGGTGCGGGCATCACGGTCCACGAGGCGCTCAAGGCCGCCGACGCGCTCGCACAGGACGGGATCGAGGCGCGGGTGATCGACCTCTACTCGATCAAGCCGCTCGACGAGGAGACGTTGCGCTCGCTCACGTGCCCCATCGTCACGGCCGAGGACCACTGGCCCGAGGGCGGACTCGGCGAGGCCGTGCTCTCTGCTCTCGGCGATGCGGACGAGCGTCCGCCCGTCGTCCGGCTCGCCGTGCACGAGATGCCGCACTCGGGGAAGCCCGCGGAGCTGCTGGCCGAGGCCGGGATCGACGCCGAGGGCATCGCGGCCGCGGCCCGCAAGCTCGTGCGCGATCGGGTCAGCGCGTCGTAGGCCCCCAGCCGGGCTGGGCGCCGCCCGAGTACGCGTCCGCGATGAGCTCGTCTTGCTCCGCCCGAATAGCCCTTCCCATGGCGCCGACCCAGAAGGTCTCGCCGTCGTAGCGGCGATTCGTCCACTCGAAGCCCTCGCACACGGGGCACCGCCACAGCCAGATCGCGAAGCAGGCCCTCCGGCCCGAGCGGAGCAGCACCATCCGACTGCCACAGCAGAGGGGGATCGGAACACTTCGCGGTTCTTCCATCTGCACTCCTCCGTCGTTGCCTCGAGCCGAGGCCGCATCAATGAGCCACCGTGCGCCGGCGCCGGTTGGCGGCGGTCGATCGACCGCACTCGGGATGCGCGCTCAGGATAGCCGGGCCGTCAGGACGTCGTACAACAGCTGTTGCTTCTCGCGCGCGGCGCGGTACGCCTCGGCGCGGTCGGCGCGCGGCTCGACGACGGAGGCGGTCGGCGCCTCCTCTACCTCGCGTCCCTGGCGTTCGAGCGCGAAGACCGCAGCTCCCCGGAGCGAAGCCTCGGGCACGGCGGAGACGGTGACGGGCCGCGCGAGGGCGTCGGCAATGATCTGGATCCAGTCCGGATCGCGGAGGAGACCGCCGCCGGTGGCGACCACCTCGCGGACGTCCGGCAGCAGGTCGGCGATCGCAGCGAAGCGAAAGGCGACGCCCTCGTAGGCTGCCTGGCGGATGTCGAGCGCCGTGGTCGCGAAGGTGAGTCCGTGGATCGTGCCGCGCGCGTGCGGGCTCCAGCCGGTCGACCGCTCACCGCCGAGGAAGGGAAGGAAGACGAGCTCGTGGTCGCGCGGGTCTCGTGCCGCGAGCGATCCTGCCGAGTCGGAGAGCGTCCGCTCGAGCCAGGGGTAGAGGTTGCCGCCGTCCGAGAGCGCGCCTCCCTCGACGACGCGGTGCCCGTCGGCGAGGTAAAGGAAGAGGCCAGGCTTCGGCCGCGCCCGCTCCGTCTCGTAGAGGACGCGCAGCGCGCCGGAGGTGCCGACGTTGAGGGCGGCGCGCTCGTGCGTCGTGCAGCCGGCGCCGGCGTTGGAGCAGGCGGAGTCGACCCAAACGGGCACGTCGGCGATCTGCGGCAGCCGGTCGCGGCCGACCTCGAGTGCCGCGAGCAGCTCCTCGTCCCAGTCGTGCGTCGTGAGGTCGAGCAGCCCGCTCGACGAGGCCATGGAAACGCTCGTCTCGGGCGCTCCGCGGATGTAGTCGGCGAAGGAGACGAACCACTCGGCTCGGCGGAAGATCTCGGGCTCGTCCTCGGCGAGCCACGCGAGCTTTGCGGGCCAGAAGGACGGGTGGAGGAAGGCGCCCGTACGTGCGTGCACCGCGTCGCCGTCGAGCGCTTGAGCGAGCCGCTCGGCTGCACCCGCGCTGCGCGTGTCGCGCCAGCCCATGATCGGCGTCAGCGCGTTCCACTCGCGATCGACGGCGACGAGGCTGTGAGCGAAGCACGACGTCGCATCCGGTACGTGCCCGTACAGGACACGGTGGACCGCGGCGAATACGTCATCCGGATCCGCGCTCTCGTACGCCTCCTGCCGGAGCTTGCCGTGGGGCTCGCCGCTCGGTTCGAAGTGTTGCGCGCGGACCGAGGAGGAACCGACATCGAGCGCCAGGATGCGGCTCAGCGGAGCACCTCGATCCCCTCCGCGAGCCAGGCGCGTGCGCGGTCGACGTTCGGGCCGTCCGGCGAGCGCCGGACGGTCTCGAGCTGGAGCTCGGTCATCGCCAGCAGCGCCCGGCTCGGGTCTCGCTCCGTGAGGGCCTCGTCGATTCGCGCCGCCAGCCGCTCGGGCTTGATCGCGAGCGGCTCCACCCGCGAGGCGAGGCGCTTCGCGGTCGGCTGATGGACGCGGTTGAGCGCGAACACGATCGCAAGCACGCGCTGCGCCGACTCGACGAGCCACTCCATGCGGGCGAGCGTGACGTCCTCACGCACCAGCGTGAGTAGGCCCGAGGGCGCGAAGCCGCCCCAGCGCTCGGCGGCCTGCTCGATCCGCTCGGCGGCCAGCTCGTCGGGATAGTCCGCGAGCCGCTCCTGCCCGCGCGCGAGCAGCCCGTTCGTCCTCAGCGACACGCCGTTGTCGAGCGCCTCCGCCGAGCCGCCGGCGGCGAACAGTGCCTCCGCGAGCTCACGCGACCACCAGATCGTCTCGACGGGCTGCCCGTCGAGGTAGCCGAAGACGCGCCGCGTCGGCGTCGAAGGATCGCCCCAGCTGTCCCGCTCCTCGAGGCCGGCGGCGCGCGCAAGCTCGAACGCGTCCGCAAGCGAGAGCGGTTGATCGGTGATGACGAGGATTTCGATGTCCGACACGTCGTCGGCCGCGCCGCGCGCAACGCTGCCCGTGAGAACGACCTCGATCGCCTCGGTCGGGAGTGCGTCTGCGATGCGCTGGGCGAGCGCCCGCAGCTCCTCGCTCCTGGCCGTCGCCACGGGACCGAATCTACAGTGGCTCAGCCATGGCAGTCGTGATCGCCTCCAACCTCCGCAAGGAGCTCGCCGGCTCCGTCCTCTTCGACGGCGTCTCGTTCTCCGTCGAGCGGCGCGACCGGGTCGCGCTGTCCGGGCCGAACGGCGCCGGCAAGACGACGCTGCTCCGGATCCTCGCCGGCGAGACCGAGAAGCACGGTGGCGAGCTCGCCTTCGCAAAGGGGACGCGCGTCGCGCTGCACGACCAGCGGCCGCCGCTCGAGCAGGAGCTGACGCTGCGCGAGTACGTGCTCGCCGGCGCGCGCGACCTCGTCGCACTCGAGGAGGAGCTGCGGCGGCTCGAGCAGGCGATGACGGAGGGAGACCACGCGCCCGCGACGCTGAACCGCTACGCCGAGGCACAGGCGCGGCTCGAGCACGCCGGCGGCTACGCCTGGCGCGATCGCGCGGCCTTCGTCGTGCGTGGGCTCGGCTTCGCGGACGACGACCTCGACCGGCCTCTGCGGACGTTCTCCGGCGGAGAGCTGACGCGCGCCTCGCTGGCGCGGGCGCTCGGCGGCGATCCCGACCTGCTCCTGCTCGACGAGCCGACGAACCATCTCGACGTTGCGAATCTCGAGTGGCTCGAGCGCGAGCTCGCCTCGCTGGACGCTGCGGTGATCCTCGTCGCCCACGACCGCTGGTTCCTCGAGGCGGTAACGACGGCGACGATGGAGCTCGAAGCGGGCCGTTCCACGTTCTTCCCCGGCCCCTGGCACGCGTGGCGGCGCGAGAAGGCGGCGCGCGCGCTGCATGCGCAAAAGGAGGTCGACCGCATCCAGGCCGACATCGCGCGGCTCGATCGCTTCGTCGAGCGGTTCCGCTACAAGAAGAGCAAGGCGAAGCAGGCGCAGGCGAAGCTGACGCACATCGACCGGCTTCAGCAGGAGCGCGCCGCAGCCGCCGACGAGGTCGCCCTCCTCTCACGGCGCACGCGCGGGCTCGGCTTCGAGTTCCTCAAGCCGGCGCGCAGTGGGCGCACGGTGGTCGAAGCGGACGGGCTGGAGGTGGCGATCGGCGCGCGCGTGCTCCTACGCGGCGCCACCTTCGCGCTCGAGCGCGGCGAGCACGTCGCGCTCGTCGGTCCGAACGGCTCGGGCAAGACGACGCTCCTCGAGCGGCTCGTCCGAGGGGAAGGCATCCGCATCGGTCACGGGGTCGAAATCGGCTACTTCTCGCAGCAGGAGATGGAGCTCGACACGCGCGGCTCGGTGCTCCAGTGCGTCCAGGCGATGACCGGCCTCTCGCGACCCGACGCCCAGTCGCTGCTCGGCCGGTTCCTCTTCTCCGGCTGGGACGCGCACGAGAAGCAGGTCTCGGTGCTCTCGGGGGGCGAGCGCCGGCGCCTCGCCCTCGCCGTGACGGTCGCGTCCGGGGCGAACTTCCTGGTTCTCGACGAGCCCACGAACCACCTCGACCTCGAGAGCCGGGAGGCGCTCGAAGCCGCGCTCGACGCGTTCCCCGGGACCGTCCTTCTCGTCTCACACGACCGCGCGCTGCTCGACGCGATCGCCGAGCGCACCCTGGCGATCGAGGACCGCGAGCTGCGCAGCTACGACGGCGGCTGGGCCGAGCTGCTGCGCCGGCGCGAGGAACGGGCCGCGCGAGAAAGGCCGGACCCGCGACCGGTGGAGCACGCAAAGCCGGCGCCGAAACCCGGCCGCAAGCCGAAACCGCCGCGCCCGGGCGAGCTGGAGCGGATCGAGGCGGAGATCGCCACGCGCGAGGCGGAGGTGGCAGAGCTCGAGGCGAAGCTCGCGGACGACTGGACCGACGTGGACGTCCTCGCGGCGCACAAGCGGAGCCGCGACGCGCTCACGGCGCTGCTCGAGCGCTGGGAGCGGCTGTTCGAGACGGCTCAGGCCGGTGAGTAGGCTGGCGTCGTGACCGCTCGGGTCGTCGCACTCGTCGTGGTCGCCGCAGTCGCGGCCGTTTGCGCGGCCGTCGCGGCAGCGGCTCCGTCACCGCAGAGCCTGCGGGCGTCGATCTTCGCCGCCGCGCGTGCCCAGCGCTCGGTCCACTACGTCACCGCGACGACGGGCAACGGCAACGTGATCATCGTCGCCGACGTCGGGCGGACCCGTGGAATCCAGCGGATCAGGTATGCGAATGCGAAGAAGAGCGGCCATGCAACGATCATCGTGGCGAACCGCACTGCTTACGTCCACGGTGATGCGTTCACGCTCCACGGCTTCCTCGGCCTCTCGAAGAAGCAGGCCGCGCGAGACGCGCAGGCGTGGATCCGGGTGCCGCAGCAAAGCCACCTCTACGCCTCGATTGCCGAGGCGGTGACGCTCCCGTCGTTCCTCGCCGAGATCTATCCCAAGACGAACCTCGTGCGGCAGACGCGGAGAGCGAAGGGCGTCCCGCTCGTCGGAGTCCAAGGCTCGACCCGGCACCAGGGGACTCCCTTCGTCGAGGCGGTCTTCGCCCGCACAGGCGGCAGGCCGCTGCCGGTCGTCGAGGTCGAGGCGACGACGTCCGCCAGTTTCAAGAGCACGACTGCGATGGGCCGCTGGAGCGAGAAGCTGCATATCGGTCTCCCGCGGCACGCGGTGCCGATCGTCAGCTCGGCCGGCACAACCGCATAGCGCGCAGGGCATTCGCCGGCGGGAGCGGCGGGCTCGCCGCGCCTGCGTAGCTCAGGCCCAGAACCGCTCGAAAGCGGAGTCGAGCGGCACCGCAGTGACCTCCTGCCACATCCCGTCCCTGCAGCGGATCACGAACGCCTGGTCGATGTCGAGGTCGATGCCGTTCCGGCTCCCCGTCGCCCGGTAGATCGCGACGGCCCATTCGTCGTCTGCGAACACCGTGTGGAGGCGGCTGTGGTACGTGCCGCCGGTCTCGGGCCCGGTGCGGCGCAGGAACTCGACCACCTCGCGGCGGCCGTGGTACTCGCCGCTCATCACGGTATTGCCGGGGACGCGCCAGACGATGTCCCGCGCGAGCGCGGCCAAGACCGCCATCGGGTCTTTCCCGAAGGCGGCGAACACTCGGCGCGTGAGCGCGGCGTTCGGGTGCTCCGGCTCGCTCACGCTTCCCCGGAGAGTGTCGCGACGACGGCCTCGGCGATCGCCTTCAGGGGCCGACCCGATGCCTGGCTCGCCTTGCGCAGTCGCCCGAACGCTTCCTGCTCGTTCAGCTGCTCCTTCTCCATCAGGAGCCCTTTTGCCCGCTCGATCACTTTTCGTGCGGCGAGGGCGTCGGAGAGCGACTCGGCTTCCGCCCGCACCGCCTGGAGCTCGTCGTGACGGGCGCGCGCGGCGGCGATCGCGGGGAGCAGATCCTGCTCGCGGAAGGGCTTCACGAGGTAGCCGAAGACCCCGGCCTCGACTGCGCGCGAGACGAGCTCCTCCTGGCCGTACGCGGTGAGCATCACGATCGGGATCGGCCGCTCCTCGAGGATCCGCCGCGCGGCCTCGATTCCGTCGAGCTTCGGCATCTTCACGTCGAGCACCGCCAGGTCGGGTTGCACGGAGCGTGCGAGCTCGACCGCCTCCTCGCCGTCCTTCGCCTCGGCGCAGACGTCGAAACCGGCCCGCTCGAGCAGCTCGCGCAGGTCGAGCCGGATGATCGTCTCGTCCTCGGCGACGAGGATCCGCATCGCTCGGGACCTTACGCTGCGGCGCGTGGGCGTTACGGCTGGTGTAGACGGTCAGCGGTTGGCGAACCGGGTTGAGGAGGCGACGTCGCGCCGGCCCTCAGCGCGGTCCGCTTCGACCGGCCGGTCGGAGACATTCCCGGCCCGAGCATCGCTCGAATTTCGCCCCGAGGGCAGCAAGCGTGCCGATCGCGTGGACGCTGCCGGCGGCGACTCCGTCGAGGGGATGGGCGCTGGAGATGATCGCCCGCTCGATCCGCTCGGCGGATGACTTGGGCGAGTAGGAGAGGGCCAGGCCGGCCAGACCCGCAACGATCGGCGCGCTTGCGGAAGTGCCGCAGAAGCGGCCGTAGCCATCGCCTGTCAGAGTCGTTGTGTCGCAACCGGGAGCTGCGACGGCGACCCAATTGCCGTAGTCCGACCAGCCGTAGAGGTGCCCGTCCGGGTCGGTTCCGGCCACGCTCAGGACACCGGCATCGGCGGCCGGGTAGAACGGCTGCGAACTGCGGTTGTTCCCGGCGGCGGCGATGACCAAGACGCCCTTTTGTTGCGCGTACCGGATGGCCGCCGCGACAGTCTCGCTCGGCCCTCCGCCGAGGCTGAGGCTGATGACCGCGGCGCCGTGATCGGTGGCCCACGTGATTCCCGATGCGAAGTCGAGCGCGCTCGACGACCCGTTCTCGCCCGCCACCTTGACCGGCATGATCGAGCAGCGCGGGCAAACGCCGGAGATGCCGATGCCGTTGTTCGCGCGCGCGCCCACGATCCCGGCGGTTCTCGTCCCGTGACCGTTGTCGTCTTCCGGGTCGTCGGTGCCGTCGACCGTGTTGTAGCCGCGTACGAGCGCACCTTGCAGGTCGGGTTGCGTGGGGTCGACACCCGTGTCCACGGTGGCGACCACGATCTTCGGCGAGCCCCTTGTCAGCGCCCACACGGCCGGCGCACCGATCTGCTTCGCCCCCCACTGATGCGGCCAGAGCGGGTCGGTCGGAACCCACTCGGGCAGATGTACCTCAGTGGTCCGCATCACGAACCGGTTGCGCTCGACGAAGCGAATGCCTCGCGTCCGCTCTAGCCTGCGGCTCAGAGCCGGCGCCGTGCTCCGGGGCACCTGAACCGCCAGCACGCCAGGGCCGCGAAGCAGCCGCACGGGGCGGCCGCCGACGCTCTCGACGCTGCGGGCCACGCGCTTGTCCTCGCCAGGCCGATCGGTGGCCACGAGGAGCCGCTCGAAGCCGTCGAAAGGGGGATCAGCGGTTCTGCGCGCGGCCGCAGAGGCCAGGGGCACCGCGGCGACAAAGACCGCTATCAGCGCGCTCCAGCGCGCAAGACGGCGGCGAAGTCCACACATTGCGGCACGTATGAGTGTTCAGTGTTCATGAACGGTCTGCCCTTGCCGCCGCTTGTCGAAACCTGCCGGTTACTCAGCGAGCTGGCGGATGCTCGCGTTGCGCAGCCGGATGCCGCTGTAACCGAGGCTCGAGGCGATCACCCGGTCCCAGAAGCTGAGCGGGTCCGGCTCCGCGAGGAGATCGATCGCCGCATGCTCGTGGCGGGCCACGAGATCGCCGAGCTCGACGAGCTCGAGCGGCTCGACGGGCTCCGCCGAGATCCAGAAGCGGTCATCGTTCTCGACGAACGACTGCTCGGGCAGCCGATAGGCGACGACCCGCGTCGTCCGCATCGGCTCGAGCCAGTCCGGCTCGACGACGTGGACGCGCCGCGAGCGGTTGCCGCCGAGGAAGCGCTCGACGTCCTCGTCGCTCGTTCGGGAGTCGGCCCAGAACGTGGCCCGCGGACAGTCGCGCGGGAACCAGTAGAGCGGCAGCAGCCGGGTGCCGATCGCCCAGACCTTGCCGTCGCGCGGATCGAAGCGGCGGATCGACGGCTCTTCGCTCACGTGCCAGAGCGCGTGCGGTCCTTCCCCGCGATACGCCGGCGGAGCCTCCCTCACGGCAGCGACCGGAGCAGCGCCGCGGGCTCGGGCCAGAAGAGGAGCTCGGCCGCCTCCTCTCGCGGGAGCCAACGGACCTCGTCATGTTCGTGATTCAGCTCGGGCTCCCAACCCGGCTCGACGTCGACGAGGAACGCTTCCACATGGACGCGAAGGCCGGGATCCCCCTCCCACGGCTCGCGTGTGTAGGCGAACTCGCCGAGCGGCTCGAGCTCGTCGACCGCGAGCCCCGTCTCCTCGCGCAGCTCGCGCAAGGCCGCCGCGTGAAACGCCTCCCCCGGCTCGACGCCGCCGGCGATCGCGTGCCAGTAGCCGCCGCTGTCGGGTGAACGGTGCGCGACGAGGAACTCGTCGCCGCGGCGGACGTGGATCAGCACCTCGCTCCACTCGCTCATCGCGTGACGATTCGCAGCGGTCGGATCTCGGCGCGCATTGCGCCGCTCGTGATTGCCGGGTCCTCGGCGAGCAGGCCCTCGACCTCCCCCCGCTCTCGCAGGTCGAAGACGCCGATGCCGTAGGGGTCGTCGCCCGTCCATGACGGGCCTGCTACGACGAGCTTTCCCTGCGCGTGCAAACGGCGCAGGTACGCCCAATGCGCTTCGAGCATCTCTCGCTCCTCCTCGATGCCGTCTCGTGCCGCCCGCAGCAGGACGAGCCAGCTCATGCCGGGAACACGACCTCGGCGCGCGCCCCGGCGAGGGCGAAGCTGCCCTGCAGCTCGTCCGCCACGAGAGCGCGGACGATCGAGAGCCCCGTGCCGCTCGGCGTTCCGTCGGCGCCCGAGCCCTCGTCGGCGATCGCGAGCACGATCTCGCCGTCGCGGCGCGCGAGCTCGATCCGGACCGTGCCTGCGCCGTGCTCGAGTGCGTTCTGGAGCAGCTCGGAGAAGACCAGTGCGAGTGCGGTCGCCCGGCCCCCGGCAAGCGAGACCGGCTCCAGCCGCGCCTCGACGTCGCGTCCGGCGCCGATGCCTTGCACCAGCATCGCGCGCAGGCGGTCGATCAGCTCCGCGAGGTCGACGTCCTCCTCCCGCTGCTCGGTCAGTGCCTCGTGCACGGCGGCGATGGCGAGGATCCGGTTGACCGAGTGTTCGAGCGCCTCGCGCGGGTCGACGCCGTCGGCGCGCGCCTGCAGGCGGAGGAGGGAGGCGACCGTCTGAAGGTTGTTCTTCACGCGGTGGTGGATCTCCTGGGCGAGGACGCCGCGCATCACCGCACGCCCGTGCTCGAGCGCGACGGCGGCATGGTGGGCGATCGCCTCGAGCAGCGCGCGCTCCTCGTCGGTGAACGGCGCGTCGCGATCCGCGACGAGCTCGCCGATCTCGCGCCGCTTCCAGCGCAGCGGCGTGCGGACCGCGTAGGTGCCGGCGTGCCCTTCCGGCCAGGCGATCCGGCCGTCTTCGAGCACGAGCGCGGCGCCGGTCGCCTGCACCGCATCCATCGTCGTCCTGACGATCGCCTCGAGCGACTCCTCGAGGTAGAGCGACTCCGACACGGCCTCCGAGATCCGCGCGAGCGCCTCGAGCTCGGCGACCCTCCGCTGCGCCTCGGCGTAGAGCTGTGCGTGGACGATCGACTGCGCCACCTGGCCGGCGATCGCCTGCAGCAGCTCGATCTCGTCCGGCCTGAACTCGCGCGGCTCGCGCGTGCGGACGTTGAGCGCTCCGGCGAGCTGCTCGCGCGCCAGGATCGGCACGGCGAGGATCGACTCGTACTCCGACTCGGGGAGATTCTGAAACTCCTTCCAGCGCGGGTCCAGGTGGGCCTCGGCCGCGATTGTGACGGGGCGGCGCTCGGCCGCGGCGCTTCCTGTGATGCCCTCTCCCGGGCGCAGCCGCGGGCGCCGGGTCATCGAATCGATCGGCGTGCCGTGCGTCGCCCGAAGGACGAGCTCGCCCGCCCGTTCGTCGTAGAGGTAGACGAAGCACGCGTCGGCATGGAGGGCGGCGGCCACCTCGTTCGCGACGAGGTGCAGCACCTCCTCGAGATCGAGCGTCGAGTTGACGGCGGCGATCGTCTCCGTCAGCAGCCGCAGATGCCGCTCGGTCGAGTCCACCGGCTAATCGTAGGAAGCGTCTACCCGGGGCGGACGAAGAAGAGGCCGGCGATGCCGAGTCCGAAGAGGGCGAGCGCAAGGATCGAGTCCGGCCCGAGCCGCCAGCGGCAATGCTCCGGGCGGCTGATCACGCCGAAACCGTAGATCGCCGTCAGCGCGACGCCGAGCGCGGCGAGCCACGCGTTCGAGTTCCCCGCCGACGGCAGGACCGGCTTCCCCGCGACGAGGTCGGCGACGAGGAACAGGCAGACCTGGAAGGCGTTGCCGCCGAAGATGTCTCCCATGGCTAGCGAGTTGTCGCCGAGCTTCACGGCCGCGAGGCCGGATGAGATCTCGGGCAGGGCCGTCGCCGTCGCGAGCACCGTCGCGCCGAAGATGACGCCGTTCACGCCCAGCCGGTTGGCAAGGTCGTTGCCGGTCACCTCGAGCACGACGCCGGCGCCGAGCGTGACCAGCGAGGCGAGGCCGAAGATCGCAGCGATCCGGGCCGTCGAGGCGCCGGCATACGGATGCGGCTGGTCGGGTTGCCTCCGCTCCCGGGGACGGCGGCCCGGCTGGCTGCCCGGCATCGTGACGCTCCAGCGCGGATCCTTGGCAGCCCGCCGAATCGAGTAGAGGCCGACGAACCAGAAGACGACGATTCCGATCGAGGCCGGGCTGACGGTGCCCGCGATCGCAGTCGTGGGCTTCAGGAGGGCGCCCATCTCCACCCCCGCCACGACGATGATCACGACCAGCCCCTCGAGCACCGGGGTCAGGCGCCCCACCAGGAACGTCAGCGGCCGCTGAGGACCGACCGCGATATCGCAGATGAGCAGCACCATGGTCTGGACGGCGATGCCGCCGATGAGGTTTCCTGCGGCGAGCCCGAGGTTCCCCTGGGACGCGGCGGAGATCGTGATCGCGAGCTCGGGCAGGCTGCCCGCTACCGCAAGCAGGACCAGTCCGCCGAGCTCGTCGCCGAGCCCGAGCCGCGAGTCGAGCGCATCCGTCGACTTCGAGAGGACACCGCCTGCGCCCCAGGTGGCGGCGGCGCCCGCGAGGAAGATCAGCAGGAGGAGAGGCGAGCCGAGCCCGGCCACTCACGAAAGGGTGCGCGCCGCGGCGGACGGAGCAGATCCCGCCCGCCGCAGCTCCTACATCTGGTCGAGCCGGCTCAGCCCTCGCGGTTCCGGTCCGCCGCGAGCGTCGCGAGCTCGCCCTCACCGACGAGCTCCGACGGAATCACGACAAAGTGGATAGGCGTAAGCGCACGCAGGGTCGCGGTGCGGACACCGCCCTCGAGCAAGGCGCGCTCGCCGACGATCGTTCCCGGCCCCATCTCGGCGACCTGCTCGCCGTCGACCTCGACGCCCAGGATC
>Ga0187776_10000256_pt1 | contig 25791 bp, 25 predicted proteins | sample 0216_BV02_MP12_2_FD_132426 | JGI IMG/M metagenome (GOLD analysis project Ga0187776, IMG submission 132426) | Tropical peat soil microbial communities from peatlands in Department of Meta, Colombia - 0216_BV02_MP12_20_MG | ecosystem: Environmental > Terrestrial > Soil > Wetlands > Peat | place...
AGAACTTCCGGCGCCTGCTGGTGCGTTGGGAACGACATAGCGCAAACTTCCTCGGCATGATTCAACTGGCATCCATGTTGATCCTGCTGAGACGTTTGTGAGACCACTTCTCAGTGTTCAAACCCATCCTAAGGGTGCCCCATTCAAGCGCAGCCTAGGCGGGGTATTTCTCTTCGCAGCCGGACTGCTAGACGCGCCTCATGGCTGTCGGCGTCGCCGGACCAGTAGATATCCGACGCTGAGGATAAGCAGTCCCGGCAGGCCGCTGACCACCGTTACTCGGGATTGCGGAGTCCACCAGGTGGAGGCGATCGCAATCACAATTCCCACGAACCCAATGATGGACATCGCAGCACCACCCGGCGCTCGCATGGGGAGCGCCGCGACCTGCGTACGCGGGAGCCGCCGGCGGAACGACACGTGCGCCAGCAGTGAGATGCACCACGCCAGCATGCCCCCAAATAGCGATCCCTCGATGATGTAGAGATAAGCGCGCTCTGGCGCGTATTGGGCTGCCAGCATGGCAACCAGAATTCCGATGCCGGATAGCAGCAGAGCCGCTCGCGGCTCACCCGCGGCGCTTAGCCTGCCCAGTTGTGGGGGAGCGTAGCCGCTTCTCGCTAGCGAAAAAAGCATTCTCGCGGCGACGTAGAGGCTGGCGTTGGCGCCGGACAGAGCCGCCGTGAGCACCACGAAATTCATCACTTGTGAAACCGCTGGAAGTCGAGCCACCTGGAAGACGGTCACAAACGGGCTTTGACTTACGCCAGCTTGTTGCCACGGCATCACACCGACCAACACCACGGTGGCGCCGACGTATACGAACGTCAGGAGAGCGAATGCCAACCTGGTAGCGCGCGGAATCTCCGACTGCGCGCGCGCCTCGCCCGAAGAGACCGCCAGAAATTCGATTCCGAGAAAGCTGAAAAGGGCAAACGAGATTGCTAACAGGGGTGAAGCCGGCCCATGAGGCAGGAACCCACCACCCTCAGCACGGTACTGCGGGGCCACCTTCCCAGTCAGCAGCAGGCTGGCGCCGAGCAGCACAAAAATCACGATCGTGATGACCTTGATCATCGAGAACCAGTACTCGATGCGGCCATAATCGTGCACCGGACGAAGATTGACTACGAGCAGACCGATGGCGAAGACCGCCACCATCAGGACGGTGGGAAGGGCTGGAAACCAGAAATGTGTGTAAGTGGCAGCCGCAACCAGCTCTGAGCCAATGGCAACGACCAGCGACAGCCAGTATCCATAACGCACGACAAATCCAGCCCAGTTGTTCAGGTAGAGATCGGCATACACTCCGAACGATCCCGCCGCCGGATGTACACTGGCCATCTCGCCTAGCGCGTTGATCACCGTCCAGGCGAGGAAGGCGCCGAGCGCGTAAGTTAGGATGACCGCCGGCCCCGCCATCTGAATAGCTGCGCCCGATCCCAGCAGCAGGCCGGTGCCAATCGAGCCGCCGACGGCCACCATCGCCATTTGCCCGGCGCTGAGTTGCCGCCGCAAGCCTGCTTCCTGCGTGCTAATAGCGCGCTCGGCAGTTGATTGGGCGTCTGCTGATTCCGACATTACAGATACAGGAAACCTCCGGTTCGATAGGCACAGGGTGGGATTGTAGCGTGAAAGGAGGCCGGGCTTGAGGTACAGAATAAGGACCGACCCAGGCTGCCATGGACGGGGCTGCTTAGATGCTTCGCTTCGCTCAGCATGACCCGCTTTGAGAAGACCATATCCCGCGCGGAACATCTCTAGGATGATTTTCCTCCTACAGTGCCTGGCAACACGTAGCGAAATGCACAGCGGCCTTTGGAATAGGCGGTCGGCACCCATTCCACAACACTTAGAGATGGCGAGAGATGTTCGACCTGAAATGGAATCGACCTGGTACGGACAGTCTGTTCCCATTCGTAGACGGGGCTGGATTCCTTGCTGATTACGTTCTTGGAGGCTGAGCTGCGCTTCACATTGGTGCCTGAACTGGCGATTTAATTCGGCCGCCGCGCTCTCAAATCTCCATAACTTTCAGATCAGGGCTTACGATCAGTCTGGGCTCAGTCGCACGTTGGACATCTTCTGACGTGATGCCCGGGGCTATCTCTTCCAGCACCAGACCCTCCCGTCTCACCCGGATGTAGGCCATTTCGGTGACGATCGTGTCCACCACCCTGGCGCCGGTCAATGGCAGAGTGCAGCTGCGAAGAATTTTCAGCTGGCCTTCGCGTGTGGTGTGCTCCATCGCTACTACTACACGTCGGGCGCCGGCCACCAGGTCCATAGCGCCGCCCATGCCCTTCACCATTTTGCCGGGGATCATCCAATTGGCAATATTGCCTTCCTCATCGACCTCCATTGCTCCCAGCACGCTCAGGTCGATGTGGCCGCCACGGATCATGGCGAACGAATCTGCGCTCGAGAAATATGCTGTACCGGGAATTTCGGTCACTGTCTCCTTGCCGGCATTAATCAAGTCGGGATCTTCCCGGCCCTCGATGGGATACGGCCCGACTCCAAGCATGCCGTTCTCGCTTTGCAGGACAACCTGCACGCCTTTGGGCACCATGTTGGCGACCAGTGTGGGCAGTCCGATGCCCAGGTTCACATAGAAGCCGTCCCGCAGTTCGCGAGCGATGCGCCCGGCAATGCGCTCACGCTTGACCATATCCAGAGTCTTAACCGGTTTCGAAACTGTACTCATCTAGCTTTGATCTCCCAGGCATTTCATAATTCCGGTAACTGCCCCACCCTAGACGAAAGCGGCTTGGATGGGGCACCCTCAGGGTCCTTCGCATATTCAGCATTCGCACGCAATACAAACCCTCACCAGGCAGCCTCGGTCCGCCGGAAGTCAGTTAGTGCCCGCTCCAACTCTTCATACGACGTCATCGGATTCGACTGCGATTCCTGCCGATACTGAAACGCCGTCGCCAGCAGCCCACCCCAATGGTCTCCAATGCCGCCCATGGCGTGATCGTAAGCGGGAGCCATCACTGCTAATTCGGATGCGAGATCGGACAGCGTGAGATTGCCTTCCTCGTACATACGAATGTACTTCAGCACGCTGGCACGAACTTCCTCAATCGTGCTGTCCGGCGCTGGCATGCTCATGCTCCAATGATAGGTCCGATCTTGCGCACTGTACGCCTCTCAATCCGCTTCTCCGACCGCGTCACCTGAAAAATCCGCTGCACGTAGATGCTGGGAGTGTGCACCTCGTCCGGAGAAATCTCTCCCACCTCGACCAGGTGCTCAACTTCGGCTATGGTGATCCTCGCAGCGGCCGCCATCATGGGATTGAAGTTGCGCGCCGTCTTGCGATAGACCAGATTGCCCCAGGTATCGCCTTTCCATGCGCGGATGAGCGCAAAATCCGCGGTTAGCGCTCGCTCCATCACGTAGTGGCGTCCATCGAACTCACGCGTCTCCTTGCCCTCGGCTACGATCGTTCCATAACCCGTAGGCGTGAAGAAGGCAGGGATGCCCGCGCCGCCGGCACGAATGCGCTCCGCCAGGGTCCCCTGCGGATTGAGCTCTAAATCCAGCTTCCCGGAGAGAACCATCTGCTCAAACATCTTGTTCTCACCCACGTAACTGCCGATGTGTTTGCGGATCTGCCCACTTTGCAGCATGACACCCAGGCCGAAATCATCCACTCCGGCGTTGTTGCTGATCGTGGTGAGATTGCGGACGCCTTTGCGGTGCAGGGCTTCGATCAGACTTTCTGGGATACCGCAAAGGCCGAAGCCCCCTACCATGAGGGTCGCTCCATCCTGGATATCGCATACCGCTTCGTCGGCATTGGCCACAACTTTATTCATAGACGCCGTCTCACAAATCGGTTTTGAAAGGGCACGGCTTCAGCCGTCCCGACGAGGCTCGGAAATATGAGGGCTTTAGCCCTTGGGGGAACACCCGGCTTACTCATTCGGTTCATTATGAGATAGCTTCTAGTCCCTTTGTCTTCGGCGCAGGCACATCGGGAGCCGCGAAGCCTCGCATCTCCGCCAACAAATGTTCTCCCAGCGGCCACGGACCAAACCCGGCATCGGCATTGATATGGCCCGCCGGACCAGCATTCACGAAACGGCTTCCCCATGCCTCCGCCAGCGACCGGCTGCGTTCCAGAGTGCTCCAGGGATCGTTTTCGCTGGCCACGAGCAGGCTGGGGAACGGCAAGCGTTGCCTCGGCACAGGCAAGAAGTCCGATTCGGCCCTTTCGCCCATATTCTCCAGATCGGGAGGCGCAACCAGCAACGCACCATGCAATTGTCGCGTGTACTGCTTGGCCCAGTGAGCGACGGTCAGGCAGCCCAGGCTGTGCGCGATCACGAGCGGCGCCGTTTTCGCCTCACTGATATGGAAATCGAGCCGCTTCACCCATTCCTCACAAATGGGGAAATCCCAGTTCTCCTGCTCGACGCGCCGAAAATTCGGATATTTGTTTTCCCAGAGAGATTGCCAGTGCCCAGGACCGGAGTTGTTCAGGCCGGGAACAATGAGGACAGGAGGCGCCATGGCGAACAGGAGATTGTATATCAGGCTGCTTTGGGCAATTGAGGGCTGCGGGAAGTACGAGGAAGTTGAATGGCGCAGTTGAGGCCGTGCCGCTTGGCGTCAATTGACCCCGCTGACTTCGTAGAGCTGTCCTGCATCCACCTTCATCCTCTTGAACTCTGAGCCCCTGTATGCGTCCACGAGGCATGCGAGCGTACCACGCGTCGTCAGTCGACACCGATAAGTCTCAGGGCCCTCGTCGGCCCCAAAATCGACTGGAAATTCCACACTCCCCTTATGATCCGGCCTCATCATCACCTTCTGGGGATACGTCATTCCTATTGCGTGCAACTCGACCGAGTACCCGACTGCGACCAGCACGAATTCGAATTTGCTCGCCCGCTTGACGCCTGAACAATTCAGACTGTTTTGAGATGAGGGATCGTTATATACCTCGCCGATTTCCACCCAAGTTCCCGTAATTTGTGAAGCCAGAGGAAGTCGCCCTTGCTCAAAAGAGCTTGCCAATTCCTGATGGAACTGCGGTTGACCGCGACAAGGCGCTTTTCTGAGGAATGGAGTTTCGGGGTATTTCTTCCGATGATGTCTCGCTTGAAAGAGAACTCTGTGACTGAGCCCCGCTCACCCTCAACGCAAGCAACGGAGCATTGGTTGGAAGGAGAAGGAGCAGGAGAAGTGTCAACCTGAGCGATGGAATCATGGCGACTAACTCCTTGCCTCACTCCCTCCGAAATCGGTTCCCCCGCTCGAACTCTTCCCGCAACTCAGCGCTGCGCAGGTTCTCGCGGATGTGCGCCAGCCGCTGCTCCAGCCGCAACAGCGCCTGCTGGATATGTTCTGTGTTCGTAAGCGCGATGTCGCGCCACATCGAATATGGGCTCTGTGCGATGCGCGTCATCTCGCGTAACGCGCGCCCTCCGATAGCGCTAGCTTCGGGATAATCACCGAGCACTTCAAGCAATGTAGACGCGAGCCCCGTCGAGACCATCTGCGGCAGATGGCTCAGCCAGGCACAGAGCTCATCGTGTCGTGCCGCATCAAGCAGCAGCAAGCGCGCACCTGTGCCCTCGATTAGGCTGGCATACTCGCCGCAAATCCCACTCCGAATTTCCTGCCCTTCAAAGGGAGCAAATATCCAGACCGCGTCCTGGAAAAGAGCTGCGTCTGCGACCTCCACGCCGCTGTGCTCCTTGCCTGCCATGGGATGACCAGCAAGGAATCTGTTCTTAACCTCACTGCCAAAAACATCACGCGCCCGCGCCACAATCTCCGCTTTCGTGCTGCCCACATCGCTTAGCAAGGTCGACCGCGGCAGAAGCGGGCCGATCTTCTCGATCAGATCAATAATGCTGCCCACCGGCGTCGCCAGAACCACCACATCGCTGCCCCGAACAGCAGCCCCAGCGTTCGTTTCTCCCGCATCAATCATTCCTCGCACTTTCGCCTGCTCCAGCACCGCCTCGCGATCGCAGCCCACGATTCGTCCGCGGAAGCCGCACTTTTTGAGTGCCAGTGCCAGCGAGCCTCCGATGAGGCCGGTACCAATAATCGTGATTTGCTGGATCGCCAAGATTGCAATTGCGACTGTCTTCTGATCCGCTATGCGATGCTGCGCCCCACAGCCGCCGCGATCATGCGCAACTCTCCCATCAACTTCTCGAATTGCTCCGGAAACAGCGACTGCGGCCCATCGGAGAGCGCCTTCTCAGGATTATGGTGAACTTCAATCAGCAAGGCGTCGGCTCCAGCAGCTACCGCTGCGCGCGCCATCGGCGCCACTTTGTCGCGCCGCCCGGTGCCGTGCGAAGGATCCGCCGTGATCGGCAAGTGCGACAGCTTCTTGGAAATCGGGATGGCAGATATATCCATGGTGTTGCGCGTGTAAGTCTCAAAGGTGCGAATGCCGCGCTCACACAGGATCACGTCATAATTGCCACCTGCCATGATGTACTCGGCGGAAAGCAGCATCTCCTCGATAGTAGCGGCGATTCCTCGTTTCAGCAGCACCGGCTTCCGAACTTTACCGAGTTCCCGCAGCAGATTGAAGTTCTGCATGTTGCGGGCGCCCACCTGAAGAATATCGACGTAGGGCATCATCAGCGCGATCTGTGATATCTCCATCACTTCGCTGATTATCAGCAGCCCGAAATTGTCGGCCACCTCCCGCAGCAGCTTGAGACCCTCTTCTCCAAGACCCTGGAACGAGTAGGGCGACGAGCGCGGCTTGAAGGCCCCGCCCCGCAATACCCGGGCCCCGGCCTTCGCTACCAACTCCGCGGTGGTGAACAGCTGTTCGCGCGACTCCACCGAGCAAGGCCCGGCCATCACCACGACTTTTTCCCCGCCGATGGCGAGCCCGTTTCGCAGCTTGACCTGTGTCCCCTCCGGCCGGAAATTTCGCGCCACCAATTTGTACGGCGCGGATATTCGGTGAACCTGCTGCACGCCGTCGAGAACTTCGATTTCTCGAACGTCGAAATCGATCAGCTTGCCCACCGCACCCAGCACCGTCTGCTGTGCCCCGGTGCTGCGATGCACCTCGAATCCCATGCCCACCAGGTGCTCGATGATGCGCTGGATCTGCTCTTCCGACGACCCGGGTTGCATGGCAACGATCATATTGGTTCAGTTCCTCGAATGTTGAGGCAGCCAAGTCGCTCTCAATCGTTGGTCTCGGCTTCGATTTCCGTGTCCCCGCCCCCTGGAGCGGTGACATCGTCTCTCTGAAATTTGCGCATCACGTCCATCAGGCGTTCAAAAATCCGAAGCAGATCGGGGTTCGGCAGCGGCCCTTTGTTCGCACTGGCAACGTTGTCAAACACTTCCTTCTCCCGGTCCGGCTCATAGATTGGCAGATTCGTATTCTGCTTCAGCTTGCCGATTTCCCGCGCGGCGCGCGCGCGTTCGCCGATCAGCTCTACCAGCTGCAAATCGATCTCGTCGATTCTCTTGCGCCAGTCCGCGATATCCATGACGGTCGGGTTACCTAGCTTTTAGCACTACCGATTTAGACGGCACAACATAATTGATAACGAATCCGCCCTCTACTTGTGGGGACGCAAGCACTTCGATTCGCGCCCCTAACGCACCGCAGAAATCACCCGTGAATCCCCGGCACCCGCTCGCAGCTCGCGAATAAATCCCGCCACCGCTTCCGCCGCTTTGGTCCCAGAACCGGCGGCTTCCATCACCTGCACGATTCCGCTGCCGACCACCGCGGCGTCCGCGAACTCGCCAACTTCGGCGAATTGCTGCGGGTTGGAAATGCCGAAGCCTACCGCTATAGGCAAATTCGTATAACGACGCAGCCGTTCGACCAAACGGCGAGCATCGCCAGCCAACTCCTGGCGCGTTCCGGTCACCCCGGTTCGGGAGACTGCATACACAAATCCCGACGCCACCTCAGCAATGGCGCGCAGCCGCTCATCCGTGCTCGTGGGCGCTGCGAGGAAGACGGTGTGCAATTCCCTAGCCCGCATTGTGCGCAAATATTCGTCAGCTTCCTCGACCGGAAGATCGGTGACCAGCGCGCCATCGACGCCAGCTCGCGCGGCCTCCCCAGCAAAACGGTCCTGCCCGTAGCACAGGATGGGATTGAAATAGGAAAACACAATCAATCCCGCGTTGGATTGCCGGCGAAGGCGCTGCGCTAGCTTCAACACATCCGCGAGCGACGTTCCGCGGCGCAAGGCGCGCTCGCTGGCTCGCTGGATCACCGGTCCATCCGCCACCGGATCGCTGAAGGGCACACCCAGCTCGACCACATCCGCGCCCGCGGCGATCGCCGCCAGTGCTACCTCCTGCGAAGTCTCCAAATCGGGGTCTCCGCAAGTCAAATACGCCACCAGTCCCGGTTTGCGATGAAATTCCAGCGCCATGCCCCTCAACCCAGACCAAAGCAGCAACAGCCATCTAGAAGCGGATGTTTTCGCGCAAAATCCCTATGTCTTTATCCCCGCGTCCGGAGACATTCACGATGATGATTTCGTATGGCTTCATGTTCGGGGCGCGCCGGACACATTCGGCTACGGCGTGGGCTGACTCGAGCGCCGGAATGATACCTTCGGTGCGCGCCAGCAGCTTGCAGGCCTCGAGCGCCTCGCTATCGGATGCCGATACGTATTCCGCGCGGCCCATGTCTCGTAGCCATCCATGCTCGGGGCCGATGGCCGGATAGTCCAAGCCTGCCGAAACCGAGTGCGTATTCGCGATCTGCCCGGCTTCATCCTGCAGCACGTAGGAATAAGTCCCTTGCAGAACGCCGGGCGAGCCGCCCTGAAACCGCGCGGCGTGCTGGCCGAGTTCGCTGCTTCGCCCGCCGGCTTCCACCCCCACGAGCCCGACCTGTGTCTGCGGAATGAATTCGTGAAAGATGCCGATGGCGTTCGAGCCGCCGCCGACACAGGCGAGGATCATGTCCGGCAGCCGTCCTTCTGCCTTGGTAATCTGCCAGCGTGTTTCCCTTCCGATTACGCGATGGAAGTCGCGCACCATGGTGGGATAAGGATGTGCCCCCAACACGCTGCCCAGCAGGTAATGCGTGGTTCGCACATTCGTCACCCAGTCGCGCATGGCCTCGTTGATAGCGTCTTTCAACGTGCGTGAGCCCGATTCCACGCCGCGGACTTCGGCTCCCAGCAATCGCATACGGAAGACATTCAACTCCTGGCGCCGCATGTCCTCCGTACCCATGTAGACCACGCAGTCAAAGCCAAATAGTGCGCATACCGTTGCTGTTGCCACTCCGTGCTGACCGGCGCCGGTTTCGGCAATCACACGATGCTTGCCCATCTGCTTGACCAGCAGCGCCTGTCCCAGGCAATTGTTGATTTTGTGCGCGCCAGTGTGCAGCAGGTCTTCGCGCTTCAGATAGATTTTGGCGCCTCCAAGTTTTTCCGTGAGCCGCTCCGCAAAAAACAGCGGCGTAGGCCGTCCCGCGAATTGCCGCAGAAGCAAATCCAGTTCACGCTGGAACTCCGGATCTTGCCTGGCTTGCTCGTAGGCGCGTTCCAACTCTTCCAGGGCAGCAACCAGAGTCTCAGGCACATATCGGCCTCCGTACGGACCGAAGCGCCCTGGCTTTGCGCTGACGGATTGGCTCGGGGTTGCCGGCATCATTAATTTCCTGTTGCTCGGCCGCGGGCTGCCGACACAAAAGCACGCACCTTCGCGGGGTCTTTCTTGCCGGGGCTGCTTTCGACACCGGAAGCGATATCTACGCCATACGGCGCCAGCAGGCGAATCGCCTCATCTACATTATCCGGACGAAGCCCGCCGGCAACGATCACTGGTAGCACGCATTGCATCGCTTCGACCAGAGGCACGGCGGATTCCCAATCAAATTTCTTACCTGCCCCACCCCACTTTCCTTCTTGCCCGCAATCCAACAGCAGCGCGTCCGGCTTGGCATCTCCGTCAGGCCATCTGAACCCGACCTGCAGTCCAGCTTCGAACTTCTCGGGAAGATGGATCACACGATAGAGCTTCGGCTTCTGGCCTTTCGTCGTGTGCATAGAGTTAATCTCCGCCAATAGCGGTTCAGGCTCCTCCCCGCTGAGTTGGATAGAGGTCAAGCCGGTGCCTTTCATGATGGTGCGGATGCGTTCCGCTCTCTCATTCACGAATACTCCCACCTTCTCCAGGGTATCGGGCAGTTGCTGCACGATTTCGCGGACCTGCTCCGGGGTTACACGACGCGGGCTTGCCGCAAACACGAACCCCACTGCATCCGCGCCAGCTTCGACCGCCAGCCGCGCGTCTTCGAGGTTCGTAGTTCCGCAAATCTTCACCCAGGTCATCACGCTTAGTGCACCACCACCTTGCGTGCAGCACGCTTGGTTTCCCGTAACAGGTTCGCGAGCTCCTGCCCGGGACGGTCAGCCGCCATCAGGGATTCGCCAATGAGAAACGCCTGATAACCTGCCGCCTGAAGTGTGAGCAGGTCATTGGCGCTGTGAATGCCGCTTTCTGCCACGCGCAACACTCGCTCTGGCAGCTTCGTACCGAGTCGCAGGGCTGCATTCAGATCGACCGTAAAGGTTCGCAAATCCCGGCTGTTAACACCCAATATTTCAAATCCATTGTCCAGCGCAATTGTTAACTCGCGTTCATCATGGATTTCGCAGAGCACATCTAATCCCAGACTTCGAGCCTGCGCTCCCAGATGGCCTAGCTGCTCCAGCGTCAACGCCGCTATGATCAGCAAGATCGCATCCGCGTGATTGGCCCGGGCTTCCAGAATCTGAAATTCGTCGACGATAAAATCCTTGCGCAGGCATGGCAGTGGCATCGCCGCAGAGGCTTCCCGCAGGTAGTCAAGGGAACCCTGAAAAAACTGCTCCTCCGTCAGCACAGAGAGTGCAGACGCACCGCTCTCGAACAGCTCGCTGGCAAGTCCCGCAGCATGGAAACTGGCCCGTATCATGCCGCGCGACGGTGAAGCCTTCTTCAACTCCGCAATCACGGCTGGACCGGCCGCAGCCGCGGTCCGCAAGGCTTTCGCGAAACCTCGCGGCGTATGGTTGGCCGCGTCGCGCTCCAGTGCCTTGAGGTCGGTATTCTTCGTAGCCTCGGCTACACGCGCGCGAACGGCGCTAACGATCTCGTCTAAAGAGACGGGCATGGCTCGGAATCCCCTGATTATACGGGGCTGCGCGTTGCTCTGCACGATGGAGAAACTGAATGTTGCATGTTTCGAGCTGCTGCCATTAGCATGCGGAAGCCATTGCGTTGCTTCGCGGAGGAAGAGCCCATGCCTCGTCCGGCTGGCGTAACGCTGCTTGCCATTATCAATTGGATGTTCGCCTGCGGTCTCGTCATTCTCGCCCTGGGTTTTTTTGTTGGCTTCCGATTTCTTGGAGCGATTGGCGCCATGGGAATGCCCGCCGAACTCTTTACCGCTATCGGCACTTTTGCCGGAATCCTTTTTCTCTTCTTTGCTGCTGTGGAAGCTTTTGTCGGCTATGGACTCTGGAACCTGCAGGAGTGGGCGCGAGTCGTTGAGATCGTACTGTTTGCTATCCATCTTTTGTTTTCGATTCCGCGATTGCTGTTTCCGCACATGGCGGTATTTCTGCTGCCCCGCCTGGTCCGCATGGCTATCGACGGATTGGTGATCTGGTATCTGATGCAGCCGCAAGTGCGCGCTGCTTTTGCCCCTCGCTAGAGCCTTTTCCCAGCGCGCCTTGAGGTTCTGCAATTACACTAGAGAAATTCCCACACGAGGTTTTCCGATGCCTGGCAAAGACGCGATTGCGGCTCGCATTCGTGTTGAATGCGTAACCAACTCCGGGGTCAAGGAAGTCGACTTCACGAATATCCCCTTCGGCAGCGTATTCAGCGACCACATGTTTACCGCTGAGTATCAGGACGGTCGCTGGAGCGAAGGTATCATTCGACCCTTTGGTCCGATCCCGCTCTCTCCCACCTCTAGCTCGCTGCACTATGGGATCTCGGTTTTCGAAGGCATGAAGGCGCACAAGTCGGCTGATGGCCATCCACTTCTGTTTCGTCCGCGTGACAATGCACGGCGTTTCCAGGGCTCGGCAGCTCGGCTAGCGATGGCTCAGGTGCCGGAGGACTTGTTCCTAGATGGCCTTCACGAGTTGATCCGCCTGGATCAGGCATGGATTCCTCCAGCCGATAAGGGTGCTCTGTACATCCGGCCAGTTCTCTTTTCCAGTGACCCCTCGCTCCGAGTAAAACCGGCCGATAAATACCAGTTCATCATTTTCACCTCTCCTTTCGGGGCGTATTTCTCCGTGCCAGTGGACGTGTTGGTGAGCGAACACTACGTCCGGGCCTTTCCGGGAGGCACCGGGGACGTGAAGCCGGCCGGGAACTACGCTGCCGCGCTCCTGGCCGATCAGGAAGCTCGCGAAGCCGGATGCCACGCCGTTTTGTGGCTGGACGCGCAGGAGCATCGCTTCGTGGAAGAATGCGGCGTTATGAATGTGTTCTTCCTCGTGGGCGAAGAAGTCATAACGCCACCCCTGACCGGCACGATCCTCCCTGGCATCACTCGCGATAGCGTGATTACGCTCCTGCGTGATATGGGAATTCCCGTCCGGGAAGAGCGGATCTCGATCGATGAACTGCTGGAGTCTCACGAACAGGGCTGTCTTCGCGAATGCTTCGGGACAGGAACCGCCGCTACCGTCTCGCACGTAGGCCGAATTCGATATCGCGGAAACACTCTCCTGCTGCCGCCGGTCGAAGAACGCAAAATCGGGCCAGCGGTGCGGCAAAAACTGGTCAGCATTATGACTGGGCGCGAGCCTGATCCGCACGCTTGGGTTGAAGCCATCTGAGCGAACCGATTATCGCCATACCCGAACTCAGAACCCGAAGTCCAAACTCAGAGCGAACAGGAGAAAAACGACTCCAAATGCACTACCTCTTATTTTACGAAGTGGCTGACGATTACGTTTCCCGGCGGGCACAGTTCCGGGCAGCTCACCTTGAAAAGGCATGGAAATCGAGTGAGCGGGGCGAACTGGTGCTGGGCGGTGCGCTGGCCAATCCCGTGGATGGCGCTGTTCTGTTGTTCCGGGGCGACTCGCCCGAAGTCGCGGAGAGCTTCGCCAGAGCTGACCCTTATGTTACCAGCGGAGCGGTAAAGCGCTGGTACGTCCGCGAATGGACAACTGTCGTGGGCGCAGGAGCCGCAGACCCGATTAAACCGAAAACAGGAATCACAACAGGCTAAGCCGTGTCCGCTACAATGCCGCCATGCAGAGGCAACCGCCGCCCATCCTAACTGCACACCTTTTTTCACCACTCGAAGCCAAGCTGCTGGAGCTGCTCCGTTCGCTCTCGCCGGAGGAGTGGGCGACGCAGACGGTCTCGCCAAGGTGGAAGGTGAAAGATGTGGCCGCGCACTTGCTGGACACCGCTCTACGCAAGCTATCTCTGGTGCGCGATGGCTGGGGCGCAACGACTCCTGATATCCGTTCCGCTGCTGATCTTGCTGCGTTCGTGAACGAGATGAATCGCAAGGGCGTCAGCTTCTTTGGCCGTCTCAGTCCGGCCGTCTTGGTCAGTCTGATGGAGGTAGCATCGCGCGAAAGCAGCCGCTATCACGAGTCCCTGGATCCGATGGGGCCCGCCAGATTCGCTGTGAGCTGGGCGGGCGAGAGTGAATCGCTTAACTGGTTCGACACGGCTCGCGAGTTCACCGAGCGCTGGCACCATCAGCAACAGATTCGATTGGCTGTGGGAAGGCCTGGCATTATGGTTCGCCAGTATTACCATCCGGTGCTCGACTGCTTCATGCGCGCTCTGCCTTTCGCCTACCGTGCCATTCCTGCCAGAACAGGTTCCCTAGCACAGTTCAATGTCTCGGGAGACTGCGGGGGGAGCTGGTTTCTGTATCGCAAAGAAGCTGGCTGGCGCCTGCTTCGCTCGCCTGAAGGCGACACGATATCCGAGACCACGATCCCGCAGGAAATCGCCTGGCGCATCTTTACCAACGGTATCGATCGCGAATCCGCAACGGCACAAGTACAAATCAGGGGTGATCGAGTGGTTGGCGGGCACGTCCTCGACATGATTGCGATTGTGGCGTGAGGAAACCGATTCACGCACATTGAGTGCCACACGGTCCTTTGCTGCACAGCCTGGCGGTTTGTCCCTCGCGGCTCGGTCGCCGCTCGTGATGACAACCAGAGGGCTGCGATCGCTCAGCTTGCCTGTCCTACCAAAGGCTACCTCCCCTTCAGCCCTTGACACCTAACCATGTTTCTGCAAATATGGAAATATGTCGAGTGCAGCTACTAAGAGCTCGGTCAACGCCAAAGACAGCCAGCACGTTGCCCGCTATGCCGATATGTTCTCCGCCATGGGACAGGAGCCCAGGTTGCGCATCATGCAGCTACTGCTTTCTGCGCATCCCGAAGGATTGGTGGTCGGTGAGCTCCTGGCGGAACTGGATATCCCTAATTCCACTCTTTCTCATCATCTGGATAAGCTGCGCAATGAGGATCTCGTACAAGTGCGCCGCGAAGGCACATTCCTGCGCTACACCGCGAATACCGCGGCGCTGCAGGAGCTGCTGCAGTTTCTCTACGCGGAGTGCTGCACGCGCAACCGGGCCCTAAAGCCGCGCGATATCGTGCAAATCTGCCGTTAGGAGACGAAATGGAAACCAACATTAAAGAGATCGTGAAAGAGAAGTACGGTCAGGCAGCCCTTCGAGTTAAAAGCGGTGGAAGCTCTTGCTGCGGTGCCACGGCTGCTACGGATTCTTGTTGCGATCCCATCACCTCAAATCTGTATGGCGTGTCGCAAATTCAGCAGATACCGGAAGAAGCTTTGCTGGCTTCGCTGGGATGCGGCAATCCCACCGCCCTGGCTGAATTGAAACCCGGAGAGGTGGTGCTCGATCTGGGCTCCGGTGGCGGAATTGACGTGTTGCTGTCGGCCAGGAGGGTGGGACCGACCGGAAGCGCCTACGGGCTCGACATGACGGACGAGATGCTTGCACTGGCCAACGAGAACAAACGCAATGCAGGCATGACCAACGTCGAGTTCCTCAAAGGCGAGATCGAAAACATCCCCCTGCCGGACAACTCAGTGGACGTCATTATTTCCAATTGCGTGATCAATCTTTCCGCGAACAAGGACCGCGTGTTAAGCGAGGCCTTCCGCGTGCTCAAGCCGGGAGGACGTTTTGCAGTTTCGGACGTGGTTACGCGGGGAGAGATCAATGAAGAAGTGCGTCGGAGTGTGCTGCTCTGGGTGGGATGTGTCGCAGGCGCGCTGAGTGAAGATGAATATCGCGAGAAGCTGAGGTTTGCCGGATTCGACCAGGTTTCAATTGACCCGACGCGTGTTTATCACGTGGAGGATGCGCGCGAATTCCTTGCCGCAGCCAATGTGGACGTGGACGCCATCGCGCCCCAAGTGGATGGCAAGTTCATGAGCGCGTTCGTGCGAGCGACGAAACCGACAGCCCGTTAAACCGACAGCCCTCTACTGTCCCTGGTAATCTCGGGCCGAAAGGAAATTGATATGCGAGGACGCTACAACGTGTTGTTTCTGTGCACGGGCAATTCCGCGCGCTCGGTCATGGCCGAAGCCATCCTGAATTTCAAAGGCCAGCCCAACTTCACTGCCTACAGCGCAGGCAGTCATCCCACGGGGATGGTGCGGAAGGAAGCGCTGCAACAACTCCAGATCGTTCGCATACCGGCAAGAGATCTGCACAGCAAGTCCTGGGACGAATTTGCTCAGCCCGGCTCCCCAAAGCTGGATTTCGTGTTTACGGTCTGCGACAACGCGGCTAATGAAGTCTGCCCGGTGTGGCCAGGGCGGCCGCTGACGGCGCACTGGGGAGTTCCCGATCCTGCTGCCGTGCGCGGCTCGCCGGGGCAGATCGAGCACGCGTTCCGCGAAGCATATCTCATCCTCGACCGCAGGATCAGCCTGTTTCTATGTCTACCGCTAGACAGCCTGGACAAGCTTGCGATCAAGAAAGAGATCGACAAGATTGGCGAAACCATGGCGCCGGTCCCGCAAGAGTAGCCCTCCCTCTCATTTGAGGAAAGCGGATTCGACTTCCGGAAGTGACCGCGGATCGATTCTCACAAGCGTCATTTAGACGTTTCGAGAACGGCTCCGACGAGATCACCGAGTTGCTGTGGAGTGAACTCGTTTCCTTCGAGATTGGCAACAAGGTTCCGGTCACGACCGATCACCGCCGTATGCAGGGAATGCACAAAGAGCCCCTCGTCCTGGACGAAATTCACGCCGAATAGATCGCAGACGCGTTGTACCTCGGCAGCAGGGCCAGTCAGAAACCGCCAGTTATCGGGATCCGCCTTCCAGATCCCCGCATACTCGCTCAAAATTTCCGGTTGGTCGTGCACCGGATCAAAGGTCACCGTCAATAGGATTAGTTCCCGGCCCATTAGATCCTTATATCGTTTTTGCAAGGCTCCAAAATTGTTCGACAGCCGATAGCAGTAATCGGGCAGTGCGCAGCGCGTATACACGAAATTCAGTGCGACAACTTTCCCCGCGAAATCGCTTAGACGAACCCGCCGCTTGTTTTGATCAGTCAACACAAAATCAGGTACCGCCTGGCCGACCGAGAGTGCAGGCGAACCCGGTCCCCCCAGCGCCTCATCAAGCGTCTTGAGCCTGCGCGACTTCGAGGGCTCACGTTCAGCGCTCGTATATCCCACTATGCGGACGTCTTCCGCATGAGAAGCCTCTTTTGTGACAACTAGCGTGAACTGTATTTGTGCACCGCTGGCAAGACCGTCCAGAGACTTGGGATCGGCAACCTTGAACGACATGACCATCGCGTCCATGTAGCCGGGGATTTCCTGACAGGAAACCAGCATCTTCTGGTGCGCACGATCTACGCGGAGGACCAGTCCCCTTACGAGATAACGTTGTTGTCCGTACGAAGCTGCTGGACTTAGCAAAAGTTGAACTACCAGAGCCAGCAGGAGCAATCCCCGATTCATAGAATTCTCAACACCCGATTCTATTTCTTTTCCGCCCTCTTCGTCGGAGTCCCCTCAGAAGCCGGCGCCGACTTTGCGCCCAGGTGGAAGGCTGCCCGTTCGAGGCGAGTGAAATCCTTGGCACCCTCTCGGATTTCGAGAAACTGATTCTTGTGCACGTCGTTAAAAACTTGATGAGTTTGGCTGGCCGGCCACCAGATCTCCAAATTCACAATGCGAGCATCCTTGCCCAAACCGATGTGCTGTTGTAGCGGTGATGCACCAAACGATCCCCCGCTGCCAACTGTGCGATAGATGGAGCGCTGCGCCTGGCGCTGATTCTGGACCGTCACCTTGATGCGAGCTCCAACTGCCGCGCGATTACTCTTCACGCCGACCAGTTTCAGCGTAATCCAGTCATTTCCATTCCCGGGATTTTCGAATAGCCGGATTGCGTGGCGGTCCCCCGGCACCGCGCCGCCGATTTCGGCCACTATGTCTTCATCGCCGTCATTATCCAGATCGGCAAACGCAACGCCGTGTCCCTTGTGTAACTCGCCCGTACCAGAAGAGGCCGTGACATCCATGAACTTCTTGCCGCCCTGATTGTGAAACAAAACATTGGGCAGGATATCTCCGTAAGGCGGGGTCCCCGTCCCCAGGTAGAAATCGAGAAATCCATCATTGTCGATATCACCAAAATTCGAACCCATGGGATTGAACACTCGATTTAACCCCACTTCCGCGGTCACATCTCGGAATGTCCCATTGTGCTCATTGTGATAGAGCTTGAGCGTTTCCACGTTATGCGGAAGTCCAAGTAGGCTGCGTAGATTCTCTTCCGGAGACATGTAGTAGCTGGTTACGAAAAGGTCGGGCCACCCATCGTTGTCATAATCGAAAAACCACGTAGCAAAGCTCATCCAGGGCTGCTGCTGCACACCTGCCTGTGCCGCCACTTCGGTGAAGCTGCGGTCGTGATTGTTGTGGTAAAGGAACTTATTTCCTCCCAGATTCGAGACGTAGAAGTCCATGTATCCGTCGTTATCGTAGTCGGCTGCAATTACGCCCTTGGTGAACGCCACCCGGTCGACTCCAGCCGAATGCGAAATATCTTCAAAGGTACCATCTCCCTTGTTGCGATAAAGCCGGCTGGGCCCCTGCTCGTTTCCAATGAATAGGTCCAGAAATCCGTCGTTGTCTATATCTGCCCACACGGCGGTTTGCGATGCCATCGGCTCCGCCAGCCCGGCTTCGCGAGTGACATCCGTGAACGTGCCATCGCAGTTGTTGCGCAGCAGCGAAGGGCGCATGGGAAACTGCCAACCGCCACGCAGAACCAAGATGTCCATGCAGCCATCATTGTTGTAATCTGCCTGGATGATGTTCAGACCGCCTAACTGATCGCCCAGTCCAGCTTGCAGCGCACGGTCTGTAAATGTTCCGTCCCCGTTGTTATGAAAAAAGTGAAGCGGCTCACAAGGATCGAAGCTTGAGGTAACCACATCGAGCAGGCCATCATTATCAAAGTCGTCGACGATCACGCCACCCGCTTCGGAGAATGAATTGAGGCCTGCAGACGGCGCAATATCGGTAAAGCGAACCACGTTCTCCTCCGACTCGAATACGGATGGTGCGATCAGGTAGTTCGCTGGAACTCCCTCGGGATATTTTCCCAATGTCATGTATGCCAGGTTCAGCAGCCACCGCACTTCCTGAGCATCCGGTTTCTGCTCCAGATATTTCGAAAAGTACTCAACTGCTTTTTCGGAATCTGCTTTTTGCGTAAATACAAACGGCTTGACTGGCGGGAACAGACACCGATCGCCGGGTTGGCGATAGACATTATTTTCCATCTCGGACTTATGCATATACGCAGTTCCGAGAACTTCCAGCATCTCCGGCACCATCTCGGGAGCCTGCGCCTGCGCTAGCTTATACGCCTCAAGCCAATGTTGGATCGCGGGATCCATTTCTCCCTGATACGCCAGGAGTTGCGCTAAAACAAAGTGCACCTGTCCTACCTGCTCTGGCTTGGTCGAGACATAGCTATCCGGATCATTCGGATCCAGGAGTTGTTCTAAGTGGCCCACGGCCCGCCTCAGCGAGTACTGCCTCATCTGGCAGATTGATCGCAAGTCACGATCCCAGCCGGGAGGCTTCGGCATGTGCCGGAACGCAATCTCGACTTCCACGGCTCCGGAGACATCAGGGGGATATGCAATTTTGCCGCGCCCGGCGAGCGCAAGCGTGGCGGTCGGCATCATGCCTTGGCCGCTGCCGGAGGGGAGACTCGCTCCCGTTGTGGGAGGCACATTCGGCGTCGAACGTTGCGAATTGTTACCGCTCGGGGCCCCCGAAAAAGTTCTTAGGATTGCGTAACCAGTCGGGATTTTTACCGGGCCGGCGAATTTTCCGGGACCGACAGCTCGTAAAGCCTCCTGCAACTCGTAGCGCAGAGTGCTCAGGTCAACCCGTCCCAGAGATCCACCCGCATCGGAGCTTGCGTCAATTGATTTCTCCCGCGCCAGTGTCGCAAAATCTTCTCCGCTACGCAGACGCTGCAGTATTCCCTCCGCTTCGGTCTGCGAACTCACTACAATAATTTCCAACTCAGATGACGCCGGCAGAGTCTGCTGATTTTGAGCCCCCACTACCGAAGTCAAGCCGAACAGCAAAAGCAAGAAGAGCGTGCGATTCCAAAGCAAGCCCTGCCAAGCCGATTGTCGCAAGCTTCGGATTCCGCCTACTTCCATTTGCCTGTGCCTTCTACAATCCACGCTAACCAAGCTTCTGTGCTCACGGTGGCGTCAGCTGTTTCCTTGCATTCTTGGCGGCCTGGTGTTCGGCTTCTTGAAGTTCGCGGTAACGCTCCATGTGGAGCTGGGCCTCTTGGGAGCGTCCCAATTTGCTGAGGGCCAGGCCGATCTCGTATTCGGTCTTGGCGAAACTCGGATCAGCCGCAGCCGAACGCTGGAGTACGCTGAGCGCCTTCTCCAGTTCGCCCGACTCCAGATACAAGGTGCCCAGGCTGAACAGCGCTTTGGCGTGCGCAGGCCGTATTTCGACGGCGCGCTCCTGATGCTGGACGGCTTGCCGCGTGTTGCCCTCCTTGGCGTAAACCAATCCCAGCTCATATTCGGCTTCGGCGAGGCTCGGATCCAATTGCAGCGCGCGCTCTAGGGCGTTTCGTGCCTCTGGATAACGCAGTTGGCTCAGGTAGGAAATCCCTAGTCCCAGGTATGCTTTCGGCTCATTGGGTCGCACCCTGACATAGTCTTCCAGAAGCTGGGTCGCAGCGCGGTACTCTTCCTGCTGCAGCATCACGGCGGCGGCCAGATACTTATCATCAGGATTCTGCGGGCTTTTCTTGATGAGATCGGAAGCAGCTTCCTTGGCAATCAGGTTGCGGCCCGTGGCCATTGCCTCCACTACCACGTGACGAAGCACGGGCAGCGAGTCAGGATCCAGAGCGCGTGCCCGCTGCAGGGCGGCTAAAGATTCGTCATGCTTATTTTGAGCGGCGTAGGTTTCTGCCATCGCGAGCAGGCTTGGAATTGTCTTGGGATCGAGTGCAAGTGACTGGCGATAAGCCGCCAGCGCGGGTCCGAATTCCTGCTTAGCTTTCAGTGCTTCCCCTTTCAGATAGTAGAAGCGAGCTGGAAGACGCCTGGATGCCGGCGCCGCCAGGTTGAGTGCTTTCAGCGCATCATCGGGCCGATGAGCAGCGAGAAAGACGTCAGCCAGGTCCATGGCTATAGGGGGAGAGTTTCTGGCCCGATCGATCAGGGCTGCTGCTTCTGAGGCGCGACCCACACCAAGTAAGCTGGCGGCCTTGACTGGAACCGCGGAGCCGGGGAGGCGGTCGCGAGGAATGGCTTCGATCGTGGAAAGCGCATCGGCAAAATTGCCTCTGCCCAGATAAAGCCGGGCGAGTTCCACTCTCAGATCCGGATCTTGGGGAGCGAGCTTCTCTGCCTGCTTGTACTGCTCGACGGCCTCGTCCAGCTTGTCTTGTGCGAGCAGCGCACTGCCCAGATAGCGGTATGCAAGCAGCGATTTGGGATCAAGCTCCAGCACGCGCTTGAACAGCGACTCGGCCTCGGCATAGCGCTGCTGGCGCCCGCGTATAATGCCTAGCAGCGTCAGAGCGTCAGTCTGGCTGGGGTTAGAGGAGAGCATGGACCAGACCGACTTTTCGGCCTGAGAAAGATCGTTTCGTTCTAAGGCGGTCCGTGCTGCAGCCAACTGAGGGTTACTAGCGGATTGCTGTGCCGCGACAGACAGGTCGAGAAAAAGGAGAAGAATCGCGAGCAAAGCCTTGCAGCACTGGCCGATGTTAGTTTGTTTGCGGGACATCGCGCCCTCGATGGCGATTCTTGAGGGCCTGATAGAGCTTGATTTCACGCTCGGCATCTTCGCTGCGAGCATCGCGCCGGTAGGCCATCGCCAACTGATAATGGATGTAGTCGCTGTCGGGACTGAGCCTGCTTCCCGTCTCTAGGCTGGAGATCGCCGACTTAGCATCCCCCCGCTCCAGTTGCAGCTTGCCTAATTCGTAATAGGCGTCAGCATATTTCGGATCCTGGCGAATAACTTCCTGGAGAAGGACGGCTGCCTCGTCCTTTTTCTGATCCTGAACCAGCGCAAAGGCCAGGTGGTACTTGGTGCTGGCATCACGAGGATTGAGCTTGAGCGCGGTTCGCAATTCCTGCACAGCCTCGGCGGGGTTTCCCTGGCGTATCAAAGCCAGCCCAGCCAAAAAATGCGTTTGTGCCTGGTTGGGATCGAGGGCAATTGAGCGGTGATATTCCGCCAAGGCATTGTCATCTTCTCTCTGATCGGCAAATGCTTGCCCGAGCAGGGAGTGAATCTCCGCCGAGTCGGGATTGGCTTGGGCAATGGTCTTCAGGCGACGGATTCCTTCCGCGTACTCGCCCGTCTTCACCAGCGAAAACGCGTAAGCGTAGGCTAGGCCGGGATCGTCCGCGACCTGGGTCTCTACGGGTTTCAGCGTCTCCAGTACCTTGGGATAGCTCTGCACCATAAAGAAGCAGAGGCCCAGCACGCTGCGGATCCGCAGGTCGTCGGGATGACCCGCCAGTTGCCGACTCAAGGGAGCAATCGCCTGATCGTACTGCTTGGCGTAGAACGCGGCCATGCCCCAATTTCGGTCGAGGGCGTTGAGAGAGGGATTCCATTCTCCCGCTTTGCGGAAATATTCCAGCGCCTCGGCGTATTGCTTCTGCCCGGCCAATAACACACCCAGATTGTTATAGGAGTCCGCGATCGCCGGCCCGATCTGCTCTATGAAAGCTTTGGCCTGCTTCTGCTCTTCCGGCGATGCGGACGCAGCTGCGCCGGCGGAGGCAGCGCCTTTCTTTGCCGGGGAGAAGCTGGCTACATCAGTAAGCTTCTTGGTGTTCGCACCGGCTGGAGTATTTCCGCTGGCAGAATTGGTTACAGAATCGGGACGATTCAAGCGGTTACGAAGCTCTTTGGAGAGCCCCAGTTCCTTTTGGCCTTCGGCCTGGCGCCCCGTGCGCAAGAGAATACGTCCCAGCACGTAGTGTGCGCGGTTGATCTGGTATTCGTTGCGAGAGACGTCTGTGGTTAGAGCAATAGCCTTGCGCATAATAGCTTCGGCCTCGCTGTCGCGGCCTGCATCCTCGTAAAGCTTTCCAAGGTAAATTAGAGGATCGGGATTCTGCGGGTCGAGAGCCGCAGCACGCAGCAGTTCGGCTTCCGCCGTCTTCGAATCGCGCTGTTTGATCGCGATATAGCCGAGCAGATAGTGAGAGCGGGCATCATTGGGATTGAGTTTTACCTCGGCTTGCAAGGCGGGAACAGCCTCGGGAAAGCCTGCTTCTCCATCACGCATGAGGTGGGCAAGGGCGAGAAAGTAATGCGCCTGCGGCGCCTTGGGATCAATGGCAACTGCCTTTTTGAACTCCAGAATGGCATTGTCGAGCGCTTCCCACTCGCCTTCCCCGTAGGCGCGACCGAACATAATGTGCAGTGGAGCTGTGTCCCCCAGACCGGTCTGCATGTCGTCGAACAGCAGCCGCGTGTGGGTCATATCGTTCAGCTTGATATAGGTGATCCCCAACAGATAGCCCACATCGAAGGTCGGGGTAGCAACAACGGCAGTTTCCAGGTGCTGCCGTGCGCCCTGGTAATTCCCCTGGTCGAACAGGACACTGCCCAGAACAGCATGAGCTTTGGCGTCATCGGGAGAAGCTTGGAGGATTTTCTCCAGCTGCGATTGCGCTTCGCTGAGCTTGCCCTGCTGGGCCAGCATGGAAGCGAAGTCGAGACGGATGGCAGAGGAATCGGGTGCCAGCCGCAACGCCTCTTCGAACAGCGGCTGCGCCTTGTCCGATTGGTTCAGATGCAGGTATGCGTTGGCAGAGGCCCGAAGCGCATCCACGAGGAAGGCGCGAAATTCGGCGGCGGCATGCTCCTGATCGCCACTGAGCTGAAAGGTCCTGGCGGCGTCGTAGTGTTGTTGCAGGCGCTCCTGCGCCGAAGGCTCAGGTTTCGTGGGCGCGGAAGGCTTGTTCGGCGATGCTGTCTTGCGGCTTGGGCTCGATTTCGCGCCCGGGGTTCTTGGTGTCTGGGTCTGCGCGACGACCGTGCTTAAAAGGAGCGAGGCTGCGAGAGCAGCGCCAGCGCAGGCGCCGAAACGTTCGTGGATGCGGGAAAAGAGTGCAGTCGACGAATCCTGCTTACAGACCCTGGTCACCGGAAAAGCATACCCGAAAAACAGAAAAGGGTGAGACCCGACGCGCATCAAGTCTCACCCTCGTCTGGCAAGGATATGCTCAGAAGTTGATCTTCAGAGCATATTGGATTTCACGCGGTCCTTTGTCCACCGTCGCCTGGCCAAAGGTCGGGTTCACCGAAACCGAGCAAATCGTATTGTTGGTGGCACACTTCGTGGCTCCGCTATCGTAAAGCGTAGTCACGTTCGTCGTGCTCTGGTAGTTACCCAGGAATTGCACCTTGTTGAACAGGTTGAAGAACTCCATACGGAACTGCATGGTGACCCGTTCTTTCACTTTGAAGTTCTTGTAGAGGGAGAAGTCAGTGTTGGCGATGCCGGGTGAGAGGCAGTCACCGATGCTGCCGTCGCCAAAGGTGCCGAGCTGGTAGCCAATCAATGTGTAGCGATTGGGATTCAACCACTGGTATTTGGGAGACCCCGACGGAGCACGGCAACCCTGACCGGGCACAACGTTGGGACGGGTGTTGTTTTGACCGGCACCCGTGCCCGAGATGCCGCCGGGAGCGCCGGTGACCGAGTCATTGGCAAACACGGTCATCGAGCTACCGCTGGCGTACGAAAGGATTGCCGCCATTTCCCAGCCTCCAAGGACACCGCGCACCGCGGCATTGTGCCCGACCAGAGTGGGCGTGTCATATACGATGTTCGACACGAAAACGTGGGGGCGGTTGATCTGGCTAGGCCCATAGTTCAGGTGAGGATTGGTAGGATCCAGTAGCGCGCTGCTCTGATTAATATTGCCGCTATTGGTAAGGTCCGTGTTGGTCAGAGACCTGGACCAGGTGTAGGCGAATTGCGCGTCCAGAGCCTTCAAACGCGTGCGGAACAACGCCTGCAGCGAGTGGTAATTGGAATTGCCGCCCCAGAAGGCATCGTTTATCCGGCCCCAATTTCCTGCACCAAACGGACGAAGGGCGGCGGAGTTAGTCAGAGCGAATGCTAACTGGTCCGCTGGCGCTAGGCGATTGGCATCCGTGTAGGTCAGCAGGTGAATACCACGATTACCTACATAGGCCACTTCCATCTTGCTATCGTGGAATACCTCTCGTTCCAATGTGAGGTTCCACTGCCAGGTGTTGGGCAGGATGTCGCTAGTATCCTGATCCCATGCAGGGGTCCCGGAAGCACTCAACGAGCCTGGTGCGGGAGGCGTAGAAAAGGCGCGATTGTAACCTACCGCCAGGTTAAAGGGAGGATTGGTGGCCAACTGCAAGTTGTTGTTCAAGCGTTCGCGCTGGAAGAACTGCCCGACACCGGCGCGGATCGCCATCTTGCCATCGCCATAGGGATCCCAGGCAATACCGACACGCGGCGCGATCGCATGATTGTTGTTCTCCTTAAGTGCGCGGTTAGGTCCGTCGGCCCCCCCCTTGAACCCTGCCGCCGCGCAGGCGCTGCTGCCGGGCGGCAAGAGCAATCCGTTACAAGGGTCGCCACCAAGGGCCGGGTTGTACGCAGCAGGGGAGAAAGTGGCGATCTTGTCGGGACCGCTATACGGGAAACGCAGGAAAGACCAGCGGAAGCCATAGTCCAGCGTCAAGTTTCGACGGAACTTCCAGGTATCGCCGAAGTAAGGTTCAATGTCGTGCCATCGGATCTGGGAGTACGGGTTGGTCGAACTCTCTCCGCCGCCCCACTGCACTTGATTCCACAACATATTGAAGGCGCCGTTTCCGGTGTCGTTCGAGGCTGCGCCCCAGTAAAAGGCGTTCTCCTGGGACTCGTTGTTAACCATCTCATTTTTCTGGTTGTTGCTGACCAGCACGCCAACTTTGAAAGTGTGGTTGCCCAGAACCTTGGAGAAATCATCCTTCCAGATCATGAGCTGCTCGTTGTTGTGCCAAGGCGCCTGCGTCCACAGATTGGAGCCAGTCGCGCAATCGGGACCGCATCCACCCCAGAATCCCGGATAACCAATCTTCGAGCCCTGCAGTTTGTCGGAGAGCGGGAAAAACGTGGGATTATCCGCAATGATGGTGTCGTTCAATCCCGGATTGGTTCCCGAGCGGGTGGCATTGATGCGGTTGG
>Ga0187776_10000257_pt1 | contig 25729 bp, 21 predicted proteins | sample 0216_BV02_MP12_2_FD_132426 | JGI IMG/M metagenome (GOLD analysis project Ga0187776, IMG submission 132426) | Tropical peat soil microbial communities from peatlands in Department of Meta, Colombia - 0216_BV02_MP12_20_MG | ecosystem: Environmental > Terrestrial > Soil > Wetlands > Peat | place...
CGTAGTGGACGATGAAGGAGTCCTCGGCCGGCTCCCAGTACGGTTCGGGCTCCACGTAGAAAATGTAAATCCCCGGCTTCTTGATGGTGTACTGCGAAGACCACGCGGCTTTGCCCATGACCTTGGTCGGTTTGAGGGTAGCGAGAAGATCCTCTCTTGATCCTCCGGCCACCACGCCGAAGGCCTTGGGCTTGGCCATGTCCATGCCGTGCATCTCGAAGGGATGGGAGAAGGAAAGCATGAGATCCAGCGTCTTGGGATCTCCCTGGGACACCGTGGCCTTGGACGGAATGAGCATGCCAAAATGGGCAAGCGCGGGGACCGCCTCCATCCCCATGAGAACCAAAGCCATGGCCAGTAACATCACACCTTTTTTCATCGCATGCTCCTTTGCAGGAAATAAAAAAGCCACGAATTCCCGGCATCTTCATGACGCCAAGCCTTCGTGGCTCAAATTCCTACGATGTTGAAGCGCTAAGAGCTCGCAGGCTTCAGCCTACTCCAGTCAGTATCAAAACCACACTATCCAAGAACTGTTCCCGTTGTCAAGACAAAAGCCTAAAGAGAAATTTTCACAGGTGGGTCGACTCAGATGCCGATCAGGAGGGACCCTGCGTTTCTACAAGAACAGCCTGCCTTTCCCGCGAGCGGATCGCAAGGATGAGGACCGCCGCAACGTTGATGAGGGCCAGAGCGGCCAGGCTTTGGAGCACTCCGACTACGGGGATGAGCACGAGGCCGACGAGGAGAGAGCCCAGGGTCGAGCCCAGGAGATCGAAGGCGTAGAGCGCCCCGGCGGTTCGGCCCACCTGCTCCTGCTGGGCCAGGAGCAGGCGATTGGCGAGGGGGAAATGGGTGCCCCCAAGGAAGCCCGCAGCCAGGCTCATGAGGGAGAGGGTTTCCCGGTGGAAGAGATGCTGCAAGCTCTCCTCGGGCCTGCCATGAAGGTAGGTGACCAAGGGAATGAGCGTCAGGCAGAAGAGCCCAAGAAGGGCCTGAACCACAAGGAGAGTTCTCAACACTGAGGCTTCGTCCTTTGGGTAGCGGCTCATGGTGAGGCTGCCCACGGCAAGACCCACCATGTAGAGGGTGATGAGAAGACCTAGCTTCGCATAGACGTACCCGAAGAGAACCTGGAAGGAAAAGACGAGGAGGATCTCCAGGGAGATCCCGGTAAGGCCGAAGACCGCCACCGAGTTCAGCACCCTGACCCTCAAGCTGTTCCATCTGAGACCGGCCGCAACTCCGAGCAGGCAGGCCGCCCCCAGAACGATCCACACGTTTCTCGCCTTCAGGGCCCCAAGGAGCCTGGGACTGTCGGGTGAATACTGGAACCCCCAGAGCCGGAGGTTGGAGAAGTACGCCGTCGGGTTGAGATCGGTGTTCACTCCCTCGTCCTCCCCGCCTTCCACCATGGCCATGAAGCTCCGTTGTCGCTCGGCGGAGAGATCCCAGACCATGTAGTGGTCCTGCACGTAGAGAGTGCGCACGTTCCGCTGGCGCAGGCGCTGGACGAGGACGTCGGGATCGGTAGTCAGGGCTCCCGCGGCCGTGGCGCAGAAGAACCTGGCGGTATGGGTGGGAAACAGCACGATCTCCCGGAACACACTCGCGGCAGTATCGTGGAGATCCTTCAGATAGGCTGCCTGGGTCGGCCCCAGAACCGCCTCAGCGGCGCTGGCGCTGAACGAAAGGATACCCCCTTCATCGAGTCTGCTTGCAGCGAGCTGGAAAAACTCCCGGGTGTAGAACCGGTTGAGCTGCGCCGTGAAGGGCTCGGGGAGATTGAGCAGGATGACGTCGTAAAGGGTTGCAGTCTCGGAGAGGTAGCGCCGGCCGTCCCGGAGGTGGACCCTGACCCGGCTGTCCTCCAGGGCCGCGGTCGCCTCCGCTGAGAGATGGATCTTCCCCAGCTCGATGATGGCAGGATCAAGTTCCACGTAATCCACCTGCCGGATCGAGGGGTGTTCCAGTACCTGGGCCAGAGACCCGGAGACCCCCGCCCCCAGGAGAAGCACCCTTCCGGGCCGCGAGTGCTGCAGAAGGGCATAGTGCACCGACTCCTCGGCGCTCAGGAGATCGGGAACCGTGAAGTTCCAAAGGCCGTTTTCAAAGAAGGAGCGTTCCGATCCTCTGGCCACCACCACGATGTGGCCGTAGATCGTCTCCCGCGACTCGATAAGGGCGAACCCCGGCCACTGCCATTGGCGAGTGGCCCGATCGAACCGCTTCGCTCCGGCGAGGGCTACGACAAGAACTGCGAGAAGAGCAAGGACAAGGGTTGATCGCACCCGGCCCAGGCCCTGTTCCTGCCGGAGAAGGAGAAACCCTGAGAGCCAGAGGGTGACGGCGACGCCAAGGGCAATCTCCAGGGCGTTGAACCAGTGGATGAGGGCCAGGCTGAAGAGGAGACCACCGACGCCGGCCCCCAATCCTTCCACGCCGTAGACCAGACCCGGGGACCTATTCCAGGCGGGGGTGCGAGAGGCCAGGATCGAACAGGCCAGGGTGAATAGGCTCCCTGAGATGAGACAAAAAGGGGCGAGGGTAGCGAAGGCGATGCCGAGGAGCTGGCTCACGGAGGCCAGTTCGCCGGCGTCAATGCCGATGAGGCTCCGCGCCCCCCGGATGAGGAACAGGCTGCCCACGAGGATAGGTCCGGAGGCGATCTGAAGCCAGGCGAAGAGATCGGGGCGGCGCGGTGCCGGGACCCTCCCCCCGACGACAGTGCCGACAGCCGTCCAGAGAAGCCAGGCCGGAAACACTACCGCAACGGCAAGCTCGCTCCCTGAGGCGACGGTAAGAAGCTCGCGCAGAGCGACAATCTGGCCGATCGTGGCCGCGAAACCGAGCAGCCCAAAGGCGACACCAAGAGTGAAGGAGGCTCTCATGGCGCGGGATTATATCATCCCGTACCAGGATGGTCATGAAAGCCCCCGTCCGGGTCTTATTGAGAAACATTCTCAAACATGACCAAGCCCGGTCGACTTTCCCCGGCCTTTCCCGGTGTCCTTGGCGAAAGCTTATGAAGCGCCGGAACAACTGGGACTGCCAACATTAACCCGCCGCGCGTTTTCCCCTTGACAAGAACCGGCCACAACGTTATTGAGATTCGCGCTCAATAGCATCAGCGACGGAAGGGGGCTCGGCGGCAGGAGGTGGTCAATGAGAGATCCCGCCTTCCCCATTGCAGGTGCAGGGGACGATGAACGTCTGGCAGGTGCCGCGGTTTGCCTGGTGCCGGGAGATCTCGCCATGAAAAGTGAAATCGAGGTTTTCCGCGAATTCGTGCGCCGGAAGGGCCTCCGCCACACGCCCGAACGGGAGCGGGTCATCAGGATGATCTTCTCCTCTCATGATCACTTCGATGTGGACGAGCTTCACTCCCGCCTGCAGCGGCGAAAGGAGAAGATTTCCAAGGCGACCGTCTATCGCACCATACCGCTCCTCATCGAGAGTGGTCTTTTGCAAGAGGCCTACGTTGAGAACGGCCGCGTGCGGTACGAGCACATTTACGGCCACCAGCGCCACTGCCATCTCCGCTGCTTGGGATGCGGAGGTTTGGTAGAGTTTGCCGAGCAATCGATGGGGGAGAGCGCCAGGGCTGTGGCCGAGCGCTACGATTTCCTACTGACTGGGCACCGGGTCGAGGTTTACGGCTACTGCCCCAAGTGCGGGGCCCACCGTTGACAGCATGCCGCCTCGGCGGGGAAGAGGACCGGCCGCATCTGCGAAAGGTTGATACTTACCATGGAGAATCTTCACGAGCGAGAGAGAGAGCAATTCCTCACCATCTGCCGAGAACACGGGCTGGAGGAGAGTGACAAGCGCCTGCAGGTCGTGGAGGCATTCCTGGCCACCCCGGACCACGTGGGTGTCGGAGCGTTGCAGGGGCGGCTGCGGGAAAGGGGGCACTACCTGGACATCCCCTTCATTGCCGAGACCCTCGACCTTCTCTGGCGCTACGGTCTTGCCGACCGGACGAACTTCGAAGGGCAGGAGGTCCAGTATGAGCACCGGCACCTCGGTTGGCACCATGACCACTTCATCTGCGCCAAGTGCGGCAGGGTGACGGAGTTCCACGACCCGGAGATGGAGACCCTGCAAGGGCGGCTCGCCCTTCTCCACAACTTTACCCTCCTTCGGCACAAGATGGAGCTCTACGGCATCTGCGGCGACTGCCGGATCGAGCGGCAGCCGGTCATGCCCCTCGCTTTCGTCCTCTCGGGCGAAAAGGTGGTCATCGATCGGCTCCTCGGCGGGACAGAGGCGCAGCGCCGCCTCGCCGAAATGGGGCTTACGCCGGGCACGGAACTCGAAGTCATCAAGGCCGGCGGCCCTGGCCCCAACATCGTCGCCTTTCGCGGGAGCCGCTTCGCTCTGGGGCATGGCCTGAGTCTAAAGATCCTGGTCTCGGCTCGAGCCAGATCCGCCAGGAACCATGAATGAGGCGTTTCATGGAGAAGGATTCCCTGTTAGAATTGCATGGTTCAACGCAAGAGGACGCGATGATTCCACTGAGTCAGTTCAGGGAAGGGGAGCGTGGGGTGATCGTCCAGGTCCAGGGAGCCGGGGCGTTCCGCAAGCGTCTCCAGGAGATGGGGTTCATCAAAGGTACCGAGGTGTTCGTGGAAAAGTACGCGCCCCTCCGGGACCCGGTCGAGCTCGTTGTCAAGGGTTACCATGTCTCCCTGCGGGTAGAGGAAGCGGCGCGCGTACTCATGGAGAAGCGGGAACAGGAGGCGGTGTGACCAGGGAGACCATTACCGTCGCTCTCGCCGGGAACCCCAATTCCGGGAAAACCACCGTCTTCAACCACATCACCGGGACGCGTCAGCACGTGGGAAACTGGCCCGGTGTTACGGTAGAGAAGAAGGAAGGCGTCATCCAGCATAACGGCCATCGCCTCCGGGTGGTGGATCTTCCGGGCACCTACAGCCTCACCGCCTACTCGGTGGAGGAGATCGTCGCTCGCCGCTTCCTGGTGGATGAGAAGCCGGATGTGGTCGTGGACATCGTCGATGCCTCCAACCTGGAGCGGAACCTCTACCTCGCCACCCAGCTCATCGAGCTCGGGGTGAAGCTCATCCTCGCCCTCAACATGGCGGATATGGCCGAAGCCCGCGGTCACCATATCGATGCCGACAAGCTCGGCGCCCTCCTCGGCGTTCCGGTAGTCTTCACCGTGGGCACCAGGAACCAGGGAATCAAGGATCTCCTGAACAAGGTCGTCGAAGTGGCCGAGGACCGGGACACCGTGAGCCGCCACATCCACATCGCCTACGGCCGCGAGCTGGAAAGAGAGATCAAGAAAGTCCAGGACGTCATCTGGCAGGACCCCTCCATCGGCCGCCGCTACTCGACGCGCTGGCTGGCGGTGAAGCTCCTGGAGAATGACGGTGCCATCAAGGATTGGGTGAGAGCCCTGGAAGAGATCGGGAGCCGCATCCTCGCTCAAGCCGAGACGAGCCGCGCTCGCCTGGCCGACATCTACCGGGACGACACCGAGATGGTCCTCACCGACCAGCGCTACGGCTTCATCAGCGGCGCTCTCAAAGAGGTGCTCCGCGTGTCGGCGGAGAGCAAGTTCGATCTCTCGCGGCAGGTCGATCTCATCCTCACCAATAGGCTCATGGGGATTCCCATCTTCATCTTCTTTATCTGGGCCATGTTCCAGTTGACCTTCACCCTGGGCGCATACCCCGTGGGCTGGATCGACGCCGGGGTCGGATGGATTGGAGGCCTAGCCGCCAAGGTACTGCCTGCGGGATTATTTCGGGATCTCGTGGTGGACGGCGTTATCGCCGGGGTAGGAAGCATCATCATCTTCCTCCCCAATATCCTCCTGCTCTTTTTCTGCATCGCCCTCTTCGAGGATACCGGCTACCTGGCGCGGGCCGCCTTCATCATGGACCGGGTGATGCACTTGATCGGCCTCCATGGCAAGTCTTTCATCCCCCTCCTCATGGGGTTCGGCTGTAATGCGCCGGCCATCATGGCCGCACGCACTTTGGAGAGCGAGCGGGACCGCATCCTCACCATTCTTATCAACCCCCTTATGAGCTGCTCCGCCCGTCTCCCTGTCTACATCCTCCTCGCCGGAACTTTTTTCGGCGCCAGCGCCGGCAACGTTGTCTTCAGCATCTACGGTCTCGGGATCGCGCTCGCCATTGCCATGGGGAAGCTTTTTCGCGTAACCCTCTTTCGGGGTGAATCGGCGCCCTTCGTCATGGAACTTCCTCCCTATCGGGTCCCGACCCTGAAGAGCTTACTCATCCACATGTGGGATCGGAGCGCCGTCTTCCTGAGGAAGATGGGCGGTGTCATCCTCATCGGTTCCATGGTCGTCTGGTTCCTGGGAGCCTTCCCGAGACCAACGCTGCCGCCCTCGGCTGGGATCCCTGGACGGATTCAGACCGGGCAGCTCTCTGCCGACTCCCCCGAAGCGTTTGCGAAGGGGCAGCGTTCCGGAGGCGAGGGAGAAGCCTCGGAAGGTCAGAAGCTCAGGCTAGAACAGAGCTACCTTGGCCGTCTGGGTCACCTCGTACAGCCCGTCTTTGCGCCTTTAGGATTCGACTGGCAGACTAGTGTGGCCGTGCTGTCCGGCTTTGTGGCGAAGGAGATTGTGGTGAGCACCCTGGGCGTGCTTTACGCCGGCGGAACAAATGTGACCGAAGAAAACGAGGCCCTGCGTCGTGCCCTCCGGGCCTCGGGCATGACCTCTCTCGCCGCCTATGCGCTCATGGCCTTTGTGCTGACCTATGTGCCTTGCCTTGCCACGGTCGGTGCCATTCGGCGGGAGACGAATTCCTGGAAGTGGACCGCCTTCAGCATCGGCTACTCCCTGACTCTGGCGTGGGTCGTGGCCTTCGTGATCTACCAGGGTGGACGCCTGCTGCGCCTCGGGTAAGATCGGCGGCGGGGCGGAGATGGGGTATCATGATAGGAGCATACTTTGTCAACAGTCTGCCAGACGAGGAGCTGCAATGAAGGATTCCCAGGTCAAGCGCATGTTCGAGACCATAGCGTTCTCGTATGACTTGCAGAACAGTTTCCTCTCCCTCCGCCGGGACGGGTACTGGAGACGGGCCCTGGCTCAGTCCATCGAGCCTCGGGGGGATGCCCTCATCCTCGACGTCGCGACCGGCACCGCTGAGGTGGCCATCCAGATTTGCAAGGAGCGGCCGCGGGCCCGGGTGATCGGGGTGGACTTCTCCCCGAAAATGCTTGCCGTCGGCTTGGCGAAAGTGCAGTCGAGGGGGTTGAGTCACCGCATTCACCTGAGCCTGGCCGACGCTCGAAAGCTCCCGGTGAAAAGTGAATCCGTGGACGCGGTAACCATCGCCTTCGGCATTCGGAACATCCAGGAGCGCCGGCTCACCCTCGCCGAGTTCCGTCGCGTCCTGAAACCTGGAGGCCACCTGCTCATCATGGAATTCGATCTCCCGGACGATCCGGTTCTCGGGAACCTCTATCGCTTCTACTTCGACCACATCATGCCCCTTGCGGGAAACTGGCTCTCCCGCACCAATTATGCCTATAGCTATCTGGCCGAGTCGGTTCACAACTTTCCGACGGAAAAAGGCTTCCTGGAGGAGATCGGCAGTGTCGGGTTCGCTAGGCTGGGCGTAAGGAAGCTGAGCTACGGGATCGCCAAGATCTTCATGGGAGTGCGAGACGGAAGATGAAAGTGAACTGGATCGAAAGACTGTGGGTCAATAGTCCCGTGCGCCTCTTGGTGCAGAAGCACGAGGCGGGATTTTTCAAGCGGCTCCGCGCCATGACCCCCGGCGGTCACGTCCTCGAGATCGGCTGCGGCCGCGGTGTAGGTGCCGACCTCATTCTCAGCGTTTTCCGGCCTCGCCGGGTGGATGCTCTGGATGTGGACCACGGGATGATTCGCCTCGCGAAACGGAGACGGCCTTCCCAAGCCGACGGCTACCTTTTCTTCTATGTGGCCGACGCCCAGTATCTCCCTTATCCCGATGCCTGTCTGGATGCGATTTTCAACTTCGGCATCATCCACCACCTGGAAGATTGGGAGCGAGGCGTCAGGGAGATCGCCCGTGTCCTCAAACCCGGCGGCGGCTTCTACTTCGAGGAGATCTACCCCCCGCTCTACGCCAATCCCCTCTTCCGCCACTTATTGGATCACCCCACCGCGAACCGCTTCCACGGCCCCGAGTTCCGGGCCGCCGTCAGGGCCGCCGGCCTGAGCCTGATCCCCGGGTACCGGGAGACGCCCTTTGGCATTCTGGGGGTGGCGGTGAAGAAAAGGAGTGCCCATGGCTCCTCAGCGCCTCAGGGATCTCATGCCCAAAAGGCCTCGCTACCACGAGCACCTGCCGGATAGACTCCGCCTTCGGGCGATGAGCCTCTACGAGAGGCTCTCCGGTGTTCCGTTCATCCGCAAGCAGAACCCGGAGGAGTGGCGGGAGCGCTTCTGCTACAGTCCCGATGCTGAGCGTGAGATTGCCGTGTGGGAGTGGCTCGCCGGGCAGTATGAGGAGCGGACCGCCGACGTTGTGCCCGAGCGGGAGAAGAACCGCATTTTCAAAGAATTGCTCACCGAGGCCATAAGCTACGAGCCGCTGGGGGTGCGGAAACTCCCTAGGTAGCAGGCTGTTGAAGAACCCTGCCCATGCGTGCGCACGAGGGCGCCGCTGAAGAGAGGCCGATCCGTGAAGCAAAGCGCACCTGGAGTCGCCTCTCACTCCCTGGCCTGAGGCAGGTTTCCCGAACCTGACCGCGGGACTATGCCAAAAGGCCGGAACCCTTCAAGCGGTCGTCCTCCCGACAGCAAGAAGGAAATCGGGGAGTTCTGACGAACACAGCCCGTCGACGGAACGGAGGGGCGAAGCTTTTTTGCTTGACAATGTGAAACTTGTATCATAGTATAATACCCGTTTCAAAAAAGGGGATCTTTCTCAGCTTGCATATTGTCGGCTCACTGACGGCTGCTTCGCCCCATAGGTTCTCCCTGTTCACGCGCGCGCTGCTTTCATGTGACGGCCTCATGTGCAAGTAATTCCGGGCTGCTGCGAAGACGTTCGACCTCGTGCGGATCTGAATCTCCTGCTCTTCTGCTGCCAAGCTGAGAAAGACTCCCCCTTTTTTTCTTCTCCGCCGGTGTTGACCGCGGCCGCGCCCCACCGCCTCCCGACTAGCCCGCATTATGCACGAGACGCCGTCGCGAGATCGTGGAGATGGTCGTGCCACCGGGCAACCACAGGGGCTCGGACCTGAGGCGTACTCGTCAGTACGTCGCAAGGTTCGAGACCCGAGGACGCCCGGAAGGACGGCCAGATCCGCGGTCGCAGCAGGTGGTTCGTGCATAATGCGGGCTAGTGGACACTTCCCGAGCGTTTGCCCCGGCTGACCCGTTTTCCCATGGGGCGTGAATTGGGGTGATGGTTCCCCCCGTTACCCAGAACCGTGGTGACGACGGGTCCCCGAAAATAGCCGTTGATCTCCTCCACCAGGCGCCGGCTTGGTTTCACTCTGAACGTATCCCCCAAGCTGATGATCGTCTCGCACCGCGGGTCGACGATGAGGTGAATGTAGGCCCTACAATCCCCACGGTGCCGCTCCAGGATGGCCTTCAGATCTTCCAGATTGCTCCGGTTCACCCTTTCCAGCAGAAGGCGTACGCGGATGGCCTGCGTCATCTGCTCCTTGGCGTCGAGGAGGCTCAAGAGACGCTGGGCGATGATCTTCGCCCCCTTCTCCTCCTGCTGGACGGTCCCGACAAGGAGAAGGGGCTCGCCCCGTTCGAGAAGCGCCTGACTCGCCTGAAAAATGTCGGCGAAGATGACCGCCTCCACACTCCCCTCTCGGTCCTCGAGGGTCAGGAAAGCCATGCGCTCTCCCTTCTTGGTGGTAATCTCCTTGAGGCCGGCGCTCATGCCGCAGAGCGTCACCTGGGTCCCATCCGGCACCTCGCCCAGGCCGCCCGTCTCCACCACGGGAAAGGCATCCAACTCCTGGTCGTAGGCATCCAGCGGATGCCCGCTCAGATAGAAGCCGAGGGCCTCTTTCTCCATGGCGAGTCTCTGCCGCTGATTCCATTCGGGAATCTCAGGGAGCGCCGGATGCACGTGGCGGCGTTGCCCGGCGAAGGTTCCGAACATGCTGATCTGGCCGCTCAGCCGGTCCTTTTGGATGGTCTGCGCCATCTCCAGGGCATCGTCAGTGGCGGCCATGACCCGGCTCCGAACCGGATGGAAGGAATCGAAGGCGCCGCACTTCGTGAGACTTTCCACGACCCGTCGATTCACCCGGCTGAGATCGACCCGCTCACAGAACTCATGGAGGGAAGTGAAGGGACCGTTGGCGGCCCGGGCCTCTACGATAGACTCAACCGCAGATGCTCCCACGTTCTTCACCGCGCCCAGGCCGAAGCGGATGGCCTCGCCGACCACGGTGAATTCCCACTCGCTCAGGTTCACGTCCGGCGGGAGCACCGTGAGCCCCTTCTCCTTCCGCTCGTTCATGAGCTTGATGAGCCCGTCCGTGTTCCCGAGGTAGCTGTTGAGAAGCGCCGCCATGAACTCGAGGGGATAGTGAGCCTTGAGGTAGGCGGTCTGGTAGGCGATGAGCGCGTAGGCCGCGCTGTGCGACTTGTTGAAGCCGTAGCCGGCGAACTTCTCCATGAGATCGAAGATGTGGGCCGCCTTCTCGGTATCGATGCCGTTTGCCTCAGCGCCCGAGAGAAACCGATCCCGCTGGCTCGCCATTACCTCGGGGATCTTCTTTCCCATTGCCCGCCGGAGGATGTCCGCCTCTCCCAGGCTGTAGCTGGCCAGAGCGCTCGCAATCTGCATCACCTGTTCCTGATAAAGGATGACGCCATAGGTGTCGTGGAGAATGTCACGGAGTCCCTCCAGCTCGTACTTTACCTCGATCTTGCCGTGCTTGGCCTTGATGAAATCGTCCACCATGCCGCTTTCCAGAGGGCCGGGGCGATACATGGCGACGACCGCGATGATGTCATTGAAGCCCTGAGGCCGGAGCCGGGTCAGGAGGTCACGCATCCCGGAGCTCTCGAGCTGGAAGACCCCGGTAGTATCGCCGCGGGAGAGGAGTTCGTAAGCCGCCGGATCGTCCAGGGGGACCTTGCGGATATCGAGGGACTTCCCCTGGTTCCGGCGGATGAGCTTGAGAGCGTTATCGATCACGGTGAGGTTTCGGAGACCCAGGAAATCGAACTTGATGAGTCCGGCCTTTTCCACGTACTTCATCGGATACTGAGTGACGATTTCTCCGTTGCTCCCGCGATAGAGGGGTATGTACTCCATGATGGGGCGGTCCGAGATGACGACTCCGGCTGCATGGGTCGAGGCGTGCCGGGTGAGCCCCTCCAAAGCGAAGGCCACATCGAAGAGTTCCTTGTGGGACGGGTCGTCCCGGAGTTCCTGCAGGCGAGGTTCCAGGCCGAAGGCCTTTTCCAGACTCATGTGCAGAGCTGCGGGAACGAGTTTCGCGATCTTGTCCACGTCGCCGTAGGCCATGCCGAGGGCCCGCCCGACATCGCGAATAACCGCTCTCGCCTGCATGGTGCCAAAGGTGGTGATCTGGGCCACCCGATCCTGGCCGTACCTCTGGGTCACATACTGGAGCACCCGGTCACGGCCCTTCATGCAAAAGTCGACGTCGATGTCCGGGAGGCTGATCCGCTCCTCGTTGAGGAAGCGCTCGAAGAAGAGGCCGTAAGGGATAGGATCGATATCGGTGACGCCGAGAGTGTAGGCCACCAGACTTCCTGCCGCGGACCCTCGTCCGGGACCTACGGGGATCTCGTGCTTTTTGGCAAAATTGACGAAATCCGCGACGATGAGGAAGTAGGTGCAGAAGCCCGTTTGCTTGATGACCGAGATCTCCGTGGCCAACCGGCGGCGGTACTGCTCCTCCTGCGCCCGGCCGAAGGAAGGGTTCTTCTCGCGGATCTCGGCGAGCCTCCGCTCGAAACCGTTCCAGGCCTCTTGCGCGAACCTGGACTCTACCGACTCCCCGTTCGCGAGGGGGAACTCCGGGAAATGGGGACGATCCAGGTCCAGGGTGACACGGCATCGCTCGGCAATGGCCATGGTTGCCGTGAGTGCTGTCGGCACCTCGGCAAAGTACGACCACATCTGCTCCGGGGATTTGAAAAAAAGTTCGTTGGTGGAAAAACGGAGCCGCTTCTCCTCGACGACCGTCTTTCCTGTCTGGATGCAGAGGAGAACATCGTGGGCCTTCGCATCCTCCGCCCTGAGATAGTGGCAGTCGTTGGTGGCCACGAGCGGTATCTCGGTCCGTTCGCCCAGGTGGCGGAGGTCGCGGTTCACGATCTCCTGCTCCTGGCTTCCCGTGGCCTGGAGCTCCAGGTAGAAATTCCCCCGGCCGAAGATATCCTGGTATTCCCGCGCTGCCTCCTCCGCCCGGCTGTACTGGGCGGCGAGGAGATGGGTGGCCACTTCCCCGTGCAGGCAGGCGGAAAAGGCCACGAGCCCTTCGTGGTAAGTGGCCAGGAGCTCCTTGTCGACCCGGGGCTTGTAGTAGAAGCCCTCGAAGTTGGCCAGGCTCACGAGCTTGAGCAGGTTGGCGTAGCCGGTATTGTTCTCGGCGAGAAGGATGAGATGATAGTTGCGTTCGCTCCCGCCCCCGACGTTCCGGTCATGGCGGCTCTTGGGCGCCACGTAGACCTCACATCCGAGGATCGGGTTGATGCCTTTTTTTTTCGCCTCCTCGTAGAATTCAAGGGCTCCGTGCATGTTGCCGTGATCAGTGAGCGCCGCCGAGCTCATGCCGAACTCTTCGGCCGTGCGCAGCACATCCTTCAGGCGGATGGCCCCGTCGAGGAGACTGTACTCGCTGTGAAGGTGGAGATGGACGAACTCAGGTCGTGACATATGTGGGAATCCCATCGGAGGAAACCACCCCGACTGAACCGGCGTCCGGCGGCTCCCCTGGCTGCGTCTGGTAAGGAAGTGATTGAGAAAACCAGTCTACCCCGCGAGAAGGGACATCTGCAAGACCCGGTGAGGTTCCCTGCCTCAGGCCAGCTCCCTCAGGAGCCCTTGCAGCTCCCGTCGCAATTCGTCGAGGGGGATTGCCTTCACCACCGGCCTCCCGATCTCGGAGAGGAGGACAAAGTGACACACCTCTCCCAGGATCTTCTTGTCCCGTTCGAGACGAGCCAGCACCGCCTCTGGCTCCACCCCCGTCGGGAGCCTCGTAGGAAGACCCAGCTTCTCGATCATCGCCAGGGCCCGGGCCGCATGAGCACTGCTCAACCCGACCCGTCGCTCCGAGCAGCGGATGGCGACCCCCATGCCCACTGCCACCGCCCGCCCGTGGCTCACCGTGTAGCCCGAGGCCGCTTCCAGGGCGTGGCCCACGGTGTGGCCGAAGTTGAGAATCCGACGGAGCCCCGCCTCCCGTTCGTCCTGGCTCACCACCCGGCACTTGACCCGGCAGGCCCGGAGAATCACGCCTTCCAGCTCCGAGTTCCGCCCATCGAGAAGGCCCTCTCCTTCCTGCTCCACCACGTCGACAAGTCTGGGATCGGCTATGAGCCCGGCTTTCACCGTCTCGGCGAGCCCATCCTGCATGGCCTCCCGAGGGAGGCTCACGAGCACGTCAGGGTCGATCACCACCAGAAGCGGCTGGTGGAAAGCTCCGAGGAGGTTCTTTCCTGAGGGGAGATCGACGCCCGTCTTCCCGCCGATGGAGCTGTCCACTTGGGCAACGAGGGTTGTGGGCACCTGGATGTAGCCGATCCCCCGGAGGTACATGGCGGCGGCGAACCCCGCGATGTCGCCCACAACCCCGCCGCCCACGGCAAGAAGCACGCTCTGTCGATCAAAGCTGTTATCGAGAAGCCGCCCGCAGAGGTCGAGCACCGTCTCCACCGACTTCGTCTTTTCCCCTGGAGGAAAGGAGAAGAGAACAGCCTCCAACCCTTGGGCTCCGAGGTGTACCTGCAGGCCCTCGGCGACGAGTGGCCGGACCACATCATCGGTGACCAGACCGCGGCGAGAGAAATCCCCGAGCTTGACCACCTCCTGGTGCAGGCGGCTCAGCATGCCTCGCCCCACCACCACGTCGTGGGCGAGGTTCCCCCGGGCGGATATCTCCAGACGGATCCTGTTCATCAGCCTTCTCGTATGAAGTCTGGACCCTCAGATCAGGACAAGGTGGACGCCGAGCGCCTGTTTGCGGGCAACGCACGAGCAGAGCGGTAAGTGCGGTCCCCTCTTCCGGCACCTTCGCTCAGGACCCCTTTCCTTCGCCCCGCTCTCAGGTCACCGAAATGGCGAAGCCGCGTGGAAGATGATCACCGGGGCCCTGAGAGGAGCTCCACCTGCTGGGCTTCTGTGAGGAAGGGAAGGATCCCGCGCACCAGTTCCTCGAACTGAGCAGGGAACAGCGCCTGGGGCCCGTCGCTCAGGGCCTTGTGCGGCTCGTGGTGCACTTCTACCATGAGGCCTTGGGCCCCGGCGGCCACCGCTGCCCGGCTCATGGGAATCACCTGGTCGCGGCGCCCGCACCCTTGGCTTGGGTCAACAATGATGGGGAGAGGGCTCTCTTTCCTCACCACCGGAATGGCGCTGAGATCGAGGGTGTTTCGCGAGTGATCGGCAAAGGTCCTGACCCCCCGTTCGCAGAGGATCACCTGGGGATTCCCTTCGGACATGATGTATTCCGCCGCCATCAACAGCTCCTGAATGGTGGCGGCCATGCCCCGCTTGAGGAGGATCGGTTTCCGGGCCCGCCCGGCCCGTCTGAGGAGCGAGAAGTTCTGCATGTTCCGCGCCCCGATCTGAATGATATCGGCGTACTCCTCCACCAGATCGCAGATCTCGTGGTCCAGCGCCTCGGTGACGATGTACAGGCCTGTTTCCTGGCGCACCCGGGCAAGGATCTTCAGCCCCGCTTCCCCCAATCCCTGAAAGCTGTAAGGCGATGTTCGCGGTTTGTAGGCGCCGCCGCGGAAAAACTTGGCGCCGCTTCTCTGGATCTCCCGGGCGATGGTGAGCGCCTGCTCCTCGCTCTCCACTGCACACGGACCGGCGATGAGCATGAAGTGATCGCCGCCGACCGCGCCCTCCCCGACCCGAATCACGGTGTCGGCAGGGCTGAACTCCCGGCTCACCAGCTTGTAGGGTTTGGTGACCGGGATGGCCTCCGTCACCCCCGGCAGGTGGAGGAACGGCGTGGGATCCACCGGTCCGAGGTTCTGGAGAATGCCGATAGCGACCCGCTCACCGCCCGCGATGATCCGTGCCACGTAGCCTGCTCCCTCGATGGCGCGGACTACCTGCTGAACCTCCTCGTCGGTGGCCTGACGTTTCATGACCACCAGCATCGCCGACTCCTTTCCTTGGCCGATCCTCGGGCCGGACCGTTCCCGACGCAAGAGACGAGCGCGCACGAGCATGGTGTGCCGGATTTCCTGCCGGCTGCCTCTGTCCCTGTAACATAGGGAAGAAGAGGCTGTCAACGTTGCAACCGGACGGGGCTAGGGTTAAGGTGGATCCGCTCCGCTTGATCCACCCTATAAGGGCGCTTGCGCGCCACGAGTGGCCGGTAGCTCCTGGCGGGATGTAGGCTGTATTAAGGCTACAGGCCGAATCCACCAAATGGCATCTACCTGGCGAGCAGACGGTCGCGGTGGGCCTTGATCCAGGCCTGTACCCGAGCATGGTGGGGATAGCGAGATTCCAGCCCACGGAAGGCCGGAGAGTGGGCCACCTTGCGACCGCGGACGGACGTGGTTCCGAGGAGGTGGTGGAGCATCTCGTGATACATGATGCCGTCGATCACGTAGCGGGGGACGAAGTTTCGGTCGAGGCGGGAATTCAACCTGATGGTCCTGGTCTGCTCCGAATAGGCCCCCAGTCGGATGGAGCACTGGGACCTAATCCGTCTGTTGCTCCCCCAGGAAACTCCGCAATCGACCTGCCCGGCAAAGTATTCCCGGTTCACCCGGGCGAAGATCTCCAGGAGATCGAAGTATCGCCCTGCGGTCCGGAGTGAGGTGCGCCGCGGCCTCGGGGCCGTTCTCCTGATCTTCCCTGAGTTGGCGGCAACAAACTGACGGATGATGGGCGAGGCCTTTCTCCTTCGCCTGCCGATAAAGCCGGCGAGCGCCTCCAGCACGGGGGAGTCCGCCTCGAGGAACATGCGGTGCAGGCGCACCTTGTAGCCCGGGTTGGACCACCGGACCGTAATCATGGCATGGGAGTTGTCCGTGATGATGAGGTCAACCGGCCTCGCCACCATGCGTGAGATGATCTCTTGCAACTCTTCTGCTGACATTGGAGGGTGCCGTCCCGCCCGCGTTTTCAGCGAGCCCGGTATTTGATGTCGCCGCCGACGATGGTGAAGATCACCTTGCCTCGAAGGCGCCAGCCCTGGAAGGGCGTGTTTCGGCTCCGCGACCGGAGGGCGCCGACTTCCACGGTCCACTCCTCATCCGGATCGATGACCGTGACGTCGGCGTCAGCGCCCATCGCGAGGGTCCCTTTCGGGATCTTGAGAATCTTCGCCGGGTTGGTGCTCATCTTCGCCACGAGTTCATTCACGGTGAGGACCCCCTCCTCCACCAGACGCAGGCTCAGCGCCCAAGATGTCTCCAACCCGATCATGCCGCTCGCCGCATAGTCGAACTCCACCTCCTTTTCCAGGGTGGAGTGGGGGGCGTGGTCGCTGGCGATGGCATCCAGGGTGCCGTCCTTCAGGCCCTCTCTCACCGCCGTCATGTCCGCCAGGGTTCGGAGTGGCGGATTCACCTTGGCGTTGGTGTCATAGTCACGCAATGCCTCATCGGTGAGGGTGAAGTGGTACGGAGTTGCCTCGGCAGTGACCCGGACGCCGCGTTTCTTGGCCTCGCGAATGAGCTTCACCGCCCCGGCTGTGCTCACATGGGCGATATGCACCGCCGTGCCGGTATACTCGGCGATAGCGATGTCGCGGCCGACCATGATGTCTTCGGCGATGTTGGGATTGCCGCGCAAGCCGAGTCTCGTTGCTACGACTCCCTCGTTCGCGGCGCCGCCTGCGGCGAGATCCGTGTCCTCGCAGTGGGAGATCACCGGGACCCCCAGGGAGTGGGCGTACTCCAGGGCTCGCCGCATGAGCCCGCTATTCATTACCGGTTTCCCGTCGTCGGAAAAGGCCGCCGCTCCGGCATCGCGAAGGTCGGCAAACTCGCTGATGACCGCACCCTCGGAGCCCTTGCTCACCGCCGCGACGGGGTAGACGTTCACCACCCCGCACTCTCTCGCCTTTCGCAGGATGAACTCCGTCACCGAGCGATTGTCGTTCACCGGGTCGGTATTCGGCATGCAGGCGATGGAGGTGAAGCCGCCTGCCGCCGCGGCCAAGCTTCCCGTCCGGATGGTTTCCTTGTACTCGAAGCCCGGCTCGCGCAGATGGGTGTGCATGTCGATCAACCCGGGAAGGACAAGCTTCCCTTGGAGATCCAAGAGATGGGATTCCCCTGCGGCCGAGGTGAGGTCTTTGCCGATACCGCCGATCGTTCTCCCTTCGATGAGGAGGTCCATCCAGTCGTCGAGGCCCTGGGATGGATCGACGATCCTTCCGCCCTTAAGGAGCATTCTCATGCTTACCCCCTGCCAGCAGGTAGAGGAGGGCCATCCTCACCGCTACCCCGTTGGTCACCTGGTCGAGAATCACGGAATAGGGCCCGTCGGCCACGTCGGGAGCTATCTCCACGCCCCGGTTCACCGGCCCGGGATGCATGACGATCACGTCCTCTTTGGCGAGATTGACGTTTTCCCGGTTCAGGCCGAAATAGGTGGCGTATTCCCGGACCGAAGGGAAGATCTGCTGCTTCTGCCGCTCGAACTGGACCCGGAGCATCATGATGATGTCTGCGCCCTTGATCGCCTCGTTGATCGAGTGCGAGACACTGACTCCCATCTTGTCGATACCCCAGGGCATCATCATGGGGGGTCCGGCCACGGTCACCTTCGCCCCCATCTTGGTCAAGCCGTGGATGTTCGAACGGGCAACTCGGCTATGGGCAATATCTCCCACAATGGCGACCCTGAGGCCCTCGATCCTTCCCCGCTTCTCCCGGATGGTGAACATGTCCAGGAGTGCCTGGGTGGGATGCTCGTGAGCGCCGTCTCCGGCATTGATAATCGAGTGGCGCACCAGCTTGGCCAGCAGGTGCGGCGCCCCCGCGGCGCTGTGTCTGATCACCACAATGTCCGGGCTCATAGCCTCCAGGTTCCTCGCTGTGTCAATGAGGGTCTCTCCTTTGGTAACACTGCTCGTGGAGGCCGAGATGTTGATGGTGTCCGCACTCAGCCGCTTGGCCGCGATTTCAAAGGAGGTCCTCGTCCGCGTGCTCGGCTCGTAGAAGAGGGTGATGACCGTCTTACCCCTGAGGGTAGGTGCCTTCTTCACTTCCCTGGTAGAGATCTCCTTGAAGGCTGCGGCGGTATCGAGGATGAGGTTGATCTCTTCCACCGCAAGCGGTTCAATGCCGAGAAGGTCCTTGCTCGCCAGCCGCATAGCGTTCCCCCGCCGGCCGCGGATGCACCCTGACGTCCCCCCGGGAGCCGCTCAGCGGTCCCGGCATGGTGCCAACTTTCTGGCACTCGGCACTCTGTCCGCGATGAAAGGGCTCCGCAACCCCATAAAAAAGGCCTTCCCATCTGACGGGAAGGCCTGCTGCCCAACCTTTTGCCTCCAATGGTGGTCCCGCATCCCCGGTCACATCTTCATGATCTCAAATCGAGAAAATGCAATCAGTTGCTTCAACCGGGAAAGATTTTAAACAAAAGCGTCCCCCGTGTCAATGCTGTTACGAGCACTGGAGCTTCATCGAGACGCTCTCACCCCGGGGGCAGGCTCTCCCCCGGCCGGAGCAGGGGCGCATCAACCGTGACCGTCTCCGGATACTTCAGTCCCGTGCCGGTGTTGAGGAGGACCACCTGCTCCTCCGGGCTGATCCAGGCCTTCTGAGCGAGGCGGATCGCCGCAGCCAGGGTCGCGGCCCCTTCGGGACAGACGAAAGCCCCTTCCGCGGCAGCGAGCATCTGCTGGGCCGCGAGGATCTCCTCGTCCGTCACCGCCACCCCGCAACCGCCGGTGGCGTAGATCGCCTCGAGGACAAGGAAGTCTCCGAGGGCTTTGGGCACGGTGATACCGAAGGCCACGGTGTGGGCCCCTTCCCAGAACTCCGATTCACCCTTCTTCTCACTCCATGCCTTGACAATCGGCGCACACCCCGTTGCCTGTACTGCCACGAGCCGCGGGAGCTTCTCGCCGATCCAGCCGATCTCCTGGAGTTCCCTCAGGGCCTTATAGATGCCGATGATCCCCACCCCGCCGCCGGTCGGGTAGAGGATCACATCCGGGACCTGCCATCCGAGCTGCTCTGCCAGCTCGAGGCCCATGGTCTTCTTCCCCTCGATCCGGTAGGGTTCCTTGAGGGTGGAGGCATCGAACCATCCGTGGTCGGCCACCGCTTTCGCGACAATCTTGCCGGCGTCGCTGATGAGGCCGTCCACCAGGTAAAGGGCGGCGCCGGTGACGGCAACCTCTTTCCGATTGATGGAGGGAGCCCCTTGAGGCATGACGATGACCGCCTTGATCCCCGCCCTAGCGCAGTAGGCCGCCCAAGCGCCTCCGGCATTGCCGTTCGTGGGCATGGCCGAGATGGCGACCGCCAGCTCCCTGGCCCGTGAGGCTGCCACCGCTGCCCCTCTCGCCTTGAAGGTGCCCGTGGGAATGAGGCCTTCGTCCTTCATGAGGAGCCGGGGTATGCCAACCCCGGGCCCGACCCACTCAAGGCGAAGGAGCGGTGTCATCCCCTCCCCCAAAGAGACGACATGCTCCTCCTTCCGGACCGGAAGCAGCTCGCGATAGCGCCAGAGCGTGGGGGAACGGCTCGCCAGGGCCTCCCGCCGAAAGGCATCTCTCACCCGTCTCAGATCGTAGCGGACAAGAAGAGGGCCACCGCAGGAGCAAAGCTGCATGACCTGTTCGCTCTCGTAGGTGGCGGAGCACTTGCTGCACTCGAGGTGGGATACATACATGGCCGGCCTCCTCCCGCGGTAAAACGACGAGCAAGAACTTCTGAAACTCAAGATCCAAGACACGCAACGCAAAGACGGATCTAGGAATTGACGAAAGGTGGAATTTCCAGCTTCGCACCTATTCCGCCATTCCTCAATTCGGAATTCTCAAGTCGTCGCCCTGGTTACACCAGGGCGACGACCTCTATCTCCACCACCGCCTCTTTCGGCAGCCGGCAGACCTCCACGGTGGCCCGCGCCGGTGGGTTGGCCGGGAAGAATTCCCCGTAGACTGAGTTCATCTTGGGAAAATCATCCATGCTCGTAAGGAACACCGTGGTCTTCACGACCCGCTCCAGCGAACTTCCCGCTGCGGCCAGTACCGCCTTGATGTTGCCGAGCACCTGTCTGGTTTGTGCCTGGATGTCTCCTGGGACCAGCTCGCCGCTCTTGGGATCGAGGGCGATCTGACCGGACAGAAAGACCGTCCCTCCGGCCTTCACCGCCTGGGAATAAGGGCCGATGGCCGCCGGGGCCGCGCTCGTTTTCACGATTTCCTTTTCCACGGTCACACCTCCATTGATTCTTTCCACAAACCGGTGCAAAATTCTGTCACGTCGTCATAGGTATTCCAGGCCGGCAAGCGAGTCAAATGGAAAATCCGCATAGCCGGGAGAAAGCCTCTTCCAGCTTCTCAACGGCGAGGTGAACGCGGAAAGGCCCAGGGTGGGCACGGCCCACGGGCAGACAAGCGCTCATACCCGCTTCGACTCACGCCATGCGAACCAAGCTACCTCTCTCACGCCAAGGTGACTCATGACTCAGACTATCCTCACAGCGCTCCGAAAGCGGTTTGAGACAGAACCCTTTCCCAAGGCGGTCGGTATTCGACTCCTCAGCGTGGCCGAAGGGTACGCCCTGGTGGATATGGCGTGCACCAAAGAAATGGATAACATCTTCTCCATGGTCCATGGGGGTGCGATCTTCACCCTTCTTGACGAGGCCTTTCAACTCGCCTGCAATTCCTACGGCACCGTCGCCGTTGCGCTCAACGTCAACGTCACCTACCACCGGGCTCCCGAGCCGGGGAGCACGTTGCAGGCCGAGGCCAAAGAAACGCATCGGACCCGGAGGACGGGAAGCTATCAGATCATGGTTCGAGACGAACGAGGGCGGCTCATTGCCAGCTGCCAGGCTCTCGCCTATCGACGGGAGGAGCGGTTACCATTCCTCGAGGAATGAGAGCGGAGGGCACCATCTGTTACGGCGCCGGGGCAACCGGTGCGAGATGGAAGGAGATAAGAAGATGAGAGATGTGGTCATCGTTTCAGGAGCGAGAACTCCGGTGGGCGCCTTTGAGGGGTCCTTGCGATCGACGCCGGTCGTGCAGCTCGGGGCCCTCGTCATCAAGGAAGCCTTGAAGAGAGCGGGACTGAGACCGGTCGCTTCGCCCGAGCTCAGCCGCGTCGAGCCCGACGGCCTCAAGGGCCGAGGGATGACGGCCTTGGAGAAGGAGGGCCACGACTACGGCGAGTCGCTGAGACCGGTCCAGATCGACGAGGTGATCATGGGGAATGTGGTCGGCACCGGTCAGGGTCAGAATGTGACCCGCCAGGCCATGATCCGGGCGGGCATACCGAAGGAGACCACGGCGTTCACGGTGAACAAGGTCTGCGCCTCCGGCATGAAGGCCGTGGCTCTGGCCACCCAGACTATCCGTTCGGGCGAAGCGGACGTCATCCTCGCCGGCGGCATGGAGAACATGAGCCTCATTCCCTACGCGCTCCCGTCGGCGCGGTGGGGCGCTCGGATGAATGACGCCCAGCTCGTGGATCTCATGGTCTTTGACGGGCTCTTCGAGATCTTCTACGGCTACCACATGGGCCTTACCGCGGAGAATGTCGCCGAGAGGTACGGCATTACGAGACGGGAGCAGGATGAGTTGGCGCTCCTCAGCCACCAGCGGGCCCGGAAGGCGATAGCCGAAGGTGTCTTCAAAGATGAGATCGTCCCGGTCCTCATCCCCCAGCGCAAGGGAGAGCCCAAGCCCTTCGACACCGATGAACGACCCATGGAGACCAGCGTGGAAATCATGGCCAAGCTCCGGCCCGCCTTCAAGAAGGACGGCACGGTCACGGCCGGAAACGCCTCCGGCATCAACGACGGCGCCGCGGCTCTCCTCCTCATGTCGGCCGAGAAGGCGAAGGAACTGGGTCTGAAGCCCCTGGTCAAGGTTCGCGGCTACGCCGCTGCCGGTGTGGATCCGGCGTACATGGGTCTCGGTCCCATCCCGGCGGTGCGAAAGCTCCTCGCCGGGGAGAAGCTCACCGTCAACGACTTCGGCGTTATCGAGTTGAACGAGGCCTTTGCCTCCCAGGCCATCGCCTGCGTGCGCGATCTTAAGTTCGATCTCAACAGGACGAACGTCCTCGGGAGCGGCATCTCCATCGGCCACCCGATCGGCTGCACCGGCGCCCGCATCATCCTCACGCTCATGGGCGAAATGATCCGGAAGGGTTACGGCCTGGGGCTCGCCTCCCTATGCATCGGCGGGGGCATGGGGATGGGGACGGTCCTCGAACAGGTGTAGATCTACCCACTCGCACGTCACGTCGGCGAACAACGACTGACGGGCGATCCCCCCGGGATCGCCCGTTTTTTTTCATCCCCACCGAACATCAGGGAAAAGTCCCGGACAGCACCTTGGTCCATGCATGGCACGCCGAACCCTTGTCCGCCCTGTTTCCGCCCCCCAACCTCGTTAACCTAATTTCCTCACCTCCCGAGATAAGTCCGTCTTCGCAGTCAGGGAGTTACAAGCTTGCTATTTTGCATTTTATATATTATAGTAAAAACGTAGACAATAGACGAAGACTTGCTTCCATCGAGAACCTTCCTAAGGAGGAGCGGACCATGAAGTTTGTAAAGGATCACCCGGCAGATGCCACCCTCGATCTGGTCTGCCGCCTGTGTCCCCTCCACCTTCTGGAGCCTGGCGAAAGGTTGAAGTGCTTGAAAAAGAACCAGGTGCTGGAAGTCCTGACTGACTACGATGGGGCGCTGGAAGACCTCCCTGCTTGGTGTGAGAGGTGTGGTCAGGAATTCATAGGCATAGAGGAAGACGAGGAGTGTTATAAGCTTTACATAAGAAAGATCAAGTAAGAGGGCTTGCCATGAGAAGGGTCTATTTGGATCATGCATCGGCAACACCGGTGAGAAAAGCGGTGATTGAAGCGATGTTGCCATATTTTGCCGAACATTTTGGTAACCCTTCCACCATTTACGACCTAGGGTCAACGGTTCTGGAAGCCATAGATAGACAAAGAGCGCAGGTCGCGCGATTGATTGGGGCCGAAGCAAAAGACATCATATTCACCTCATCGGGTGCTGAAGCAAACAATCTCGCAGTAAAAGGCGCAGCTCTGGCCCGGCGGAACAAGGGAAACCACATTATTATTTCCGCCATTGAACATCACTCTGTTCTCAATTCCGCGAGATTTTTGGAACGGATGGATTTTGAAGTGAGTTTCCTGCCGGTAGATGAACATGGGCTGGTCGATCCGGAGCGCTTGGCTCGATCAATTACGTCCGAGACGATCCTTGTGTCAATCATGCATGCTAACAATGAGATTGGAACGATCGAACCCATATCAGATCTTTCTTCCATCTGCCGAGAAAAGGGTATCGTTTTTCACACAGATGCTGTCGCAACGGTTGGCAACATGCGAGTTGACGTCAATGAACTCGGTGTGGATCTATTGAGCCTTTCTGGAGTCTCCCTGGGCGCGCCGAAAGGGATTGGAGCGCTTTACTTCAGAGAGAACCTGCGACTCATGCCGTTGATTCATGGCGGCATCCAAGAAATGGGAAGGAGAGCCGGGACGGAGAACGTGCCTGGAATTGTTGGACTCGGCAAGGCAGCAGAACTTGCGACGGAAGAATTGCCTGAGAAGATAAAGCATGTGCGGCAACTAAGGGACCTCCTTGGTGCCGGCATCCATGAGCGCATTCCGCACGTCAAATGTACAGGACATCCCGACAGGAGGCTTCCCGGCCATGCCAGCTTTTGCATCGAGGCAATCGAAGGAGAAGCACTGCTCCTTATGCTCAACCAGGAAGGCATCTATGCGAATACCGGTTCTGCCTGCGCTTCAAAAGCCCTCAAGACCTCTCCTGTTCTCGTGGCGATCGGGATAAGACCCGATCTGGCACAAGGATCCATCGTGTTTACCGTGGACGGCACGAATACAGGCGAGGAAATTGCGTATGTGCTGGAAAAATTCCCTTTAGTCGTTGAGCAGTTGCGTTCACTATCTCCCGTCTGGAGAAAAATTGTGGCTGCATGAAATGGGTAGGCTTCTGGATGAAAACGAGACCGGCGCATAATTTGGCTTGGAATCTCGACGTTGACCGGCATTCATGCGCTTGCTAGCTTCCCCGCCCCTACTCGCGTTTCCTCCGGTCCCTACGCTGAATTCCCAGTTTTTTACCTGAGACATGCTTGCGGTGCTCCACACTCCGGTCCTTTGCCGTTTCGCTCTGGTTCTTTATGAGCCGTGTTTCCCGCGCCGACACGATGAGAGAAGTTCAAAAGTCCTCTGGCCTGTACCATAGCATATCTTGCCGCGATGAAGACGCAACCATGGTCCCTGCTGCTCGGAACTCCGAGATCTGCATCTCAAGCCGAGGAAGCAGACCGCGGTTATCTGTCCGACCGAGGGTTGAGGTCAGCAGGCTGTTGCCAATTACCCGAGATGCCATTATGAATTCGTGACCGATCTTCCGGCGTGCACCTGAAAACGAGGAAAGGAGCAACGATGGAGTTACGAGAAGCGATCCGAACCCGACGCAGCATTCGCCGCTTTCTACCAAAACCTGTATCAAGAGGAATCATTCAAGAACTCATCAGCGCGTGCCTTTGGGCTCCTTCATGGGCTAACAGCCAACCGTGGGAGATCGTTGTGGTAACGGGCGAGCCCCTGGAACGGTTTAAGAGCGCAAACAAGGAGGCCCTTCTTGCCGGTCAGACTTCTATGCCCGACATTCCCATGCCGACCAAATGGCCGGAGGGACTCCAGAAGAGAGTTATGGACTTGATGAAGAGTATCTCTGAGTCCGTCGGGATTGGCCAAGATGATGCAGAACGCAGACTCGATTATTATGCCACGATGTATCACCTCTTTAACGCGCCCGCTCTCATCCTGTTTTTGATAGATAGAGGACTGGCGCTTGGGTATGCCATGTTGGAAGTGGGCATATTTCTTCAGACTTTTCTCCTCTCAGCGCACGACGCTGGCCTTGGCGCATGTGTTTTCTCCGGTACTATCCACTGTCCTGAAATCGTTCACAAACATTTTGCTATCCCCGACACGAAACTGCTTGCCATGGGGGTAGTCCTCGGATGGCCGGACATGAATGCTCCCATCAACAACTTTGTGAGAAGGCGGGGCAAAGTTGAAGAATTTGTACGTTGGATTCCATAAGCTCTCCTGATCAATATGTAAGCGACACGCGGCTTTGGTATCGTCTCTAGTTATTATTTGACGTGCTCACCGGAAGGGATCCAGAAGAGTCCACATGACAATGAGCGTAGAATTGCGGAGCCCAGCCTGAGTGGAATCATCGCATCGACCTCCGGCCTTCGCTGAAGTTTCAGCGCAGCGCTAGCCGTACCAACGGTGGGAGCGGCCTCC
>Ga0187776_10000258_pt1 | contig 25728 bp, 19 predicted proteins | sample 0216_BV02_MP12_2_FD_132426 | JGI IMG/M metagenome (GOLD analysis project Ga0187776, IMG submission 132426) | Tropical peat soil microbial communities from peatlands in Department of Meta, Colombia - 0216_BV02_MP12_20_MG | ecosystem: Environmental > Terrestrial > Soil > Wetlands > Peat | place...
CAGCGAGCGCCTCGCGGAAGACAACCTGCTCACGCCAGGTGCCGCCGCCCTCGACCAGCACCGCCGAGAGCACCACCGCTCGCAGCGTCCGCCCGCGCCGCTCCCGCCGAGCCAGCAGGCAGTCGATCAGGAGGCCCAACCCGCGCTCGAGCTGCATCCCGGAGGCCGCCTCCGGGAGCTCGAGCGACTCGCGCACGAGCTCGCTCGCGGGCCGCGGGTTCAGCTCGCCGTCGCCGCCTGTCGCCAGCTCGTGCGCCAGCAGACCGGCCGCGCCGAAGCGATCCGCCAGCGCCGGCGCCGGCAGCGCCGCCAGCTCTCCGAGCGTCGAGATTCCCAGACGCTCGAGCGCCTCTGGCAGCTCGGCGAGCGCCGGGCGCGCGCGCAGCAGCGCCACCGGCATAGAGGCCAGGAACGCCCGCGCCTCCGGGCGTCCGCCCGAGACCACCACCGGCCGCCGCACCCGCGCCCTGGTCGCCGCCGCCACCGCCGCAAACCGCGACGGCGCCACCCCGTAGCGCGCCGGCACCCGCAGGGCGCGTCGGGCAGCTGCCAGAACGCCCTCGATCCCACCGTGCAGCCGCACCAACCCGCGAGCCTCGAAGCAGGCCAGTCCCGGTCGCTCGGGCTCCACCGCCGCGCCCATCGACTCGAGTCGCACGAGCAACCGCTCCCAGCTGTCGGCCACGCCGGCCGGGTCGGGCGGCACCAGCGTCAGCCGCGGGCACCGCGCGAGCGCCTCCCCCAGCCGCATTCCCGGATGCACGCCGAACGCCTCGGCCGCGAGGGAGACCTCGCCGACCATCTGCACACCTCCCGGGACCGGCGCGAGCGCCGCCGGGGTCTGGAGCAGCTCAGTCCTATCGCCCGCGGCGACGGTCAGCTGGAAACGGGGAAACAGGACGCAGACGACCATCTAGTCGAACAGATGTTCGCACTTCTCGGGGACGGATGCGCGGTGATACGGTCCGCACATGGCGCCTCCGAGTCCCCTTGATGTCGCCGCTCAGGGCGTTCGGACGCTGCGGGCGTTCGGCCGGCGGATCCCCACCGCGGGTGGCGTCCTAGCCCCGTCGCTCGAAGACGCGGTGGCCGGCCGCAATGTTGTGATCACGGGAGCCTCGTCGGGGATCGGCAGGTCGACCGCGCTCAAGATCGGCGCGGCAGGCGGCACCGTGCTGCTGGTCGCGCGGACCGAGGAGAAGCTCCAGGAGGTGGCGGACGAGATCGAGGAGCAGGGCGGTGTCGCGTATGTCCATCCCTGCAACCTCGCCGACATCGACGACATCGACCGGATGACCAAGGAGGTGCTCGCCGAGCACGAGGCGGTCGACATCCTGATCAACAACGCCGGTAAATCGATCAGGCGCTCGGTCGACCGCGCGTACGACCGCTTCCACGACTACCAGCGCACGATGCAGCTGAACTACTTCGGTCCGGTCAAGCTGATTCTCGACCTGCTCCCGGCGATGCGCGAGCGCGGTAGCGGCCACATCATCAACATCTCGACGATCGGGCTGCAGGTGAACACGCCACGATTCTCCGCGTACGTGGCTTCGAAGGCCGCACTCGACGCGTTCTCGCGATCGATGGCGCCCGAGGTGATCGGCGACGGCGTCCACGTGACGACGATCTACATGCCGCTCGTGCGCACGCCGATGATCGCGCCGACCAAGCTTTACGACCGGTTCCCCACGCTGACGCCCGACGAGGCGGCGAATATGATCACCGAGGCGATCCGCAAGCGGCCCAAGCGGATGGGTACCACGATGGGGAACATCGGTCAGCTCACCTATGCGATCGCTCCCGGCGCGCAGGACCTGGTCGCGAACCAGGCGTACAACCTGTTCCCGGAGGGGGACGGAGCGAAGCCAAGGAAAGAAGAGGAGCCCACGCCGGAGCAGCGCGCATTCGTGCGCGCGACCCCGGGCGTCCACTGGTAGCGCAGACCAGCAAAGGAGAAGCGATGAAGCTCGAGGGCATCCACCACATCACGGCGATCACTGGGGATGCCCAGGGAAACGTCGACTTCTACGTCGGCGTGCTCGGGCTGCGCCTGGTGAAGAAGTCGGTCAACCAGGACGACACCTCCGTCTATCACCTGTTCTACGCCGACGAGACGGGCGACCCCGGGTCGGACATCACGTTCTTCGAGTACCCCAGCGTCCCGCGCGGTCGTCCGGGGGCGGGGATGATCCACCGGGTCATCTGGCGGCTCGGCGACCCGAAGGCGCTCGACTTCTGGGCCGATCGGATCGCCGCCCACGGACGAGACGCGGCCCGCTTCGACCACAGCGTCGTGTTCGACGATCCGGAGGGTCTGACCCACGAGCTCAGGGTTGTCGAGACCACGGACGAGCCGCTGATCGGCGAGCACCCCGAGATCCCGGCGGAGCTGGCGCTCCAGGGCTTTCACGCCGCGCGGGCGTACGCGGCCGATCCCGAGCGCAGCCGCGCGCTGCTCGAGGACACGCTCGGCTTCACCGAGCCGACCAGCGGCGGGCCCGACGGAAGGATCGTGGAGCTCGAACTGCGGGGCGATCATCGCGGCGGCTTCTACATGTACGACCCGCCGCCGCCCGAGCGGGGACTGCAGGGCGCGGGGAGCGTGCACCACATCGCGTGGGCCTCGCAGCCCGACGAGCTCGGCGCCTGGCGCGAGCGGGTGTTGTCCGCCGGCGCGCGGGCGACGCCGATCATCGATCGCCACTACTTCCGCTCGGTCTACTTCCGCGAGCCGTCCGGCGTGCTGTTCGAGCTCGCGACGATCGGCCCCGGATTCACGGTCGACGAGCCGCTCGACCGGCTCGGTGAGAAGCTCTCGCTGACGCCGCAGTACGAGCACCTGCGCGAGCAGATCGAGCCGACGCTCACGCCTCTGACGAACCCGCGGGACAGCTGGGCGCGGCGGTAGGGCGCGGCGCGGCGCCTCCGGGGCGCGGCGCCGGCCTGTGCCGGGTGAGCGTGGTCAGTTTCTGTTCATAGTCAACGAAAATCGACCACGCTCATGCGTGGTCGCGTGGCGCCACCAGAACCCGCGCCCCGCCGAGCACGCCCGCGCCGCCGCCGAGCGACCGAGGCTAGGCCGAAACCCCGGCGTCGTGCATCAGCCGGGAGACCGGGACCGCACTGAGGTGCTGGGCCGCCAGCTCGCCGCGGAGCGTGTCGATCAGCGTGGCTGCGTCGGAAGCATTCGCGACGCTCATCTCGACGACCTCGCCCGGACGCAGCCGCACGTGGTCGTCGCGGTCGTTGAGCCGTACCGCGCCCGCGACGAGGCGGCCGCCGGAGTTGTGCGCGAGCCACCACTGGCCGATGCTCGGGCCGCTCGACGCGTACACGAAGTGGTGGTGATGCTGGTAGATCCCCAGCGGAGACGCCAGGTGGTGCAGCTGGTCACCGGTCTCGAGCCAGCGCACGAGCCCTCCGCCCCGCAGCCGCGGGATCGCCTGGTCGCCGTAGGCGAGCAGGCTCATCTCCGCCGGCGTGGGAGCGTTGTCGAGCGCGAACGTCGCGCGGACGCCGCTGGCCGACAGGTCGCCGGCGACGGTCGAGACGTACGCTGCGGGCGCGTCCACGAGCAGCCCCACCTCGGGGCGGCTGGTCTGGACCGCGGTTACCGGGCGCATGTGCACGAAATGCGAGACGAGGCTGTAGGACGCCCCGGCCGTCAGCGTCCACGCGGCGATCCCGAATGTCGCCCCGGCTGCCACGGCGGCGCGCGTGGTGCGGCGTCGCCAGGCCGGCACCTGCCGCGCGCGGCGCTCATCGGAGAGGATCAGGGACGCCGTCGATGCCCGGCGGGCGAACGACGGATCCGGGTCCGGCCGGTGCGCCAGCGCGCGTTCGAGCGCCGCCGGGATGTCCTTCTCGGCGAGCACCACCTGGGCGAGCCCGAACCGCTCGAGCGCGCGATTGGACGCGCGCACGTGTCCGTAGCCGAACCCATAGGAGATCACCGGACAGCCGCGGATGATCGCCTCGAGCACGGTCAGCCCCGCGCTCGAGTGGATCAGCGCGTCGCTTGCGGCGAGCACGTCCCCCATTCGGTCGGTGAACCCCATCAGCCGCAGCCGGGGGTCGGGCCCGAGCGTCTGTGCGACCCGTGCGCGCAGCTTGTCGTTGCGGCCGCAGAGGCACAGCACGATCGCGTCAGGCTGCGACGCCAGCGCGACGCGGGTTGCGCCGAGCAGATCGCCCACGCCCCAGCCGCCGCCCGAGACCGCGATCACCTTGCGATCGGGCGGCAGCCCCAGCGCGCGGCGCGCGTCGGCGCGCGAGCGCGCGGCGAGGAACGAGGGCGAGGTCGGGGGCTTGGCCCAGCGCACGCTCCCGGGACCCGCGATCTGTTCGACCTCCTCGGCCGATTCCGGATGCGTGATGAAGTGAAGGTCGATGCCGGGGTGCGCCCAGAAGTGCAGGCCCGCCAGATCGGTGATCGACGAGTAGCACGGGACATCGAGCCGGCCGCTGCGACGAAGCTCGCCTAGCACGGCGGTCACGCCCGGGTAGGTGGAGACGATCAGGTCCGGGTCGTGCGCGCGGATCAGGCGCATCAGCCCGCGCGAGCCGAGCAGCCGCAGCAGCGTCTTCGCCAGCCACCGGGTCGGCGCAAACTCCATGAACAGCCTGTACTGGAAGTCGAACCACCACGGGATCCAGCGGAACATGAACGCCGAGTTCTCCCGCAGGACGTGGGTCAGGATCGCTCCCATCGCCGGCAGCCCGTTGACGATCGAGACCTGGGCGTCCGGGTCCTCGTCGTGGAACTCGCGCGCCACCGCTCGAGCGGGTAGGTCGTGCCCCTCGCCGATGTCGGCGGAGATGATCAGCACCTGGCGTGGCTTCGACTCGGCGTCGGGCTCGCCGGCGGGAATCACCGCCGCCGCCTCACGCTCGGCCGCGGCTGCCTCGTAGTCCACGCGCCAGTCGACGTATCGGCGGACCCCTTCGGCGAACGAGGTCGAGGCGGTCCAGCCGAGCTCGCGCTCGGCGCGCTTGGAGCACACGATCTTGCCGCCGAAGTCGCCGGGCCGCGCCTCGGTGTGAACGATCTCCACGTCGCCGAGCTGAGCCCCGATCGTCTCGGCGATCTGCTTGATCGTCACGTTCTCGTCGCTGGCCAGGTTGTAGACGCGGTTGGTCGCCACGCCGTCATGGGACAGCGCGAGCGCGACGCCGTCGGCGAGGTCCTCGACGTACACGAACCGGCGCGACTGGCTCCCGTCGCCGGCCAGCGTGAGCGGCTCGCCGCGCAGCGCCTTGCCGACGAACCCTGGAACCACCGCCGCCTCCCGTGCCCGGGGGCCGTACGGGATCCCGAAGCGCAGGATCGTGTAGTCGATCCCGTAAAGCTCCTGGTATGCCTTGCAGTAGAGCTCGCCCGCCAGCTTCGTGCTCGTGTAGAGATGCGAAGGCGCGGGCAGCAGCGTCTCCTCGTCGACCGCCTCCTCCTGGCAATCCGAGTACACCCAGATCGTCGAGGCGTACGCGATCCGCTTGACCTCGGCCCGGCGCGCGGCTTCGAGCACGGCGACGGTCCCGCGCGCGTTGACGCGCTCGGCGTCCTCCGGCTCGGCGTGGACGTCGTTGACGTCGGCGACGGCCGCAAGGTGCGCGACGGCATCGCAGCTGTGGAGCGCGCGCTCGAGCGCCTCGCGGTCGGTGATCGAGCCGAGCACTGTGTCGACCGAGCCGGGCTCATGCCACGGCGAAGGCCGCAGGTCGTAGATCACCGGCTCGTACCCTCGCGCGCGAAGCTTGTCGACCACGTGCGAGCCGATGAATCCGGATCCGCCTGTAACGAGAACTCTCACCGTGTGCGCGCCTCAGCAGGGCGGTAGTAGAGCGGAACGCACGAATGGTTGCGCGCCACCCAGTCGGTATTTGCAAGCTTCACGTCGGATCCCATGAGCCGGTGGCAGGGCTCGTCGTACACCCGCCCGGTGGAGCGCTCGAGCCAGTCGAACACGATGTACTTGTAGAGCCCGGACACCATCCCGTCGGGCAGCTCGAGGCGGCTCGGGTAGAGCGGGTCGAGCTGTTCGCGCGCGACGCCGTTCTTCCACTCGACGATCTCCAGCATCCGCTCGATCTGCACGAGCCCCAGCGCAGCGGTGAACTCGCTCATCCGGAAGTTCAGTCCCTGCACCTCGAAGGAAGGCTTGCCGTAGTTGCGGAACGCGCGCGCGTGCTCGACCACCTCGGGACGGGTCGAGACGAGCACCCCGCCTTCGCCCGTCGAGATCGTCTTGGTCGCGTACAGGGAGAAGACGCCCACATCGCCGTAGGTTCCGGGCCTGCGACCGTTCCAGGAGGCGCCGTGCGCGTGAGCGCAGTCCTCGATCAAGAAGATCCCGTGTTCGCCGCAGTAGTCGGCGATCCGCTGCGAGTCGAACGCGAGATGACCGCCGATGTGGACGAGGAAGGCCGCCCGCGGCCGATGACGCTCGGCCTTTGCCTCGAAGTCCTCGAACGACATGCAGAGGTCCTCACGGTTGCAGTCCACGAACTCGACGCGCGCACCGGCCCAGGCGGCCGCCAGCGGCGTCGCCATGAACGTGTTCGACGGGCACAGCACGATTCCGCCGTCGACCCCGGCGAATTGCAGCGCGGCGAGCGCGCCGCCCGCCCAGCTCGACAGAGCCACGGCCGGCGCGCCGTTCCACTCCTCCCACGCCGCCTCGAACCGCTCGTTCATCGACGCTTCCGACCAGCGCTCGGAGTCGAGCACCTCGTCGATCAGTTCGTGCAGCCGAGCGCGGTCGCGATGGTCGAAGCCGATCGCGAACCGGGAGAAGTCGGGAACGCTCTCTGTCGTGGAAGCTGTGGTCATGTGTGCTGCTGGAAGCACTCCGCGAGGCCCGAGAGCACGTCGCCGACAGGGCGGGCCGATTCCCGACTTGCGTGCGAATGCTCGCAGCGGTCGTGCGCCGTCGCAAGCCTGTCAGACGGGCAGGACGGTACCGAGTCCGCGCCGTTTTAGCTCTGACAGGATCATCGGAAGCGCCTCCGCGGTCCGCCTGTGAGAGTGCTTTGCCGAGTAGAAGTCGGCGTCGTGCAGGAGGATCACGTCTCCGGCTGCGATCGCGTGGGTAGCCCGGGCGGCGATTCGTCGAGGCGTCGTGAACTTCCGCCAGTCCTTGCCCCAGCGCGACCACAGCAGTGGCTTCAGACCGGCGACGCGCGCCGCCTCGAGACCCGCGCCGCTGTAGATCCCGTATGGCGGTCGGTGCCAGCGTACGGCCATGCCGGTCGCGTTTGTGATCGCCGCGGCGCCGCGCCTGAGATCCGCCTCGACCTCGGGCGCGCGCATCCGCAGCTGGAGGCGGTGGCGGTAGCCGTGCAGCGCGACGAGGTGGCCGGCGGAGGCGATCCGCGCGGCCAGCTCGGGACGTCGCTCGACCTGCTCGCCGACGAGGAAGAAGGCGGCGCGCGCCTCGGCGCCGCCGAGGATTTCCAGGATCGCGGGGGTACCCTCCGGATGGGGGCCGTCGTCGAACGTGAGCACCACGCCGCCGCTCCCCGGCACGGTCCGCGGCAGCCCGGCCGACTGTGCCGCGCGCGGCGCGACCGGGGCCAGGGTGGTGAGCAGGGAGCGCACAGCGAGGATCATCCCTGAAGTGCAGTCAGACGCCCCCGACCTCGACCTGTGGCTGCCTAACCCGTCGGTCCGCGTCGCGCACCGCCGCGAGAGCTCGGTCTCGCGCGAGCGCCTGTGGAGCGCCGCGCACGAGGTTCGGCTGAGCGATACGCATCTGCTCGGGCGGCTGGTGCACTGGCGGATCCCGGGGCTTCCCGCGGACGACTCGTTCTACGACCTGTTCCGTGAGCAGCCGTTCCTCGCGCTGAGCGAAAGCGACGGAACGCTCATCTCCGGGCTCGTCGGGCGGATCTGGACGCTGCGGCGCGATTACCCGAAGCTGCGCGACGCCGACGAGTTCCGCGAGTGGTCGGCGCCCGGGACCGCAAAGGTGCTGTTCGCGAACTGGGTCGAGGGGGCCTCAGGCGGTCGTGGCGCGCTTCGCTCGGAGGTCCGCGTCCGATCGTTCGGGGCGCAGGGACGGATCGGGCTGACCAGCGTGCGGCCGCTGATCCGGGGGTTCCAGAACCTCGTCGGCTCCGACGCGCTCGCGGCCGCGGTCAGGCGGGCTGAGCGGGCTTAGGCTCCGGCTTGCGGGGGGGCGCCGGCTCCGGCTCGGACGCCGCTGCCGTGGCGACGTCTGACGCGAAGGTGGCGCGCGCGCGGAACAGGAAGATGCCGGCGGCGATGAGCGTCGCGATCATGATCAGGAACGTGACCTGGAGGCCTGTCGCGGTATGGGAGGGAGGAGCGTGCGGATGCGTGCCGATCGGCGCCTGGCCCGGCACGATCCCCGCGACAAGCTCCGACACGCCCCCGAAGACCAACGGCGCCAGCGCCTGCGCCAGCGAACGGACGACCGTGAGCGCGCTCTGCGCACGACCCCACAGGCCCGCCGGGACGACGTCGAGGCGAGCCGCCTGGATCGGGGGATTGGCCGCCGAGATCAGCGCCGCTCCGGCGACGTCGAACCACAGTGCGGGCGTGAGGTGCGAGCTGAGGAAGCCCGGGATCAGCAGCAGCGCCGCGCCGACGTAGCACCCACCCGGGAAGACCACGCGCACGGCGAGGTTGCCGCGCGCGAGCAGCCTGTCGGGCAGCCGGCCACCCACGAGCGTCCCGATCACCGCCCCGACCACGAGCAACGCGAGCACGAGCTCGGCCTCCGCCTGGCTGGAGTGGTAGTGGCCCTTCACGAACAGCAGCGCGAACGTCGACAACCCCGCGAAGTAGAAATACCCCAGCGACGACCCGAAGATCATCAGGACGTTCGACGGGATCGAGAAGAGGTATTGGACCGAGCGCACCAGACCCATCTTGCTCGGGTCCTCGTGCAGGACCAGCCTCGGGTTGGGCACCGCGCCGGCGCGTCGAGCCGCCTCGCGAGCGGCATCATCCACGGCGTCGCGCGGTGTCTCCTCCTCGACGGCCTCGCCGCGGTCCGCACGAGCTGTGGCCTGGGCGAGCTCGTCCCGCAGATCGACCGCGCCGACCTGTAGGTGGCTTTGCCCCCCTCGCAGCGGCTCGGGAACGGTTCGCCACAGCTCACGAGCCAGGAAGAATCCGGGGAGCGCCAGCACCACGAACGCTGCCCGCCAGTCGATCGCGCTCGCGACGAAGCCGCTGATGATGAAGCCGAAGGCGGTCCCCCCCGCCTCGCCGACGAGGATGTAGGACCAGACCCGACCGCGCTCGTCGGGAGCGAAGTAGTCGCCGGTGAGCGAGGCGATCGCGGGGCCGGCGCTGGCCGCCACGGCCCCGAGCGCCAGACGGGTCAACAGGAGGGTGGAGAAGCTTCCGGCGAACGCGCTGAACAGCGACGCGAGGCTCCAGAGGACGATCGTGAACGCGAGCAGCGGCATCCGCTTGGTCCGGTCGACCAGGAGTCCGACCGGAATCGTGAAGACCGCGCCGACCAGCAGGGATACGGAGCTCAGAAGCCCGATGTCGGCGTTGTTGATGTGCAGCGCCGACTCGAGCTGGGGGGCGATCGCGCCCACCGTCGACGCGTCCGCGCCGTTGAGCGCCAGCACGAGGGCGAACAGGGTGATCACGCGGGCGCGCGCGGGACCTCCGGTGTGCTTGACGACCTGCCCGCGGACGAGCCGTCCGATCGCGCGCAGCAGTGCCAAGAACGCCTGGCCGAGATGCCACAGGAAGCCGCGTTGCTCGGTCATCGAGGCGCCCGCTCGGCGCGCGCGCGCCTTGACCTGCGGCGTTCGGGGGGTCCGCCGTCCTCAGACGCGACGTCCAGCTGGTCGCCCTCGGGCACACCGTCCTCGAGCCGCCACCCCCGTACGGTCGTGCGCAGCCTGATGTAGCCAAAGATCCCCGGGAGCGTGGGAATCCAGAACGAGATCGCCCGGTAGGCCAGCACCCCGACCACCGCCCGCCCTGCCGGAACCCCGAAGGCCGCAAACGCGCCGATCATTCCGCCTTCGACTCCACCAATCCCGCCCGGCAACGGCAGCAGGCTCCCGAGCGTTCCGAGAAAGTAGCCCATGATCAGCACCGCCACGGTGAGGTCCTGGCCGAACGCCTTGAACGAGAACCCCAGCACCGCGATGTCGAAGCCCCAGTAGGCGAACGCGCCGAGGATCGCGCCCGGGCCGTAGCGACGGCTGCGGACGATCGAGATCGCGGTCCGGACGCCCGAGCCGATGGAGGCCGGCGCGGTAGCCAGGCGTGCCGCCACGCGACCCGTCCGGCCCGAACGCTGGGCCATTCGCGACAGCCGCCGCTCGAAGTCCTCCGGGACGAACGCCATGCTGAGCACGAGCGCCACACCCGCGGCGGCGAAGATCGCTGGAACCACCGTGATCCCAAACGACCCCCCACCCGAAAACACGCCGAACCAGAGCCCGAGCCCGCACACGATCAGCGCGCCCAGGTAGATCGAGTATTGGATCACGTAGCTGGCGACCAGGCGGCACGCGATCAGCGTCGCGCTCATGCCCGCGCGACGAAGCGCCCAGACGGTGACCGCGACGCCTCCGCCGCCGGCCGCCGAGAGCAGCCTGATCGCTGCGATTCCCGCGAGCGGGATCTCGACGCTCGCGCGCCAGTCGATGCGGTCGATCCCACGCCCGACGACCATCTTGAAGAGGACGGCATAGCCCGCGACCGAGAGCAGCTCCAGCACCCCTCCGACCACGAGCAGGACCGGATCGCCGTGCTTCAGCTGACCCCAGGTCGCGTTCAGTCCGGCGAGCTTCGGGATCAGGAAGTAGAGGCCGACCAGCGTCAGTAGGAGGACGAGCGAGCCGATGATCAGTCGGCGGCGGTTCAGTTCGAGTAGGCCGGGCATACGCGAGGATCTCTCGGGATGAAGCTACCCCTCCGCTTCTTCGTGGTGCCACATACTCACTGGGATCGTGAGTGGTACCGCCCATTCGAGCACTTTCGGCTGTGGCTCGGACGCGTCGTCGACGGGGTTCTCGAAACGCTCGAAGGAGACCCCGGCTTCGCCTCGTTCACGCTCGACGGACAGGCGATCGTGCTCGAGGACTACCTCGACGTACGCCCGCAGAACGAGGCCCGCCTGCGGTCGCTGCTTCGGTCCGGGCGGCTCGAGGTCGGCCCGAGCTACATCCTTCCCGACGAGTTCCTGGTCGGCGGCGAGCCGCTGGTCCGCAACCTGCTGATCGGCAGGCAGGTGTGCGAGCGCTTCGGCGTCGCGCCGAGCCCGGTTGGCTACATGCCCGACAGCTTCGGCCACCCCGCCCAGCTGCCGCAGATACTCAACGGGTTCGGGCTGGAGAGCTTCGTCTTCTCGCGCGGGATGGGCGACCAGCTCGACGTGGTCGGTCCGGTGTTCCGCTGGGAGGCGCCGAACGGGGGCGCTGTGCTCGCGTTCCAGCAGCTCCCGCACTACGGAAACTTCATGCAGGTATCGGACGCCGACGACGCCGAGCGGCGCGTCAGGGGGATCGCCGATCAGTTCGGTCCCGCGCTGGAGCGCGTAGGCGTGAACGAGGTGCTGCTCTGCAACGGCTCGGACCACCTTCCGATCCAGCCTGAGATGCCCGCGATCTGCGACGAGCTCGCGCGCCGCTTTGACGGCAGCGAGTTCACGATCTCGAGCTACGCCGGTTACGTCGATGCCGTCGGCGAGGTCGAGGTGCCGTCGTACAGCGGCGAGCTGCTCGGCAGCCGCCTCCAGAACATCCTCCGCGGCGTCAACTCGTCGAGGCTGTATCTGAAGCAGGCGAACGAGCGCGCCGTACGACGGCTGCTCGCGGTGGAGACGCTGGCGTCTCTCCAGTCGCTCGCCGGGCGCGAGGCGTTCCCGGTGCCCGAGTTCCGGCTGGCGTGGCGCGACCTGTTGCGCAATCACCCGCACGACTCGATCTGCGGCTGCTCGTGCGACGAGACCCATCGCGACATGATGGTGCGCTACGAGTCGCTCGAGCGGACCGTGTGGCAGCTGGGGAACTGGGTGTTCGAGCGGATGGGAGCCCGGGAGGCCGAGCAGCGCGCGGCTCTGTTCAACCCGCTGCCGCGGGCGCGCAGCGCGGTCGTGGAGGCCCCGGGCGCGGAGCCGCAGGTCGTCGAGCTCGAAGGCTTCTCGGTCCGAGCCGTCGCGCTATCGCCGGCGCGTCCCATCGAGCCGCGCGACGGCGACACGATCGAGAGCGACAGATTCGTGCTGCAGGCCGCGCGAGACGGGACCTTGACGCTGACCGACAAGTCGAGCGGGCGGCGCCATGAGCGCCTGCACGTGCTCGAGGACGAGCCGGACGTGGGCGACCTCTACAACTTCTGCCCGGTCGAGGGCGCCGTCTGGCGTCCCGACGCCGCGCGGACGCGCGTGCTCGCCGACGGGCCGATCGTGTGGGAGCTCGAGGTCCGGTTCGAGGCCGAGCACGAAATCGCTACCGTGGCGCGACTCGTGCGCGGGTCGGAGAGGGTCGAGTTCCGCACAACCGCCGAGAACCGCGCCGGCGATCACCGGCTGCGGGTCGTGTTCCCGGCGGGCACGGGGCACGGGGTCGTCCGGGCCGAGTCGCCGTTCGCAGTAGTCCGTAGACCTGTATCGCCGTCGGCGCCGAAGGCCGACTGGGTCGAGCCGCCGGATGCCACGGGCCACACGCTCGGCGCCGTCGCGCTCGGGCCGATCGCGGTGCTGAGCAGGGGCCTGCCCGAGTACGAGGCCCGAGCGGCCGGCGAGCGCGTCGAGCTGTGCCTGACGCTGCTGCGCTGCGTTGGCGTGATCTCGCAGCCGTCCGGAGCGATCTCCACGCGTCCCCAGGGCGCCGGGCCGTCGCTGGCCACGCCCGAGGGACAGTGCCTCGGACGCCACGAGCTCGAGTACGCGCTGCTGGTGGGCGCCGACGAGCTCGACGACCTCTCGCTGCTGCGGGCGTCAGCCGACTACCGCCGGAGCGTCGTCGTCGTGCCGGGGGTCGAGGCCGCCCTCGATCCGCCGCTCCGGCTCGAGGGCGATGTGGCGTTCTCCTGCCTGAAGGGCGCCGAGGACGGCGACGGGCTGATCCTCCGCTGCTTCAACCCCGGCGGCTCGCCGCGGGTCGCTGCTGTGTCGGGGCCGGTGTCGGTGTCGCGGACGCGCCTGGACGAGACCGGCGAGCTGCCGCGCGCGGACGGGACAGCCGAGCTGGGCCCCTACGAGATCGCGACGCTGCGGCTACGCCGGCACGCGAGGTGGTAGGGGCGTGGAGCCCCGGTGGGCTCGGGGCTCCACGCTGTGAAGCCCCCGGGGGCTCGGGGCTCCACGTTGCTCCTCCCCACCGCTCAGCGGCTTACTTCTTGTGCCTCGGGCGGCCGATGTCGACCTTGTGCAGCGTGATCGTGCCGGCGCCGGTCTGGTTGGTGCACTTCTTCGCGACGGTCGTGATCGCGCCGAGCACGACCACTCGATCGCCGACGACCGGCGGGTTGGCACCCTTGCCGAACCTCACCTTGGTGTCGTTCAGCTTGTAGGCGAAGTTCGTGTGCTCCTGCGCTGACGCGTGGTGGTTGGTCTTCGTCACCGCGACCGTGATCGTCCCGGTGTAGTGACCCTTCTTTCCGGAAGCGCTCGGACTCGCGCTCCACGAAGCCAGCGTCCCAGATGCTGTGTATGCCTCGTTGTGCGGGGTGCACTTGTGGGAGTCGGCCGGGTGGCTCGGGTGGTCCGGCGGCATCGCGTGCGGCGGCTTGGCGCCGGCGGGGACAGCGATTGCCAGTGCGGCTGCAGGGGCGATCGCGCCTAGCCTTGCGGTCGTTCTCATGATCCTCCTGATCAGATGGTTTGCTCGTTCAGCAGCACTACGCACCCTCCGCGCAGGAGTTAGGTCCTATTGGCCGCAGGACTTATGACCGCAGGAGCCAGGTCCTACCCACCAGCAGGGGCCAAGTGCTGCCGGCCGGCACCCTTTAGGCTGGACCCGCCGGCGGGCGCGTGCTCCGACTGACGAGAAATGGTCACCCGGTAGTGTCCACGGGCCTTTCCGGGAGGCGAGCCGGGCTTCGTCGAGCCCGTACCGCTCCGCCGACTGGAGCCGCCGCCGTGGGTCGAGGTACCGCCCTGCGCGGCAGCCGAACCGTGTCCCCGCGCCGCTGGGTCGTGCCCCCGCGCCGCTGGGTCGTGCCCGCGCGCCGCTGGGTCGTGCCCGCGCGCCGCCGGGTCGTGCCCGCGCGCCGCTGGATCGTGTTCGCGCGGGACGCCCCCGTCAGCGTGGCCAGGCGAAGCCGCGGCCCTCAACGTACGCGAGGTCCCGGCGTTACCGTGATCGGCCCGTTTCGGAACGGACTTGGCGACCGCGGGAGCGGCCGCAGGCGCTACGGCGATCCGCAATCCGTCCGCACGGACCCGATGTCCTCGCCGATTGGGACCGGCGGGCCGCGCTGCCATACGTGGTCCAGCCGCATATGGCACTGCAGGACGCGGTCCCGCCGCCCGCACCCTGTCAGCCGCGGCCGCCCGATGGGCAGCTGCCATGGACGCCGGCGGCGCGTGCGCGTGATCCTGGCGGAGCACGTGCTGGATCCCGGTCACGCCCACCGTGGCGCCTGCCACCACTGCGACGCCGGTCAGCACCTTCCACGTCACCGTGGTGCCGGCGAGCTTTCCGGCGGCGCCGGCCCCCGCGGCCAAGCCCGCCGCGGCTCCCGGGCCGCCATGGGATGTGGCCGCGCCAAGCGCGCGCGTGAGCACTACCGCCGCGGCCGAGGAGGGGAGCGTGGGCGCGAGCCCTCGTAGTTCGGTTGTGCGCTCGTCGATCGCCGCCGCGAACGCCGTGCAGCCGCTGCAGTCACGCAGGTGGGCGCGGACCCCGCGGCCGCGGAGCATCCTGCGATCTCCGGCGGATAGCCGCCGGCGCACGTCGTCACAGCTCATGGCGCGACCCTCCGCCAGCTCCGTCAGCCCCTGGCGCGCCTCGAAGATCGCCTGCTTGGCGGCGCCGACGTTCGTCCCCAACGCGATCGCGATCTCCTCGTGCGAAAGCCCGCTCATCTCGCGCAACAGCAGCGCGCTGCGCTGGCGTTCGGGCAGTCCGGCGAGGTCCCTCACCAGCAACGCCCATCGCGCCCGACCCGCCGCTTGGTCCTCGGCGGACGAGGCCGCCGGCGCGGCCGCCTCGTTGATCTCCTGATCGCGCTCGCGGCTGCGGTGGCGAAGCAGCGTGATCGACTCGTTCCGTGCGATCCGGAACAGCCACGGGCGCAGCGGCGCGTTGCGTCTCTCCCGGCGCAGCGCCAACAGGGCGGCCGTGAACGTCGACTGGAGCACGTCTTGCGCGTCGGCGTCGTCGCGAACGATCGAGCGGCAGTAGCGGTACAGCGGCTGGTGGTAGCGCTCGTACAGCGCCGCGAACGCGCGGCCTGAGCCGCGCGCAACCTGACGCGCGAGCAGCTCGTCGCTCAGGCGATCCAGCGACAAGGGCCGGCCTGGCGCGTGCGCCGGGACGGCGGCAGAAATGTCCGTGGCCATGTTCCATTCAGTATCGGCCACGCGCGTCCGGATTGAAAGTCAGGACCTTTCGCGCCACTAATGTCCGTACCGGCATGACGGCAGCGGAAACGAGTCTGGGCGCGTTCGACGCCGAGGTGACGGTCCGAAGGACCCGCTACGTGAGCGAGGACACGGGCTGGGCCGTCGTCGAGGCGCAGGACCCCGACGGCGACGAGATCATCCTGGTCGGCCCGCTCAGTCACCTCGAGGAGCGCGAACGCGCGCACGTTCTCGGCAGCTGGGTCGACGACAGTCGCTACGGACCGCAGGTCAAGGTGTCGCAAGCCACGCCGCTGCCTCCCGCCGACGCGGAGTCGGTGATCCTCTACCTGAGGCGCGTCAAGCACCTCGGCGTCAAGCGAGCGGCCAGGCTGCTCGATCGATACGGCGCCGCCGGCGCGCTCGACGCGGTCGACGCCGATCCCCGCGGCGCGTTCAGAGCCGCCGGCCTGCGCGGCCACGCGATCGACGAGGCGATCGGCTCCTGGGAGCAGCTCCGGGTCACGCGCCGCCTGCACCTGCTGCTCGCGCCGCACGGACTCGCATACCTGGTGGCGCGGATCCACGAGTCATACGGCGACGCCGCCTACCGCACCGTCAGTGAGCGACCCTACGAGCTGACCAGCCTGTTCGGCGTCGGGTTCCTCACCGCCGACCGGATCGCGCGTGGGATGGGGTGCTCGCCCCAGGACCCCCAGCGCGCCCGCGCCGGCGTCCTTCACCTGCTGTCGGAGGCCGAGCGCAACGGGAGCACATGCATGCCCGCCGACTTGCTCCTTGCACAGCTCGCCGAACTGCTCGGCGACGGCCGTCCCGAGTCGTTCATCGACGAGCTCGCCCGCTCAGGCGACCTGGTGAGAACCGGGGAGTGGGTGTACCGCAGGCAGACGGCCGAGCTGGAGGCCGAGCTCGCCGCGCGCGTGGTCGAGCTCGTGCGCTCGGCCCCGAGCGATCGGCTCGGCGAGCCGCCCGAGCACGAGCGCGCCGGCGGCGAGCAGCGCCTCACCGACGAACAGCTCGGCGGCGTCCGCAACGCGTTCGGTCATCGGCTGTCGGTGATCACCGGCGGCCCCGGGACCGGCAAGACCGCCTCGATCCGCACGGTCGCCTCGCTCGCCGCCGGCCGCGGCGCCCGCGTGCTGCTCGTCGCGCCGACCGGACGCGCCGCGATCCGGATGACCGAGGCGAGCGGGATCCGTGCAAAGACGGTCCACTCGGCGCTCGGCTGGATTCCCGGTGAGGGGCCGACGCACGACGAGCACGACCCGCTTCCGTGCGACCTGTTGATCGTCGACGAGACCTCGATGGCGAACCTCGAGCTGCTCGTGACGCTGTTGCGCGCGGTCGGCGCGGGGGCCCACGTGGTCCTCGTAGGCGATGCCGACCAGCTCGCGCCGGTGGGAGCGGGCAAGCCGTTCGCCGAGCTGGTCGCGTCGCGGGCGGTCCCGACGACGCGGCTCAGTCACATCTTCCGGCAGGCCGCCGGCAGCATGATCGTCCAGGGGGCGCACGCGATCCGCCGCGGGGAAGCGCCGAGCTTCAGCGCGCGGGAGGAGATGCGCCGCGACCTGTTCCTGGTCGAGCGGTCGGATCCCCGCGCCGCGCGTGAGCAGATCGTCTCGCTGGTGTGCGAACGCCTTCCGGACCACTACGGCGTCGACCCCGTGCGTGACATCCAGGTGTTCGCGCCGGTATACCGCGGCGAGCTCGGGATCGACACGCTCAACGAGGCGCTCCGGGAGCGGCTGAACGCGGACGGCCGGCCGGTCCGCGGCGGGCGGATGCGGATCGGCGACAAGCTGATGATGACCGGGCGCAACCTCCACGAGCTGGGGCTGATGAACGGCACGCTGCTGCGATTGCTCGACGAGGTCTCCGGCGACGAGGACGACGCGGCGCTGATCCTCGGCGCGGAGGAGACGGTGTTCAGGCTCCCGCTCGAGCAGGCCGACCGCCTGCGCCCGGCGTACGCTTGCTCGGTGCACCGCGGTCAGGGCATCGAGCTGCCGGTGGCCGTGATCGTGGCGCACCCCGCAGGGGGCGCCTTCTTCCTGCGACGCGAGATGCTGTACACGGCGATCACGCGCGCGCGCCTGGCCACCGTGATCGTCGGCACACGGGCGGTGATCGCGCGGGCCGCGCGGACTCCAGACACCGGCCGGCGGCACAGCCGCCTGGCCGAGCGGGTGGGCGACCTCTAGAGCGGGGCGAACGGGTGCGCTCGGGCCTCGGGATCCTCGCTCTGATCCTTGCGGTGGCGCTGATCGGGCCGGCGCTCACGCTGGCCACACGCGGCGCTCTCCCAGCGGTCGTTGGCACGTTGCTCGGCGGGCTCATCTTCGGCCGCACCGGGCTCCGGATCATCCACCCTGACCGGCCCGACCTCTCGCTGCTCTACGACCTCGGCTTCGCGACGCTCATGTTCACGGTCGGGATGAACGTGCCGGTGCGCGATCCCCGGGTGCGCTCCTCGCTTCGGCGCGGTGCCGCGGCGTTCCTGGTCGCGGTCCCGTTGGCGCTCGGCAGCGCCTACCTGGCGCATCTCGCCGGCGGCGGCCCGATCGGCGTGTACGCGGTCGTGACCGTCTCGTCGTCGGCGGCGATCGCGCTGCCGGTGATCGACGAGACCCGCCTCGGCGGCGCGGCCGTGCTGGTCGCGATCGCATGGATCGTGATCGCCGACGTGATCGCGACGATCGCGGTCCCGCTCGTGATCGTCCCCGCGCACGCCGGCCACGCCGCGATCGGGGCGCTGATCGTCGCTGCGCTGGTGGCCGCACTGTTCGTGCTCGTGCAGGTCCTCCGGCCGCTGCCGCAGGTCAAGCGCATCCGCAAGGAGGGCAAGCGGCGGAGGTGGGCGATCGACCTGCGCTTCTCGATGCTGGCGCTCGTGACCCTGTCGTTCATCGCCGAGAAGGTCGGCGCCAGCATCCTGATCGCGGGCTTCGGCCTGGGGCTCGTGGTCGGCACGACCGGCGGGCCGAAGCGGCTCTCGCAGGAGGTGCTGGGCGTGGGCCAGGGACTCCTGGTGCCGCTGTTCTTCGTGCTGCTGGGAGCGAAGCTCGACCTGCGGGCGCTCGGGTCGAGCCACCGCGCCATCCTCCTGGCGGCCGTGCTCGCGGCTCTGGCCGCGATCGTGCACGTGCTGGCGAGCGCCGCGATTCGCACTCGCCCGGCGATCGGCCTGCTGGCGACGGCACAGGTGGGCGTGCCGGCGGCGGTCATCACGCTCGGTCTCTCCGCCCATTCGATCACCCAGGCTGAGGCGTCCGCGATCTTCTGCGCCGCGCTCGTCTCGATCGGGACGAGCAGCCTGGGGGCGGCGCTTCTACGCCGTGGCCAGTCCTCTGAGCCTATGCTGACGCCGACAAAGCCGGCCCCGGCGCGATGACCGAGTCCACGATCACACTACTTCCAAGCCGTCACCGTCCGTGCAAGCGCTGATCCTCGCCGGCGGCGAGGGAACGCGATTGCGGCCGCTGACCTCGACCATCCCCAAGCCGGTGGTCCCGCTCGCCAACCGCCCGCACCTGGCCTTCATGATCGACTGGTTGCGGCGCCACGGAGTCGACGACGTGATCCTCTCGTGCGGGTTCATGGCCGACGGGGTGCGCCGAGTGCTCGGGGACGGCGAGGGGATGGGCGTGCGGATCCGGTACGTGGAGGAGCCCACCCCGCTCGGCACCGCCGGCGCACTGCGGTTCGCGGGCGACCTGCTCGGCGAGCGCTTCCTGATGCTCAATGGGGATGTCTTGACCGACATCGACCTGACCGAGCAGCTCGACCAGCACGAGCGGACCGGCGCGCGGGCGACGATCGCGTTGATCGAGGTCGAGGACCCGTCGGCGTACGGGCTCGTGACGCTGAATGACGACCTGTCGGTGTCCGAGTTCCTCGAGAAGCCGAACCCGGACGAGGCGGCCATCCACCTCATCAACGCGGGCGCGTACGTGCTCGACCACTCGATCCTCGACGAGATGGCTCCGCCCGGAACGAACATCTCGATCGAGCGCGACGTGTTCCCTTCGCTCGTCGACCGCGGTCTGTACGGGTACGTCGCCGACGGCTATTGGCTCGACATCGGCACGCCCGAGCGCTACCTCCAGGGGACGTTCGACATCCTCGAGGGCAACGTCGACACCGAGGTCGGCGCGCGGCTCGACGACGCGCGCGGCGCGCTCGCGGACGGCGCGGCCGTCAACGGCCGCGTCGTCGCGCCCGCCCTGATCGGCGAGCAGTCGCGGATCGCCCGCGGGGCGATCGTCGGCGGACGCGTGGTGCTCGGACGCGGGGTGTCGGTCGCCGAGGGTGCGCACGTCGAGCGCTCCGTGGTGCTGGAGGGCGCGAGCATCGGCCCCGGCGTGCACGTGTCGGCCTCGATCATCGGCCCGCACGCCTCGATCGGCGAGCACTGCCACATCGAGCGAGGCGTGGTGCTCGGCGAGCGCGTCACGCTCGGGGCGGGGAACGTGCTGACGGCCGGGGCGCGCGTGTCGCCGGGGGTCGAGCTTCCGCGCGGCGCGATCAGGTTCTAGGGGCGGTGCATGCACCCGCGGGCTTTGCCGCGCGCTCGGCATCCAGCCTCGCCTGAAAGCGCGGCGCCCGCGTCATCCGGCTGCCGGCGGGCGCATGCGCTCCCCGGACTTACTAGCCCGTCTGGACAGTCGACATGTCCGGGTACCGTTCGCCCGCGGTCTGGCCGGGAGGGGCAGCCTCGTCGAGGCGGCGGAGGTCATCCTCGTCGAGCGTGATCTCGGTGGCCGCGACGTTCTCCTCGAGGTACCGGCGGCGCTTGGTCCCCGGGATCGGGACGACGTCGTCGCCTCGAGCCATCACCCAGGCCAGGGCCAGCTGCGCAGGCGTCGCGCGCTTCTCCTCGGCGATCTCCCCGACCCGCTCGACGATCCCCATGTTGCGCTCGAAGTTCTCGCCCTGGAAGCGCGGGTTGTGGTGCCTGAAGTCGTCCTCCGGGATGTCGTCGGGAGACGTGAAGCGCCCCGAGAGGAAGCCGCGACCCAGCGGGCTGTAGGCGACGAACCCGATCGCCAGCTCGCGGGTCGTGGGGAGGATCGTCTGCTCGACGTCGCGCGTCCACAGCGAGTACTCGGTCTGGAGCACCGAGATCGGATGCACCGCGTTGGCACGGCGGAGCGTGTCGGGCGCCGCCTCCGAGAGACCCAGAAACCGCACCTTTCCCTGCTCGACGAGCTCGCTCATCGCGCCGACCGTCTCCTCGATCGGGACCTTGGCGTCCACGCGGTGCTGGTAGTACAGGTCGATGTGGTCGACCCCGAGCCGACGCAGCGATGCGTCGCAGGCCTGCCGCACGTACTCCGGATCGCCGCGCACGCCGAGCCGCTCGCCGTGCTCGCCGCGAGCGATGCCGAACTTCGTCGCCAGCACGACCTCGTCGCGGCGCCCCCGGATCGCGCGGCCTACGAGCGCCTCGTTGGTGAACGGCCCGTACATGTCGGCCGTGTCGAGGAAGTTGAGGCCGAGTTCGAGCGCCCGCTGGATCGTCGCGATCGATTCCTCGTCGTCGCCCTCGCCGTAGAACTCCGACATGCCCATGCAGCCGAGTCCCTGCATCGAGACCTCGAGACCTTGCGTTCCCAGCTTGCGCGTCTGCATCACGTCCCTCTAGCCGAACGGGTCGCCGCGCTTCGGCTCCCCGGTCGGCCGCGCCGCCGGCCTGACCTCGCGTGAGGTGGTCAACCGTAGAGCCGCACGAGGGACTCCGCCACGCACGCCGGCTTCTCGGCGCCCTGCACCTCCACCGTGACCTTGGACTTGACCTGGAGCCCGCCCGGCACGTCCGTCACCTCGATGATCTCGCCGCCGCCGCGGAACTGCGCGCCCACCGGCAGGGGCGCGGGGAACCGGACCTTGTCGAGGCCGTAGTTGATGCCCATCTTGGCGTCCGAAACGTGCATCAGCTCGCCCATGATCGGCGCGACCAGCGAAAGGGTCAGGAAGCCGTGCGCGATAGTCCCGCCGAACGGCGTCTGCTTGGCGCGCTCCGGATCGACGTGGATGAACTGGTGGTCGTCGGTCGCGTCGGCGAAGAGGTTGACCCGCTCCTGGGTCATCTCGCGCCACTCGGTGTAGCCGAGGTGCGTGCCGGCGGCGCCTTTCAGGTTGGCCATCTCGAACGTCACGTTCGTGGTCGTCATCTTCCGCTCCAAGCTCGAGGAATACCGGGCGAACGCTATCACCGGGCCGTTTGCGTCCCTGGGCGCGCCGGGAAGCTCTCGGCAGCTTCTTCCCGATCGTGGCGCAGACGCGCGATGATCGCTTCGGAGCGCGCGCTCGGGCGAAATGCGCGCTCCGGCGGCGTACCATCTGTGTCATGACCGCGCTGGGCATCGTTCTGTTGGTCCTCGGGGCGGTTCTCGTCGTGATCGAGGCGCACGTGCCCCGACTCGGCGTGCTCGGAGGCCCCGGAGTGATCGCGCTGGGCGCGGGCGCGCTGCTGGCGATCAGCGGGCTGGGAGGCGGGATCGCGATCGGGGTGCTGAGCGCCGTGGTGCTGGTCGGCGCGGCCCTGGGGACGCTCGCGCTCACCTTCCGCAAGGGGATCGCGGTGCGCCGGCGGCGCGTGCGGGCGGGTCCCGAGCGGCTCCTCGGCAAGGTCGGGGTCGTCAGGCGCTGGGACGAGCCGTGCGGCAAGGTGCTGGTCGACGGAGCGCTGTGGCAGGCGCGCCGCTCGCTGTGCGACGGAGAGCCGGTCGAGCTGCACGAAGGCGACTCGATCGTGGTCGAGCGGCTCGACGGGCTGACCCTGGCGGTGCGCCCCGCCGAGGACTGGGAGCTCGTTTAGTGCTCCCCGGCGCGGAGAAGCACTCGTGATCGCCGCGATCATCATCGTCCTCGTCGTGCTGGCGGTCGTCGCGTTCACCGCCGCGAGCATGTCGGTCCGCGTGCTGCGCGAGTACGAGCGAGGGGTGGTCTTCCGCCTGGGGCGGCTGATGGACCAGCGCGGTCCCGGCCTGATCCTGCTCGTGCCGACGATCGACCGGATGGTCAGGGTCAGCCTGCGGACGGTGACCTTGACCGTGCCGCCGCAGGAGATCATCACCAAAGACAACGTCCCGGCACGCGTGACCGCCGTCTGCTACTACCGCGTGGTCGATCCCAACAGCGCGGTCACCCAGGTCGAGAGCTACGACCGCGCGACGCTCCAGATCGCGCAGACGACGCTGCGCTCCGTGCTCGGCGGCGCGGACCTCGACACGCTCCTGTCCGAGCGCGACCGCCTCAACGATGAGCTCCAGCACGTGATCGACGCGCAGACCGAGCCCTGGGGTATCAAGGTCACAACGGTCGAGATCAAGGACGTCGAGATCCCGCAGGCGATGCAGCACGCGATCGCGCGCCAGGCGGAGGCGGAGCGCGAGCGGCGGGCGAAGATCATCAACGCCGAGGGCGAGGCGCAGGCCGCGACGAGACTGGCCGACGCCGCGGACGTGATCAGTCGGAACCCGACGACGCTCCAGCTCCGCTACCTCCAGACGCTCCGCGAGATCGGCGCCAGCCAGAACTCGACCGTCGTCTTCCCGATGCCGATCGACCTTGTCAAGCCGGTCCTCGACGCGATCGGCCAGGGCGCGGCAAGCCCGCCGGCCGACGCCGGCCGGCACGAGGACGCGCAGCCCGAGCAGCCGCGCGCGCTCGAGCCCGCTCCCGAGCTCCCGCCGCAGGGCACCGGGAAGAGCGCCGCGCCCGTTCCGCGAGCCGAGCGGCAGAGCGAATAGCGCATGCGCGTGGTGGTGCTGGCGCTGGCGGTGGTCGCCGCCGCCTGGTACGTGGTCGGCATCCGCCAGGCGCAGGGCATCAACCGCGCGAGCGCGATCGTCTCGAGCTCGGGTCATCTGAGCGCGGCGCAGGCGCGCCGCGCCTCGCAGCAGCTTCGGTCCGCGGCGTTCCTCAACCCGGACCGCCAGGTGGCGGTGCTGCGAGCGCGGCTCCTCTACGACCGGGGTGACCTCAGCGGCGCCCGGGCGATCCTCAAGCGCATCGTCCTCAGCGAGCCCGACAATCTCCAGGCCTGGATCTTGCTGGCGCGTGCCTCGGTCGGCGACCTGAAGGACTTCTACGCCGCCGCCTTCCGCATCCGCCAGCTGGTGCCGCCGGTCCCGCCGCCGCCGTAGCGTCTCTCACCGACCGAGGAACGACTCGATCCACGTGAGCAGCGCCTCGTCGAACGACGAGTCCCAGTCCCGGCTCCAGTTGACGTCGCTGCCGGCGACGCGGCGCTCGGCGTCCTCCACCCCGCCGGCGGCGCCTCGCAGCGCGCGCGCGACTCCGTCGATCGTCGGCGGAGCGGCGATCAGGTTCGGCGAGATCGAAGACAACGCCTGTGGTGTCTTGTTGGCGAACGAGTTGGTCACCGCCAGCATCCCCGCCGCCGCCATCTCGATCGGGACGAGGCTGGGGTGGGGCGTGTACATCAGCGCCAGCCCGAGGTCGTGCTCCGAGAGCAGGCGGGCGTAGTCCCGCTGTCCCGCGCGCGGCAGCAGTTCCAGCTCGCCGCCCCCCGGAAGCGCGAGCCGGCGCCCCGCGTGAACCGTTCCGATCCCGCGCAGCTGCCAGTCCCGCTGGAACGCCCCATCCTCGAGCGCGCGTACCAACGCGAGCAACCCGAGCTCGAACATGTTCCGTGCCGCATGCGGCTCGGGACGCGCGTAGAACAGCAACCGCCGCGGCCGCCTGTCCCGCAGCGTGGCGACAGACGGCCGCTGCACCGCGGTGATCGCGTTCTCGAACGACGCGGAGGCCTCGTCGCCGGCCGCCGTTCCCGCGGCGTATACGCCGATCCGCTCCCTGCGGAACCAGTCGCGCAGGAGCTCGCTCGAGAACAGCGCGCGGTGCGGCAGGTCGTACGACGCGCGCGCGAGCGCGGCGTAGCTCCCCATCGGGAAGGTGAACGGTTCGAACTCCTGGATCAGATAGAGGAAGCGCTCCCCGCCGAGCTCGTCGAGCGCCGCCGCGGCGATGTGCGCGGTCCACCAGGTCGTGGCGATAAACCGATCGCCACGGCTGACCTCAACCCCCAGCGATTCCCGACCGAACTCGAACTCGACCTTGTCGGTGACGCCTTCGAGCCCCTCGTAGGACTCGAGCCGGCGTCCCCATGCGCGCGGCAGCGGCGGGGTGGGGTCGACCGTCAAGACCCTGACCCGGGCGCCGCGCTCGCCGAGCCGTCGCGCGAGGTTGAATTTGCCGATGTAGCCCGCGAACAGGTGCTCCAGATCGACCGTCGGGATCAGCAGGTTGACGCGCTGCGGAGCGTCGTCCCGGAGCTCCAGCCGCAGCGGCGTGAGCTTCTCCTCGATCGCGGCCGCCCCGCCGGCGGCGGGCGTGAGCTCCCGTTGCGGGCCGGGCGCGAGGTCGGGCGGCGGGACCGCGTCGAGGCGGAGCCGAGGCTGTGGACGGTCGCGCGCGCTCAGCGACAGCAGCCGCCGCCACAAGAGCGCTCCGAACAGCATCCACTCCGCTCCCAGCGTCTGCGGCCGCCCGAGCAGCTCCCGCGCTCCGCGCGCGGCGAGCACCGCGGCCGTGAGCGGCGAGCGCTCGCCGTGCAGGATCAACTCGAGTGCTCGGCGCTTCCCGGCGGCGATCCGCTCGCTGCAGCGCATCTCGAGCACGGTCGCGAACTGCATCAGCCGAGCGACGTCGACGAAGTAGTGCATCCGCCATTTGCGGATCCGGTCTCTTGGGCTCCGGGTGCGCAGCGTCCCGAGCCGGTCGCGGAGGGTGGGCATGCGGTTGGCAGTGGCGTGTCCCAGCGACGCCGAGCCGTGCTGGACGTAGTCGTACAGCGGCTCCTCGACGAACTCGATGTCGCCGAGGGCGAGCGCGGTCAGCGCGATCCAGTGGTCGTGATAGTGGGCGAATTGCGCGGGCGGGAACGGGAGCGCGTGGTCGAGCAGGTCGCGTCGCAGCAGCGAGGCTGCACCGGTGACGGAGTTGGCGACCAGCAGCGACAGCATGCTCGTGTAGTTGTTCTCCCGCCGGCCCCAGTAGGTGTCGGCGATCAGCTGGCCGTCGCGACCGACGATCCGCGCGTCGCTGTAGACGAGTTGTGCGGTGCCGATCCCGGCGAGCAGCGTGGCGAGCTTGTCCGGATGCCAGTGGTCGTCCTGATCGGCCATCGCCACGTACTCCGCCGCCGGCGGTGCGAGCGCCAGCGCCC
>Ga0187776_10000259_pt1 | contig 25678 bp, 29 predicted proteins | sample 0216_BV02_MP12_2_FD_132426 | JGI IMG/M metagenome (GOLD analysis project Ga0187776, IMG submission 132426) | Tropical peat soil microbial communities from peatlands in Department of Meta, Colombia - 0216_BV02_MP12_20_MG | ecosystem: Environmental > Terrestrial > Soil > Wetlands > Peat | place...
GCGGCGCGATGCTCTACCTAGAGCCCGACATGGCCTCGCTCGCGACGGGCTCGGTGAACTTCCCGGCGAGCGTGTACGAGAACCCGCCCGACTTCGTGGAACGGCTCGCCTCCACGATGCTCGAGCACGGCATCAAGCCCGAGATCGAGGTCTTCGACCTCGCGATGCTCTACAACGCGGCGGGGCTCGTGAAGAAGGGGATGGTGAAGGACCCGCCGCACGTGCAGTTCGTGCTGGGCATCCCCAACGCGCTGCCCGCCAGGCGCTCGGTGTTCGACTTCCTGAGGAGCGAGCTCGCGCAGATCCTCCCGCGCGCCACCTGGGTCGCGGCGGGCGTCGGGCGCCACCAGTGGGAGGTGAACCAGTGGTGCCTGGAGGCCGGCGGACACTGCCGCACGGGCCTCGAGGACAACCTGCGCATCGATGGCGACCGCCTCGCCGCGAGCAACGCCGAGCTGGTGAGGCGGATCGTCGAGGCCTGCGAGCGCTACGGCCGCCGGCCCGCCACACCCGCGGAGGCGCGCGCCCTCCTCGGGCTGCGCGCCGCCTGATCCGCCGGCGAATGGCTCGCGCGGGCCCTCGCGCCCGCCCGGCTCAGCTTCCCGGCAGGTCGTGCACCTCGGGGAAGAACATGTCCTTCCACGACTGCGGCTTCACCTTCACCGAGCCGATCCCGTACATGAAGTCCGCGTACGTGGTCACCTTGCTCGGCGTGGTCGTGAACTTGACCAGCGGGTCGTCTAGCACCTTCACCACGAGGTCGCGCGGTCCCTTGTAGCCCTGCCATTTGATGTAGTTGTCGGCAGCGGCCTGCTTGTCCTTGTTGATCTCCCCGATCGCCTCGTCGAACGCGGCGAGGAAGGCCTTGTAGATGCCGGGGTTCGCCTCGCGGAACTTGCCCGAAGCCCACACCACGGTGAAGGTGTGCGGGCCGCCGACGATCGAGTACGAGTCGATCACCTTGTGGATGCCGGGATGCTCGAGCTCCTGGTACTGGTACGGGGGCGCCGTGAAGTGCGCGGTGACCTCGTTGCCCTCGGAGACGAGCGCGGCCATGCCGTCGGGGTGCTTCATCGAGACGGTGAGCGGGTCGAGCTTCGCGTAGTTCTTCTCGCCGAACGCCTTCGCGGCGGCCATCTGCAGGTTCACCGCCTGGAAGGAGACCTTGATCGCCGGAAGGGCGATCCTGTCCTTGGCGGTGAAGTCGGCGATCGTCTTCACGTTCGGGTCGCGCGTGTTGAGGTAGAGCGGCATGTTGTTCATGGCGCACACGCCGCGCACGTCGAGGCTGCCGCGCGTCTTCGCCCAGAGCGTGATGAACGGCCCGAGCCCGCCGGAGGCGAAATCGAGGTGCCCGGAGATCAGCGCGTCGTTCATGCCGGTGCCGGAGCCGAAGCGCACCCACTCCACCTTGACGTCGCCCAGGCCCATCTCCTTCGCGTGCTTCTCGAGCAGGTGCTGGTGCTCCATGTACATGAGGGGCAGGTAGGTGACGCCGAACTGCTGGGCGATGTGCACCGTGCCGACCTCGGCGCGCGCGAGCGGCGCGAGAATCGCCGTCGCGACGGCCGCGAGCCAAAGCGCGACTTTGCTTCCCTTCATGGAAGTGCCTCCTCCAGGTCGTCGTCGGATGCGGCTGGAACGCCGCGAGGGAGGTTGGTCGGGGCGATGTGATTCGAACACACGACCCCCTGCACCCCATGCAGGTGCGCTACCAGGCTGCGCTACGCCCCGACCGGACTTGGAATTATATCGGGAGAACGGGCTTCCCGCCTACGCGACAGCCCTTCAGCGCTCGAGCATCTTGAGGATGCTCTTGAGCTCCTTGCGGATGTTGCCGGGGGAGATGGGCTGCGGGACCGTCATGGTCTTCGTGCCGGCGGCGGCGTGCACGGGCTCCTCGAGGCGGTTGCGCGCGCCGTTGATGGTGAAGCCGTGCTCGTAGAGGAGCTCGCGGATGCGGCGGATGAGCAGCACCTCGTGGTGCTGGTAGTAGCGGCGGTTGCCCCGGCGCTTCAGGGGCTTCAACTGGGTGAACTCCTGCTCCCAGTAGCGCAGGACGTGGGGCTTCACGCCGCACAGCTCGCTCACCTCGCCGATGGTGAAGTAGCGCTTGGCGGGGATCGCGGGCAGGTCAGTCGTCGCCAGGTTCTCCGTGGCCATTGAAGGACTTCTCCACCAGGCTCTTCAGCTTTTGGCTTGCATGGAACGTGACCACGCGGCGCGCCGTGATGGGAATCTCCTCCCCGGTCTTGGGATTCCTGCCCGGGCGCTGCGGCTTCTTCCGGAGCTGGAAGTTGCCGAAGCCGGACAGCTTCACCATCTCGCCCCTTTCGAGGGCGATCCGGATCTCCTCGAAGAACGACTCGACCATGTCCTTGGCCTCGCGCTTGTTCAGGCCGACCTTCTCGAACATGAGGTCGGCGAGCTCGGCCTTGGTGAGGGTTATTTTTTCTTTCACGTGCGCGGCTGGGCTTCGAATTCTTGGGTGAGTTGCTCCCGAATGGAGGCCACGATCTCCTCCACTTCGGAATCTGTCAAAGTCCTGTCAGTATCCTGCATAACTATCCGTAACGCAAGGCTTTTTTTGCCGGGCTCGACTCCCTTTCCACGGTACTGATCGAACACTTCGACCTCGCGGACGAAGGCGGGAACCCGGGCGCGGACGGCCGAGAGGAGCCTCGCGGCGGACACTGCGTCCGCGACGGTGAACGCGAGGTCGCGGCGGACCGCGGGCATGCGCGAAAGGCCCGCGAAGCGCGGGTGCGACCCCTTCATGAGGGGCCCGGCCAGCAGCTCGAACACGACCGGCGCCGAGGCGAGCTCGTATTTCAGTTGTAACCGGGGGTGCAGCTCTCCCACTGCTCCGAGGGTCTCGCCGCCGAGCCGGACGAGGGCGCAGCGCCCCGGATGGCAGGCCGGATGGGATCCCGCGGAGAACTCGAGGGCACCCGCCGCGGCGAGCGACTCGACGTCGCCCTTCACGTCGAAGAAATCCACCGGCGCGGGCTTCTCGGCCCATTGCTCGGGCCAGCGCGACCCGTAGGCGAGGCCCGCCACGCGCTCGGGCTGCACGGCGAGGTCTGCGGCGTCGCCCTCGAAGCAGCGGCCGATCTCGAACAGGCGCAGGCGCTGCTCGCCGCGGTTCAGGTTCGCGCGCAAGGCCTGGACGAGACCGCCGAGGAGCGTGGTGCGCATCACGCTCATGTGGCTCGCGATGGGGTTGGCGAGGCGCACGGGTCGCGCGTTCCCGCCGAAGTCGCGCTCCCATTCCTCGGCGACGAAGCTGTAGCTCACGATCTCCTGGTAGCCCAGGCTCGCGAGCGCGTGGCGCATCGTGAAGCGGTCGCGCTCCCCGTCGCGCAGCGCGAGCATCGGCACGCTCGCGCGCGGAGCCCGGGCCGGGACGTGGTCGTAGCCGTGCACGCGCGCGATCTCCTCGACGAAGTCTTCCTCGATCGCGAGGTCGAAGCGCCAGCTCGGGGCCGTGGCGCGGATCGCATCCCCGATCGACTCGGGCAGGCAGGACAGGCGCCGCAAGATGTCGTGCATGGCCTCGTCGCTCACCGGGTAGCCGAGCAGCGCGCGCACGCGCGCGGGCCGCACGGGGACCGGGGGCCGCGCCGGCAGCTCGCCCTGCGCGTGGGTGACGGGGCCCGCGCGCCCGCCGCAGGTCTCGATCGTGAGGGCCACCGCGCGCTCGAGCGCGGCACCGGTCGCGCCCGGATCGACGCCGCGCTCGAAACGGTACGCCGCGTCGCTCGTGAGGGCGAGCTCGCGCGCCTTGCCCTGGACCGCCTCGGGCGCGAACCAGGCCGCCTCGAAGAAGACGTCGGTCGTCGCCGGGCCCACCATCGTGCCGAAGCCGCCCATCACTCCCGCGAGGGCCACGGGCCCCGAGGCGTCGGCGATCGCGAGCAGCTCCGGCCGGTAGTCGACCTCTTCGCCGTTGAGCAGCCGGATGCGCTCGCCGGGCCGCATCCGGCGCACGTCGATCGCGCCGGAGAGCTTCGCGTCGTCGAAGGCGTGCATCGGCTGGCCGCGCTCGAGCATCACGTAGTTGGTGATGTCGACGAGCGGGCTGATGGCGCGCAGCCCGGCGCGCTCGAGGCGGCGCGCCATCCACTCCGGCGTGCGCGCGGCCGGATCGATGCCGCGCACGATGCGCCCGAAATAGTGGCCGCAGGCCGCGCGCTCGGCGATGCCCACCGCGCGCGCGTCGGCGATCGCCGAAGGCACGGGAGAAGCGGGCGGCAGGCTCACGCGGCAGCCCGTGATCGCGCCCGCGTCGCGCGCGATGCCGAACATCGACAGGCAGTCCCCGCGGTTCGGGGTGAGCTTGAAGGTGAGCACCGTGTCGTCGAGCCCGAGGACCTCGCGCACGTCGCGCCCGACGGGCGCGTCCGCGGGCAGCACGAGCAGCCCCGCATGGTCGTCCGACAGGCCCAGCTCGCGCGCCGAGCAGAGCATCCCGTCGGATTCGACGCCCCGCAGCTTCGCGCGCTTGATCTCGAGCGGGGCGCCCCCGCCCGCGGCCGGCAGCTTCGCGCCCGGCAGCGCGCAGGGCACCTTCTGGCCCGCGGCGACGTTGGGCGCTCCGCAGACGATGGTGAGCGTCGAGCCCGTGCCCGCGTCGACCTGCGTCACGCGTAGCTTGTCCGCGTTCGGGTGCGGCGCCACGCTCTTCACGTGCCCCACGACGATGCCCGAGAATGCGCCCGCGACCGGCGCCACCTCCTCGACCTCGAGCCCGCCCATGGTGAGCGCGTGCGCGAGGGCCCCGACCTCCATGCGGATCTCGGCGAGCTCCTTCAGCCAGGCGAGCGAGACCTTCACCGGAACTGCTCCAGGAAGCGCAGGTCGTTCTCGAAGAACAGGCGCAGGTCGTCCACGCCGTACTTGAGCATGGCGAGCCGGTCGAGCCCCATCCCGAAGGCGAAGCCGGAGTAGCGGCCCGGGTCGATGCCCCCGTTGCGAAGGACGTCGGGGTGGACCACGCCCGCGCCGGCGATCTCGAGGTAGGCCGCTTCCCCGTTCTTGCGCGACCATTCCATGTCGATCTCCACGCCCGGCTCGACGAACGGGAAGTACGACGGGCGGAAGCGGATCCCGATGTCGTCGCGCTCGAAGAACGCGCGGCAGAACTGGGTGACGGTGCCCTTCAGGTCCGCGAGGCTGATCCCCTCGTCGACCCACAGGCCCTCGACCTGGTGGAACATGGGCGAGTGCGTCGCGTCGTGGTCGCAGCGGTAGACGCGCCCCGGGCAGATGATGCGCACGGGCGGCGCGTGCGACTGCATGTAGCGGATCTGCACGGGAGAGGTCTGCGTGCGCAGCACGCGATCGGAGCCCGCGATGTAGAACGTGTCCTGCATGCTGCGCGACGGATGGTCCGGGAACATCCGCAGCGCCGTGAAGTTGTGGTAGTCGTCCTCGATCTCGGGGCCGTCGGCCACGGCGAATCCCATGGTCTCGAAGAGGCGCTCCACATGCTCCTGCACGCGCGTGATGGGGTGCAGCCCCCCGGCGCCCCCGCGGCGGCCGGGAAGGGTCACGTCGATCGACTCGGCGGCGAGCCGTGCGTCGAGCTCGCGCGCATGCAGCGCCTCGAGGCGCTCCTGCACGAGGCGCTCGATCTCGCCCTTCGCGCCGTTGATGGCGGCGCCCGCGCCGGGCCGCTCGCCCGCCGGCAGCTTTCCGAGCCCCTTCAGCAGCTCGGTGAGCGAGCCCGCCCTGCCGAGGAAGCGCGCCTTCGCCTGCTCCAGCCCGGCCACGCTCGAGGTCGCCGTGAGCGTGCTCCTCGCCTCGCTCACGATCTTCGAAAGGACGGCTTCTATCGTGTCGGTCGCCATGGTTCAAACGAAAAAGGGGCTCTCGCGAGCCCCCGTTCCGTTTCGCGTCGTGTCAGGCCCCGAGGCTCGCCTTGGCCTGCTCGACGATCCGTCCGAACGCGGCCTTGTCCGAGACGGCGAGGTCCGCGAGCACCTTGCGATCCACCTCGATGCCCGCCTTCTTCAGGCCCGCCATGAACTGGCTGTACGTCACGCCCGCCGCCCGGACTCCGGCGTTGATCCGCGTGATCCACAGCGCGCGGAACTCGCGCTTCTTGTTGCGGCGGTCGCGGTAGGCGTACTGCCCCGCCTTCATCACCGCTTCCTTGGCGATGCGGTAGACGTTCTTGCGGCGGCCGCGGAAGCCCTTGGCCTGGTCGAGGACCTTCTTGTGGCGCGCGCGCGCCGTGACTCCACGCTTTACGCGAGGCATGGCGGCTCCTTATGCGTAGGGAAGCATCGCCTTCACGTGGCCGATGTTCGCCGAATCGACGCCCGTGGCTCCGCGAAGCTGACGCTTGTTCTTGGTCGCACGCTTGGTGAGGATGTGGCGCTTGCCCGCCTGGTAGCGCTTCACCGAGCCGCTGCCGCGGACCCGGAAGCGCTTGGCGGCGCCACTCTTGGTCTTCATCTTGGGCATGATGCCCTCCTTCGATTGGTGCAGCAGGTGGCGGAACCCTTCCGCGCTTCTCGACCTGAAGTCACCTTCTCATGCTGCCTGACCTCGCGGTCAGTGTTTCTTCTTCGGGGATAGGATCATCACCATCTGCCGCCCTTCCAGCTTCGGCCACTGCTCGACGGTGCCGACCTCCTTCAGGTCCGCCTCCACGCGCTTGAGCAGCTGCACCCCGAGCTCCTGGTGCGCCATCTCGCGCCCCCGGAAGCGCAGCGTCACCTTGGTCTTGTCGCCCTCGGTGAGGAACCGGGTGAGGTTGCGCACCTTGATCTTGTAGTCGCCCTCGTCGGTGCCCGGCCGGAACTTCACCTCCTTCACCTGGATCTGCTTCTGCTTGAGCTTGGCCTCGTGCGCCTTCTTGCTCTCGCGGTACTTGAACTTGCCGTAGTCCATCAAGCGGCAGACCGGCGGCTTCGCCGTGGGCGCGATCTCCACGAGGTCGATGTCGATCTCCTCGGCCATGCGCATGGCCTCTTCGATCTTCACGATTCCGATGGGCTCGCCCTCGACACCGATGAGGCGGATCTCCGGCGCGTTGATCTCGCCGTTGATGCGGACTGCTTTATCCTGAGCTATGCGAAAATCCTCTATAAGTCAATGACATGGCGCACGGACTTCAAGTTATTTCTAGGAGATGTCCGCGGGCCCCCGGCATTCACTTCCGCGACTCGATCTCGCGCTTGAGGCGCGAAATAAAGGCCTCGAGCGGGACCGGAGCCAGGTTCTCCCCGGCGCGCGTCCTCGCTGAGACCGTCCTCGCGGCGACTTCCTTATCCCCGACGACCAGCTGGTAAGGAAGCTTTTGAATGCTATGTTCGCGAATTTTATACGTTATTTTCTCGTTCCGCAAATCCGTGGCAACCCGCAGGCCCGCCGCGCGCAGCGCCGCGACCACTTCGTTCACGTACGCCTCCTGGCGATCGGTCACGTTCATCACGACCACCTGCACGGGCGCGAGCCATAGCGGGAAGGCGCCCGCGTAGTTCTCGATGAGGATCCCGATGAAGCGCTCGAGGGACCCCACGATGGCGCGGTGCAGCATGACCGGCGTGCGCCGCGCGTTGTCCTCGGCCACGTACTCGGCCGCGAGGCGCGCCGGCATCATGAAGTCGACCTGCATCGTGCCCACCTGCCACGAGCGGCCGAGCGAATCCTTGAGGTGGTACTCGATCTTGGGGCCGTAGAAGGCGCCCTCCCCCGGAAGCTCCTCCCAGCGGGCGCCGCAGGCGCGCAGCGCCCCGCGCAGCGCCTCCTCCGCCTTCGTCCACTGCCCGTCGTCGCCGATGCGCTTGTCGGGGCGGAGCGCCAGCTTCACCGCGATGTCCTCGAAGCCGAAATCGCGGTAGACCTCGAACGCGAGGCGATGGAACGCCACGCACTCCGCCTCGACCTGCTCCTCGGTGCAGAAGATGTGACCGTCGTCCTGGGTGAAGCCGCGCACGCGCATGAGGCCGTGCAGCGCCCCCGAGGGCTCGTTGCGGTGGCAGGCGCCGAACTCGCCGTAGCGCAGCGGCAGGTCGCGGTAGCTGCGCAGGTCGGAATTGAACACCTGCACGTGCCCCGGGCAGTTCATCGGCTTGATCGCGAAGTCGCGCTTCTCCGACTCGGTCGTGAACATGTGGTCCTTGTAGTTCTCCCAGTGGCCCGAGCGCTCCCAGAGCGAGCGATCGAGGATCATCGGGCAGCGGATCTCCTGGTAGCCGTTGTCGCGGTAGACGCGGCGCATGTACTGCTCCACCTGCTGCCACAGGGCCCAGCCCTTGGGGTGCCAGAACACCATGCCGGGCGCCTCGTCCTGGAGGTGGAAGAGGTCGAGCTGCTTGGCGAGCCGGCGGTGATCGCGCTTCTCCGCCTCCTCGAGCATCGCGAGGTAGGCGTCCTGGTCCTCCTTGCGCGCCCAGGCCGTTCCGTAGATGCGCTGGAGCATCTCGTTGCGCGAGTCGCCGCGCCAGTACGCGCCCGCGACCTTCATGAGCTTGAAGACCTTGAGCTTGCCCGTGGAGGGCACGTGGGGTCCCCGGCACAGGTCCACGAAGTCGCCCTCGCGGTAGAGGCTGATTGTCTGCCCGGCGGGAATGGCGCCGATGATCTCCGCCTTGTACTTCTCCCCGATCGAGTGGAAGAAGCGCACGGCGTCGTCGCGCTTCCACTCCTCGCGCTTCACCGGGATGTCGCGCTTGGCGAGCTCGGCCATCCGCTTCTCGATCGCGGCGAGGTCCTCCGGCGTGAAGGGCCGCTTGTAGGAGAAGTCGTAGTAGAAGCCGTTCTCGATCACCGGCCCGATCGTCACCTGCGCGTCCGGGAAGAGCTCCTTCACCGCGTACGCGAGGAGGTGCGCCGTGGAGTGGCGGATGAGCTCGAGGCCCTCGGGATCCCGGTCGGTGACGACGGCGAGGCGCGCGTCGCGCTCGATCGTGTGGCCGACGTCCACGAGCTTGCCGTCCACCTTGCCGGCGAGCGCCGCCTTGGCGAGGCCGGGGCCGATGGAGGCGGCCACCTCGCCCACGGTGACGGGCTTCTCGAAGGACCGGATCGAGCCGTCCGGCAGGGTCACGTTGATCATGTTCGATGCAGCTCCAGAAAGAAAAAAGCGCGGGCGAGCCGCGCTTTTCCGATGCAACCGGGACGCAAGCCCGCCTACCGAAGTCCTCCGGCACACGTCGTAGTCGGCGGTCTCATAACCATGGGGCCCCTTTCCTGGCGGTACTCTCGTCGATGCGCCATCATACCCCCGATGATCATCGACATCCACGGGCACTATACGACGGAACCGCGCGCGCTCCACGCGTTCCGCGAACGGCAGCTCGCGGGTGTGGCCGAGCCCGCGCGAAGGCCCGGGGCGGGCGAGCCCGCCATCGGCGACGACGAGCTCCGGGAGAGCGTGCAGCCGCAGCTTCGCCTGCAGCGCGAACGCGGCTGCGACCTCACGATCTTCTCGCCCCGCGCCTCGGGCATGGGGCACCACCTCGGCACCGAGGCGGTGGGCCGGGAGTGGAGCCGGGTGAGCAACGACCTCGTCCATCGTATCTGCACGCTGCTCCCGGAGCATTTCGCGGCCGCGGGACAGCTGCCCCAGTTCCCCGGCGCGCCGGTCGAGAGCTGCATCCCGGAACTCGAGCGGATCGCGGGCCTCGGCTTCGTGGGCGTGAACCTGAACCCCGACCCCTCGGGCGGCTACTGGAAATCCCCGCCCCTCACGGACCGCTACTGGTACCCGCTCTACGAGAAGCTCTGCGAGCTCGACGTGCCGGCGATGATCCACGCCTCGGCCTCGTGCAACCCGGCGGTCCACTACACCGGCGCGCACTACGTCAACGCCGACACCACGGCCTTCATGCAACTCGTGCAGGGCGACCTCTTCCGCGACTTCCCCGCGCTGCGCTTCGTGATCCCGCACGGAGGCGGCGCCGTGCCCTTCCACTGGGGACGCTACCGCGGCATGGCGCAGGACATGGGCAAGCCCCCCCTCGAGGAGCACCTGCTGGGCAACGTCTTCTTCGACACCTGCGTCTACCATCTCCCGGGCGTGGAGCTCCTCGCGCGCGTGATCCCCGTGGACAACATCCTCTTCGCCTCCGAGATGCTGGGGGCGGTGAAGGGCGTCGATCCCCGCACCGGGCATCATTACGACGACACGAAGCGCTACGTGGACCAGGTGGCGGGGCTCGCCGATGACGAGCGCTACAGGATCTTCGAGGGCAACGCGCGCCGCGTCTATCCCCGGCTCGACGCCCGGCTCGCCCGGCGCGGACGCCCGGGCCGCCCCACCGCATGAAGGACCCGCCATGAACGATGCGACCTCCCCGCTCCCCGACATCCGCCGCGACTTCGAGCGCGTCGCCCCTGAGGTCGTGCGCGAGGCCTCGAAGTACGCCGCCTCGATCCTCGCCGACGTGGCGGGGCGCCGCGGCACGCTCCACGGACGCATCGCGCCGCTGTTGCCCTCGATGCGCCTGGCGGGCCCCGCGTTCACCGTCGAGGTGCGTCCCGGCGACAACCTCATGGTGCACGCCGCCATCACGATGGCGCGGCCCGGCGACGTGATCGTGGTCGACGGAAAGGCCGACCGCGCTTGCGCACTGATGGGCGCGATCATGGTGAGCGTCTGCAGGAAGCGCGGCCTCGGCGGCGTGGTGCTCGACGCGGCCGTGCGCGACACCGAGGAGCTGCGCGAGCTGGGCTTCCCCGTTTACGCTGTGGGCGCGAACCCGAACGGCCCGACCAAGGCCGTCGCCGGACGGATCAACTGGCCCATCTCCTGCGGCGGCGTGGCAGTGCGCCCGGGCGACCTCGTCGTGGGAGACGCCGACGGCGTAGTCGTGGTCGAGCGCGAGAAGGCCGCCTCGCTCCTCGCCGCGGCCGCGCGGAAGGTTGCCGAGGAGCGCGCGCGCCTCGAGGAGATCGCAGCGGGGCGCAACCTCGTCCCCGCGTGGCTCGATCCGGCGCTACGCTCCTGCGGCGCGCTGAAGCAAGGCGAGACGCTGTAGGGCTCAGTAGAAGCTGTCGAAGTGCACCTGCGGATACGGAACGCGCCGCTCGATGAGCATGCGCTGGACCGCCTCGGCCATCGGCGGCGGGCCGGCGAAGTAGTACTCGAAGGCGGCCCAGCGCGCGTGGGGGCCGGGGCCCGCCTGCGCAGTGGACTCGCCCTCGACGAATGCGCGCGCGATCTCGTGCACGAACCCGCGCGGTCCCTTCCATCCGCTCGAGTCCCCCGCCTCCGAGAGCACCGTGTGGAAGAAGAGGCGCTCGCCGTAGCCGGGCAGCGCGCGCAGCTCAGCCTCCCCGCACAGGTCGCGCTCGGTGCGCGCGCCGTAGAACACGTGGATCCTGCGGCCCGCGAGCCGGGGCTCGCGCACGGCGCCGCGCGCGATCGAGAGCATGGGCGCGAGCCCCGAGCCGCCGCCGATGCACACGATGTCGCGGGGGCTCTCGGGCCGCAGGTACGCGAGGCCGTACGGGCCGTCCAGCGCGACCTCGGAGCCCGGCGCCACCCGATCGAAGAGCGTGCCCGTGCCCGTTCCCCCCGGGACGCGGCGCACGATGAACTGCCAGCGCGCGGTCCCGTCGTCGACGTTGGACATGGAATAGGTGCGCGGAACCGTGAGCCCCGGGAGGTAGAAGAGCGCGTACTGCCCGGGGAGGAACCCGGGCGCCTCGGGCGCGGTGAAGGTGAACTCGCGCATGTCGTGCGTGAAGCTGCGCACGCCCTCGAGGCGCGCGCGGAAACGCGCGGGGCGCCGCGGCGGCACGTTCTCGGGGCGCAGCCGGACCTTGATCGTGCAATCGCTCCGGGGCTGCGCCTGGCAGGCGAGGATGCGGCCCTTCTCCCGGTCGGATGCGTCGAGGCCCGGGGCGTCGGGGCGCAGGGACTCGATGCGCCCCTCGAGAAGCTGGACCTTGCACGTCCCGCACGAGCCCGAGTTGCACTCGTAGGGCAACCCCAGCCCCGCGCGCAGCCCCGCGCGCAGGAGCGTGTCGTCCGCGGCGCAGGCGAAGGCCTCGCCCCCGCCGCCGATCCGGACCTCATGCATTACCGCGCCCTCACGCGCGGTTCCACGAAGCGCGGCGCGCGACCCACAGCGCGAGCACGTAGGACGCGGCCACGGCAGCGACCACCGCGGGGCCGAGAGCGAGGTCCCAAGAGGCCATGCGCTGATCGAACGCGGGGAGCACGCGGCGCGCGGCGACGAGCGCCGCGATGGCAAGCGCCACGAAGGCAATCGCGACGCTCATCACGCGCGAGGCGGCGGCGCGCCGGTCCGCGGCGCGCACGAGGTGGTTCACCCACAGGCCGTTCAGGCCGTCCGTCGCCATCATCCCTGCGGTGAACGTGAGGCCCAGGCCCGCTGCGAGGATCCAGCCCGCGACGCGCGTGGCCGTGAGCGAGAAAAGCGCCGCCTGGCTGAATGTGTCGAAGGAAAGCGCGAACGCCGCGCCCACGGCCGCGACCAGCACGGGGTGGTCGACGCGGGTGAGCCGACGGAAGAAGCGGCTGCGCAGTCCCACGGGACGCACCATCTCTCCGCGGGGCGTGCGCAGGACCGCGGAGAGGTTCGCGATCCCCAGCAGGACGAGAAAACCGACCGAGATCCACGTCCCCGCGTCATCGAGCCACGCCGGGACGCGCCACTGCGCCGCGACCGTGGCCATCGTCACCGCGACGAGCGTCACCACGACGCCGTGGCCCGCCGAGAAGAGCAGTCCCGACCAGCGCGCGAGCAGCGGGCGGCGCCCGGCGTTGAAGCGCGTGAGCCCGTCGATCGCCGCGAGGTGGTCGGGATCGAGGCCATGCTTGAGACCCAGGAGGAAGACGATCGCGGCGAGCGCGAGCCCTTGCGTAGGAAGCGCGTCCATCCCTGCCCTCGCGCCGCGCGAATGCGCGACATCGCGGGCATTCTACTTCAACGATTTCGCGGGCGACATTGCCGAGCGTCAACCCGCGCGGGGATTGCGCGACCGCGCTTCATGCTGCGCGCGCTCAGAACTTCTTGTACGCCAGGAACTTCCCGCTCAAGGTCATGCGCACGCGGTCGCCTTTCTTGTCCGGCTGGCGCTCGATCTGCACGTCGAAGTCGATCGCGCTCATGATTCCCTCGCCGAACTCCTCGTGGATGAGCGCCTTGAACGTCGTTCCGTAGGTCGCCAGGATCTCGTAGAAACGATAGACGAGCGGGTCCGTCGGAATGGCGGTGGGCAGGCATCCCCGATAGGCGGGCTCCTGAAGCAGCAGCACCTCGTCCTCGCCGAGGCCGAAGATCTTGCCTGCCGCCTCGGCCTCGCTCTTGTCGAGCTGCGTCTGCCCGAGGAGCGCCGCCGTGTAGTACACCACCGAGGCCGGCCCGAGCTTGGCCGCGATGCCGCGCCAGGTGAGGCGCTTGCGCCGTTTGACGACGAGAATCTTTTCGGTCAGCTCCGCACGGGTCATGGCGACTGCCCTCCCTCAGGTCGGTTTCGTGTATTCGGCGCGGGCGCCCTGCGCATTCAGCTCCCGCATGCTCTCGCTCCAGTACTGGCCGAGCACCGACACGGATCTCAACGCTTCCTGCGTGCCCGGCTCCCGGACGAGCCGCCACAGGCCCCCGATGCCGCCGGGCGCCGGCGGCGCCGCGGCGATCTCCCGGCTCATCTGGCCGAGCGCCTTGGACAGCCCCAGCAGCAGGTACTGCGTCTCCGGACGGTCGAGCACCTGGAGCAGGCGCATCAGCCCTTCGTTTCGCGTCAGGCGATCGAGCAACGCGACGCCTTCGCTGACGCTTCGCGCGAGGCGCGCGACGATCTCGTCCGACATCGCATCGCGCGCCGAGCTCACGAGGAGCGCGAGGTCGGAGAGCTGCTCGAGCTCCCGCGCGAAGTCGGTCCCCGGAACGGTCCCGGAGGGCGCAGTTTCTGTCTGGTTGTTCATGGCGTCGACCTCAGAGCAGGCCGCGGACGGTGGTCCAGTACATCTGGTTGTAGGCGACCTTGAACCAGTGGACCGACTTGGTGGGCGGCTTCAGCTCGGGCAGGTTCATGTAGTCGAAGGAGTTGTACGTGGCGCGATCGAATCCGGCCTCGATGAAGCAGTACACCCGGCCGTCGTACTCCCGCCCCGGAGCGCCGGTCTTGACGAGCGACGCGATGTTCTCGGCCACCAGCTCCGCCTCGTAGTGCGCCGCCGATCCCGTCTTGCTCACCGGGATGTTCGTCGCATCGCCGATGACGTAGACATTCTCGTGGCCGTCCATGGTCAGCTTGTAGCGGTCGGTCGGGATCCAGCCGTCTTCCCCGAGCCTGTTCTTCTCGATCACCTCCATGCCGCGGTGCGGCGGAATGGCGATCAGCAGGTCGTACGGGGCCTCGGTGCCCTCCTCGCTGTGGATCACCTTCCTCGCCGGATCGATCTCCTTCACGTTGAACAGCGTCTCGTATTCGATGCCCGCCTCGTCGAATTCCGGCTTCGCCCAGCGGGCGACGTTGGCGGTGGCGTGGACGTGGTTGACGGGATAGAGATAGCGCAGCTTCACCTTGTCACGGATCCCGCGCGCCTTGAAGAAGTCGTGCAGCAGGAACATGGCTTCCACGGGCGCGACCGGGCACTTGTGCGGGATCGACACGGTCAAGGCGATGGTGCCGCCCTGGAAGTGCATGAGGCGCTTGTGCAGGCGCACGGCCGCCTCCTCGGTGAAGAAGTGCTCGGCGCCTTCGGCCAGGCCCGGAATCTCCTCGGGCACGATGCGCGAGCCGGTAGCGATCACGAGGATGTCGTACTCGTGCACGCCCCCGCTCTGCGTCGTGACCCTGTTCCGGTCGAGGTCGAAGTTCACGACCGGGTCGGCGTGGAAGGCGATGCTCGGCTCGAGAAGGCTCGCCTGGTCCCGGTAAAGCTCGTCGGGCGACATCTTTCCGAACGCGACATACAGCAGCCCCGGCTGATACATGTGCCGATCCGACGCCGAAAGCAGCGTGATCGCGACCTTGCCGGCACGGATCTCGCGAGCGAGCCTGCGCGAAAGGTTGTTCGCCACGATGGTGCCGCCCGTACCGCCCCCCACTACGAGGATCTTCATATGGCGCCCTCCTCTCCGATGCGGATGCCCGTCTTCGCCCGGCCGCGCGTCACTTCAGCTTGCGGACCTTGATGTGCCAGACCCGCCCGACCTGCTCGGTGCTCACCATCTCGTGGCCCGCCTTGTGGATCCAGGCCGGCACATCGGTCGCGGAGCCCTGGTCGGTCGACAGCAGCTCGAGCACGTCGCCGACCTTCGCCCGCTTCATGTGCGTGATGAGCTCCATGAGGGGTCCCGGGCAGAACGAGTTCCGCGCGTCGACGACCTTGGCGTTGTCCATGGCGATCTCCCGGTGATCGTCCGGCCCCCTGCGCTCAGAACGCGAGGAGCTGCCCGCCCTCGGCGTCGGACAGGAAGCGGGCGAGGCCGGTCGGGGGACCGAGCCCCGGCTCCAGGTCGTCCTTGGTGATCTTCATCACGTCCATGGCCATGGAGCACGGCAGCAGCTTGGCGTCGCCGAGCTCGGCGGCCTGCCTGAACAGCTGCCTGAACGGCGGCACGGCCGTCTCCGCCATCAGGGTCCCGAGCTCGCCCTCGGAGGGCGCGTCCTCCGCGCGGCCCCTGACGAAATAGGGCAGCGCGTTCATCGAAAGGAACACGGTGACGTCGTCGCCGGTCACCGCGGCGACCGACGCGACCATCGCGGCCATCTGCAGCTTCTCGCGCGTTCCCGACACGCACACGATGCTGATCCTCTGGGGCACGGTGTCGTTCTCCACTGGGCGCCCGCATCACCACTTCTTCTTCGAGACCGCCGACTTGAGCGCCTGGTTGGAGAGCGTCAGGTCGGCCACGAGGGCCCTGAGGCGCCGGTTCTCCTCTTCCAGGTGCTTCAGGCGCGCCGGATCCGAAGACCCCGGGCCCCCGTTCCCGCCGCGCAACATGGCGAGGGTCCCGCTCGAGATGCCGTACATGCTGCACAGCTCATCGATCGTCGCGCCCGCGTCGGCCTCCCTGAGCAGGGCGACGATCTGCTCCTCGGTGATCCCCTGCCCCTTCTTCGCCTTCGATGTGGCCCGCCGCTCAGTCATCGGTCTTCCCGACCGGCACCACGGCCAGCTCCGCCTCCTGGTAGCGGCGTGCGCGATAGACGAGCATCGACGCGAGCCAGATGCTGAGGAACAGCGTCAGGACGAAGACGCCCATCGCCTCCCAGTGCTCATTGATGGCATTCACCCAGCTCCAGAACTCCCCCTGGATGGAGAATTGTTCCGACATGAACGCCAGCGCCTCGATGCCGGCGACGGCCAGCGCCACCACCGCCGAGACGACGGTGATGGTCATGTTGTAGTAGAGCTTGCGGATCGGGTTGCGCAGCGCCCATCCGTAGGCGCGCACCATGAGCACGCTGTCGGTGGTGTCCATGAGCGCCATGCCGGCCGCGAAGAGCGCCGGAAAGGCGAGGATGAGCCATACCGACAGGCCGCGCGCCGCCTCCGCGCCCGCCATTCCGAGCAGGCTCACCTCCGTCGCGGTGTCGAAGCCGAGCCCGAACAGCAGGCCGAGGAAGATCATGTGCCAGGCCTTGTTGACCAGCCTGAACAGCGGCCGGAAGATGCGCGAGAAGATGCCGCGCTTGTTGAGGAGCACGTCGAAGTCCTCCTCGACGTACGTGCCGCCGGCCCGCACCCGGCGGAAGGTGCGGTACGTCGAGCTCGCGATGCTCAGGTTGAGCGCGGCCATGACGAGCAGGAAGGTGACCGAGACGAAGGTGCTGGCGAGGCCGGCGGAGCCCGCGATCACGCCGAACCCGCCGCTTTGCGGGCCCCACTGCCGGAACGCCGCGATGGCCGCGACGAAGGCGAACAGCGCGAGCGAGTGCCCGAGGGCGAAATGCAGGCCCACCGTCATGGGGCGGGCGTTTCGCTGCATCAGCTTGCGGGTCACGCTGTCGATCGAGGCGATGTGGTCGGCATCGAAGGCGTGGCGCAGGCCGAAGGTGTAGGCGAGGAATGCGGCGCCGAGAAGCACCGCGTTGCCGGCGAACGCGACCAGCGCCCAGATCCATGCGCCGACATTGAGCGCGAGCAGCACGGCGTAGAGGGCGATCACCCTCCTCCGGGAGTCGCCTCCGTGGTCCGCGAAGACCTCGCGCAGCACGTGGACGATCTCTCTCATCGGGAACGCCCCTCCACAGGTCTTCTCATGTCGGTCACCGCTCCCGCACCCAGCTGTAGCGCCGGATGAGCCAGGCGAAGGTCGAATCGATGCTGAAGCCGATCACGCCGATCGTGAACACCATCGCCCCGAGATGGCTGTACTGGAGCGTCTCGCGCGAATCCTCGATCGCGTAGCCGAGCCCCGAGGTCACCCCGAGGAACTCCGCCGGCACGAGCACGATCCAGGCGACGCCGAGCGCGAAGCGCATCCCCGTGAGCATGTCCTGCGCCACGGCGGGCAGGATGATCTTCGTGAGCATGTGCGACGGGCGAGCGCCGAGGTTGCGCGCGATCTTGAACCAGGTGGGCTCGATCTTGCTCACGCCGTTGGCGGTCGCGTAGACCACCGACCAGACCGACGCCATCGCGACGAGGAAGATGATGGCCTGGTCCCAGGCTGCGAACGCGAGCACCGCGATCGGCTCCCAGGAGAGCGGGCTGATCATGCGCAGGAACTGGAACGGCAGGTTGCTCGCCTTGCGAAAGCCCTTGCTCAGGCCGAAGAGGATGCCGACGGGGAGCCCGAGCGAGGCGGCCCACACGAGCCCGATGCCGACCCGGTACAGGCTGCTCCTGGCGGCGCGGCCGATCGTGCCGTCGGAGAGCAGCTCCCACAGGGCCTGGAAAGTCGGTCCGGGTCCAAGTCCCGCGAAGCTTCGCGTCGCCGGGTTCACGTAAAGGATCTTCCCGCCGATCCACCACAGGCCGAGCAGCACCGCCACACCCACGACCGGATAAATGACGTTCCCCAGCCTGGACCTGGCTTTGGGGGCCAGCGGCGGCGCGGGAGCCTCGCCGTCCTGCTGCCGGGAGGCGAGGTGCACGGCCGGATTGCTCACAGCCCGATCACCTCGTTACGCTCGAAGGGATCGCCGGTCTGCGGGACGCTGGGGTCCGTCTTCCAGGAAGCCATGAACTTCTCCGTGGCCTTCTTCACGTGGTCGTAGTTGACTAGGTCCTTCGCCACGAAGTCGGGGGTGAGCTTGGCGAGGAAATCCGAGTCGCCCGTCACCAGGGTCTTCTTCAGGTTCTCGGCCACGAGCTTCGTCGCCGAGGGGTAGGGCCAGGCGTTCATGTCGATGCGGTTCTGGTTCCACTCGGGATGCTTGATCGCCCCCTTGTAGACGACCGGGTCGTAGAAGATCATCGCGCGCTCGACCACGGGGGCCGGGAACGGCAGGTAGCTCTGGCCGTCGCGCGAGAGCAGGTGCGCGGTCTCCTTCCTGTTGTCGCGGATGAAGGACTGGGCCTGGACGATGGCCGTGAGGACCGCCTGCGCCCACTTCTCGCGCGCGGGGTCCATCGCGTCGGCCTCGTGCATGCAGACCACGCAACAGGGGTGGCCCTTCCAGATGTCGCCGGTGAAGCGAAGGACCTCCCCGCCGGCGCGCAGCTCTCCCAGGGCGTTGAAGGGCTCGGCCACGCAGTAGGCGTCGATCTTCTTCGCTGCGAGCGCGGGGGGCATGTCGGGCGGGGCGAGGACGAGGAGGTTGCATTCGTCCGGCGCGAGCTTCGCGTCCTGGGGGCGGATCACCGGCTTGATCCCCGCGTTGCGCAGCTCGAGCTGGGAGATGATGTTGTGGATCGAGTACCAGAACGGCATCGCGAACTGCTTGCCGCCCAGGTCCTTGAAGCTCTTGATGCCGCTGTCCTTGCGCACCACCATGGCCGAGCCGTTGGTGTGGTCCCAGGAGACGATCTTCACCGGATAGTGGTTGCCGTAGCGCATCCAGATCGGGATCGGGATGAGCAGGTGCGTGAGGTTGAAGCGGTGCGACTCGAACGTCTCGACCAGCTGCTGCCACGAACGGATCAGCGTGGGCTTGTCGGCCTCGAGGCCCTGCTCCTTGAAGAAGCCCTTTTCGTAAGCCATCAGCAGCGCCGCGGCGTCGGTGATCGGCAGGTATCCGATCCGGACGACCGGGTCGAACTTCTCGTCCACCGCGTGGGCTCGCGGCATCAGGCCGCCGGCGGCGAGCCCGGCGGCGGCCTGGAGGATCTTGCGCCGGGTGACGCTCGTGCCGAGAACGGGAAAGAACGTCGGATCGTAATCCAGGCGGAGGTTCGGGTCGTAGACCCCGTCGCCGCGCTCCTCGAGGCCGCTCGGCAGTGCGAAGGGTGAATCCTGGTGGCTGTCGCTGCTCTTCTTTGCCATTTCCGACCTCCTCGTGTCGATCCGCGTTACGCCGGACTACGCCCCGTTCACGCCCGCGACATGGCGGGCGCCTTTCTCTTTGCCGCTTCCGCAGCCTCGAACATCTCCATCAATCGCCGCCGCACGGCGAGCACCGAAGGGTCGTCGCGCTCGCGCGGGCCGTCGAGGTCGATGGAGACGGAGTGGACCACCGTCCCGGGCGAGCCGGCCATGATCAGCACGCGATCGCCCATCAGCACCGCCTCGTCGATATCGTGGGTGACGAGGATGAGCGTGATCCCGAGGCTTTTCACGATGGAGCGCACGTCGCGCTGCAAGGCGCCCTGCGTGAACGCATCGAGCGCCGAGAACGGCTCGTCCAGCAGCAACAGCTCCGGTTCCATGATCAGGGAACGCGCGACCGCGACCCGCTGCTGCTGCCCGCCCGAGAGGTCCTGCACGTTGCTTTCGGCGAGCTCCTCGAGGTCGACCGTGCGCAGCGCCTTGGCGACGCGCTCGCGGATCTCGTCCTTCGGCCGCCCGGCGAACTCCAGGCCGATTCCCACGTTCTGCGAAACCTTCATCCAGGGATAGAGGTGCGGAGCCTGGAAGAGCTGGATCCAGCGGGGCGACGGTTTCGAGACCGGGAGGCCGTTGATGTGCACGGAGCCGCTCGCCGCATGGAGCAGCCCGCAGACGACCTGGAGAAGCGTCGATTTGCCGCACCCGGAACGGCCGATGATGACCACCGCTTCCCCGGGCTGCGCTTCCATCGTCACGTTCTCGAACGCAAAGCCCTTGCGCGTCCCGTACCGGTGGTAGAGCGCCTCCGTCCTCACCTCGACCCCGCGTATCGTCATCGGCTGGTTCTCCCGGCTCCCTGGCTGGACGCGCGTCCGGTCGGCGCCGACGCTCGCCGGCCTAGGCACTGGTGAGACGCTCATGCACTCGTTCCATGCGCCGCGCCAGCTCCTCCTCGTCGAACAGCCCGCGCCGGATGAGCGAATGGGCGAGCGCCAGGAGCTGCCGCTCCGGGAACGGGACTCCGGCGTAGACGGTCGCGGCCAGCTCGTCTTCCTCCGACCGGCGCTCGAGAGCCGGCAACACGGGCTCGCTCGCCTCGACCCGGCCGTCGATCCGCGCGCAGGACTCGGCGGCCAGGATGTCGCAGGTCGCATCCAGCGTCACCTTCCACGGCGGATCCGGGTTGGTCACGCCGTACTGCGCCGCCAGGTCCACCCACGGCCTGCCGCGATGGCTGATGCCCTCGAGCACGCCGATGGGGGCCAGGTCGTCATTCTCCAGGAGCGCCATGTCGCACCTCTCAGGAATGGCCGTGCTGCAGCGGATGCACCGCGCGGTGCACGGGCATCTTGACGTTCGAAGTGACGCCCGGCTTGGGAACCGCGACGCCGATCATGCAGTCGCGCGTCACGATCTCGGCGAGCTGCTCCTCGGTCCACCCCTCGGTGCCCGCGGGCCTCACCGGCAACACCATGTAGCGCGTCTTCTGGTTCGAGTCGGCGACGCGGATCTCGACGTCCGGGGGCAGCTGCAGGCCGAACTCCGAGAGCACCTGGCGCGGCCAGCGGACCAGGCGGCGACGGTACGCCGGGGTCCGGTACCACTCGGGCGATTGGCCCAGGATCGGCCGGGGATAGCACGAGCACAGCGTGCACACGACGACGTGCTTCAGCTTCGGCGTGTCCTCGAGGACGCGCAGGTTGCAGTAGTCGCTCGGCGTGCCGAACTGCGTCGGGGGGCTCTTGATCCAGTCGACGCCCACCTTCAGGCTCGCCTTGACGCCGTCGTTCACCGCCAGCTTCTTGAACTCCGGGTCGAGCCACGCCTTGGCGACCAGCCGCGCCGCCGGCAGGGGCCCCAGGCTGTGGACGTATTCCGTCCACCGCCGGTGGTCCTCGGCCGTGAAGAGTCCCTTCTCGATCGCGAGCTCCCGCACGGCCATTTCGAGGACCTCGAAATCGCTCACCTCGTCCACCATGGGCGCCGGCGGGTGCTCCCCCTCGTGCCCGTGCGCAGCGCCCTTCTTCTCACCGAGTACTTTCGCCATTTCCCGCTCCTCTCTGCTCTCGACCCATCGGCTCTTCCCGGTCGCGCGTCAGGCCTTCTCGAGCCAGCGCTCCGAGAACTCGGTCTCCACCGTGTCGTTCGGGTACGCGCTCGGATAGTCCGGCCACAGGTCCTTCTGCCGGAACTTCACGCTGTAGAACCATTCGGGCTTGTCGGTGTTGTCCCAGGCCTCGTCCTCCGCCGCCGGGCTCTCGTACACCGCCAGCGTGACCGTGCCGACCACGCCGCGCGTGTAGGTCTGGCAGCGCGTATAGAAGAAGTCGGGCAGGTCCCGGATCCGGACGCTGTCGCCGGCCTTGAACTTGGGCTTCCCGGCCTCCCCCTTGAAGCACTGCGGATCGCCGATCCCGGTCGCCTTCTTGGCGTGGTGCGTCCTATCGTGATGGACTTTGCTCATAGCGCTTCCTCACCTCGTCGACCTTGTTGATGAGCTCCGTGAGCGTCACGTACTGCTTGTCGACCAGGATGCGGGCGGCGGAGAGCAGCCAGCGCCCGTAGTACGGCAAGCCGAGATACTGCGTCTGGCCGACGTCCGAGTTCTGGCGGCGCCGGCGCTCCTCCGCGCTCCACACGCCGCGCCAGGCGAGGCATTCGCAGGTCGCGAAGGTGTTGGCCTCCCATTGCTCTTCCTGCTTTTCCTCCCAGCGGATGGAAATGTCGGCTTCGCCGCCGATGTCGTGCGGCGAGCGCAGCAATGCGCGGAAGTGCTCGTGGTCGATGTCGTCCGGGTACGGCGCCTGCGCCGGCTGGTGGTACGCCGGTTGCAGCTGGCCGACCAGATCGAGGTGCCGCATCACTTCCGATCGAGTGGGCGATTTCATGCTCCTTGGCTCCTTCGGGTCCGGATGTAGGTACATCCCGCGCGGTGGTCTCCAGCTCCATGCGATGTGGTCGTTCGGCGCGGTTGGGATATCATGGGTTTGCGGGATTGGGTAAGTCCAAGACGTAATTCGGATCAACGCGATAGGGATTGCTTATGAATCGCGACGGCGCCTCCCCCGACCATGACTCGGTCTTTCCGCGCTCGCTTCGCTATCTGCTCGCGGTGGCGGACGCCCGCAGCTTCACTCGCGCGGCCGAGGTCCTCTGTGTTTCCCAGCCGGCTTTGTCCCAGCAAATCAAGCAGCTGGAGGACTCGCTCGCCGTGCAGCTGATCGACCGCAGCAAGCGGACGGTGCGGCTCACCGATTCCGGCGAGGTGTACGTGCGCTACGCGCGCCGCGCCCTGCTCGAGCTGAGCTCGGGAAAGCGCGCCCTGCGCCAGCTGCAGGACCTGAGCCGCGGGTCGCTCGAGGTGGGAATCACGCCGATCACCGGTTATCTGGTCACCTCTCTTCTCGAGAGCTTCAGCAGCCGCTATCCCCGGCTCGAATTGAGAATCCACGAGATGTTCCAGAGCGAGATCGAGGTCGCCGTCGCCGAGGATCGGCTCGACATCGGGATCACCTTCACCGACACGCTCCTGTCGAGCGAGGTCCACTCTTCCGACATCGAGACCCACACCCTCTTCATGGAGATGCTTCACCTGGCGGTGGGCGAGGCCCACCCCTATGCGGCTCAGGGCTCGCCCGTGGACGGGGACGCGCTGCAGAAGATCCCGCTCGTGCTGCTCGACAGGAGGTTCGCGCTCCGCCGCCACATCGATCTGTACTGCCTGGAGAACGGCATCACCCATTTCGTCGCGATGGAGGCGAGCTCGCTGAGCGTGATCGTGGAGCTGGTCCGCATGGGCCGGCTGGGCACCATCCTCCCGAGAGCGATCGCCTGCGCCCAGTCCGGCCTCTCCCCGGTCATGCTGGTGCCCGAGCTGCCGCATCATGTGATCACCCTCATCTGCCGGCGCGGCGCGTACAAGAGCGTCGCCTGCCGCGCGTTCGGCGAACTCGCCTCGGAGTGGAGCGCCCGCAGATGCGAGGCGGATCCGGCCGAGCGCCTGGGACCCTGTCCCCTGGCCGAAACCTGCGAGAAGAGCGTGCGGGGCGCGAAGGAGAGATCGCGGGCGGTCCCGGAAGAGGCCCCGGCGCCGCACAGATCGGCGAGGAACTCGGCCGTCAGCGTCTCTTCATCGGAAAGCTGACGCAGCCGCCCGCGATTGCGGAAGGTCGCCCGCGTAGAGTCCCGCCCGATGTCCGAAGCATTCATCTGCGACGCCATCCGCACGCCCTTCGGCCGCTACGGCGGCGCCCTCGCCTCCGTGCGCACCGACGACCTCGCCGCGATCCCCGTCGCCGAGCTCGCGAAGCGCAATCCGCGGGTGGACTGGGCCGCGCTCGACGACGTGATCTACGGCTGCGCGAACCAGGCGGGCGAGGACAACCGCAACGTCGCGCGCATGGCGCTGCTGCTCGCCGGGCTTCCCGTCGAGGTGCCCGGAGCGACGGTGAACCGCCTGTGCGGCTCGGGCATGGAAGCCGTGGGCCAGCTCGCGCGCGCGATCCGCACCGGGGAAGCCGGGATCGGGATCGCGGGCGGCGTGGAGAGCATGACGCGCGCCCCCTTCGTGACGCCCAAGGCCGAGGGCGCCTTCTCGCGCGCGAGCGCCGTGTACGACACGACGATCGGGTGGCGCTTCGTGAACCCGAGGACGAAGGCGCGCTACGGCATCGACTCGATGCCCGAGACGGCGGAGAACGTGGCGGACGAATTCCGCGTCTCGCGCGCCGACCAGGACGCCTTCGCGCTCAGGTCGCAGAGGCACGCGCTCGCCGCGCAGGCGAACGGCAGCCTTGCCCAGGAGATCGTGCCGGTGACGATCCCCGCGAAGCGGGGTCGCGAAGCGCCCTCGCCGAAACCGGGCGACGAGCCGACGATCGTGTCGAAGGACGAGCATCCGCGCGAGACCTCGATGGAGGCGCTCGCGAAGCTCAAGCCCATCGTGAAGGAAGGCGGCACGGTGACGGCCGGCAACGCCTCGGGCGTGAACGACGGGGCCTGCGCGCTCCTCGTCGCGAGCGAGGCCGCGGCCGCGAGGCACGGCCTCACGCCGCGCGCGCGCATCCTCGGCATGGCCTGCGCGGGCGTGCCCCCGCGCATCATGGGCATGGGGCCCGCGCCCGCTTCGCGCAAGCTCCTCGCGCGCCTCGGCCTTTCGATCGGGCAGATGGACGTCGTGGAGCTCAACGAGGCCTTCGCGGCGCAGGCGCTCGCGGTGCTGCGCGAGCTCGGCCTTCCCGACGACGACCCGCGAGTCAATCCGCTGGGCGGCGCTATCGCCCTGGGACACCCGCTCGGGGCGTCCGGCGCGCGGCTCGTCGCCACCGCGACGTACCAGCTCGCTCGCACGGGCGGGCGCTACGCCCTCTGCACCATGTGCATCGGCGTGGGACAGGGCATCGCCCTCGTCCTCGAGCGGGTCTAGGCCTTGCGGGCCGCCATGACCTCGGCCGCGACCTCCTCGCCGCGATCGATGCGCGCGACGATCGCCTCGGCGGAGACCTTCCGGAAACCCGCTTCCGCGAGGCACGCCTCCACGTAGGCGGGCGACTGCCGGAAGCGCGCCTGGCGGCTGAACTGCACGTCGGCCCCGTCGCCCGCGACGTCGTGGCTGAACACGAGCCAGCTGCCGGGCCGCAGGCGCTCGCCGAGCGCGCGTAGCACGGGGCGCATGTCGCCCAGAAACGGGAAGACCGAGGCGAGCCCCACGATGTCGGCATCGCCACCGCCGGCGCGCAGGAAGCGCTCGATGTCGTCGCAGTGCAGCTCCTCGTAGATGCCGCGCGCGCGGGCGCGCTCGAGCATCGCCGCGCTGATGTCCACGCCGACGAGCGCGGCGTCCACGCCGGCGGCGCGAACCGCCTCGCCCAGCATGCCGGTGCCGCAACCCAGGTCGAGGAAGCGAAGCCGCCCCGCCGGAAGCGGCAGCGTGGCGATGCGGCGCGCGACCGCGGCGTGCTCGGCATAGCCCTCGCGCAGGACGCGCTCGTCGTACTCGCCGGAGAAGCGGTCGAAGAGCTTGCCGACCAGCGCCGGGTGGTACCGGCCGGGGGGATCGGCGAGCCCCTTCAGCGCCGCGGCGATGTCCAGCCCGTACTCGCCCTTCTTCCCGTACGCCTCCCAGCGCCCGCCGACGATGAGGATCTCGGCGAGGAGCATCTGGAGGTCGTACTGGCCGAAGTCGATCGCGAGCGAGGCCTCGAGGCAGCGCACCGCCGCGTCGAGCTCGCCGTGCACGCAGTGCACGAGGGCGGCGATGGCGCGGCGCACGCCCCGCGGCCGCGGCGCCACGCGGCGCGCGAGGA
>Ga0187776_10000261_pt1 | contig 25463 bp, 29 predicted proteins | sample 0216_BV02_MP12_2_FD_132426 | JGI IMG/M metagenome (GOLD analysis project Ga0187776, IMG submission 132426) | Tropical peat soil microbial communities from peatlands in Department of Meta, Colombia - 0216_BV02_MP12_20_MG | ecosystem: Environmental > Terrestrial > Soil > Wetlands > Peat | place...
ACGGTTGGGAGATGCTGCGGCAGATTCAGGAGCGGCACGGAGTCGGTGCGATCCCCGTGCTCATGTTCAGCGGCCAGGTCGATGCAGATGTCCGGCGGCAGGCGACGTTGAGCGGCGCACGTGGGTTCGTCGGGAAGCCCTTCGACCTGGGCGAGCTCGTCGAGCAGACCAAGGCTATAGTTCCGGTCTAGTCACCCTGCCTCTTCTTCGTTGGCGGGGAAGAGGAGCGCAATCGGCACGACGACGGCCAGCGCCGCCGCGAACAACACCATCGCCCAGCCGGCCGAAGCCCGTTCGACTACGAGCCCGCTCGCCAGCGGTGCGAGGGCGGCGAGTGCCGTCGCGACCTGCATGATGCTGTTCGTCACGCGCCCGTGCATCGCGGGCGGCGTCCCTCGCAGCATGAGCGCGAACAGAGCCGCGTTCGTCGCCGGCGACAGCACGAGGGGAATCGCGAGCGGGACAGCGACGGCGGGGGACGGCATGATCGCGGCGGCGGCCAGCATCGCCACCGCCCCCCAGCCTGTGAGCAGCAGCAACGCCTGGCGCACCGAGACCCGGCTCCGGATCTGCGGCGCCGGGACCGCGCCGACCAGTCCGCCGGTCATGATCACGGCCTCCGCCGCCCCGATCACGACGGCCGTGACGCCGTGCTTTCGGAGCCCGAGGATGACGGTGAAGATCGCGCCGGATACGGCGAAGTTGATCAACGGGGCCTGGATGAGGACCGCGCACAGAAGCGAGTCGCGCCAGAGATGCTTCAGACCGTCGAGCGCTTCCGCCCACAGGCCACGCCGGAGCTCCGCTTCGGCCGACGACGCGAAGTCACCTTCGAGCTGGCGGGACGTGATGACCGAGATGCCATAGGAGACCGCGTCGGCGGCGAACGGAACCGCGCGACCCAGGGTGTACAAGATGCCTCCGAGCGGGGCCCTACGATGTTGACGGCGTACTGGCGTCCCTCCGTCACCGCCCACGCCGGCTCCAGGTGCTCGTCGGGGACGATCAGCGGCAGCGCCGCCATCGAGGCGGGCGTGAAGAGTGTGGTGCCGACTCGGTCGATCACGGCGACGACGAGCACGATCGGCCAGCTGACGCATCCGTCGCGACCAATACAGCGAGCGCTGTCAGCGCCAGCAGGCGCGTTCCGTCGCACAGCACCATCGTCCGTCTGCGGTCGAGGCGGTCCGCCAGCGCTCCGGCCGGAAGCCGCACCGCGAAGGCGGCGCCGCTCGCGGCGGTTCCGACCGCCCCGGCGATGAGTGCCGAGTGCGTCAGCGCGAGCACGAGCAGCGGGTACGCGAGGTTGCCGATCTGTGTCCCGAGATCGGACAGGACTTGGCCGATCCAGAGCAACCTGAAGTTCCGGTTCGCCCGCAGCGCCCTCAGCGCGGAAGCGGAGCCGCCCGCGGGCGGCCCGGTCGTCACGCGGGCCCCGGCAACCCTACGGGAGCTCTTCGGCGGTGCGAAGCAAACCCGCGCCGAGCAGGCCCAACGCGCCGAGCAGGCTGATGTAGAGCCCGATCCCTCGGCCGGCCGACGCGAAATACACGTCCGGCACGGAGAAGAGGCGGATGAGCACGAAGATCACGGCGAGCGCACCGAGCCCGATCAGCAACAGCCGGTCCGGCACGGCAGCGGGTAGGAGGATCCCTGCCGCACGCAGCCCTTCCAGGATCAGGGTCGCGAGCCCGATGAAGAAGACGAGCTTGCCGAGCGAGCCGCTGTGCCAGCCTGTCACCGAGAGCGTCAGTCCGTTCGGCAGCGTCCCCGAGTACCAGCCGGTGAAGGCCGAGATCGCGAGGACGAGGCCGGAGACCCAAGCCACCCGGGTTCCCCAGCTGCCTACCAGAGGCGCCACGCGCTCCGGCCGCGGCGGCCGGCTCTCGGGGGAGGCCCGGAAGGGACGGGCAGGCTCGGGCGTCTGCACAGCCGCAGTATGGGCTAAAGAACAGCGCCGGGCGCGCCGTGGGGAGCGCCCGCGGCTCGCTGTGGGGCGCGCCTCGTCGGCCGAGCCCGCGCCGTCGCCGCCACCGCTCGGCCGGAATACTTTCGGTGCCATGAGCAGTTTGCTCGACGTGGAACCGACGAGCGCCCGTGTGCCGGCCTCGTCGCTCGCCGTCCTCGTGCGCGCGGTCGCTGCCGCAGCCGTTTCCGCGACCTCATCCGAGGCGCTGCGGCTGCTCACCGAAGCGGCGCGAACGGTAGCCGGTGCGGAGATCGCGATTCTCCGCGCCCTCGACGAGAGCGGGGAGCGGCTCGAAGGCGTGGCGGTCGCAGCGCCACGGGCGCTCGCCGCCGAGCTCGAGGGGACGGTGCTGCCGGCGGGAGAGCTTCCGGAAGCGCCGCTCGAGGACATGGCGCGGGCTCCGGCGGCGGTGCGCCGGATCGCGGAGCACACCGGCACCCCGCTGCTCGTGCTCGTCCCTGCGCGCGCGAACGGCTATGCCGTCTCGCTCGAGCTCTTCGGCTCCGGCGAGCCCTTCGGCGCGGAGCAGCGACTCGTGGCCGAGCTCTGCGCGGCCCAGGCGGCTCTCGTGCTCCGCGCCTTCGGGAGCGGTGGAGACCCGTTCTCGCTCGCGCGGCCGGCCGTCGAGCTGGCGGGCGAGGCGCTTGCGGCCGCCCTGCACGAGCAGGAAGCCGGTGCGGAAGTAGTTCACATCGCGGCTCGAGTCGCCGGTGCGTCGGTGGCGATCCTCTGGGAGAGCCGCGAGGGAAGCCTCGAGCCGGACGCATCGTGGGGCCTCGACGCAACCATCGACCTCGGAGCCGCACGCGCAGCCGCGGAGCGCAGGCTGGCCGAGCCCGGCTCCAGTCCCGCGCAGGCGGCAGAGCGGCTGCCGCAGGGCGGCCTCGTCTCGACGACACTCCCGCTCGGCAGGCCGCCGCTCGGCGTGCTCCAGCTGCTCCATCCCGAGGGAGACGAGCCGGACGCGGAGCAGTTGACGCGGCTCGCCACGTTCGGCGTCCGCGCTGCGCACGCGCTCCGCACCGGTGAACGCGCGCGGCTGCTCGCGCTCGAGCTCGAGCGGACTCGGGCGCTGCTCGAGGTGATCGCGCAGGCCACTGCCGAGCTCTCGGTCTCGCACACGCTCGAGACCGCGGTCGAGCGGGTTGCCGAGCTCCTCGCCGTCGACCGCGTGGCCGTCTATCTCCGTGCCATGGGCGACGGCGAGCTCGAGGAGGCCGCCAGCCGTGGGCTCGCGGGCCCTCACGAGCGCGTCGCGGACGGGCTGCTCGACCTGGCGCTCGGCCCGGCCGGGGGCCGGAACGTCCTCGAGGTCGACGACGTCGTGCGCGACCCGCGCCTCGCCGGCGTCGCGGCAGTGGCTCGTGAGACCGGTATCGGCTCGGCCTGTGCGGTTCCCCTCATGGCCCGCGGTGAGGTAGTCGGGCTCCTCGCGGCCTATCCGGCGGGACGGTCCGCCGCCGGCGCTCACGAGACCGCGCTGCTCGCGGCACTCGCTGGCCAGCTCGCCGTCGCGGTCCAGAACGCGCAGCTCCACGAGCAGACGGCGCGTCTAGGAGAGGAGCGTGAGGCGGCCCTTGCAGCGGAGCGGGCCGCGGCGAGGCGTCTCCGCGCGCTGTACGAGGTCTCCCAGACTTTCGCCCAGAGCCTTTCGCTCGAGGAGACGCTCGGCACGCTCGCACGCACCGTCGTCGAGGTACTCGACCTCGACGCCGCCGTCGTGCGGCTGCCGGACGAGCGGCGCGAGCAGCTCGTGCCGCGCGCGATCCACGTCCGGGACTCGCAACTGGCCGAGGCAGCCCGCGCCATCCTGTTTCAGCCCGTCCCGTTCGGCCAGCGGAACGTGCAGCGGCTCTTCCGCGACCGGCGGAGCTTCCGGCTCGGCCGCGGTCACGGCGAACAGTTCCTGCCGGCACTCGCCCCGTTCCTCGATCGCGGCTGGACAGGGGCGGTCGTGCCGGTCGCCCTGCAGACGGACGTCCTCGCGTCGCTCGGGATCTTCTCCTTCCGGCCCGGCGATCCGCTGTCGGACGAGACGATCGAGGCGGCGACCGCGATCGCCGCCCAGGTCGCCCTCGCGATCGACAACGCACGCCTCTACCAGCAGCAGAAGCAGTTCGCCGACACGATGCAGCGCTCGCTCCTGCCGCGGACGCGGCCCATCGTCGCCGGCCTCGACGTGGGGGAGGTGTACGAGCCTTCGGCGCGCGTCGAGGTCGGCGGCGACGTCTACGACTTCCTCTCGCTCGACGACGGGCGGCTCGCCGTCGTGCTCGGGGACGTCACGGGGCACGGCGTCGAGGCCACCGCGGACATGGCCATGGCGAAGTTCGTCTTCCGCTCGCTGGCGCGCGAGCATCCGGAGCCGGCCGACTTCCTTGCCGCAGCGAACGAGGTGATGTGCAGCGAGATCGGCGGCGGGAAGTTCATCAGCATGGGATACGTCGTCGTCGACGGCGCCCGCGGCACCGTTTCCGGCGCCAGCGCGGGGCATCCCTCGCCACGGATCGTCCTGCCGGACGGGACGATACGCGCGCTCGAGGCGCACGGCCTCGTCCTCGGGATCGACGGTGGCCAGGAGTACGCAGAGTCCCATGCGGAGCTGCCACCGGGCGCGTCGCTCGTCCTCTACACGGACGGCGTCATCGAGGCGCGGCGGGACGGTGAGCTGTACGGGGACGAGCGGCTCGACGCGCTCCTCGCGGAGCGCCGCGGGCTGCCGGCGAGCGAGCTCGCCTCCGAGGTCGCCGAGGACGCGCGCGAGTTCGCCGGGGGCGACCTCTCCGACGATCTCGCCGTCGTCGTGATCCGCCGGACCTGAGTCCGATTCCGACCGGTCGACGACGGGAGGCTTCCCGTGCTGAGGCTAGAATCCGTGCGGTCCGTGGCGAAGCGCGTCGGCTTCATCGTCTGTCTCGTCGTCTGCGCCGTCGGTGTAGGCGCGGGCCACGCGCGCGCAGACGGGACGCCGCCCGCAACGACGATCGCGGATGGGGTGCAGATCGGCTCGGTGGTCGTCGGGGGGATGACGGCCGACGAGGCGACGGCCGCTGTGCAGACGGCCTACTTCGCGCCGGTGGTCGTCCACGTCGGCCATCACAACGTCTCGGTCTCACCGCACCACTTCTACACCGCGCTCGACGCCGCCACGGCTGTCCAGACCGCGCTCACGGCTACGGCGGACACGATCGTCCCGCTGAGGCCGACCTTCAACATGAAGCGCATCGTCACGTGGGTCGCGGCACTCGCCTCGAAGACGGATAGCGCACCTGTCGCCGGCGCGGTGATCCTCCGCAACAGCAGGCCGGCGCTGACGCATTCGCGGCCTGGGCGGGAGCTCGAGAAGTTCCCCACGCGGATGCGGATTCGCGCGGCCGTGGTCAGCGGCGAGCGCACGACGGTCGTCGTTGCGCCCCTGCGTAAGCTCACGGCCACGACGGCGAAGGCGGAGCCGATCATCGTCATCCACCGCGGCTCGAACCGTCTCTATCTCTACAACGGCGTCCGGCTCGTGCGCACCTTCCCGGTCGCGACGGGACAGCCGGCATGGCCCACACCGCTCGGCCACTTCGAGATCGTCGTCAAGCAGGTGAACCCGTGGTGGTTCCCGCCGACCCAGGACGCATGGGCGGCCGGAGCCAAGCCCGTCCCGCCCGGGCCGGGCAACCCGCTCGGCACGCGCTGGATGGGACTGAGCGCGCCGGGTGTCGGCATCCACGGCACCGACGAGCCCTGGTCGATCGGGCACTCCGAGTCGCACGGCTGTATCCGGATGCAGGTGGCATCGGCGGAGTGGCTGTTCAACCGCGTGCAGATCGGGACGCCGGTGTTCATCGTGCCGTCCTAGATCCACCATGCGGGACGGGCTGAAGCTCGGGGCGCAGGCGCTCGCGGTCGCCGGAGTTGGAGTTCTGGCGACACTGCTGGTGTGGAAGCTGACGCACCAGACGCCGCCGCCCAAGGTCGGCAGGCCGGCGCCGGCCTTCTCGCTCCAGCGTTTGACCGGCGACGGCGACCTCTCTCTCAGGTCGCTCCGCGGCAAGACCGTCGTCCTCAACTTCTTCGCCTCGTGGTGCGACCCTTGCAAGCGTGAGGCGCCCGTGCTCGAGCAGCTCTGGCAACGGGACCGAGAGGACGGCCTGGTCGTGGTCGGCGTGGACTCGAACGACTCGCGCGGCGACGCGCGCAAGTTCCTGCACGTGCACGGCGTCACGTATCCAGTGGTCTTCGACCGCAACGGGCGCGTGGCCGCGAACAGCTATGACGTCGCGAACCTGCCCGTGACGTACGTCCTCAATCCGAGGGGGAGGATCGTCGGCGGTCAGATCCTCGGCCCGGTGAGCGAGCACAACCACTCGCAGGCGCTCTTGCGCTACGTCCACGCGGCGCTGAAGTCGTGACGGGGCGGCTCAAGCTCACGGCCCAGGTGCTCGCGCTCGCGTGCGTGGCGGGGCTGCTCGGGCTTCTCGTCTGGAAGGTCACACATCAGGAGCATGCCCCTCGCGTCGGCGCGGTGGCGCCCGGGTTCACGCTGCGGCGGCTCGAAGGCTCCGGAATGGTGTCGCTCGCTTCCTACCGCGGACGGCCGGTCGTGCTGAACTTCTGGGCATCGTGGTGCAACCCGTGCAAGAGTGAGGCGGCCGTGCTCGAGCGTGACTGGACACGCTACCGCGGCCGGGGCGTGGTCTTCCTCGGCGTGGACTACCACGACCTCGCGCCCGACGCGCGAACTTTCGTGAGGCACCACGCGCTGACGTTCCCGATGCTCGAGGACGGGTCGGGCCGTGTCACCGGCAGCTACGGGATCTCCCAGGTGCCGGAGACCTACATCCTGAGCCGGCAAGGACGGGTCGTCGCGCACCTCGCCGGACCGATCACCGACCCGGGCTTCGCCGCGGACTTTCGGTCTGCGCTCGCGAGGGCGGCCGCGTGATCGTACGTTTCGTGGCTGTGGTCGTCGCGGCGCTTGCGCTTGCCGGCCCGGCGGCGGCGTGCGCGCATCCACGCACGTCGCTCACCTATCTCGAGGGCCAGGTGATGTGCCCGACCTGCCATACGACACTCGACCAGTCGAACTCCGCCGCCGCCCAGCAGATCGAGCGGTTCATCTCGCAGCGGATCGCCCAGTGCGCGACCACGCAACAGATCGAATCGGAGCTCGTCGCGAACTACGGCCCTGCGATCCTCGCTGCCCCACCGCGCAAGGGGTTCGATCTGCTCGCCTGGTGGCTGCCCATCGCTGGCGTCCTGGCCGGCGCGGTCGTGCTGGCGTTCGGCGTCTGGCGCTGGAGCCGGCGCCGCGAGCCCGAGCAGGAGGAGCCCGCCGACTCCGGGCTCGACGAGGAGACGGAGCGCCGCCTCGACGATCTCCTGGCACGCTTCGACTGATGGGTGGAAGGCTCGGCATCTCCTTCGCGGCCGGTTTCGTGTCAGTTGTGCTGCCCTGCGTGCTCCCGCTCGTTCCCGGCTACCTGGCGGCGCTGTCGAGCGTGGAGGTCGGCCAGCTCGGCCAGCGAGGGACGGCCCGGCGCGTGATCGTCTCGAGCGTGCCCTTCATTCTCGGCTTCACCGCCGTGTTCGTGGTCCTGGGAGCCGGAGCGGCGGCGATCGGCACCGTCGTCTCGGGAAACGCGAGAACCGAGATCGCGGGCTTCGTGCTCGTCGTGCTCGGCCTCGCCTTCGTCGGGCTCCTGCCGGTCCCGGAGCGGATCGTGGGCGCGGGGCTGCTGACCGGGGCGCGCCGGCGCGGATCGGGCGCGCTGCTCGGCGGCGCGTTCGCGGTCTGCGCGGCGCCGTGCATCGGCAGCGTCCTCGGCGCCGTCCTCGTCCTGGCGAGCACGAGCGGGACGGTGCTGAAGGGGACGGTCCTGCTCGCGGCCTACGCACTCGGCCTGGGGGCGGCGTTCGTCGTGGCCGGGGTTGCGTTCGCGCAGGCGATGGGCGCATTCCGCTGGCTGCGCGACCACTACACGGTGATCCAGGTCGTCAGCGGCGCGATCCTGATCGCGCTGGGGCTGTTGCTCTTCTTCGACCGCGAATGGTGGCTCCAGGTCGCGGTCAACCGGACGCTGATCGACCTCGGTCTCGCAAAGCCCTAGCACCCTGTTTGCTGCCCCAGGTCGGGCGGCTCGAGGTCGAGCGACCCGGCCGCGACGCTGTCTCGCGCCGCGTCGACCTGCTCGAGCACATGGGCGACGTCGACGCCGCGATGCTCCGGCGCGAACCCCGCGAGCCGCCTTGCCGCCTTCTCGAGCTGCCGGCCTGTCGCGACCGGACGGCCCCGGCCGGCCTGGTACCACGCGACCGCGACGTGGACGAGGCCCTGGAAGAAGTCCCGCTCCTCGGGTGGCGCCGCGCGCCAGGCTTGCTCGAGCTCTTCGTGCGCTTCGAAAAAGCGGCCGGCGCGAATTTCGTGCAGGCCCCGCTTGAACGGCGCATCCACTCCGTTCTAACCTTCCCGCGTGGCGACGATCCTGCTCTGTGGGGTCGATCTCTTCATCCGGGGGAAACTCGAGGCCCTCTTGTCGAGCCATCGTCTCATCACGGTCGACCACACGGAGGATCCCGACCTCGTGCTGGCCGACGTGTCGCGCGTCGACCCGGGGGAGGTCGCCGACACGTATCCGGACGTTCCGATCGTCGGCTTCACGAACCACACGGACACGTCCGGCCTGCGCGCGGCCCACGCCGCCGGCTTCGACCAGGTGCTCGCAAAATCGGCTCTCGCAGAGCGAATCGGAGAGGTCGTGGACGAGCTCAGCGGCTCGCCCGAGCCCTGACGGTTGGCAGCGCAGCCCTTCACAGCCGCTATCTACAGTAGGGCGCTGTGACGTACATCATCGCCGAGCCCTGCATCGACATCAAGGACCGCTCCTGCGTGGACGTGTGCCCGGTCGACTGCATCCACGAGTTCGACCGGATCCTCATCATCGATCCGGAGGAGTGCATCGACTGCGGCGCCTGCGAGCCCGAATGCCCGGTCGAGGCGATCTTTCCGGAGGACGCGCTGCCGGACAAGTGGAACGCGTTCGTGGAGATCAACTACGCCTACGGCGATGCGGACCGCATCAACGAGCTGACGCAGAAGTACGCCGACGAGAACGACGTCCACAACGAGCCGATCGAGTAGGGAGCCGCGGGGGCGTGAACCCTCAGACGCTCGACCACGTCGCCTACTGGTTGTCCGACCGCGACGCCGTGGCGGACTTCGCCGTGCGCCACCTCGGCATGCACATGATCGACCGGACCGATGCCTTCACGCTCGTCGGCGCCGACGCGCGACGCGGCAAGCTGACGCTCTTCGCCGCCGAGGGCCCGCGCGAGCGGGGCGCGCTCGAGCACGTCGCGCTGCGGGTCGGGGATCTCGATCGCGCGCTCGGCGAGCTGCCGGGCGGCCTCGAGGTCGAGCGGCGCGGGGCGGGCGAGGCCTACTTCGAGCTGGGCGAGGGCGTCGCGCTCGGCCTCGTGCAGGCCGAGACGGATCTCGACTACGACCTCGACCACGTCGCCCTGCGCTCGGCCGACCCGCAGGCGACGGCGTCGAAGTACGGCGCCCTCGGCTTCAGTGCCGCGGCCGCCGGGCCGTCGGGGTGCCCGCGGGTCGAGGTGGGAGGCGCGTGGATCGAGTTCCGGCCCGGCGAGCCCGGAGCGCCGGAGCGTCCGCTCCTCAACCATCTCGCGGTGCTCGTGGATTCGGCCGACGAGCATCTCGCGGCCGCACGCGACCTCGGTGTCGAGGTCGACGACGTCGTCGACGCCCCGAACACGCTCGCTGTCTTCATCTGGGGGCCGGAACGTGTGCGGATCGAGTACGTCGAGCACAAGCCGACGTTCTCGCTGACCTGACTTGCGGGTAACCGTCGCGGGCGCCGGGATGGCGGGGCTCGTGGCCGCGGCGCGGCTGCGTGAGCTCGGGCACGCGCCACGGGTGCTCGAGAAGGGGACGCGGGTGGGCGGCTCGATGCTCCTCTCCTCCTGCGTGGTCTGGCGGCATCTGGAGTGGGAGCGGTTCCGCGTCGAGTGCCCCGGCGGCGACGAGCAGCTGCAGCGGCTGATCTGGGAGCGGCTCGACGACGCCCTCCGCTGGCTCGAGTCGCTCGGCGCCGACCCCGTCTGGCGGGATACCGAGAACCCGCTCACGACCGGACGGCGCTACGAGCCGCGCTCGCTGACGCAGCTCCTCGCGGCTGCAGCCGGCGACGTCGAGCTCGAGACGCCGCTCGCGGAGGACATCGAGGCGCCGGTGCTGCTCGCAACCGGGGGCTTCGGTGCGCGCCTGGCCCAGGAGCGCGGCCTGCTCCTGCGGGCGAATCCGTGGAGCAAGGGCGACGGGCTCGACTACGCGCTGAAGCGCGGCGCCGCCACGACGGCGGGGGAAGACGAGTTCTACGGCCGCGTCATGCCGGCTCCGCCTGCGCGAATCCGCGAAGAAGACTTCGTCCCACTGTCCCAGCTCTACGGCCGCGAGGCTCGGGTCTTCGCCGACGACTGGCGCGAGATCACTCCAGCGCAAGTGGCGTGGCACGAGAACGACCTGGTGCAGCTGATCGGTCCGCGGGCGTGGTACGTCGTCGTCGAGACGAACGGGCGAATCGAGGCGGCGCGCGCATCCGGCGGCACCGTTCTGCAGCGCGAGGACGGGACGCTCGCCGTCCACGTCGCGGCGGCCGTGACGCACACGATCGGCGGCCTGCGAGTCGACACGCAGGCGCGCGTGCCCGGTGCCGAGGGAATTTGGGCTGCGGGCGTCGATGCCGGCGGCGTCGCGACCGGCGGCTACGCGAGCGGGCTCGCGCAGGCGCTCGTGCTCGGCCTCGCGGCGGCCGAGTCCATCGCGGGGCTAAGCGCCTAGATACGCGCAGATACGGCGGTCGCCGGGCAGCGGAGACGGCGCGAGCTTCGTCACGCGCAGCTGCTTCCCCTCGACGTCGACCTGTGCGCCGACCTCCGGCGGGTCGCCGTCCTGCTCCACGAGCTCGTAACCCGAGGGCTTCCAGATGAAGAGGAGATGCTGGTGCGGGACGGCGCCGTCGACCACGCGGGAAGACTAGTCGTCTCCCCCGAGCTGGCCGCGCAGCTCGATGCTCATCGTCGTCCCGCCGACATCGTGGTCGAGCGTGAGGGAGGCGCCGAGGGTGCGGGCCCGCTCCTCGAGCACCTCGAGGGCCCGGCGGCGGCGCTCAGTCGGCGCGTCGTCCCGGATCAGCAGGCGCAGCGTGCCCGGCGACTTCGAAGTGGCGGTGACCTCGAAGCGGGAGGGAGGCCCGCGCCGGATCGCCTCCTCGAGCGCCTCGCGCACGATCTGGTACAGCGCGGCCTGCGTCTGCTCCCCGAGCTCGTCGATCCGCCCGACGTCGATCGAGGCCTCGATCCGGTGCTCGCGGCAGCGGGACTGGGCGAGCGCGTCGACGGCGGCGGCGAACCCGTGGTCGCGCAGCGCCACCGGCTCGAGGTTGAAGGAGAGCTCCCGGAGCTCGCCGACCGTCGCCCTTGTCCGGCCGAGTGCCCGGTCGAGGATCTCGCGCGCCTGTTCGTGGTCGCCGCGGTGGATCAGGTCGAGGGAAGCGTCGAGCATGAGCGCGACGCCCGCGAGCGACTGCACGGGCCCGTCGTGAAGGAAGAGCGCGATCCGGCGCCGCTCGTCCTGCTCGGCCGCGAGGACCTGCTCCGCCAGCTCGCGATCGGTGTCGGCAGCCATCGGGCGTGTCAGTCGATGATCGCTTCCCGCAGCGCGATTGCAACGGCGTGCGTGCGCGTGTCGGCCTCGAGCTTGGCGAGGATGTGCCGCACGTGGCTCTTCACGGTTTCCTGGCTGATGAAGAGCTGTGTCGCGACGTCCGCGTTCGACATGCCGTCGGCGAGGAGCTGGAGGATCTCGCGCTCCCGTCCGGTGAGCATGTCGTCCTTGTCGCGGCCGGTCAGGAACGCGGGCATCAGCGCCGGATCGACGTACCCCTCGCCGCTCGCGACCTTCTCGATCGCCCGCAGCAGCGTCTCGTGGGGCGCCTCCTTGAGGACGTAGCCCTTCGCGCCCGAGTCCAGGCCGCGGCTGAGGAGGCTGCGCTCGCTGTACGCCGTGAAGATGAGGACGGAGCTGTCCGGCACCTTCTCCATCAGTGCCTTCGTCGCCTCGAGCCCGTCCATGCCGGGCATGCGGACGTCCATGATCACGACGTTGGGCCGGCGGCGCTCGGCGAGCGTGACGGCCGCCTCGCCGTCGGCGGCCTCGCCGATGACGCGGATGTGCGGCGCTCGGCTGAGCGAGAGGCGAAGCCCCTCCCGCACGACCTCGTGGTCGTCGACGATCAGGCAGGTGATCTCGGAGGCGGCCACGAGCGGAGAATCATAGAGCGGCGATCAGAAGTCACATAGCCGCGATCTGCAGCTGCTCGGCCGGTGGGGTCGGCTCCAGCCGTAACCGGCGGCGATCGCGGATGCCGTGGCTGCGGGCGAGGAGACGCACGCGCTCGCGCACGGGATCGGTTTCGCTACGGGGGAGATAGGCGCCGCGGCGGTACAGCCGCTCGTACTCCGGCAGCAACTCGGGCCAGTCGCGGTCGAGCGCCGCGAGGAAGTGCTCGCGCGTTCCCGGACGGAGATAAAGGAGATTCGCCCAGATTCCAGTCGCGCCCGCGGCCCGAGCCTCACGCACGACCTCGTCGAGCAGCTCCGGCCGGTCGCTGAGCCCGGGGAGGAGCGGCGCCATCCCGACGCTCGCGCTCACGCCCGCCTCCACCAGCCGCGAGAGAGCACGCAGCCGCTGGCGCGGCGGCGACGTTCCCGGCTCGGTCCGCCGCCAGATCCCCTCGTCGAGCGTCGGGACGGAGAACGTGACCGAGACGCGCGCCCGGCGCGCAGCGTCGGCGAGGACGTCGACGTCCCGGACGATGAGCGGCCCGCGCGTGATGATCGAGAACGGGTTCGCCGCCTCCGCGAACGCCTCGATGCAGGCGCGAGTGAGCCGATAGCGACCCTCCGCCGGCTGGTAGGGATCGGTCGCCGCGCCGACCGCGACCGCCTCCGGCTCCCACGACGGACGCGCGAGCTCGCGCCGCAGCACGTCGGCGACGTTGGTCTTGACCCGGATGCTCGAGCCGTAGCGGTCGTCCCAGGGCCGGTCGGCGCGCGCCTCGAAGGCACGGACGTAGCAGAAGGTGCAGCGGTGGGCGCAGCCCATGTACGGGTTGAGCGACCAAGCGAACGGCATCCCCCGCACGCGGTTGAGGGCGCTGCGGCACGGCTCCTCGCGGTACTCGGCGCGCATCCCGCCCCGAGGATACACGAACATACGTTCGGCGCTCGTTCGTGACCGAGGCCGCCCCTATACTCCGGCCGGAGAGTTGGACGAGAACCCTCCTAGTACCTACGCCCTCGGGGTGAGGGCGTGACACTCTTCTTCGAGCTGCTCGGGGTCGCGGTCCTGATCCTGCTCAACGCCTTCTTCGTGGCGGCTGAGTACGGGCTGGTCACGGCAAGGCGCACGCGCATCATCGAGCTCCAGCACAAGGGGAACCGCCGCGCGCGCGACGTCCTCCGGATCACCGGGGATCCCAGCCGATTCATCGCAGCGATGCAGCTCGGGGTGACGCTCACCTCCCTGGGCATCGGCGCCCTCGGCGAGGCGACGCTGTCACGGGAGTTCGACAAGTGGATGGCGACCGCGCTCGCGATCGTCCTCGCGTACGCGATCCTCAGCTTCTTCCACGTGGTCTTCGGCGAGCTGGTTCCGAAGGGCGCCGCGCTCGGACATGCGGAGGGAACCGCTTTGTGGGTGTCCGCGCCGGTCCGCGCGTTCATCGCGGTGTTCCGTCCTGCGATCTGGCTCCTGCAGAAGTCGACCGACGCGATCCTGCACGGCTTCGGCCTCGAGCCCCCCGGCGCCGAGCGCCAGGTGCACTCCGAGGCCGAGCTGCGGATGCTCGTCTCCCGCTCGACTGCCGAGGGGGAGATCCAGGAGGGCGAGCGGGACTTGATCGAGAAGGTCTTCGTCTTCGGCGACAAGGACGTCGCCGACGTCATGGTGGCCAAGCCGGATGTGTCCGCGGTCTCGATCGATCTGCCGCCGGAAGAGGCGCTCGCCGTCGTGCTCGACTCGCCGTACACGCGCTACCCGGTCTATCGGGAGTCGCTCGACGACATCGTCGGCGTCCTTCACGTGCGTGATCTCTTCAGCGCGATCCACGATCGCGGCCTCACCGGCCTGGAGCTCGGGTCGCTGCTGCGGCCGGCGTACATGATCCCGGAGACCAAGGACCTCGCCTCGCTCCTGCAGGAGTTCCGGCGCACGAACAGCCACTTCGCCGTGGTCATCGACGAGTACGGCGCGATGGTGGGCATCGCGACCCTCGAGGACCTGCTCGAGGAGATCGTCGGCGAGATCGAGGACGAGTTCGACGTACCGGAGGAGCCGGTGGAGCAGATCGGTGAGGACTCGTTCCGAGTCGACGGGAGGTTCGCGATCGACGACTTCAACGACCGCTTCGGCACCGAGCTGCCGGCTGAGGACTTCCACACCGTCGGCGGCTTCGTCTTCGGGCAGCTCGGGCGCGCGCCCGAGTCCGGTGACGACGTCTCGTACGACGGCATTCGCTTCGACGTGCTCGAGGTCGAGGGGAACCGCATCGAGCGCATCGCCGTGACGTTCGTCGAGCGCCCGCAGCAACGCGACCGGGTCGCCGAGTACGCCGACGAGGACGAGCCCGAGTAGCAGCCGGCACTGAGGTTCGAGGACGCGCGCGCAGGAGACGGCTCGCTGCCAGACTCGGGCTATGCGCGTTGCGCTCGTGGTAACCGTTCTCGCTTTCGGACTCGCGGCACCTGCCTTGGCTGCGGGCCAGAGCCGGCACTTCCTCCTCCAGGTCGGCCAGACCGAGACCTTCTCGACAGCCCGGACGGGAGACCAAGTCACGTGCCGGGCTGGGCGCCACGCCGTGAGCGTGGGCGTCCCGCCAAGTGGTGACGGCTCCTTCAAGCAGAAGACGATCTCGCCGAGTCGGCGTCTCGCCCTCAGCGTTGGACGGAACGCTCACGGCCGTGTGTGGGCGCTCTGCCGCTGGCGCTGAGCGCAGTTCGTCCACCATTCCCGACCACTGGCCCAGCCGACGCTACTTTCGCCCGGTGCGAGTACTGGGACCGGCGTGAGATCTATCTGCTCCGAACGCGGTGTAAGGATCCAGTGAGCGCATAGCCACCCGGACGCGGGGTGACCGAGTCGTACATCTTGGCGCCGGTTCGCATCAGGCAATCGATATCGCCTCCGAGACAGGAGCCTCCCGAGGCCACTCGGCGACGATAGTGGTGGTAGCCCCCTGAGATGCTGTCGAGGGTCAAGCTGCCATGACATGTCGGGCTGACCTTCCAACTGCCGGCGCTCTCGTGCGTGTTCACGACGATCAGGATTCTTTCTTGGTGGATGCTTCCGCGGGCCGAACCGGTGAGTGTCCCTGTCCATGTTCCGGTGAGGAGGCCACGCTGGCTCAACCGCATCGCACGGGCGATGCCCGGCGTCGCTGCCGAGCCCGCTGTCGCCGTCGCGCCGACAAGCAGAGCGGCGATCACAAGAACGAGAGGAGTGGCCCGAGCCGTGGCGCGTTTCATCGCAGCTTCTTATCGGCGACCCGTTGCCGGCAGCTTTGACCCAGTCGAGGGAGACGTCTATCGGCCGAGCTCGAGCGGGCCGATCTCGCCGTCCTCGATCGTCCAGGCGGCGAGCTCGTCTCGGGCGACCGAGTAGATGAGGTAGGCGCGGCCCTGCCAGAGGCCGATGTTCTCGACGTCTGTGCGGGAAGGGCGCGGCGGCGCCGAGACGTGGGAGTGGACGACGGCGAGCTCGTAGCCGTCGTCCTCCAGGAACCAGAGCTCGGGATCGACCTCGAGCTCGAAGCGGTACGGGGACGCGGCGGCGTTCCGGCCCGGCTCGTACCGATCGGCGACACCGTCCCGGAGGACGAGCAGGCCGCAGCTCTCGTTCGGGAGCTCCTGGCGTGCGTGCCCGGCGATGGCCTCGCGGACGGCCGGCGGCACTACCACCACAGCTTGCTCTCGTCGATCTGCCCGTCGTCCCAGAAGCCGGCGGAGAGGTACTTCCAGCCGCCGTCGGCAAGGACGCAGACGACGACACCTTCCTCGAGCTCGGCGGCGAGCCGCCGTGCGACGTGGGCGACGGCGCCGCTCGAGACGCCTGCGAAGATGCCCTCGCGCCCGAGGAGCGCCTGCACACCTGTTACGGCCTCCTCGTTCGAGACGAGGAGCTTCCGGTCGAGCTTCGAGACGTCGAGGACGGGCGGGACGTAGCCGTCGTCGAGCGAGCGGAGACCCATCACCGGGTCGCCCGGCAGTGGCTCGGCGGCGGCGACGACTATTCCGGGGAAGCTCTCCCGCAGCCGCGCGCCGGCGCCCATCAGCGTCCCGCCGGTGCCAAGGCCCGCGACGAGGAGGTCGAGGCGGTCGAGCGCCTCCGCGATCTCGGCTCCGGTGCCTTCGTAATGGGCGCGCGGGTTCGCCTCGTTGGCGTACTGGAACGGCATGAAGTAGCGCGGCTCCTGCTCCGCGAGCTCCAGCGCCATGCGGATGGCTCCGTTCGAGCCTTCCGCTCCGGGCGACTCGAGGATCGTCGCGCCGTACAGGCGCAGGAGCCGCCTGCGCTCCTCGGTGGCGTTCTCGGGCAGGACGCACGTGAGCGGGTAGCCCTTGAGCCTTGCGACCAGCGCGAGAGCGATTCCGGTGTTACCCGACGTCGGCTCGAGCAGCTCGCGTCGGGGCTCGAGCTCTCCGGCGGTCTCGGCTGCTTCGATCATGGACAGCGCCACGCGGTCCTTGATCGACCCGGTCGGGTTCTGGCCCTCGAGCTTCGCGTACAGCCGCACCGACGGCTTGGGCGCGAGGTTCCGCAGCTCGACGAGCGGGGTGTTGCCTACGAGGTCGAGGAGCGAGCCGGCGGTGCGGAGGCTAGAGCCCACCGGCCATCGCAGGCAGGAGGATGACCGTCGAGCCGTTCTCGACCGGCGTGTCGAGGCCGTCGAGCGTCCGCACGTCCTCGCCCTCGACGTAGACGTTGACGAACGGCGCAAGCTCGTCGTCCTCCACGAGCTGGTGCCGTAGCGCCGGGAAGCGCGCCAGCAGGTCGTCCAGCAGCTCACGGACGCTCCCGCCCTCGGCGGGAACCTCACGCGCGCCTCCGACCTCGCCGCGCAGCTGAGGAGGGATTCGGACCCGGCTCATGCGTGCGCGGGCCTTCCGGAGCAGAACTCCACGTAATCGACGTACTCGGTGATGGTCGGGCTGTCGCCGCACACGGGGCAGTTCGGGTCGCGCCGCAGCTTGACCTCGCTGAACTCGGTTGCGAGCGCGTCGAAGAGAAGCAGACGGCCGACGAGCGGCTCGCCGATCCCGAGGCAGAGCTTCAGCGCCTCGCTGGCCTGCAGCGAGCCGACGATGCCCGGCAGGACGCCCAGCACGCCACCCTCGGCGCAGCTCGGCGCGAGCTCCGGCGGCGGCGGCTGCGGGAAGAGGCAGCGATAGCAAGGCCCCCCAAGATCTTCGGGCCGGGCGTCGTCGGCTTCGCCGGCGACGCTTCCAGCCCTTGAGCGCGGCGTGAAGACGGTCGCCTGTCCCTCGAAGCGGTAGATCGAGCCGTGCACGAGCGGGATGTCGTGCCAGACCGCGGCGTCGTTGATCAGGTAGCGGGTCGGGAAGTTGTCGGCCCCGTCGACGATCACGTCCCAGCCGTCGGCGAGGATCCGCTCGACGTTCTCGGACGTGAGCCGCTCGATGTACGGGACGACCTCGACGTCGGGATTGAGCTCTTCGAGCGTCCGCTTGGCCGACTCCGCCTTCCACTCCCCGAGGCGCGCGGTCGAGTGCAGCACCTGGCGCTGGAGGTTCGAGGCGTCGACACGGTCGTCGTCGACGATCCCGAGCCGCCCGACGCCGGCCGCGGCGAGGTAGAGCGCCGACGGCGAGCCGAGTCCGCCCGCGCCGAGGAGCAGGACACGCGAGTCGAGCAGCTTGAGCTGTCCTTCCTCGCCGACCTCGGGGATGAGGACATGGCGGCTGTAGCGCTGCCGCTTCGCGCCGTCGAGCGTGCGTGGAAGCTCGGTGGGGAGGCCGCTGCGCTTCCAGTCGGTATAGCCGCCGGCGAGCGAAACGACGCTCTCGTAGCCGAGCTCCTCGAGCGACTTCGCGGCGAAGGCCGAGCGGTTTCCGGCGGCGCAGTAGAGGAGGATCGGCTGGGAGTGGTCGGGCGCTGCCTGCTCGATCCGCGACTCGAGGTTGCCACGGGGGATGTGGATCGCGCCGGGAATCCGGCCCTCGGTCCACTCGTCGAGCTCGCGCACATCGACGACGAGCGGCCGGTCGTCGGCGGCCAGGAGATCGCGTGCCTCGGTGATGTCGACCTCGTCGATCTCCGACTTGACCTGCCGGAGTAGTTCCCGATAGTTGGGCATCGCTTTCGGAAATGTAGCGAGCCGCTTCCTGGCTACGCTCGTGCCGTGGCGACGGAAGCCCGCCCTCTAGCCGCGGCAGCCCGAAACCGACGCGTCCTGCTCGTCGTGGGCCTCTCCGCGCTGCTGGCGGCTGCCGCCGTGGTCGGCGTCACGCTGCTGCAGACGCGCGGCGAGCGGACGACGCTCCCCGGCGCGGTCACGCACGCGCGCTCGGGCCCTCCGCCGCTGGAGCTCGAATTCGGCGTGCGCGGCGATCCAGAGGCGAGGGCACTGGCTCGGGCGCAGACGCTCTTCGATCAGGACCGCCAGGCTGCCCGGGCGGCGGCGATCTTTCGCCGCTACGACTCGGTCGAGGCACAGGTCGGCCTGGCGTTCGCGACCTGGAGCGGCCCCTCGAGCCTCGGTGCGGTGAAGAAGCTCGCGGCCATGCACCCGAACGACCCAGCGGCGCAGCTCAACCTCGGCTGGGCCGACTACCAAGCCGGACGGAACGCCGACGCCGTGGCGGCATGGCGCCGGACCGCGGCACGCTACGCCGACTCCCCGTACGGCGTCGACGCGGAGTATGCGCTTCACGGCGGCTTGCCTGGCCTGCCGCCGATCGAGACCGGGCTCCAGCTGCCGAAAGCGCTCCAGAACCTGCCCGCGGCCAGGCAGGTCGCTGCCCTGCAACGGGCCGCGACTCGGCCCGATGTCCGGGCGAAGCTTCTCTACGGCGCGACGCTTTGGAACATCCTCCGTAAGCCGCTCTCCGCCGAGCGGCAGTTCGCGGCCGCCGCGAGGCTCGCCCCGCACGATGCCGTGGCCCGGACGGCGGCCGCCGCGGCGCTCTTCTCCAAGTCGAATCCGACACGCGCCTTCGCCCGGCTCGGCCCGCTCACTGCCGTCTTCCCGCACTCGCCGGTCGTCGAATTCCACCTCGGCGTCCTGCTCCTCTACATCGGAGAGCGCGTAAAGGCCGCGAAGCAACTGCGCGCCACTGTGGCGGACAGCCCTCGGTCTCCTTACGCGAAAGACGCCCGGACACTGCTCGCGAGCCTGGTTCGCACTAGGTCTAAGTAAAGGAAATATGAGCCGAATGGCCTATAGCGGCGGCGACGCTCCGCGTGGCACAGTGCGGCATCGCGAGGGAGGGGGACATGGCCGCGACAGCCACAGAGGACGAACCGTCGGTCGAGGTGCTCGAGACAGAGGAGGCACGAAACCTGCTCGAGACCGCACAGGCCGTGGGCAGGGTGACTGCCGAGGAGATCGCGCTGGCACTCGACGAGCTCGATCTCGAGCCGGCCCAGATCGAGGACGTCTACCGGGCACTCGAGGAGCAGCAGGTCGAGATCGTCGGCTCGGCGCAGCCCGAAGAACCGGAGCAGAAGGAAGCGGGGGAGCGAATCGACGTTCAGGTGCGGGAGGTCTCGACGGACGCGCTCCAGCTCTTCCTCAAGGACATCGGCAAGGTCGAGCTGCTGACCGCCGCCGAGGAGGTCGAGCTCGCAAAGCGGATCGAGCGCGGCGACCACCGGGCGAAGCAGGCGATGGTGGAGGCGAACCTCCGTCTCGTCGTCTCGATCGCCAAGCGCTACCGCAACCAGGGCCTGCCGTTCCTCGATCTGATCCAGGAAGGGACGATCGGCCTCGTGCGCGCCGCCGAGAAGTTCGACTGGCGCAAGGGCTACAAGTTCTCGACGTATGCGACGTGGTGGATCCGCCAGGCCGTCGCCCGCGCGCTCGCCGACAAGGGGCGGACGATCCGGATGCCCGTCCACGTCGTCGAGAAGCTCAACAAGATCGTACGCTCCGAGCGCAAGCTCCGCGGCGAGCTGTGCCGCGAGCCGAGCCCGGTCGAGATCGCCACCGACGTCGATCTGCCGCTCGACGAAGTGGAGCAGATCCTGCGCAGCTCCCAGGCGCCCGTCTCGCTCGAGAAGCCCGTCGGCGACGACGAGGAGTCGGAGTTCGGGCACTTCCTGACCGACGAGAACGCCCCGCTGCCCGACGAAGCGGCCGACACGGCGCTGCGCACGCAGCTCCTGCGGCACATCCTCGGCTCGCTCTCGCACCGGGAGCGGCGGGTGCTCGAGCTGCGCTACGGGCTCGACGGGGAGCAGCCGCGGACGCTCGACGAAGTCGGACGCGCGTTCAACGTGACGCGCGAGCGGATCAGGCAGATCGAGAACCAGAGCCTGAAGAAGCTCCGCGCGCTCGCCGACACGAACTCGCTCAAGGACGTCGCGTAGAGAATCTGCCGTCGGCCCCGTCGAGCTGGAAGTCGGCCTCGACGGGATGCGGCTCGGCGGGGCGGCCCGTCGGGAGCCAGCCGCGGCCGGCCGGCGCGAGGATGAAGGTTCGGCCCTGCTCGCCGACGAAGGCGAGCCGGCCGGGCTCCTCGATCGTGCCGTCCCAGAGCTGAACGCCGAGCCCCTCGAGCTCGCGGACGAGGCTCGGAGGATCGCCGACGACGCCGAGCTCGGAAATGCCGACGAGCTCGGTCGCCTCGAACACGCCTTCCCGGCCGTTCTCCTCGAGGCCGTGGTGGGCGATCAGCTCGACGATGTTCCCGGCCGGATCCTCGAAATAGACGGCCCGCGAGTCCCAGGCGTCGGAGTCGAAGATACCGCCGAGCAGCTCCACGCGCTCCTGCGCCCAGGCGAGCGCCGCGTCGAAGCGGTCGCCCGGCACGAGGAAGGCGAAGTGGTAGAACGCACCCCCCTCCTCGACGCGGAAGCGCAGGCGCGTCTCCCCGGCCACGATCGCGTCGCCGTCGACCGGTAGGCCGAGCTCGTCGCCGTAGAAGCCGCGCAGGTCGAGCGGCGCGTCGAGTGTCACTTCCGCGAACCGCATGGACCGCAGCATAGGATCGCCTCGTGGACGAGGCCTGGCGCGCCGAGCTGGCGGAGCTGATCGCGATCCCGAGCGTGAGCGCCGACCCGGCCCACCGGGAGGACGTGAAGCGCGCGGGCGAGTGGGTCTGTGACTTCATCCGGCGCATCGGCGGCACGGCCGAGCTGACGCCGTTCGGGGAGCGGGAGCTCGTGCTCGGCGAGATCCCGGCCTCGAACGGCGCCTCGAACGCGCCGACCGTCCTCGTCTACAACCACTTCGACGTCCAGCCGCCCGCGCCGCTCGAGCTCTGGGAGTCCGACCCGTTCGAGCTCGACGTGCGCGGCGAGTGGGCTTACGGCCGCGGCGTCGCCGACGACAAGGGCCAGCTCTGGATCGTGCTGCGCGGCGCGCAGCGTCTCGTCGAGGCGGGCGCGTTGCCGGTCAACCTCCGCATTGCGTTCGACGGCGAGGAGGAGATCGGCGGCCACACGATCTCCGATTTCGTCACCCAGGACGAGCGCGGCGCCGACGCGGCCGTGATCTTCGACGGCGGGATGCTCCGGCGCGACGTGCCCACGATCGAGCTCGCCACGCGCGGCCTGGTCGGTTTCGAGGTGAAGGTGCGCACGGGTGCGCGTGACCTCCATTCCGGGATGTACGGCGGTGTCGCGCTCAACGCGATCCACGTGCTGATCCGCTGCCTCGACGCCGTTCTCGCAGAGCCGGACGGGCGGCTGCCGCCGCCGCTGCGCCAGGGGATCGCCCCGCCGACCGCGGACGAGATCGAGGCGTGGTCGAAGCTTCCGCCGGGTGGCGAGGCGCTCTCGGAGCAGGGTGCGCAGCCGCTCGACGCGAACGCGGCAGAGGAGTTCTACGTCCGTACGTGGGCGGAACCGTCGGCGGACGTGAACGGGATCATCGGCGGCAAGCCCGGTGTCCGCAACACGACGCTCAGCGTCGAAGCGTCGGCCGAGGTCTCGATCCGCCTGGCGCCCGGCCAGGACGTCGAGACGGTCGGCGCGGCGGCCGAGCGGCTCCTTCTCGCCGCTGCCCCGGCCGGAGCCGAGCTCGAGATCGCCCGGCTCGGCTCCAACCCGGGCCTCGTCCGGGCCGACTCGCCGGCTGTGCGGCTCGCGCAGGACGCCTTCGAGCAGGCGCTCGGCGTCCGGCCGCTGCTGACGCGCGTCGGGGGTTCCATCCCGCTCATGCCGGCGCTGACCGAGAAGGGGATCGACACGGTCCTCACCGGCTTCGCGCTGCCGGAGTCGAACATCCACTCGCCGAACGAGCGCTTCCTCGTGCCGTACTTCGCGGCCGGGATCGACACGGTCGCCGCGCTGTTCACCGCGCTGGGACGCTTGGACCGCTAGAACGTGTGCGGGTGCGCGTGGCCGCACGGGAGCCACTCGCGGCCGAACTCGCGCATGGCGTCGATGATCGGCAGGAGCGACTCGCCTTTGTGCGTGAGCCGGTACTCGACGCGTGGCGGCGTCTCGGGATAGCTCTGCCGCTCGAGGTACCCGTCGGCCTCGAGGGCGCGGAGCCGCTCGGCGAGCGTGCGAGGGCTGATCCCCTGGCACGAGCGCTCGAGCTCGGAGAACCGCCGCGGGCCTTCCGAGAGGTCGTGGACGAGGAGTGCCGTCCACTTCGCGCCGATTACCTCCGCCGTGGCGGCGACCGAGCAGGTGCTCGCCTCGTGGACGGGATTCATCGTGCGCAGGGCCATTTGCAGGAAAAGTGTACGCCGCGTCGCCTCAGGTTTCGAGGATCGAGCGGGGCACGAAGCAGCCGACGACCCAGTTCGGAGCGTCCACGACCTCGTGGATCCGCAGGTTGCACGCGACGCTGGCGACCGCGTACGCCTCTTCGCGGTCGACGTCGTGGTTCTCGCCGAGCCAGCCGATGGTCGTGCGAATCGCGTCGCGGGCGCACTCCATCAGGTCGGGCCCGACCCCGGTGCAGACGTGGTAGCTCGACCGCTCGCGCTCGGCGACCGCTCGGGCCGGGACGTCGTACTGCGGGGCGTCGACGCGGACGTCCTTGCGCAGGCTCAGGCGGAGCACGACGTCCATCGCCGTCTCGATTGCGGTGCCGCAGACCTCGCCGTCGCCTTGTGCGGCGTGGGTGTCTCCGAGCGAGAAGAGCGCGCCCTCGACGCCGACCGGCAGGTAGAGCGTCGTGCCGGCATTGAGGTGCTTCGTGTCCATGTTTCCGCCCCAGCGCGACGGCGGCACGATCGAATGCGGACCCGGCTCCGGCGGCGCGACGCCGAGCGTCCCGGGGAAGGGCCGGAAGGGCAGCGTGATCCGCTCCGAGAAGCGAACGCCGTCCTTCGTGACCTCCGAGATTCGCAGCCACGGCTCGGGGAACTCGTCGGCGAGCAGCCCGAAGCCGGGGATGATCGCCGTCCAGCCCCACGTCGGCGTCTCGAACTCGAGCAGCTCGACGGCCAGCGTGTCTCCCGGCTCCGCGCCCTTCACGTAGATCGGTCCGCTGACGGGGTTGACCTTCGAGAAGTCGAGGGCGGCGACGCCGGCTGCGGTGGACGCCGGACCGATCTGCTCGTCCGAGGCGTCACGGACGTGCAGCAGGACCGTCTCGCCGGATTCGACCTCGAGCGCAGGCTCGACCGAGTTGTCCCAGGCGTACTCGAAGGCGTCGGCGCGCAACTCGTGGATGGAGCCCGTGTTCACGTCTCGATCCTCTCAGTCCCAGGGCGGCGGGTTGTGCGTCCAGCGGCCGGCGAGCATCGTCGCGACGACCTGCACCTCCCGCAGCTCCTCCGGCTCGACGGCGAACGGATCGCGGTCCAGCACGACGAGATCGGCGTACCGGCCGGGGACGAGCGTGCCGCGATCGCGCTCGTCGTGGGAGAGCCACGCCGGCGCGACGCAGATCGCGTGCAGGGCCTGCTCGAGCGTGAGCTTCTGGTCCTCGCGCCAGTGGTCGAGCACGGCGGCGATCACTCCGGCCCACGGCTCGAGCTCCTCGACCGGCGCGTCGGAGCCGTTCGCGAGCAGGGCGCCCGAGTCGAGAAGCGAGCGGAACGAGTAGGCGCCGTCGAGCCGGTCCGCCCAGAACCGCTTCGCCAGCTCCTCGTCGGACGGCGCGTGCGTGAGCTGACACGAGACAGCGACGCCGAGCTCGGCGAAGCGCGCGACGTCCTCCGGAGCGAGGCACTGCGCGTGCTCGATCCGCTGCCGCAGCCCGCGCGGCCGCCACACCTCCTGCGAGCGCTCGAAGGCGTCGAGCGCCGCCGCGTTCGCAGCGTCGCCGATCGCGTGCACGCCGACGGGCCAGCCCGCTCCGGCGGCCTCCCGGACGATCTCCTCGAGCTCCTCGCCGGTCGTGATCACGACGCCGCTGCCGTCTGTCATCCAGGCCGTCTGGGAGCCGAGCGTCCCGTCCATGAACGTCTTCAGGTAGCCGAGCCGCAGGAGCGGAGAGCCGACGCCGCTCCGGAGGCCGACTGCCCGGAGCTCGCCGAGACGATCGGTCGGCGCCGACTGCCAGACGCGGAGCGGCAGCGCGCCCTGCTGCTCGAGCCGCTGCCAGAGGCCGATCGCGCCGAGCCAGCCGTCCTTGTCATGCACGGCGGTGACGCCGCGAGACGCCGCGATCTGCACTCCCTCGCGCATCGCCTCGACGTACTCGTCGTCGGGCACACGGGCGTGGCGCCCCTTGAACTGCCAAGCGGCCTGCTCGTAGAGGACTCCGGTCGGCTCGCCGTTCTCGTTCGTGACCACGACGCCGCCCTCGACCTCGAGGTCGCCGCCGGCGAGCGCGAGCGCCGCCGAGTTGAGCCAGAGCGCGTGGTAGTCCTTTGAGATCAGCATCGCCGGCCGGTCGTCCACGACCTCGTCGAGTGCCTGCCGCGTCGGCCGACCGTCCGGCCAGTCGGCGTCGCGCCAGCCCTGCCCGCGGAGCCAGCTGCCGCGCCGCGGCGCGTCCCGTACTCGGTCGAGAGCCTCTGCGAGCGAGGCGCAGTCGTGGAGGTCGACATCGTGGCGCGCGAGTGCCCAGGTCGGGAAGTGGACGTGCGAGTCGGTGAAGCCGGGCAGCACGCAGCGGCCGCCGAGGTCGACGCTGTCTGGGCTTGGGAGCGCGCTCTCGTGTACGCCGACGCCGCCCGCGATCAACTCGCCCGCGTATGAGGTCAAGGACCGTACGGTGCCATTCAAGCCGTTGCCCACTTGTTCCCAGGCTGAGCCGTTCCAGCGTGCCACGTG
>Ga0187776_10000262_pt1 | contig 25398 bp, 23 predicted proteins | sample 0216_BV02_MP12_2_FD_132426 | JGI IMG/M metagenome (GOLD analysis project Ga0187776, IMG submission 132426) | Tropical peat soil microbial communities from peatlands in Department of Meta, Colombia - 0216_BV02_MP12_20_MG | ecosystem: Environmental > Terrestrial > Soil > Wetlands > Peat | place...
CCAGCAAGACCGGCGACGGATGATCCGAACTATGTCATCGGCGCCCAGGATGTCCTCGATGTGAGCGTATGGAAGGAGCCCGAAGTTTCGCGGACGGTTCCGGTCCGGCCGGATGGAAAGATTTCATTGCCGCTGCTGAATGATGTCCAGGCCGCCGGTATGACGCCGACGCAACTGGCGGCTCAAATTACGGACAGTTTGAAGAAGTACGTAGCAAATCCGCAGGTCACGATTATTGTGACGGCTATCAACAGCCAGCGCATTTACTTGCTGGGGGAAGTGTCGCGTGCCGGCGCCTATCCGCTGCTGCCGGGAATGACTATTCTGCAGGCGCTTTCGAGCGGAGGCGGGTTCACACAGTTTGCGAACACGAAAAAAATCTATTTGATGCGCGTGGAGAATGGAAAACAACAAAAGTTTCCCTTTAACTACAAAGACGTTATCGCCGGCAAGCACAGTGAGCAGAATGTCTTATTGAAGGCGGGCGACACGATCGTTGTGCCGTAAGGATGAGAATGCCTATCACGCGAATTCCAATCTGGGCGGCCCTGTGCATGCTTTCGATGTGCGTGCCGGCGGCCCAAGCCCAACAAAGCGAAGAAAAGCCTGAGGGCAAGGCTGAACAACCAATCCCTGCGTATCGTTCGCCGCTTGCTTCAGCTGCGGAGAATGGTGACGATGAGGGGCTATTTCCGGATCCGCAGAAGCTGGCACCAGACAATCGTTCGTTGGCAGGGGCGCAGTTGTTTTCCTTGGGCGAACTTGCCACGGGCCATTCCTACTGGCAGCCGCATTTCGATTTCACTACCACAGTGGATTCCAACGGGCTCAGCTCAACGGGCAACACAGGTTGGACGACGTGGAGCTCATTTTACGGCGGCGTGGATCTGCACCGCATTTCGGGCAACTCCAGTCTCACTCTTTCGTACATGGGCGGTGCGATGGTCTCGAACGACGGCAACTCCAACAACGGCATTGTGCAGGACATGCAATTCGGCGAAAAGCTGTCATTCCGGCGCGCGACCCTGTCGATTCTGGATGATCTGAGCTATTTGCCCGAGTCAGCTTTCGGGTTTCCAGTCCCGGGAGGCATAAGTCTCCCAGGGGCTGGATCGATTGGATTGCAGCCGGGCCTTCCGCCAGGGCAGTCAATTCTGACAGCACAAGGCCAGCGGGTCAGCAATGCCTTTGTCCCGCAGGTCGATGTGGCTCTGACGTCGCGTTCATCCCTGACTTTCGTGGGGAGCTATTCTCTGTTGCACTATTTCGACGACCCGCTACTGAATTATTACAGCGCGGGCATTCAAGCCGGCTATAACTACCAGATGTCGCGGAAGGACAGCCTCGCGGTGCTGTATCGGTTCAGCGCGTTTCGCTATTCAAATTTCGATCAATCCATTGACGATCAGGTGGTGCAGGTCTCCTACGGCCGGCGTGTTACTGGAAAACTGGCCTTTCAAATTGGTGCCGGCCCGGAGTTCACGTCGTCTACGATACCCATCACAGGAACGGGTGGCACTGGAACGGGCACCCCACTGGGTTCTACTACGGGCGTGTATTGGTCGCTGAACAGTTCGTTGACGTACCAATTGATCCGCACGCATCTCGGATTGACTTACAGCCATGGAGTGAGCGGCGGGTCCGGGGTGCAAGCAGGATCAGTAGCGGATACGGTGACCGCCAATGTATCGCGTCAGCTATCGCGCACGTTATCCGGCATGGCAAGCATGGGATACGCGCGAAACAACGGCCTGACCGTCGGAATTCCGACAGCTGCCACGGCGGCGCAGACGTTTGGCTATTGGACTGCGAGCGCCGGCTTGAACCATCCGATGGGGCGGACAATGAACTTGGGTCTTAACTACATCTTGCAATATCAAGGCTCAAATTTGTCGTTCTGCATAGGGCCGACTTGCGGATCGAGCCTCACGCGCCACGAGATTTCCTTGACTCTGGGGTGGCGCGAACGGCCAATCCCGTTCTGATCTCAGCGCAGTTGGGATGGCATGGGGGAGGGAAAAAGGGGACGCTATGACTCAGCGTGAATTGACTCCTGCAGATTACTTGGCGATGCTTCGCCGGCGATGGGTATTGATCGCGGTCCTGGCATGCGTGGGCGGCCCGCTGGCCTATGGAGTTTCAAAATTTCTGCCGAACAGGTACAAATCGACGACCCTGGTGCTGGTGCAACAGCCCTCTGTCCCATCGGAAATCGTGAAGCCAGTGGATACGACAGACATTTCTCAGCGATTGGCCAGCATGCAGCAGCAAATTCTGAGCCGGACGCGGCTGGAGCCGATCATTCACCAATTCGGGTTGTATCAGGCAGATGTGAATCGCAGGTCGATCGAAGACCTTGTGGGGCGTTTGCAGAAATCCATCGAAGTGACGCCCGTTCAACCGATGGCGGAAACCCGCTCCCGGGAATTGCCAGGATTCTACGTTTCGGTGACGATGGGTGACCCGCGGCAAGCTCAGGGAGTATGCACAGCCGTGACCTCGATGTTCATTGAAGAAAACCTGCGCCTTCGCCAGCGGCACTCCGAGGATACGACGCAGTTCCTGGTGCAGCAATTGGCGGATGCAAAGGCCAAGCTCGACGAGCAGGACGCGAAATTGGCTGCGTTCAAGACCCGTTACCTCGGGATAATGCCGGACGAGGAAAAGACCAATCTGAACCTGCTCATGGGCCTGACGTCTCAGCTTGACGCCGCCACGCAGGCGCTCGCGCGTGCGCAACAGGACAAAACATTCGCCGAATCCATGCTCACGCAGCAGATAAGTGCGTGGCAGGCGGCCCAAAGCGGACGCAACCCGGAGACCATCGATCAGCAACTCGTGGCATTGCAGGCGCAGCTGGCCAGTTTGCAGGCGCGCTACACCGATGATTATCCTGATGTCATCAAGGTAAAGAACGACATTGCCGCACTCAAGAAGCGCATGGCTGAGAATGAGGACCAGAAGAAACAAGCGCCGCCCGAGAAGGGCTCTAAAAGCACGGTCGAACCGATACAGATCGCTCAATTGCGGGCGCAAATTCATAATCTCGACCAGGTGATCGCAGAGAAAGCGCGAGAACAGGATCAGATCAAGCAACAGATCAAGGTGTACCAGGACCGCGTGCAATCCAGTCCGATGATCGAGCAACAGTTCAAGGAACTGACACGCGACCATCAAACGGCACTCGATTTTTATAACGACCTGCTGAAAAAGCGGGACCAGTCGGCGATGGCAACCGATTTGGAGCACCATCAAGAAGGAGAACAGTTCCGCGTTCTAGATCCTGCCGATTTGCCCGACAGGCCTTCCTTCCCGAACCGGCAAATGTTTGCAATGGGCGGGTTTGGTGGAGGGCTGGCGCTGGGGCTAGCCATCGCTTTCGTGCTGGAGATGAAGGATACCTCGATGCGCAGCGAGCGCGACGTGGAATTCACGCTGCGACTGCCGGTGCTTGCCATGGTCCCCGCTGTCGAACCCGAGTCGAGGAAGAAGCCCAGCTCCTCCCTGGAGCTTGTGCGGGAAGAAGCCGGAGTTGGCGCCGGCGGGAGAGCCTAAGGACACTATGTACCAGAAATTTTTCGGACTGCGCGAAAGCCCATTCAACGTCAATCCTGACCCGCGCTATCTGTTCCTGACGAAGCAGATTCAGGAAGCGCTGGCAGGGCTGACGTACGGGATTCAAAACCGCAAGGGTTTCATCCTGCTGACCGGCGAGGTCGGAACCGGCAAGACGACGCTGCTGAACCGGTTGCTCGACTGGCTGCACGGCCAGCGAGTAGCGACAGCATTTATTTTCAATTCGCAACTGGAAGTCAGCCAACTCTTTGACTTCATCATGGCGGATTTCGAAATTCCTTCAGACACGCGCGAGAAGAGCCAGGTGCTAATGCGGCTGAATCAATGGCTGCTGGAGCGATACCGCGCCGGGGAGACAGCTGTCCTGATTGTGGACGAGGCGCAGAATCTTTCCTTGCAGGTGCTCGAGGAAATCCGCCTGTTGACGAATCTCGAGACCTCCACGGAAAAACTGCTCCAGATCGTGCTGACCGGCCAGCCGGAACTGGAAGAAAAGCTGAAACTGCCCCAATTGCGGCAACTTCGGCAGCGCATCACGCTGCGCTGCCGAACCGCACCGCTGACGGTCGAAGAAACCTTTGGGTACATCGCCGAGAGATTGCGGATCGCAGGAGCGAACGGCGAACCCATTTTTTCCAAGGAGGCCATCCAGACCGTGCACATGTATGCCCGGGGTATTCCGCGCGTGGTCAATTTGCTTTGCGAGCATGCGCTCATCAACGCGTACGTGGATCACCTGCGGCCGGTGCCGGCGCACCTGGTAGAAGAGGTGGCGCGAGAATTTCAACTGGATGAAATCGAGCCAACATCACCGGCGGGGGCGTCGCGGGCCGTCCAAGTGGCAGATGCGCAGGCATTGTTGCAGAACTTGGATGAACTCCTGGGCCGCTTGCGCCAATCGAATCCCGTGCTCTCTCCTTTGCCGGAAAGGAAGCCATGAGCCGCATTCACGAAGCTCTGAAAAAGGCCGAGCAGGAGCGAGCCGCTATTCAGGCAGTGGAGCGCCTGATGCCGCCCGCGGAGACCGCCTCGGCACCCACCGCGTCGCCGGTGAGCTCACCCGCCATCGGAGTCGAACCGGTTTCGAGAACGAGCACGCTGCCGCCGCCGGCAAGCTATCTGCGATTCGACGATTTGCGAACGCACTGCGCGCACCCGCACTGGCATCCCGACCCAAACGTAAACGTATTCTTCAACCCTTCACTGAGCGAGCAGGGGGCCGAGCAATTCCGGACGTTGCGCTCCCGGCTCTATCAGCTTCGGGGCGCGCAACAACTGCGGACGCTTCTGGTGACAAGTTCGATCCCAGGTGAAGGCAAGACGTTTGTTTCGAGCAACCTCGCGCAAGCCATCGTTCGACAGCCCGACCGCCGCGTCCTGATAATTGATGCGGATCTTCGCTGCTCTCGTTTGCATGTGCCGCTTGGCGCACCTTCCAATCCGGGCCTGACGGACTACTTGCGTGGCGAAGCGGATGAGATGGCGATTATTCAGCATGGACAGGAAGGCAATCTCTGCTTCATCCCCGGCGGGAGCGAAGTGACCAATCCGAGCGAATTACTTTCAAATGGAAGGCTGAAGATGTTGCTCGATCGTGTGACGCCTGTTTTTGACTGGGTGATCCTGGATTCACCGCCGTGTCTGCCGGTGGCGGATGCCAGTGTTTTGGCGGATCTGGTGGACGGAGTATTAATGATCGTACGCGCTGGTTCAACACCGTCGGAAACAGCCCAACGGGCGGTCCAAGAACTGCGGGGCCGAAATGTGATTGGAGTGGTACTGAATGCTGTAGATGAAAGTCAGGCATATGGCTCTTACTATTACGCGGGCTATGGATCCGGCTACGGCCGGAGTGAGACAAAGGCCGCCCAAAAGTGAGGCGACCCTGGGCTTGATAGGGTCCTTTCCGAAAATTGAACAGCCCTTGCAGCCTGGTCAATTGCCTGTGGAGAGCTGGAATTAGGGTTTCTTAGGAGGCTGGGAAATTAACTTTAAACCGAGGGTTTACGCAATTTTGATGACGATTTCTGTTCAATGGACGAAGAATGACGCGGGAAGGGTGTATCAGCGGGTCTTGGCGCCCTGAAGAGATGAACGCAAATGCAAGAATTCTATATGCGCCTTATTATGTGTGAGTTACATTGCGGAAAACAGTTGCAACTCTGGGATAGCAATGTTCTTCCCCAGGATAGGCAAGCATCTCACAGTGATATTCAAGACAGCGAGTTGCTCAATTTAACCTATTCAGTGTCATAGAGTTACTAAAATCAGGGACAAGGCCTATGGGTGGCATTCATCGTGCAAACCCTGTGGTTGAGTTCAGGAAGTAGCTCCTTGGGACTTTTGTGGCGGTAGTCTGCATAAACGGTGACAAATTGATACAGACCCAGTCAGCAGACACGAAGGCAATCACAGTACATGATGCAGATGTGGAGTTGGGACAATTTCCGTGGTTTGCTCTGCAGGTTCGTGCACGCTTCGAGCAGGGAGTGGCGGATCATCTCGACGGGAAAGGTTTCGAATTGTTCCTGCCCCTCTACAAGTGCAGGAAGCGCTGGTCGGATCGGATCAAGGAAGTGGATGCGCCCCTGTTCCCCGGTTATCTCTTTTGCCGGTTCAATCCGCAGGACCGGTTGCCAATTCTGAAGACACCGGGCGTCATTCAGATTGTCGGCACAAACCGGACGCCGGTTGCCGTGGATGAACAGGAAATTCATGCGATCCAAAAAATGGTCGCTTCGGGAATGCCAAACCAGCCCTGGCCTTTTCTTGCCGCAGGCGACCGGGTGCGGATTGAGTCGGGTCCACTGAGTGGGCTGGAGGGAATTTTGGTTGAGTTCAAGGGGAATCACAGGCTCGTACTTTCGGTGACTTTGCTGCAGCGTTCTGTGGCAGTCGAGATTGATTCGGCGTTTGTAGCCTCCTTGCGCTCGTCCTCACGCCCGGGTCCCGATAGAGTTACCTCGCAAGTGCGCGCGGTTCCCGTAGCGGTTTAGACCGGAATCATCCAAGTCTTGATACTGCTGAAATTTCCAAATTAGAACTCCAGCTTTCCCCCGCATGGCAAACCAAGGCGTATTCGAAGAAGCGAAGAATCCCTCGAAGGGCACCGGAGGCGTTCCCACCGGTGCTCTCGCAGAACTGATCGCCGAAGAGCAGTTCCGGCGGATGCTGTGCCGCGAGCGAAAGCGCTCGGAGCGGTCGCGGAAACATCTGTTGCTGATGCTGATTGACAGCAAGGGAACGAGGCCGCGGAAGGGCGACGCCGCGCTAATGCACAAGATGGCGGGCGTGCTGAACGAGACGATCCGCGAGACAGATCTGGCAGGCTGGTTTGAGACCGACTCCGTATTGGGCGTCATCTTCACCGAACTGGGCGGTACGGACGTGAGTGCGGCGTTGAAGATCATCAAATCGAAGGTGACAACCGGACTTCAAAAGGCATTTAAGCAGACGCAGTTGAGCAATTTTCAGCTTTCGTTCTATGCGTTCCCGGACGGTTGGGACGGCAACGGGAACGGGCGTGTGGTGGATGCGGCCCTCTATCCCGACCTGTTCGAAGTGGAGAAGAGAAAAAAGTTGTCGCTGCTCATCAAGCGCGTGATGGATTGCGCGGGCAGCGCCGCGGCGCTGACTGTTCTTTCCCCGGTGTTCTTGATTCTGGCGCTGTTGATCAAGCTGACTTCGAAGGGGCCAATCTTCTTCCGCCAGGAACGCGTGGGTCAATTCGGTGTTTCGTTTGTGTTTCTGAAGTTTCGTTCGATGCAGGTTTCCACGGACTCGACGATTCACAAGGAATACGTCCGGAAGTTTATCGCCGGCAAGGCCGGGCAATCGGGCGCCAACGGGAGAGACAAGGTCGTATTCAAGATTACGAACGATCCGCGTGTCACCTGGATCGGCAAAATCATGCGGCGCACGAGCCTCGACGAGCTCCCCCAATTCTGGAATGTGCTGGTCGGGGACATGTCACTGGTGGGACCGCGACCACCGATCCCGTATGAAATCGAGGCGTATGATATCTGGCACCGTCGGCGCGTGCTGGAATCGAAGCCGGGTATAACCGGTTTGTGGCAGGTTCACGGGCGTAGCAAGACGACGTTCGACGAGATGGTTCGCCTGGATTTGCAATATTCGCGGACCTGGTCGCCCATGCTGGATGTAAAGATTCTTCTGCAGACCCCACGCGCGGTCCTATCCGGTGATGGCGCCTATTGAGCGAGGGCGACCGGAGCGAGCCACAGTGCGTTTGATCGCACCGCTGTACCGCACTCCGATATTTTAGTTCCTCAGTTGTTTGCTGCCAGGAGTGGTCTCCTGCTTGGGGCAGCGGCAGTTGCTTCCCTCGTTCAGATTCATAGTCCAAGGTGGAGAAAATGGCTACACGTCTAGGCACCGACCTCTCCAGCATCCCCATGAAAACTGAATCAGGAAAAGAAATGATTCGAGTTGGCGTGATCGGATACGGCTACTGGGGTCCGAACATCGTTCGGAATTTTCATTCGCAGGAGCAATCGAAAGTCGTCGCCGTGTGCGATCAGAGTGCGGCTTCGCAGCGACGTGCTCATCAGGCCAACCCGAGCGTGCGCGTGATGGGGGATTCAAAGGATCTGCTGACGGCTACGGACATCGACGTTGTGGCAGTCGTGACTCCCGTGTGGACGCACTATGAGTTGGCGAAAACAGCACTCGAAAACGGCAAACACGTGTTCGTCGAAAAGCCCTTTACTTGTACAACGGCGCAGGCGGAGGAACTGATCGAGCTCGCAGAGCGGAACCGGCTGAAGATCATGGTGGATCACACGTTCCTGTTCACCGGCGCGGTGACCCGCATGCGGCAGTTGATCGATGACGGAATTCTCGGCGACTTGTACTACTACGATTCGACGCGTGTGAATCTAGGACTGTTCCAGCACGACGTGAATGTGATCTGGGACCTGGCGCCGCACGACCTTTCCATCATGGACTATCTGATCAAAGAGAAGCCCGAGGCGGTGGTGGCGACCGGCGAGCGGCACTTGAACGGAGTGGCCGACGTAGCCTTCATTACCCTCTATTATCCGAATAACATGATCGGGCACATCAACGTGAACTGGCTCTCACCGGTGAAGGTGCGCACGACGCTAATTGGCGGCGAAAAGAAAATGCTGGTGTGGAACGACCTGGAAGCGGACGAGAAGCTCAAGATTTACGACAAGGGCGTGCAGATGTCGAGCGGTGAGGGAATGTACCAGTTGTTAGTGAGCTACCGCTCCGGAGATATGTGGTCGCCGAAGGTCGAGCAGGTGGAAGCGTTGAAGGCTGAAGCAGCCTACTTCATCGACTGCATCCTGAACAACAAATCACCATTTAATGACGGAGCCGCGGGATTGCATGTAGTGAAGATGCTGGAAGCGGCCGACGAATCATTAAAACAAAAGGGAAAGATTATCCAGCTATGACGGAATACATCTGCATCACTCCCGACGTGAAACTTGGCCAGGGCGTGAAGCTCTCGAAGTTCATCAACCTATACGGGTGCACGATCGGCGATAACACGAAGGTCGGCGCCTTCGTAGAAATCCAGAAGAACGCCACGGTCGGCAAGAACTGCAAGATCTCGAGTCATACGTTCATCTGCGAAGGCGTGACCATCGAGGACGACGCCTTCATCGGCCACAACGTAGCGTTTATCAACGACTCCTACCCGCGGGCCACCGCCCCCGGGGGGCAGTTGCAGACAGAGAAAGACTGGAAGGTGGAGCGCACGCTGGTGAAGAAAGGCGCCTCCATCGGTTCGGGCGTAACAATTCTGGCCAACGTGGTCATCGGAGAAAACGCAATCGTGGGCGCCGGAAGCGTGGTGACGAAAGACGTGCCAGCGAACACGATTGTGGCAGGAAATCCTGCCAAGGTTTTGCGCACTCTCCCTGAGGAATCGAGGATCGCACAATGACCAACAACGGATCGATGAGCGAGAGAATTCCATTCCTGGACCTTGTGACTTCGCACCAGGAATTGGAACCTGAATTGGTGGAAGTCTTTCAACGGGCGTTGCGCACGGCCGGTTTTGTCGGCGGGCCCATGGTCCAGGAATTCGAGCATGAATTCTCCAAGTTTTGCGACGCGGCCTACTGTGTCGGAGTTGCCAGCGGTACTGACGCGGTGCGATTTGCGCTGATGGCCGCCGGGGTGCAGGCAGGTGACGTGGTCCTCACTGTTCCCAATACCTTTATCGCCACGACGGAAGCAATCACGCAGGCAGGGGGACGTCCGGATTTCGTGGACATTGATGAGCGCACCTACTGCATGGATCCCGAGAAGCTGATAGAGTATCTCGAACTGGAATGCTATCTCGACCGGGAAACCGGGAAACCCTACCACCGCAAATGGCGCTCACCGGTGACGGCCGTGGTGCCCGTGCATCTTTACGGGCAGTGTGCGGATATGGACGCCATCCAAGAAGTGGCGCGGCGCTATAACCTGATCCTGGTGGAAGACGCCTGTCAGGCGCATGGCGCGGAGTATTTCTCAAAGAAGGACAACCGCTGGAAGAAGGCGGGAACAATGGGCGTGGCCGGCGCATTCAGTTTTTACCCCGGGAAAAACCTGGGAGCCTGCGGCGAAGCCGGAGCGGTGACGACGAACGACGAAGAGATGGCGCGCAAGATGCGTATCCTGCGCGACCACGGCCAGTCGAAAAAGTATTACCACGACATGGAGGGATACAACGGGCGGCTGGATGCCATCCAGGCGGGATTCCTGACTGTGAAATTGCGGCACCTGGCGGCATGGAATCGCAAACGGCAGGAGGTCGCGCAGCGATATGATGAGTTGTTTGCCGGAGTCGAGCGTGTCGTCACTCCATTCCGTCCTGATTGGTCGCGTCCCGTTTACCATCTCTATGTAGTTCGCGTGCAGGATCGTCCGGGGCTGCAAAAGCACCTGGCCGAAGCAAAAATCGACACCGGCATCCACTACCCCATCCCGCTCCACCTCCAGAAAGCGTACGAGAATTTCGGTTACAAACAGGGAGATTTTCCAGTCACTGAACGAGTAGCCATGGAAATCGTGTCGCTGCCAATGTTCCCTCAGCTTTCGTCCGTTGAGCTGAGTCGGATTGTGGGTGAGATTCGACGCTTTCCGCGCAGTGAGATGGTGCCGGAACCAGTTGAGGCTGGCACTATGGGGTTAAAGGCCGAGACACATCCAACCCATTCGACTGGCGTCATACGACACGGGAACTAGGAATTCGGACACTCTCCACAGGGCGGTTTGGCGTCAGCGAGACGAGTTGATTTGGCGGCGTAAGTACACTGCAAGGGACTGAATCGATGGAAACGAGATTAGGTAGAAAATTGAAAAGGAACGTGGCCGTTGTAGGGGTCGGTTACTGGGGCAAAAATCTGGTCCGGAACTTTCACGAACTGGGCGCCCTGGGCTTGCTTTGTGACGCTCAATATTCCGTCGAAGAGCGCTGCAGAAGTGAGTACGAAGGCGTCAAATTTTGCAACGATTTCCGAGCGGTCCTCACAGATTCATCCATCGATGCCGTCGCTTTGGCGACGCCGGCTGCCACGCACTACGAGATGGCCAAAGCGGCACTCGAAGCCGGGAAGGATATTTTTGTTGAGAAGCCTCTGGCTATCGACGTGGAACAAGGTGCGGCACTAGTGGCGTTGGCTGTGGCGAAGAACAGAATTCTTATGGTCGGCCACATTCTCCGATACCATCCGGCGATCCTAAAGCTGCAAGAATTGATACAAGATGGAATACTCGGACAAATTAACTACCTGTACTCCAACCGCCTCAACATCGGAAAAATCCGCACCGAAGAAAACATCCTGTGGAGCTTTGCCCCGCACGACATTTCCGTGATGTTGGCGCTTCTGAATGAGATGCCGAGGCGAGTTTCCTCCCAGGGGGGTGCATACTTAAACCGTGACGTGAGTGACGTCACGCTGAGCCACTTTGAATTTCCAGGCGGTGTCGGTGCGCATATTTTCGTCAGCTGGCTGCATCCGTTCAAGGAGCAACGGCTTGTCGTTGTCGGGTCAGAAAAGATGGCTGTGTTCGACGATACGGCTGAAAACAAATTGGTGCTATATCCTCACAAGGTTGAATGGAAAAAACGAATACCGACGGCGGTGAAAGCGAAGGGCGAAATCGTCAGTCTGGAAGATCAAGAGCCGCTGAGGGCCGAGTGTCAGCATTTCCTCGCCTGCGTGGAGTCAAGGACTCCCCCGACAACCAACGGTGAGGAGGGCCTGCGGGTGCTGCGGGTGCTGGATGCTTGCCAACGGTCGATAGCGAACGGGCCAATTTACCTCGAGGTATCCGGGGCGAAACCTGAAAAGAATGACCTCCCCTATTTTGCTCACGAATCAGCTTATGTCGACGAAGGCGCAGAGGTAGGAGAGGGGTCAAAAATCTGGCACTACTCTCATGTGATGAAGGGTGCCCGGATTGGGAAGCGGGTAATCCTCGGTCAAAATGTGAACGTGGACGGCGGCGCAATAATTGGAGACAACGTCAAAATTCAAAACAACGTGTCGGTTTACACTGGGGTGGTAATTGAAGACGATGTATTTCTGGGGCCTTCCTGTGTGCTCACCAACGTGACCAATCCCAGATCCCAGGTAAACCGGCACTCACTGTATGAGACTACTCGACTGAAGCGCGGATGCACGGTTGGCGCGAATGCGACCATCGTTTGCGGCACTACTGTTGGCCGTTACGCATTCGTGGGAGCTGGATCGGTAGTGACAAAGAATGTGCCGGATTATGCGCTGTTCATCGGCAACCCAGCGCGACAGGTTGGCTGGATGAGCCGCCATGGCCACCGGTTAGATTGCGCGGATAAGAGTGGGGTGATGCGATGCCCGGAGAGCGGGTACCGCTACAAAGAGGTCCAGCGCGGAGTGCTTCGATGTCTCGACCTGGACGAGGAAGCCCCGTTGCCAAAGGAAATGACAAAGGGCACCAAGACTTACAGAGAATTGAAAGGGGAAGCAGAGTATGAAGGTACCGCTACTCGATCTTAGGGCGCAGTATCACTCGATCAAGCCGGAGGTGGATGCGGCGATCGCGGAAGTCCTGGAATCCCAGCACTTCATCCTGGGGCCCAAGGTGGAGGAGTGTGAGAAATCGATCGCGCGGTATTGCGGCGCCTCCCATGCTATCGGGATGTCCTCGGGCAGCGACGCCTTGCTTGCTTGTTTGATGGCCGAGAATATCGGCCCCGGCGACGAAGTCATCACCACGACCTACACGTTCTTTGCGACGGTCGGTGCGATTTCTCGGCTGGGGGCGACGCCGGTGTTTGTGGACATTGACCCGGCGACTTACAACATGAACACCGAACAGATCGCGTCGCGAGTGACAGACAAGACCCGCGCCATTATTCCAGTGCATCTGTACGGTCAGATGACCGGGATGGACCCTGTCATGCGCGTCGCGGAAAAACATGGACTGATTGTGATTGAAGATGCGGCCCAGGCAATCGGTGCTGTGGATGGTGGCCGGCAAGCTGGAACCATTGGCCAATACGGGTGCTTCTCATTCTTCCCGTCCAAGAACCTTGGCGCCGCCGGAGATGGGGGAATGGTTGTGACTAACGACACTCAGCGCGCGGACAAGTTGCGCTGCCTGCGTGGCCATGGCGCAAAACCGAAATATCATCACAAGATGGTCGGAGGTAATTTCCGGTTGGATGCAATCCAGGCTGCGGTGGTGTCCGCAAAACTTCCGCACCTCGACGGCTGGACAGCCGCCCGGCAGCGGAATGCAAAGAATTACGATCGACTGTTCAGCGATGCCGGCGTACCAGTTGTCCTCCCGAAGGTGACCACCGACCGTCACATCTTCAATCAGTACGTCATCCGCACGCGGAACCGGGACGATATGCAGGCGCACCTGCAGAAGAAAGGCGTAGGGACGGAAGTGTATTATCCCGTGCCCATGCATCTGCAGGAGTGTTTTGCTTACGTCGGGCACAGGCTGGGAGATTTCCCCGAGAGCGAGCGGGCGGCCAAAGAGACGCTGGCACTTCCGATTCATCCGGAGCTTTCGGAGGAACAGGCACGGTACGTCGTGGACTGCATCCGTGAATTTTTTGAAGCAGAGGCCTCGACCGCCGGGGTCTTCAGCCAAATCGGCGCGTCATCGAAGGCGCGTGACTAAGATGTGGATCGCCTCGTGAATGGGGCACATGAATCGCCAGGTGAATTTGCGATGTGGAACGGGGCTTCTACAATTTTCGCGGGTGTTCGCTTCGATTGAAACGAAAATATTATGACGCTCGCCCCGTATGTTTTGATCACTCCCGCACGCAACGAAGCTCAATTTATCGAGCTGACTATCCAGTCCGTGCTGGCACAAACAGTCCGTCCGGCCAAGTGGGTGATCGTAAGCGATGGTTCGACGGACGGCACAGACGACATCGTAAATAAATACACCGCTGAGCACCCGTGGATCGAGCTGGTCCGGATGCCGGAACGGCGCGAGCGACACTTCGCTGGCAAGGTGCAGGCCTTTAATGCCGGGTTCGCCCGAGTGGCGCATCTTGACTATGGTGCGATCGCCAGTTTGGATGCGGACATCTCATTTGACCAAGACTACTTCGCCTTTTTGCTGAGCAAGCTGGCGGTGGACCCGACACTCGGGCTGGTTGGAACACCATTTAAGGACGACGCGAATCCTATCTACGACTACCGATTCGTGAGCATCGAGCACGTGTCCGGCGCCTGCCAGCTTTTTCGGCGCGAATGCTTCGAACAAGTCGGCGGCTATGTGCCAGTGAAAGGCGGCTGCATCGATCACATTGCCGTCATTTCTGCGCGGATGAAAGGTTGGAAGACCAGGACATTTACGGAGAAAGTGTGTCTGCACCATCGGACGATGGGGACGGCCCAAGACAGTGTACTGATGGCCAGGTTTCGAAATGGCCGGAAGGACTATACTATCGGAAACCATCCTGCGTGGGAATTGTTCAGAACGATGTATCAGATGACGAAGAAACCCATCGTCATCGGCGGTCTGATGCTGGCCTCCGGCTATGTCTGGGCGCTGATTCGACGTGTGGAGAGGCCCGTCTCCCGCGAACTGGTGGCATTCTACAGACGAGAGCAGATGCGGCGTTTGAAGATTTTCTTCACTGGTGACACCACCCCTCGCAGTCCATCCTTCCGGCATCCACCTGATATCTTAGAACCGGGCTCAGCGGACCGGTCGTGAGCCGGGCCGGTTCTCCTGCAAGAGCCGTCGAATTTCCAAAAAGTCAGGCGAATCAATGAACCAGGGGGCGAAGCCATTCAAGATGCTGCAGGAGGACCGGTCCGTGCCGTCGCTGGCCGGAGATTTGAGAGCTCCCGCCTCGGAGGAGCCCGGACGCAGAAACAGCGGGATGTATCAAACCGGTCTTCTCATCATCAACGCCGACGATTGGGGGCGGGACAATGACACGACGGATCGAACTCTTGAATGTGTGGGGTGCGGGAGTGTGTCCTCAGTGAGCGCAATGGTCTTCACAGAGGATTCGGAACGGGCAGCGGCGATTGCCCGGGAGCGAGGGATCGACGCCGGTCTGCATCTTAACCTCACAACAAAGTTTTCGGCGGCTCACACGCCTGGCCAACTCGTGGAACGCCAGCAAGAAATCGCCGCGTTCTTGTTGCGGCGCCGCCTCAATCAGGTCGTATTTCATCCGGGGCTCGTGCGTTCGTTTGAATATGTCGTCGCGGCGCAACTGGAGGAGTACCGTCGCCTTTACGGGAAAGACGCCGCCCGCGTTGACGGGCACCACCACATGCACCTCTGTGCGAATGTTCTTCTCCAAGAATTGTTGCCGCGGGGAATCGTGGTTCGCCGAAACTTCTCATTTCAACGCGGCGAAAAGAGCCTGGTGAATCGGCTCTATCGCCAAGCGGTCGACCGCAGGCTGGCCCGCCGATACCACCTTGCTGACTATTTATTTTCATTGTCCCCGTTCGAGCCGCAAGATCGCCTGGATCGTATTCGCTCACTGGCGGCCCGGTTCATGGTGGAGGTGGAGACCCATCCTATAAACGCTGACGAACACAGATTCCTCACTGGAAGCGAAGTGCTGCTGTGGGCCGGAGACATACTGGTTGCGCGCCGCTATCCAGCATCTCCATCGAGCTCGAATTGATTGAATTCTGAGTATTGCGGTTGGGCTGACCCTGGAATTTTGCTTGAACGTCTCGATGCGATTTTATGTAAGCCTCTATTTGCTGATTGTGGGCTTCTACCTGCTCACGGCTTCCGGACGGATCGGACTGTCCGACGGCGTTGCGATGTATAACGTGGCGCAATCCATTGCCAAGGAGGGGTCGCTCAGCTCAGAACCATGCAGCCCAAATCTGCCAGGTCACCTGAACCATTGCGTTTTGGGAGAACACGGCAGGTACTATGCGGGGTTCGGGTTATTTCCTTCCCTGGTTGCCGTGCCGGCGATAGTCGGCGGAAAATGTCTGTCAGAGATTCTCCATTTGAATGCTTCGCTAGTGACCAGAACGTGCGTTTCGCTTCTGACGGCACTGGTTTCTCCTTTGATATGTGTGGTCCTGGCCATGTGGATCATCCGGCTTGGATACAGCCGTGCAACTGCAGCGATTGGGGCCTGCATCCTTGCGTTCGCCTCACCTCTTTGGAATTACGGAGTCAAAGGGTTTTTCTCGGAACCATATTTCACATTGGGGCTGCTGCTGGCTGCTTACTTGCTTTCTTCTCCGCAACTCCCTTTCGCATCGTTGCTATGTGGGCTCGCCTTTGGGGCCGCATGCGCCTCCCGGCTGAACGGCACAATACTGTTTCCTGTCTTCATTCTTTCATTGGCCCTGCAAACTCGTGAGCGCGGGTTGTCACGAGCGCACTTTCTCCGTGAGGCTGCCATTTTCACCATTGCGCTGTCCATTTGCGGTGCCTTGATTGGCTGGTCGAACTATGCCCGCTTTGGAAGTATATTTAAGACAGGTTACCACCTAGCCTACCCCACGATGTCCGCGCTGTTTTCCACACCATGGGGTTTCGGAATGCGCGAGTTGCTGCTCAGCCGCGAAGTAGGTCTGTTCTCATTTGTCCCCTGGGCTCTCCTGGCATTTTTCTGCTTCCCTTCTTTCTTGCGCATGCATCGTGTCGAGGCGGTCCTATGTGGGGGGATATTTCTGTGCAGCTTTCTTTTCTTCGCGAAATACGACTCGTGGCATGGGGGTTGGGTGGCTGGCCCACGATTTCTGCTCCCGACGCTCCCGTTTCTGTTCATGCTCATGGTCCCCAGTGTTGAGAAACTCCGATGCTCGGACTCGGTTGGACAAATGCCGTGGGGGATGCGACGCCCGGTGATAGCAGGGTTGGTATTGATTGCGTTTCTGATCCAAGCTACGGGAACTTTTTTCCCACTGGAGCGCTACTATTTCTTACAATTGTTCTATGAGCAGAGACCAGTCAACCATTGGTGGAGCGGTTCCATTCCGCTTGCCTCCTTGGATTTCTTGTACCGGATGACGAAGGCTGGTCGGGGGCAAGCGCAGACGGCACGTTCTATTATTTCCGATCAGCCGGACATAATCCAGGAACAGCAGCAAGCCCTTGCAGACATCTCGACCGCCGCCGACGAAGATGACTTTCTGCGTAGATTCCCCAACTCAGAAAATCTGATGCTCCCGAATCTATTTGTTGTAAAGGTCCGATGGTTGGGTTTCCCGGCACCGGCAGTCTATGGGTATGTAATTTTCGCTTTGACTGTCAGCTTTGGAGGGCTGGTGGGTGTCAAAAGATATGCTGCGCTGAGTTATCAGTAGTTCTTGCCGATGACTGGAAATTCGATATGACTGAATGTTTATCCGTTGTGATCCCGGCGTTCAACGAAGCGGCGACGCTGAGGGTTGTGGTGCAAAAGGTTTTGGCAATCCCTTCCCTTCAGGAAGTGGTGATCGTGGATGATTGCTCGAGAGACAACACCGGCGAGATTGCTGAGGAATTGGCTCGAACTTATCCAAAGATCAAAGTGTTTCACCACGGAACAAACCTTGGGAAAACCGAATCCTTGAAGACGGGGTTCAGGAACACGCGGGGCGACATAGTAATCGTGCAGGATGCGGATCTGGAGTATGACCCCACGGATATCGAAGAAGTAATCGCTCCCATCCTTACCGGTGAGGCGGACGTCGTTTATGGGTCACGGTTTTTGGTCCGCCGAGCGGCGCGGGTCTTGTACTTTTATCATTTTCTTGCCAACAAGGCGCTGACATTTCTTTCCAACCTGTTCACGAACGTAAACCTCACCGACGTCGAGACTGGATACAAGGCATTCCGAGGCGAGATCATTCGCCAGATGATAATCACGAGTAGTGGGTTTGGGTTTGAGATCGAGGTTACGGCGAAAGTGGCTAAATTGAAGTGCCGGTTCTACGAAGTACCCATCTCCTATCATGGGCGGACTTACGAGGAAGGAAAGAAGATTGGCCCAAAGGACGGGATCGCCGCTATCTGGTACATTATGAAATTTAACCTATTCTGTAGCCTGAAAGATTCATACCGGGCCCTGCCTGCCATTGGAGCAGCCTGTCCGGGCGATGCAACGTCCGTCGTTCACGACAGACCTAAGAGCAAGCCTGCCTCGCTTTGCAACTGAAGCTTGGGGCAATTTGCTGAAGTGAAATAGGGGTACCCAGGAACCTTGAGCGAAGTATTCAAAAGCAAGATCACGAAGGACCAAAGCCGGGACACAGGCATGGCCACGGTTCTGCTGCTGTTAATCCTGTTCGTCTCTCGGAAGCGGGAGGCATATCTATTCGCTGCGATGGGATTGCAAGTGCTGAACATGATCGCGCCTCAGGTCTTTCGACCGGTGGCGGTGCTTTGGTTGGGTCTTTCTCATGTGCTCGGGATCGTCAGCTCTAAAGTTTTGCTATCGATTGTTTTCTTCGGCGTGGTGACCCCGGTTGGCTTTTTGCGCCGGCTGCTTGGGAAAGATTCCTTGAAGCTGCAGGAATTCAAAGCCAGCGAGGAATCGGTCCTGGTCGTGAGGAACCATAAATATTCCGCCGCAGACCTGGAGCGGCCGTATTAAGGAGGAGAAGCAATTATGGATTTTCTAAAGGACCTGTGGGGATTTTTGAACCAGCGGAAGAAGTTCTGGCTGCTGCCTCTCATCGTAATCATTCTGGTGTTCGGCGCTCTGATGGTGTTCGCCAGCGGGTCGGCGATCGCGCCCTTCATCTATACGTTGTTCTAGCTGCTCGCTAAACTCAGAATCAATGAGCAAAACCCGGAGAGCGATTTGAAACAGGCTGTGCTCGGAATATCCGCTTACTACCACGATAGTGCTGCGGCGATCCTCGTCGACGGGCAGATCGTGGCTGCGGCACAGGAGGAACGGTTCACCAGGAAGAAACACGATTCTTCCTTTCCGATCAATGCCTGCCGGTACGTCCTGGAAGAAGCGGGCCTACGGTACAAGGATCTGACCGCGATTTCGTTTTACGATAAACCATTCCTGAAATTTGAACGCTTGCTGGAGACATATCACGCATTTGCGCCGGGCGGTGTGGTGAGCTTCCTGTCGGCGATGCCAGTGTGGATCAAGGAAAAGGTCTTCATGCGGCGGCTGCTGAGGGAGCATTTGGCCGAATTCGGCGAAGGCAAAGTGCCCATGTACTTCCCGGAGCACCATCTTTCTCATGCGGCGAGCGCTTTTTATCCCTCGCCCTTTGAAGATGCGGCAATCCTAACAGTGGACGGTGTTGGAGAATGGGCCACGACGACCATCGGTCACGGGTGCGGGAAAGAGATTGAAATTCTACGAGAGCTGCAGTTTCCTCACTCGGTGGGGTTGCTTTACTCGGCGTTCACTTACTACACGGGATTTGCTGTGAACAGCGGCGAATACAAGCTCATGGGATTGGCCCCTTACGGGAATCCCGATTCACAGCGGACCGAAGAATTCAAAGAAAAGATTCGAACCGAGCTCGTTGATATCCGCAAGGACGGCTCTATCGTTCTGAACATGGAGTACTTCGACTACGCGACCGGGCTGAAAATGGTGGCCGAAGAAAAATGGGAGCGCCTGTTTGGAGTGCCGCGGCGAAAGTCGGAGTCGGATATTTCACAAGCTTACATGGATATGGCGCTGGCGATTCAGCAGGTGACGGAGGAGATTGTCCTTCGACTGGCCTGCACTGCCAGGCAATTGACGGGCAGCAAGTACCTGGTGATGGCAGGTGGCGTGGCGCTGAACTGTGTTGCAAACGGAAAGCTTTTGAGAGCCGGAACTTTCGAAGACATCTGGATTCAACCGGCTGCAGGTGACGCTGGTGGCGCTGTAGGCGCGGCCTACGCGGTCTGGTACATCCACGAAGGAAACGAGCGACATGTGAATGGGCGCGGGGATACAACCAGGGGTTCGTATCTAGGGCCCGAATTCTCCAACAACGAGATTCGCCGCGCGCTCCAAAAGTATGGCGCCAACGCTGAGTACTATGAAGATTTCAAAACGCTTGCTTCCAATGTTGCGGCTAGGCTTTCGGAAGGAAACGTGGTTGGCTGGTTTCAAGGACGCATGGAATTCGGTCCCCGCGCGCTGGGAGGCCGCAGCATTCTGGGGGATGCCCGGAATCCTGAGATGCAGAAGAAGCTGAACTTGAAGATCAAATACCGAGAGGGATTCCGGCCGTTTGCGCCATCGGTACTGGAGGAGGACATCGCCGAATATTTCGACTTGGACCGCGAGTCCCCCTACATGCTACTGGTCGCGCCCATTCGTGAGGACAAAAAGATTCCGCTTCCCGAGGGATATCATGAGCGGCCTTTGTATGAGCGACTGTATTTTCTCCGTTCGGACCTGCCGGCCATCACGCACATCGACTACTCGGCGCGCATCCAGAGCGTAAGCCGCAAGACAAATCCGCGCTACTGGGAACTGATCAACGAATTCAAGAAGCTGACGGGCTACGGGGTAATCGTGAACACCAGTTTCAATGTTCGCGGTGAGCCGATTGTCTGCACGCCCGACGATGCCTATCGCTGCTTCATGAGGACGGAGATGGATTTCTTAGTGGTTGGGAACTACCTTCTCGACAAGAAGGAGCAGCCGGCTCTGTCTGAAAAGGACGATTGGCGGAACGAATTCAAACTCGACTGACCTTCGTGAAAATCAAAAAAATCTTAATTAACTTAGGGATTCTCGTCCTGGCGATCGGGATTGGCTTGTCGGTATGTGAATTTGCCACACGGCTGATTCTGAATCCATCAGACTTTCTCAGGCTTGAGGTCGTGCCGGACGATAAATTGGGAGCCGTCCCCTCTCCGAGCGCAATGGCGGGATTTGATCAATGGGGTTTTCGGAACCGGAAGGTCCCCGAAACGGCGGACATCGTAGCCGTTGGCGACTCTCACACGTATGGAAACACGGCACGCATGGTGGACGCATGGCCGTACGTGCTTGGACAGCTGACCGGCGAACGAGTGTACAACATGGGCCTCGGCGGGTACGGTCCGAACCAATACTTTTATCTTTCAAAGAACAAGGCGCTTAGCTTAAAACCGAGAATACTGATGTGGGGCCTGTACATGGGCGACGATTTTGAAAACGCGTTTACCATCACATACGGGCTCGATTACTGGGCGCAGCTGAGGCAGCTTCCAAACCAGAAGGTCGAGGCGAACATCTGGGAATTCCCGGAAGCTCCGCCGAGTTGGCAGAAAAGAATCCGAGTTTGGCTGTCCCGGCATAGCGTCACTTACCAATTGATTTTTCATACGGGCCTGGGGGAACACCTTAAGGGTGAAATTCAGATCAAGAATGCAGCAAAACTTTACCCTGGCCTTGCCACCTCGCTAATCGTTCCTCAGAAGAACCTCTTAGAAGCCTTCCGTCCAAAGGGTGTGCTGTTTGGACTTGATCAGGAAGATCCGCACGTCCGCGAGGGTATGCGCATTACCTTTGAATTGCTGAAAGAGATGAACGAACTCTGCCAACAGAACCATGTCCAGTTTCTGGTTGTAGTGATACCAACAAAAGAGATGGTGTTTTCGGACTATCTCGAACACAACTCAAACCTCCCTCTCAATGATGTGATCGACAAACTGCTGATTGATGAGCGTTCGGCAAGAATGCAGCTATTCAAATTCATGACCGACGCAAATATTCCTTATGCTGACACGCTGCCGGCAATGAAGAAATCCGTCGGACAGGGGCTCTATTACGCTGGCGCAACCGACATGCACCCTAGCAAAAACGGGTACCGTGTGATTGGCGAAGCGGTCGCCGAACGGTTGAAGCAGATGGAAGCAGGGAATCAGACCGCTGCAGCGCCGAGGTGAGCGGTTTGATTAGGAGCTACCAAGTGGCGCAACTCCCGGCGCCTTTGATTTGGGCTGCCCCATGTCGCGAATCACAGTCCTGGTAGGCTTCGCGGAGGCCATGGCTGCTCCAGAAGTTGCCTGGAGCCTCGTGGACGCAGGATTTCGCGTGGTCTCATTCGCGCGCCGAGGGCGGCCCTCTGCCCTGCGGCACAGCCGTCACGTGGAATGCCATGAGATTTGCCCTCCCGAAAAGGATCTGAAGGCGGCCCATTCGGAGTTGCAATCACTGCTCCGATCCCGCGCCGCCGAGAGCGATGGCTCTCAGCGCATCCTGTTTCCATTGGATGACACAGCCGTATGGCTGGCGAGCAGGGTAAATCTAGCGGACGGGTGGCTCTTGGCTGGACCGCGAGGCGCGAATGCTGAGCTGGCATTGAACAAGTGCCTGCAGACTCAGGCCGCGCGGGAGGCAAGCCTGAATGTTCCCAAGACCCTGTTGGCGCGAAGCGCAAATGACGTGCGTGGATTTGCCGCATCGGAATCATTTCCGATTATCCTGAAGCCAGCGGAGTGCGTTCCGGTCCGCGAGGGCAGGGTGGAGAATTGCAGGAAATGGATTTGCGCAAATCCCATTGAATTGGAACATGCACTCGCAGAATGGGCGGAGCGGGTGCCGTTGTTGGTGCAGCCATTCATTGTGGGAACGGGCGAAGGTGTCTTCGGTCTGGCGACACCCGAGGGAGTCCGTGCTTGGAGCGGGCATCGGAGATTGAGGATGATGAATCCCCAGGGTTCGGGATCGAGTGCCTGCATTTCGCAGACCGTACCCGAGGATCTTCGGTCGAAGATCGAGGAGATGGTGCGGAGGACGGAGTGGCGCGGTCTGTTCATGATAGAGCTCCTGCGGGAAGATTCGGGGAAAATATGGTTTGTCGAGCTCAACGGCAGACCGTGGGGCAGTATGGCGCTTTCCCGCTGCCAAGACCTGGAGTATCCCGCATGGCATGTGAACCTGACGCTGGATGAACATGCGCCAGTAGGTATGACGCAGACCTCCGCTCCTGGTCTGGTCTGCAGGAATGTTGGCCGCGAATTCATGCACCTATTGTTCGTGCTGCGAGGTGGGAAGTCGAAGGCACTGCGTGACTGGCCGCCATTCTGGAAAACGCTAGGTGCCGTCGTGCGGGTACACGCGGGGGACGCTTATTACAATTGGCGGCCCGATGATGCGAACGTGTTCCTAGCTGATTGCTACTACACGATTCACGATAACTTGTTTAAATCGAGAAACTGAGAGCGATGGAAGTCCTCGCGGTTTGTCATGTGCACTCCAAATGGTCCTACGACGGGAGTTGGTCGCTTGAATCACTGAGTGCCAAGTTCTGCCGCCGAGGCTGCCGGATTCTGATGATGACGGAGCACGACCGCGGTTTCACAGCAAGGCGACTCGAGGAGTATCGGGCGGCTTGCGCGAAAGCAAGTTCTGCGGAGATCCTGATTGTGCCGGGGATTGAGTATAGTGACCCATCAAACTGCGTACACGTTCTTGTTTGGGGTCCCGTTCCATTTCTCGGTGAAGGCCTAGCGACGGGCGAAATGTTGGACGGAGTTCAAGCTGCCGGAGGCGTGGCGGTGCTTGCGCATCCATCCAGACGGGACGCATGGCGGACCTTTAATCCAGAATGGGCGAAACGGCTACTGGGAGTCGAAGCCTGGAATCGAAAGTACGATGGCTGGGCCCCCAGTCGGACTTCGCCTGCGCTCATCCAGATGGCGGATGCAACGCCATTCGTGGGGCTAGACTTCCACACCCAGCGCCAGTCGTTCCCGTTGACCATGGCCTTGGAGATGGAGGAGGAAGTTACCGAGGAAGCGATTCTCTGCAGTTTGAAGTCGCGTCGGTGTTATGCGCGTGCATTCGGACTTCCGCTAAGCGAGAGCTTAGTTCGGAAAGCTTTGCCCGTCCTTGGTGTGGCCGAGCAAAGCAGACGGATGTTGGCTGCAGTTGCTAGGCGATCCAGGGCATTTGCCCGTTGAAGACAGCGCACGAATGAACTCTCACGGATTACAGGCAGGGATTACACGAGTGGTGGATCGGAATGAGCACCATATTTCGGTATGCATTTGCACTTTCAAGAGAACCGAGTTCTTAAAACGACTGTTAGACAGGCTGGACAAGCAGCAGACTGAAGGGCTATTCGGCTACTCGTTAGTTGTTGCCGATAATGATCGCGCCCGGTCTGCGGAGCAATCGGTGGTTGAATTCTCCGCTACAAGCCAGTTGTCGGTGACGTACTGCGTTGAGCCGCGGCAAAATATCGCGCTAGCACGGAATAGGGCGCTGCAGCACGCGGTAGGAACTTTTATCGCATTCATTGATGATGACGAGTTTCCCGCAGAAGATTGGCTGTACAACCTGTTCAAAGTGCAGATGACGTTGGGAGTGGACGGAGTCCTGGGGCCGGTAAAGCCATATTTCGAAAGCGACCCGCCTTCGTGGGTCAAAAAGGGCAAGTTCTTCGAGCGGCCCACTCATGCCACGGGCTTCAAGATGAGCTGGGGCGAAGCTCGCACTGGCAATGTGCTTTTCAGGAGAAGCATTCTGACGAGTGTCAACACCCCTTTCCGATCCGAATTCAATACGGCAGGAGAAGACGTAGATTTTTTCAGGCGAATGGCAGAAAAAGGATGTGTATTTGTGTGGTGTAACGAAGCGGTCGTCTACGAGGTGGTCCCACCATCGCGCTGCACGCGCAGCTATCTTCTGAAAAGGGCTTTGCTTCGCGGTAGCAATTTCTCAAAACATCCAAGGCACCGCATTAGGAATGGTGCCAAGTCCTTGATAGCTGTGCCCTGTTATGCAGTGTCGCTGCCCATACTGGCTTTGTTTGGGCAGCACGTATTTCTCCGGTATTTGATCAAACTTCTCGACCATGCCAGTCGACTTCTGGCTTTTGCTGGATTGAGGCTGGTGACGCAACGAGAGACGTGAACATCATGAAAGCAATAGAAGATTTGGATGGCAGGGCTGCCCGGCTTAGAATCTGAATCACACGGAAGCGTGGAGTTCATCTCGAAATGCAGATTACCTACCTAGGTCACGCGGGGTTTCTGGTTGAGACAGCGCAGGCCATCGTCGTGATGGACCCCTGGCTTTCATCCAGGGGTGCTTTTGATTCCGCGTGGTTTCAATTTCCGTGCAATCACCATCTGGCTTCCTTTGTTCGAGAGAAACTGCAGGATTTGCGCAAAGAACGCTTCGTCTATATCAGTCACGAGCACCGCGATCATTTCGATCTTGAGTTCTTGACGACTCTTCCGGACAACGGCTTCAAGTTCGTTGTCCCTCACTTCCACCGGCCGGCTCTCCGTGATGAACTGGCTAGAAGTCATCGGGCGCAGGTAATCACGTGCAGTCACGGCCAGAGGGTACCCATACCCAGTGGCTGTTTGACACTTTATTTGGACGATTCTGGAATGAACCGTGACTCGAGCATCCTGCTTAAAAGTGAAGGGCAG
>Ga0187776_10000263_pt1 | contig 25337 bp, 23 predicted proteins | sample 0216_BV02_MP12_2_FD_132426 | JGI IMG/M metagenome (GOLD analysis project Ga0187776, IMG submission 132426) | Tropical peat soil microbial communities from peatlands in Department of Meta, Colombia - 0216_BV02_MP12_20_MG | ecosystem: Environmental > Terrestrial > Soil > Wetlands > Peat | place...
ATCGCCGAGTTGCGCAGGGTGTGCTTGCCGATCACGCGCCCTTCGCCGAGCCCCTTGGCGCGCGCGGTCAGCACGTAGTCCTCGCCGAGCGCCTCGAGGACGGCCGAGCGCGTGAGCCGCGCGATCCGCGCCGAGTAGAACGCGGCGAGCACGATCGACGGCATCACGAGATGCGCGAGGCTGCCCATGCCGCCGGTCGGCAGCCAGCGAAGCTGCACCGAGAACAGGTAGATGAGCAGCAGCCCGAGCCAGAAGCCCGGTGTGGCCTGGCCCAGCACCGTCGCGATCGTGCCGACGTGATCGAGCACGCTGTCACGCCGGATCGCGGAGAGGACCCCGAGCGGCACCGCGATCAACGCCGTGAGCAGCAAGGACGTGCCGGCTAGGAGCAGGGTGGCCGGCAGGCGCTCGAGCACGAGGCCGAGCGCGTCGCGGCGATAGCGCAGTGACTCGCCGAAGTCGCCGCGCACGGCGCCCTCGACGAACCGCGCGTACTGCACGGGCAGTGGATCGTTGAAGCCCAGCTGCTGGCGGATCTGGTTGACATCCTTGGCCTGGATGTCCATCGGCAAGAAGAGCAGGACGGGATCGCCGGACAGCCGCACCATCGCGAAGACGGCGGTGAGCGATAGAAAGACCACGAGGGCCGTCTGAGCGAGGCGGGAGACGACGTAGGCCCGCATGAGCCTACAGTTGTATCACGGCGTCGCGCGCCCTCCGGGCGGCGGCGGCGCGGTCCTTACCAGGCGGCCGCTTCCTCGAGCGTGCGGCGATACCAGGGTGCGTCGGGAAAGGTGATCGGGCGGATCGCAGGCAGGGTGACGCCGGCCTCGCGATAGGCGTGGACGAAGGCGCGGCCGGTCTCGGGCTTGCCGACGGCGCCGACCGCACGGGTCAACCCCTCGGCGACCTCGCCGTTACCGTCGAACGCCGCGAGCTCCTTGCCGAGGCCGCTGGCCTCGAGCATGGCGCGATAGAAGGGAAGGGTGAGGTAGCGCGCGAGCTCACCGCGGAACGCGGCCAGCGCCGCCGGCGCGTCGTCCGAGATCGCCAGCGGTACGGCGGCGACGACCTCGAAGCCCGTCAAGGTCTTGCCCGCGCGCGCCCGACCCCGGCCCAGGGCCGGAACCGCCACGTCCCGCACGTAGTCGGGCGAGCACAGCCAGAGCACGACGCCGTCGGCGATCTCGCCGGCGAGCTCGAGCATCTTCTTCGACAGCGCGGCCAGGTAGATCGGCGGGGCCGGCGGCCGCTCGGGGACCGCGAGACTCCAGTTGACCCTGTAGTGCCGGCCCTCGAACGCCGCGGTCCCGCCGAGCGCGCCGCGCAGGACGGCCACGTACTCTCGCGTCACCGCGAGCGGCTCGCGCAGGGTGAGGCCGAGCGAGGTCTCCATGCTGACGCGATGACTGACGCCGATGCCGAGCCGGAATCGTCCGCCGCTGAGCTCCGAGAGCGTGAGGGCCGCCTGGGCCATCGCCACCGGGTGGCGCGGATAGATCGGCACGACACCGTTGCCGAGCCCGAGTCGCGTCGTCGCCGCCCCGTACGCGGCGAGGACGAGGAACGAGTCGCGCCCGGAGCCGTGGGTGACCCAGGCGCTGTCGTAGCCGAGCGCCTCGACACGCCGCGCGAGATCGACGCCGGCGGCGAGATCGCGTCCGGGATTGAGGAAGGCCGCGCGCCGCGGGCTCGCCATGTCAGTCGCGAATCCAGGACTCGGCGAGCGGGATCGGCGCCTGCCGCGCCCGCGCGCGGAGCGGGATCACGTTGGAGCCCCGGGTCGCACTCGGCGCCAGCCGAACGAGACCCTCGACCTCGGCGCGCCGGTAGAGCCGCTGGCGCTTGATGCCCTGACGATAGCTCCGCAGCACCCCGCGGCTCACGTAGGCGTACAGGGTCGCCGGCTTCACGCCGAGCAGGCGCGAGGCTTCCTTGACCGTCAGGTACTCCTCGCCGTTCACGCTGATCATCGCCCGGTACACCTCCGACGCTAGCAGGACCGGCCGGCTCCGTCCAGGGTTCGGTGGCCGAGTCAATCTGAATCAAGTATAATCAATATAGATCAATCATAGTCGACTACACGCGAAGGAGGCGGCGATGGAGACAGGCTGGAAGGCGGGGCTCGAGGACGTCATCGCGGCGCGGTCGGGGATCTGCCAGGTCGACGGCGAGCGCGGGAAGCTCTACTACCGGGGCTACGAGATCGCCGACCTGGCCGGCGCGTTGTCGTTCGAGGACGTGACGGCGCTGCTCTGGAGCGGCGAGCTGCCGACCGCCGCCGAGTCGGCGACGTTCGCGTCGCGGCTCGAGGCGGCCCGGGGCCTACCGGCGCCCGTGGCCGACCTGCTCCAGGGCCTGCCGCGCGACGCGCACCCCCTCGACGCGCTGCGCACGGCGGTGTCGCTGGCGGCGACCCGTGACCCGGACGTGCGCTCCAGCGAGCCGGACGCGAATCGGCGCAAAGCCTTGCGGCTGATGACCCTGATCCCGGAGACGGTCGCCGCCTGGCAGCGCATTCGAACGGGCCGCGCGCCCGTCACGGCGAAGGGTGCCGGGTCCCACGCGGAATACTTTCTCGAGCTGCTCGACGGCAAGGCGCCGTCGCGCGAGGTCGCGAGCGTGATGGACCTGGTGCTCACCCTGCACGCCGACCACGAGCTGAATGCCTCGACGTTCGCGACGCGCGTCGGCGTCGCGACACTGACCGACCTGCACGCGGCGATCGTCGCGGCCGTCGCCACCCTGAAGGGGCCGCGCCACGGCGGCGCCAACGAGGACGTGCTCGCGATGCTCCTCGAGATCGGCGAGCCGTCGCGCGCCGAGAGCTACATCGAAGCGCGACTGGGCGCGCGGGCCGGGCTGTCCCGCCAGGAGCGCGGCAATCCCCGGGTGCGCGTCCCGGGGTTCGGCCATCGCGTCTACAAGGTCGACGACGCGCGGGCGCGGGTGCTGCGCGGCATGGCCAAATCGATGGCGGAGGCGACCGGCCGGCAGAAGCTCTTCGAGGTCGCCGAGCGCGTGTACGAGGCGATGCGCGCGCAGACGAGCCTGCCGGTCAATGTCGATTTCTTCTCGGCGGTGGTCTACGACGCGCTGGGCATCCCACCGGATTTCTGCACGTCGATCTTCGCGGTGGGCCGCGTCGCGGGCTGGTGCGCGCACGCGCTGGAGCAGTTCGCCGACAACCGGCTGATCCGGCCGCGCGCCGATTACATCGGCCCGGCGCCGCGGCTTCTCGCCGCCGGTCAGCGCCGGAAGATCGAAACCTCCATGGCATCGTCGTCGAAGTCATAGGCGCGGCTCTCGTAACGCTCGCCGGCGCGCACGTAGTCGAGGTAGGGCGCCACCTCGCGCCGTGCGATGCCGGTGTTGTCGGCGACGATGACCGCGCCCGGCGCGAGCTTGGGCTCGAGCTGGCGCAGATAGTCGAGGTAGTCGGACTTCTCGGCGTCGATGAACGCGAAATCGAAGCGGCCCGGCAGGAGCGGGATTACCCGCAGCGCGTCGCCGGCGATGACCTTGACCCGCCGGGCCAGGCCGGCTTCGGCGGCGTTCGCGCGCACCAGGTATGCCAGGAACGGGTTCGTCTCGATGCAGGTGAGCCGCCCGCGCGGCGGCATCGAACCGGCGATGAGGATCGCCGAGTAGCCGAGCAGGGAGCCGAGCTCGATGGCGCGCGTCGGCTTGTGACGCTCGAGGAGCCGACGCAGGACGCGGCCCTTGGCCCGCCCGACGACGGGAATGTGCCACGCCGCGGTGGCGCGGTCCATCAGCGCCAGCATCCGGCGGGCTTGCTTCGTCACGCGCGCGCGGCCGGAACGCGGCCGGCCACGGTATCGGGCACCGGGTAGCGCCGCGTCGACTTTCCGGCCTTGACGACCTGGCCGGGCAGCGTCCGGCCGACGATCTCCTGCACCCGCCGCGACACCGCGATCAGACGGTCGAGATCGATTCCGGTCTCGACACCCATCGCGGCCAGGCAGTGCACGAGGTCTTCGCTGCACACGTTGCCCGAGGCGCCCGGCGCGAATGGGCAGCCGCCCAGACCGCCGATGGAGCAGTCGAGGTGGGTGACGCCGTGCTCCATCGCCGCCAGGATGTTGGGAATCGCCATCGCACGCGTGTCGTGCGTGTGGAGGGTCCACTCCGTCCCCGGGAACCTGGGCACGAGGTGCTCGAGCACGCGACCCACCTGCCGCGGGTTCGCCATGCCGGTGGTGTCGGCGAGACCGACGGCGCGCGCGCCCATGTCGACCAGGCGGCGCACCACGCTCTCGAGCTGGGCCAGCGGGACGTCGCCCTCGAACGGACAGCCGAAGGACGTGGAGATGCCGCAGGCGACCGGCACCTTCGCGCGCTCGGCCACCTGCATGACCGCGCGCAGTTTTTCCATCGACTCGGCGATCGTCATGTTCACGTTGGCGAGATTGTGGCTCTCGCTGGCCGAGACCACGGTGTGGATGGCGTCGACGCCGGCGTCGACCGCGCGCACCGCGCCCTTGTCGTTCGGCACGAGCGCCGCGTAGCGCGTCCCCGGGCGCCGTGCGATGCGCGCCATGACCTGCTCGGCGTCGCGGAGCTGCGGGACGACCTTCGGGTGGACGAACGATGTCACCTCGATCCGAGGCACGCCCGCGTCCGCCAGGAGGTTCACGACCTCGATCTTCTGCTCGGTCGGGATGAAGTCGGGCTCGATCTGGAACCCGTCGCGGGTTCCCACCTCGCAGATCGTCACGCGGGCCGGCAGCTTCATGGTCTCCTCCACCCTCCGGGGTGAGCAAACTGTAGCACGGCCGCGCGCGCCGTCAGGGCGCGGTCGCGCCGTCGTCGAGCGGCACCGCGGCGACGTGGATGATCGACCGCGCCGGGGCGAGCTAGTAGCTGCGGGGCATGCCCAGAACGTGCTCGCCGACGTACGCGAGCACGAGGTTGTTGTTGACGGGTGCGGTCTTGTACAGGCGGCATTCGCGGAACTTCCGCTCGACGTCGTATTCCTCGGCGTAGCCGTAACCGCCGTGACAGTCGATACACGCGTTGCCGGCCTCCCACGCCGCCTCCGCGCCCAGGTACTTAGCCATGTTCGCCTCGCCGCCGCACGGCTGGCCCGCGTCGAAGAGCGCCGCGGCCTTGTCGCGCATGAGCTGCGCCGCGTCGGTCGCGATGTGGGCCTTGGCGATCGGGAACTGCACGCCCTGGTTGGAGCCGATGGGCTTGCCGAAGATGACGCGCTGGTTCGAGTAGGCCACCGCCTTATCGGTGAACCAGCGCGCGTCGCCGAGCGAGTCCGAGGCGACCAGGATCCGCTCGGCGTTCATGCCGTCGAGGATGTAGGAGAACCCCTTGCCCTCCTGACCGATGAGACTCGTGGCCGGGATCTCGACGTTGTCGAAGAACAGCGCGTTGGTGGAGTGGTTCATCATCATCCGGAGCGGCCGGACCTCGAAGCCCTTGAGGCCGCGGATGTCGATCAGGAAGACCGACAGGCCGTCGGTCTTGCGCTTGACCTGATCGACCGGCGTCGTGCGCGCCAGGAGCAGCATCAGATCCGACTGGAGCACGCGCGAGATGAAGATCTTCTGGCCGTTGACCACGTAGCGATCTCCCTTGCGGATCGCGATGGTCTGGAGCTTCGTGGTGTCGGAGCCCGAGTTCGGCTCGGTCACGCCGAAGGCCTGCAGCCGCAGCGCGCCGGTGGCGATCTTGGGCAGGTACTCGCGCTTCTGCGCCTCGGAGCCGTGCCGCAGCACGGTGCCCATGATGTACATCTGGGCGTGGCAGGCACCGGCATTGCCGCCGGAGTAGTTGATCGTCTCGAGGATCAGCCCGCCCTCGCGAATGCCGAGCCCGGCGCCGCCATATTCCTGAGGAATCAACGCCGCGAGATAGCCTGCCTCGGTGAGCTCGGTGACGAACTTCTCCGGGTACTCGCGGCGGGTGTCGAGGTCGCGCCAGTACTCGCCCGGATATCGCTTGCAGATCTCCAGCACGCCCGCGCGGAGCGCGCGCTGCTCTTCGGTGAGCGAGAGCTCGATCGACGCCATCGTCACGTCCCCTTGAACTCGGGTTTTCGCTTCTCGTTGAAGGCGCGGACGCCCTCGAGGCGATCCTCGGTCGCGACCGTCGCATTGTAAGCCTCGATCGCGAGGATCATTGCGGTGTCCAGGTCGGTCTCGGCGCCGTAGGCGATGGCCTTCTTGGCCTGGCGTACGGCGATCGGGCCGTTCCGGGCGATCGTCGCGGCGATCTCGATCGCCTTCGCCCGCGCCTGTCCGGCGGGGACGAGGTGATTCACCAGACCCGCCGCCCTGGCCTCGTCCGCCTTCAGGCGCCGGCCGGTGAAGATCAGCTCCTTCGCCAGCGGCGCGCCGACGATGCGCGGCAGGAGCTGCGTGCCGCCGATCCCCGGGAAGATCCCGAGCGTGGTCTCCGGTACGCCGAACACGGCGGTGTCGCCGGCCACGATGAAATCGGACAGGATCGCCAGCTCGCAGCCGCCTGCCAGCGCGAAGCCTTCCACCGCGGCAATGACCGGCACCGGGCAGCGCAGCACGCGAAAGGCCGCCTGCTCGAAGATCACGTGCTGCGCGCGCCACGCCTCGTCGGTCATGGCGTTGCGCTCCTTGAGATCGCCGCCCGCGCAGAACGCCCGGTCACCGGCGCCCGTGAACACGATCGCGCGCACGTCCCGATCGCGCTGGAATCCGTCGAAGCAGGCCAGGAGGTCTTCGCCCATCGCCGTGTTCATCGCGTTCATCTGCTCGGGGCGGTTCAGGGTCACCGTCACGACGTGCCGGTCGTCGGAGCGAGTCACCAGGAGATGGCGATAGCTTGCCGCACTCACTGGACGACGCCCTTGCTCTTGAGCGCGCGCACGTCGTCGAGCGTATAGCCGAGCCACGTGAGGACGTCGCCGCTGTGCTCCCCGAGCAGCGGCGGCACACGGCGCACCGCCGGCCGCACACCGTCCCAGGTGAGCGGCAGGCCGATGCTCCGGTAGTCGGGCAGGCGGGGGTGCGCGGCCCCGACGACCATGCCGCTCGCGCGCGTCTGCGGCTCCTCGAGCATCTGGTCGACGTTCAGGATCGGAGCCGCCGGCACGCCGGCGCCGCGCAGCATCTCGACGATCTCGGCCGCCTTGTGCTGCCGGGTACGCGCCGAGAGCGCCTCGACGAGCGCCGCGCGGTGGGTCACGCGCGAGGGATTGTCCTTGAACCGCGCGTCCTGGGCGAGCTCGGGACAGCCGAGCGCCGCCGCAAGTCTGGCGAACAGCGCGTCGGAGCCGGCGCTGATCATCGCGAAGCCGTCGGCTGTCGGGAAGGCCTGATAGGGCGCGATCATCGCGGTGCCGGAGCCTTGCGCCCTGGGTACGGCGCCCGAGGCCATGTAGCCCATGGCGTGGTAGGACATCCACATCAACGCCGTCTCGAAGAGCGCGGTTGTCACCTCGATCGCGCGCCCGGTCGTATCACGCTGGCGGAGGGCGGCCACGATCCCGAGAGCGGCCCACATGCCCGTGCCCATGTCGACGATCGACGTTCCCACCCGCGCCGGCTCCTGATCAGGATGCCCGTTGACGGACATCAAGCCGCTGAACGCCTGCATCAGGGGATCGTACCCGGGCAGGTGGCTCAGCGGCCCCCGAGCACCGAACGCGGTGATCGAGCAGTAGACGATCCGCGGATTGATGCGACAAGCGCCGGCGAAGTTGAGCCCGAGCTCGTCGATGGCGCCGGGCCGGAGGCTCTGCACGAACACGTCCGCCCGTCCGACCAGGCGATGCAGGATCTCGAGCCCGCCCGGTGACTTCAGGTCCAGGGCCAGGCTCTTCTTGTTTCGATTCAATGAGATGAACGTCGCGCTTTCCTGGCCCCAGTAGGGCGGCGCCCATGCCCTGGCGTCGTCTCCCCGGCCCGGCCGCTCGATCTTGACGACCTCAGCGCCCATGTCTCCGAGGGTTTGGGTACAGAAAGGCCCCGCCACGTTCTGGGTCAGATCCGCGACGACGATGCCTTCCAGGGGGTGGGCCACGCCCGGAGTCTATCACCGCGCCGGCGCTCGAAAACTGCGCCCTTGCGATCCCTTCAGGAGTGTCCGGACAGTTTGACTCCTGCCGGGAGCCCCGCGTTAGAATCGATTCATCCCCATGGCTCCCAACGCTGACGAGTTGGCGAAGCGTCTTGCGGCACTGAGCGAAAGACTCGCGACCCTCGGCACGACGCTCGCGCAGACCACCCAGCGGCTGCAGGGAGCCGGAGCCGTCCCGGGCGAGGAGGTCGTCGACGAAATCACCAAGGTCCGCGCGGATTTCCTCGACGTCCGCCACCGGATCCTGGAGGCCGCGCGATCGCTGTCGGTCCCCGCGCCGGCGACCGCTGAAATCGACGGCACGCGGGCGCTGGAGCCGCTGCTGGGCGCCGTCGTGCAGGCCATCGCGGCGGAAGAAAAGCGGGCAGCCCTGGCGGAGGCGCGCAACCGGGTCTTGGTGGTCCTGGACAGGGTTCTGAGCATCAGCCACTCGGACGGTCCAAACTTCGCCGCGCTGGTCCAGTGTCTCGGGAAGGCCAAGGAGATCCGTCAGACCGCCCAGGACCCCAAGGCGTTCGATTCCGAGCAGGCGCCGGCGTTCCTGGACAACATCCCCGCGTTCGCGGCGCTGCTGTCGATCATCGAGGGGCGCGACGCCCTGGACGACGACAAGTTTGCGATCCTGGACGAGGCCGTGACGACAGCCTTCGGCCGGACGCTGGCCGTCGCCGCGGCTCGCGGCAAGCTCACCATCGGCGCGGCGCCTGCCCCGGCCCCGGCGCCGGCCATCGAGCGCCCCGCCCCGTCCGCTCCCGCGCCGAAGGAGCCGGCGCCTCGCCCGGCTACAGCGACGGTCGCGACGCCGCCTCGGCCTGCCGCGGCTCCGCCGGCGCCCGTTCCGACGGGCGTGCTCACGCCGTCACCGGCTCCGGTGGCGGCGGCTCCGGCCAGGAACATCATCATCACGGAGAACCGTGCGGAGCCCGTGCAGCCTCAAGAGTCGAGCCCGGCCTCGTCGGCCGAGCCGGCGTCGGGCGACGAGGTCGCCCAGTGGTGGGTGTCGGCGTGGGCGCGGTGGACGAAATGGAAGGGCACGCTCGCCTTCGCCGACGCGGTGAAGGAAGAGCTCGGCAAGTTCAACTACGTGCTGAGCGTGCCGATCCAGAAGAGCATGGACTACGAGGAAGGCCTGCTGGCGTACGGCTACTCGATCCTGCTCGATCACATCGAGCACCGCTTCACCGGGTTCGTCAACAAGGCGCTGAACAGCCTCAAGACCTTCCAGCCCGGCGCTGCCGGAGCGCAGCGATCGGTCGGCGCGCATCTCTACAGCGTGCTGGTGAACGACGGGCGACTCTCGGAGATCTATCCCGAGTTCGTGAAGAGCGTGATGCTGGCGGCGATCCCGGAGCCCGGCCTCTGGACGCACGCGCGCATCCTCGAGTCCACGACCGAGACGCGCATCTTCACCCATCCGAGCAACCGGATCGGCGATCCCGAGCACAACTCGCAGCGGCTCACGCAGGAGCGGCAGCGCTTCGCCGACCATCGCTTCCCGGTCGTGGTGGCGCCGATCACGGCGCGCTTCTTCGCGATCGCGGCGGATCTCCGCGAGCCGCGCTCGATCGACGTGAAGCTGGTCGACGGGCGCAGCGACTCGGACCACGCCTGGCTCCTGACCATGCCTCCCGCGGGACGGGCCGATCTGAAGTCCGAGATGCTACGGCTGCTTCCGGAGGGAACGTCGGTGCCGGGGCTGGGACGGGATTACGCGACCCTGTGGGTGGCGGTGTTCAATCCGGATCCGAACACCGAGAAGAAGTACGAGCTGACCCTCAGCCTCAAGCAGTCGGCCGCGACCAAGCAGTCGGCCGGGACGTTCCGCTCGGCGCGGAGCGCCTGAGTCTCAGGACTTCGTCGGCTCGGCGGCCTTCGCCGGCTCCGCGTGCTTCGCCGGCTCGGAGGACTTGGCGTGGTCGGGCTGGCGAGGGGGATCGGCCGGGCCCGATCGCTCGAATGGGCTGCGCCGCGGGGTGATACCCAGCTTGGCCGCGATCTGTCCCATGGCCTGTGCGATCTCGTCCTTTTCGAGCCTCAGCAGGTGGTTCTCCCGCTTCAGCTCCTCGATGTCCTTGTGAAGCTTCTCGAGCTCCTTCTGTGCCGAGGCACCCGCGTGGGGGTCAGCCGCGATGAGCTCGGGCAAGAGACTGAAGATCTGCCGCGTCTCGTCGATCCACTTCGCGACTCGCTCTCGCGCTTCAGCCGCGGATGTAGGGTCCATGACCATCCTCGTCTGCTCCGGGGCGCGGTCCGTCGCCACAAGTTCCTGGCCGGAAGGCCGACGGCAGCCTGCTAGCCCGTGGGGATTGCAACACTCGTAGAATAGCAGCCTAGCATCGGGGTTCCGAAATAAGCAAACGGGCCCGGGCGGATGATCAGCGGGTCGCGGGCGCGGCCAGGACAGCCTCGATAAACTGGCGTCCTTTCGGACTATCCCACCGTCTGGGCCCGGTTGCCCGCCCGACCAGACGGCCCTGGCGATCGACGATGTAGACGGTCGGTGGGCCCCACACCCCGTAGACCCTTCCGGTCACGTCGCCGCTCTCGTCCACCAGTACCGGGGTGACGTAGCCGCGCTCCTTGACCGTGCGACGGACCCTCTCCGGATCCTCCCTGAAGTCGATGAGCAGGACCTCGAGACCCTTAGCTTTGAAATCCTGGTAGAGCTTCTGGACGGGAGGCAACTCCTCCCGGCACGTGGGTCACCACGTGGCCCAGAAGAAGAGCATCACGACTTTGCCGCGCATGTCGGCAAGGCTGACCGGCTTTCCGGACAGATCCGGCAAGGAGAAGGCAGGCGCTGTCTTGGGCGGCGTGTACGGCTGCACCTGCACGCTCGCGAAGTCCGGCGGTGCGGCGGCCCGGGGCGCGATGGTCGGCGCGGCAACCAGCGCCAGCGCAAGGATGGCGACGGGCGCGAATCGTATCATGAGCGCAGCGTACCGCATGACGCCAGCCGCGACTATCTCTGCCCGCGTATCGCGCGAACGACGCGCTCGGACGTGATCGGCTGGTCCGTGAGCATCACGCCGAGCGGCGCGAGCGCATCGTTCACGGCGTTGAGGATCGCGGCGGGCGCGCCGGTCGCCCCGGCTTCTCCCGCGCCCTTGAAGCCGCCGGCGAGCCCCGGGGCCGGAGTCTCGAGGTGGTGCGTCTCGATCGGGGGGATGTCGAGGGAGGTCGGCACCGCGTAGTCCATCAAGGTCGCCGACAGCAGCTGCCCGGTGTCGTCGTAGGCGCAGTGCTCCTTGAGGGCACCGCCGAGCCCTTGAGCGATCCCGCCGGCGATCTGGCCCTCGACCAGCGCCGGGTTGACCATGCGTCCGCAGTCGTCCACCGCGACGTAGCGCAGCACGCGCACCTGTCCCGTCTCGACGTCGACCTCGGCCACCGCCAGATGCGCGCCGTTGGTGAAGGTCCAGGCGCCCGGGTTCGTGTAGTGCACGGTCGCCTCGAGGCTCGGCTCCACCCCGCGCAGCTCGTTCGACCGGAAGTGCGCGGCGCGCGCGACCTCGGCGTAGGTGAGGCCGCGCTCCGGACTGCCGCGTACGACCGCGCGGCCGCCGCCGAGCTCGATGTCGGCGGCGTGCGCCTCGAGCAGCGCCGCCGCGACGGCTCGGATGCGCTCGCCCAGCGCCCGCGCCGCCAGCAGGGTCGCGCTACCGCCGATCGGGATGCCGCGGCTGGCCCACGTGCCGCCGCCGTACGGCACCACGGCGGTGTCCCCCGAGAACACGGCGATATCGTCGAGCGGCACGTCGAGCACGTCGGCGATGATCTGCGCGAGCGCCGTGTGCGTGCCCTGGCCTTGATCGGTGACGCCGACCAGCGCCGTGACTCCGCCGGCGGGCTCGAGCCGCACGGTCGTGCCCTCCTGCCCCGAGATCGGCGCGCCGCCCACGCCGTAGAACTGAGCGCCCGGACCGGTCAGCTCGACGAAGCACGCGAGCCCGATTCCCACGTACTGCCCCTCGGCGCGGGCGGCCCTCTGCTCGCGCCGCAGCCGCTCGTAGTCGGCCGCCTCGAGGAGCCGCGCGAGCGCGGCCTGATAGCTGCCGCTGTCGAAGACGTTACCGGACGCCGAGGTGTAGGGAAGGTCCTCCGGATTCACGAGATTGCGACGCCGCGTCTCGGCCGGATCGAGCCCGAGATCGCGGGCGACCAGGTCGATCATGCTCTCCGTCACCGCGGCCGCGATCGGGTGTCCGACCGCGCGGTACTGCGAGGTGACGACCTTGTTCTGCGACACCACCCGCAGCGTGGCGTCGTAGCTCGGAACGCGGTACGGCCCTGGGAGCAGCCGCAGCACCTGGCCGCCCTCGACGACGCTCGAGCGCGGATACGCGGAGTACGGTCCGACCGCCGCGGTGATGCCGGCGCGCATCGCCGTCAGGACGCCGTCGCCGTCGGCCGCCACCGCGACGCGGATCGTCTGCTCGCGCGCGTGGATGTCGGACAGGAACGACTCGCGCCGGCTCGCCACGAACTTCACCGGCCGGCCGAGCGTCAGGGCGAGCGCGATCGCCGCCATATCGTCCTGATACACGTGGATCTTGATGCCGAAGCTCCCGCCCACGTCGGGCGCCACGACCCGCACGCGCGGCTCGGGTAGGCCGAACAGATCCGCGAGCACCGCCTGCATCATGTGCGGCACCTGGGTGGAGATCCAGACCGTGAGCGCCCGCGTGGCCGGCTCGTAGTCGGCCAGCAGGCTGCGCGGCTCGAGCGGGACGCCGGTGTGGCGGCCGGTCGTGAACGTACGCTCCCACACGCGCGCGGCGCGGGCGAAGGCGCGCTCGACGTCGCCGGCGGTGAGTCGCGTCTCGTAGACCACGTTGTCGCCGAGCTCGGGATGGATCACCGTCGCGTCGCCGGCCGTCGCCGCGTCCGGCGAGAGCACGGCCGGCAGCGGCTCGTACTCGACGGCGATCAGGGCGGCGGCGTCGTCGGCGGCCGCCCGGCTCTCGGCGGCGACCGCGGCGACGGGCTCGCCGACGTACCGCACGCGGTCCTGGGCCAACGGCCGCATGGCGCCGGTCTTCATTCCCTTGTAGTGCAGGAGCACGCCGCGATACGGCTTGCAGAGCTTCGCGGCGTCGGCGCCGGTCAGCACGCCGACGACGCCGGGCGCCCGGCGCGCGCGGTCGAGATCGACGCCGACGAGGCGCGCGTGGGCGTGGGGGCTCCGGACGAAGGCCGCGTGGACCATGCGGGGCAGGCCGAGGTCGTCCACGTAGCGGCCGCGTCCGGTCAGCAGGCGCGGGTCGTCGCCGCGTTTGACGCGCGCACCAACAGCGGTCAGTCTTCCTCCGATCCCCGCGTCCGCGCGGATGACTCACGACCAGGCGGTGGAGCGAACGCCACCGGGCGACAGCATGTCGCTCCCGCGACCCAAGAGCGGTCTCGGCGGCGCGCGGAATCTCGCCGGCGCCATTGTACTCGGATGGCGTCAGGGGGACCCGAGACGCTTGGCATTCATCCGAAGCTGTGATACCCAGTGCTCACCCGCCGCTCAAACAGGGAGGAGACGCATGAGACGAAACCGGAGCCGCACCCTCGCGTGGACCGTCGCCAGCATCTTGATTGGAGCCTTGATTCTTTCCAGCGCCTGGCTCGGCCCGGCCAGAGCCGCCGATCCGATCAAAATCGGCTTCGGCATGGCGCTCACCGGCGGACTCGCGGGGAACGGGCAGGGCGCGCTGCTCGCCATGCAGATCTGGCGTGACGACGTGAACAAAGCGGGCGGGCTACTGGGCCGCCCGGTGGAGCTCGTCTACTACGACGACCAGACGAACCCGGCGACGGTACCGGGCATCTACACGAAGCTGCTCGATGTCGACAAGGTCGACCTCGTGGTCTCCGGGTACGGAACGAATCTCATCGCGCCAGCGATGCCGATCGTCATCGAGCGCAAGCTCGTGTTCATGGGCCTGTTCGGCCTCGGGAACAACCTGAAGCTCAAGTACCCGCGCTACTTCCAGATCGCGCCGAACGGCCCCGATCCGGCGGGTTCCTTCTCCGAGGGCTTCTTCGAGCTGGCCGCCAAGCAGAATCCGAAGCCCAAGACGCTGGCGCTCGTCGGCGCCGACGCGGAGTTCCCGCAGAACGCGCTGGTCGGCGCGCGCGAGCACGCCAAGCACCATGGCTTTCAGGTGGTCTACGACAAGACGTATCCGCCCAACACGGTCGATTACTCGCCGATCGTGCGCGCGATCAAATCGGTGAACCCCGACATCGTCTTCGTCGCCTCCTATCCACCCGACTCGACCGGCATGATTCTGGCCGCGCAGGAAGTCGGGCTCGAGCCCAAGATGTTCGGGGGCGGCATGGTGGGCCTGCACTTCACCTCGTTGCTCACCAAGCTCGGTCCCAAGCTGAACGGCATCGTCGACTACGGCTTCTGGGTGCCGGAGCCCACCATGAAGTTCCCGGGCGTCGACGAGTTCCTGAAGAAGTACCAGCCGGCCGCCGTCAAGGCCCAGGTGGACCCGCTCGGCTTCTACCTGCCGCCGTGGGCGTACGCGATGATGCAGGTGCTGGGCGCCGCCATCGAGGGGACGAAGGGCCTCGACCAGCAAAAGCTCGCCGACTACATCCACGCGCACGAGTTCTCGACGGTCGTGGGCAAGGTCAAATTCGGGCCCGACGGGGAATGGGCGCAGCACCAGACCGTCACGATCCAGTTCCAGAACATCAAGGGGAGCGACGCCGAACAGTTCCGGCAGCCGGGTAAGCAGGTGGTGATCTGGCCGGACAAGTTCAAGTCCGGCAACCTCATCTACCCGTACTCGGCGGCGCGCAAGTAGCGGGTCGTGCGGGGCAGGCGGTGTTCTCGCTCGATCTCCTCCTGAACGCCATCGTGGCCGGCGTGCTCCTCGGCGGCTTCTACGCGGCCGTCAGCCTCGGCATCTCGGTGACGTTCGGGTTGCTGGACGTCGTGAACATCGCCCACCCCGTCTTCGTCATCCTCGGAGCGTACACGGCCTTCGTGCTGAACAATGCCTACGGGCTCGATCCGCTGCTGGCGAGTCTGCTGTTCGTCCCGCTCTTCTTCGTGATCGGGATCGGCGTCTACCAGGTCTATTACCTGAGCTTCGAGAAGAAGGGCGAGTCGTCGCTGCGCGGGCTCGTCTTCTTCTTCGGGCTGCTCTTCATCGTCGAGGTCGCGCTCCTGCTGAAGTTCGGCGTCGACTATCGCCTCGTCGAGGCGCCGTACATCGGCCGGTCGTTCCAGATCGGCGAGGTCGGCATCGCCTACCGTCTGCTGGTGCCGTTCCTGGTCGGGATCCTGATGACGGCCGCGATCGCGCTGTTCCTCTCGCGAACGTTCTACGGCCGTGCCGCCATGGGGGTGGCCCAGGATGCGCTTGCGCTGCGGCTCATGGGTGTCGATCCGGTGCGGATCAAGACCATCGTGTTCGGGCTCGGCATCGCCACCGCCAGCGTGGCTGGCGCGCTCTTGATCATCATCTCGCCCGTCGAGCCCTCGATCGGCCGTGCCTATATCGGCCGGGTGTTCGCCATCACCGTCCTCGGGGGCCTCGGCAGCATCGGCGGCACGCTGGCCGCGGCGGTGATCCTGGGCGTGGCCGAGAGCCTCACCTCGACCTTCTCGGGCCCGTCGTGGTCGCTGGCCGTCTCGTTCGGCATCCTCCTGCTCGTGCTCGCGGTGCGGCCCGCGGGCCTCTTCGGTCGCTAGGGTGCGGGGCCGCTGGCTGCTCATCCTGGCGGCGCTGCTGCTGGCCGGCGCCATCGTCGTCACCCGCACCGTCGACAACCGCTACGTCTACTTCGCCGGCTACGGCATCCTGCAGTATGTCGTGCTCGCCACGGCGTGGAACATCCTGGGCGGCTACACCGGCTACGTGAACTTCGGCACCGGCGGGTTCTTCGCCCTCGGCGTGTACACCTCGGTCTTTCTCATCCGCGCCGTCAAGGCTCCGCTGCCGGTGCAGATCGTGGCCGCCGGCCTGGTGGCCGGGCTCCTCGGGCTGGGGATCGGCTATCTCACCTTGCGGCTCCGGGGCACCTTCTTCTCGATCTCGACCCTGGCTCTGGCCGTGGTGCTCGAGACGATCATGGTCAACTGGGAGTACGTCGGCGGCGCGCGCGGCACCAGCGTCATCCGACCCGCGCCCATGGTCCCCTTCGACAACTACCCCTCATTCCTCTTCGTGGTCATGACGCTGCTGGCGCTGGGCGCCGTGGCGACGGCGTGGCTCATCGAGCACTCGAAGATCGGCCGGGGGTTCGCCGCCATCCGCGACAACGAGGAAGCCGCGGAGTGCATGGGCGTGCCGACACTTCGGTTGAAGCTCCTGGCGACGACGGTGAGCGGCGCGCTGATGGGCGTCGCCGGGGCGCCGTTTCCGTACTATCTGACGTTCGTGGATCCCGTCTCCACGTTCAATCTGAGCTACGCCGTCAACAGCCTCGCGATGCCGATGGTCGGCGGGACCACGTCGTGGCTGGGGCCGGTGATCGGCGCCATCCTCCTCGGCACCGTGCAGCAGCTGGCCACGGTGACGATCTCGTCCGAGCTGAACCTCCTCCTCGTCGGCCTCGTCCTCGTCGCGTTCGTGGTTCTGGCCCCCGAAGGCATCCTGGGGCTGGTCCGGCGCCTGGCCAGGCGCGGGCCCGCCTGATGGCCGAGCCTCTGCTCCGTGTCGATGGCGTGGTCAAACGCTTCGGCGGGTTCCAGGCCCTGGGCGGTGTGAGCCTCGAAGTCCGTGAGGGCGAGCGCTTCGGGCTGATCGGACCCAACGGCTCCGGGAAGACCACCCTGATCAGCTGCATCTCCGGCACACTGCGCAACGACGGCGGGCGCATCTTCTTCCGCGGCCGCGACATCACCAGGATGCCCGCTCACCAGCGCACGCGGGAAGGCATCGCCCGGACGTTCCAGATCCCGCGTCCCTTCGGGAGCATGAGCGTCGTCGAGAACCTGCGCATCACGCTCGAATACGCCGCGCGTGACCGGGCCGCCCCCGACGGCCTCGCCGAGGCGATGGACATCCTTCGCATGGTCGGGCTCGACGCCAAGGCCGGCGTCGTCTCGTCGCGGCTGACGCAGATCGAGATGCGCAAGCTCGAGCTCGCGCGGGCCATGGCCGCCAAGCCCGCGCTGCTGATCTCCGACGAGGCGATGGCCGGCCTGTCGAGCTCGGAGGTTGACGATCTGCTGGCGATCCTGTTTCGTCTCAACGAGGCCGGGACGACCGTCATCATGATCGAGCACATCATGCGGGCGGTCATGCGGTTTTCCGAGCGTATCGCCGTTCTCGATGCCGGGGAGAAGATCGCCGAGGGGCCGCCGGCGATGATCGTCAGCGACAAGGCGGTGGAGCGCGCCTATCTTGGCGAGTAGGGCGAAGATCACGGTGCGGAACGTCGAGGCCGGCTACGGCGGCGTCCGCGTGCTCCACGACGTCTCGATGCACGTGGACGACGGCGAGACCGTCGTGCTGCTCGGCGCCAACGGCAACGGCAAGAGCACGCTCATGAAGTGCATCATGGGTATCCTCCGCCCCGACGCCGGCGAGATCGCGCTCGAGCTGGACGGCCGCCGCGTCGACCTGGTCGGGCTGCGGCCGGAGGAGATCGTGCGGCTCGGCGTCACGCTGGTGCCGGAGGGGCGGCGGCTGCTACCGCGGCTGACGGTGAGGGAGACGCTGATCCTCGGCGCCTATCGATCGGAGGCCCGCCGCGACATCGCGCGGAACCTCGACTTCTGCTTCCAGGCGTTTCCCGTGCTCGCCGAGCGGCACAAGCAGCTGGCCGGCAGCATGAGCGGCGGCGAGCAGCAGATGCTGGCGATCGCGCGCGCGCTCATGTCGGAACCGAAGTTTCTGCTCGTCGACGAGCCATCGGTCGGACTGGCACCGATCCTGGTCGGCCGGGTGATCGCGAAGATCAAGGAGCTGAAGGAAAAGCGCGACCTCAGCGTGCTCATGGCCGAGCAGAACTTCAACCAGGCCATCAAGATCGCCGACCGGGGCTACATCATCGTGCACGGCCAGATCGCCTACGAGGGGCCCACCGCCGCGCTCACCGAGCACGAGCTCGTGAAGAAGTTCTATCTCGGCGTCTAGGGCGAGCGAGGAGGCCATGCCAGCGCCGCCGGTGAGCCCGCCGAGGATGTCCCGATGACGGGCATTCGACGCGAGGTCGTTGAGACGGCGGAGCGCGTAGCGCGCGACACGCTGGCGCCGCGGGCGGCACACTACGACGAGCTGGCGCAGAATCCGGTGGAGAGCTGGCGCGACCTCTGGCGCCTCGGGCTGCTCGCCGGCACGATCCCGGCTTCCCACGGTGGGCTCGGGCTCGACATGGCGACGTACGTCTCGGTCATCCGCGCGCTCGCCCGAGGGTGCGCCAGCACCGCCATGACCGTCCACATGCACTCGACGGTCATGCGCTTCATCGGTGCGCTCGGGAGCGCCGCGCAGAAGCGACGGTTCTTCGACGACGTCGTGCGCCACGGCCGGCTCTTCGGCAGCTGGGGGAGCGAGCCTGCGGTGAGCCTCTCGCGCACCCTGCTCATGGAGACCGTGATCCGCCGCGATGGCGCCGGCTACGTGATTGACGGTGTCAAGCACTTCTGCACCATGGCCCTCGGCGCCTCGCACTACATGGTGTGGTGCGCGCTCGACGGCGGCACCGACATGGCCAAGTCGCTCCAGCTGGCGCTGGTGCCGGCCGAAGCACCCGGAATCACGACCGACGGCAAATGGGACACGCTCGGAATGCGCGCGACGTTCAGTCCCTCGGTCACGTTCACCGGCGTCCGCGTTCCCGAGGACGGGATGCTGGGCGAACCCGGCGCCGCGGTCCAGGTCGGCGTCATCGAAAGCTTCGCGCTCGGCTACGCCGCGGTCTATCTCGGCATCGCGGAGTCGGCGCTGGCCTTCGCCCTCGACTACGCCAAGAAGCGAATCGTGAAGCCCGAGAACGTCGCGGTCGCGGCGGATCCGACGGTGCAGCGCCACGTTGGCGAGCTGACGGCGCACCTCCACGCCGCCGGGCTCGTGCTGGTCGACTCGGCCGTGCGCTGGGACGCGGCGGATCTGGCCGAGCTCGGACCTCTGGCCAATCGCGCCAAGTACCTGGCCACCGAGGTCGGTCTGCACGTCACCTCGAAAGTGATCCAGGTCGTCGGAGGCCGCGGCGCCTACAAGGACTTCCCCGCCGAGCGCGCGTTTCGCGACCTGAGAACCTGCACGCTGATGCCGCCCACGGTCGATCGCATGCTCGAGGCCATTGGCAAGAGCGCACTGGGTCTGGACACGGCCATGTTCAACGTCTCCGGTCGCTCGCCGTCCCCCGGTATTTGATCCGCAGCCGTCGGCCGAAACATCTCATCCGCTGGGTCCGTCCAATCGGCCAGAGGGCAGGCAAAGCGGCGACGTCCACTCCCGCGCCGCGGATCATGACGATGGCGCGCGGGCTTTCGCGTCTCAGATGTCCACCTGTGTTATGGTGCCGCGGACATGGCGGCGCGGCACGTGGTACCCGTGAAGTGGAAGAGCGGAATGATCGAGGTTGGGGCGAAGGTGTTCGCCTACGTGCAGGCCTCGGGCATCGATCCGACGGGCGACACGGGCGTCGCCAACTCCGGGCTGATCGTCGGGACTTCGGCGGCGGTCGCGGTCGACGCGCTGATGGTGCCGTCGATGACGCGGCGGCTGGTGACCGCCATCAAGAAGACGACCCGCAAGCCGATTGCGCAGCTCATCAACACCCACCACCACCTCGATCACACCGGGGGCAATCGCTTCTTCCGCGGCGCGACCATCGTGTCCACCGGAAAGTGCCGCGAGGCGCTGGCGCCGGGGTTTCCGCCGGTGCCGCTGCTCCAGCGCTTCATGCCGAAGTTCGCCGCGGAGTTCCCGAAGCTCCAGGTGGTCCTGCCGACGGTGACCTTCGACGACCGCATGGTGCTGCACGACGGCGAGCGGGAGATCCAGCTCTGGCATCCGGGCTTCGCCGCGCATACCGTCGGCGACGCGGTCGCGTACCTGCCGAAGGAGCGCGTCCTCTTCGCCGGCGACATCGCGTTCCTCTACGTGACGCCGCTCGCGTTCCAGGGGCACGTCGGCAACTGGATCAAGGCCGCCGACCGGCTGCTGCGCTTCGACGCCGACGTGATCGTGCCCGGCCACGGGCCGATCGGGACGAAGAAGGACCTCAAGCACATGCGGGACTACCTGGCCCTGGTGCGCCGCGAGGCCCGGCAGCGGTTCGACGCCGGCATGCCGGCAGAGGCGGCCGCCGCCGACATCAAGCTCGGCGTGTACGCGTCGTGGAGCGATCCCGAGCGGATCCTGCCGAACGTGATGCGCTGCTATCAGGAATTTCGCGACGAGCTGGATCAGCCGATGGATCTGCCGCGGATGCTGGCGGGCATGGAGCGGCTCCGCGGGACTCCGTCGAAGCACGCGTGCGTCTAGCTACGGCCTGAGAGCTCCTTCCGCACCAGCGCGGCCCCGGCCGCCAGCGCCGCGAGCTTCTGGTTGCACATGTAGCGCGGCGACCAGCCGAAGCCGCAGTCGGGATTCACGGTCAGCTTCTCGGCGGGACACACCTGGAGCACGCGCCGGATGCGCGCGGCCACCTCGTCGACGGTGTCTTGGTTGAACCCCTTGACGTCGATCACGCCGGCGCCGAGCTCGCGCCCCGCGCCGTACCGCTTCCAGAGATCGAGCTCGCTGAGCTCGCGCCCGGCGAACTCGAGGACGAGTTGCTCGGCGCGGGCCTTGAGCAGGCCCGGGAAGTAGGGTGCGTACGAGCGGCTGAAGCGCGAGCGCCCGAAGCGATTGCCGAAGCAGATGTGAAACGCGAGCTTGACGTTGACGCCCTCGGTGGCCAGGTTGAACAGCCGGGCCATCTCCTCGCCGGAGACGTTGCCGCGGGCGGGCTCGTCGAGCTGGATGAAGTCCGCGCCGGCGGCGACGAGCCCCTTGAGCTCCGCGTTGATGACCTCGGCGAAGCGCTCCGCGACGTCGACGACGCCCTTGTAGACGGTGCCCGGGTGGATCCGCGAGCCGAACGTGAGCGGCCCGGCGCACGTCGCCTTCACGTGGCTCGTCGTGTGCGAGCGGAGGTACTCGAACTCCTTGACGATCCCGAGCCCTCCGCTCGGCGTCTCGATGCGGCCGACCGCCTCGTAACGCGTCTGCTGGTCGTAGCCCCACGGCCCCGCCTTGCGGCGAACCGGCAGGGGCGCGATGCCCTTGATGATCGTGTAGTACGAGTCGACGTAGCCATCGAGCCGGCGGACCTCGCCATCGGTGATGATGTCGATGCCGGCTTTCTCCATGTCCCGGATGGCGCTGTTGGCGGCGTCGTCGAACATCTCCTCCAGGTCGCCCGGGCCGAACTCGCCCTGCTCGAACGCCTTGACCGAGGCGAACCACCAGCTGGGTTTTCCGTGCGAGCCGACGACGGCGGTGGGAATCAGCGCCAAGGTCATTGTGAACGTCCTCCGATTATCCGCGAACCCCCGCCGGGACCTTCATGAACCGCCGCCGGCGTCCGTCAGAGAAGTCCCAGCCGTTTGCGCGCCAGGCGCGTGCCGGCGGCGAGGCGCTTGAGCTTCTCGAAGGCGACCCAGCGCGGTACCGGGAAGAAGCCGCAATCGGGCACGGCCGACAGGCGCTCGACCGGGATGAACTGGGCGCAGCGCTCGATCCGCTCGGCGACGTCCTCGGCGCTCTCCATGTAGAACGACTTGACGTCGACGACGCCGCACGCCACGTCGCGATCGACGCCGATCTCCTGCCAGTGCTCGATCTCGGCCATCTCGCGGTTGGCGTACTCGAAGACGAACTGCTGGCACCGGGTCTCGAGGAGCGCCGGAAACATCCACCGATAGGACCGCTTCCCGCGCGGACGCGAGAGGAGATTGCCGAAGCAGACGTGGTACGCGATCCGCGCCCGCACCCCCTCGACGCAGGCGTTGAACATCTTGACGTACTCGCCGATCTGTCCGGGCACGATCGCCGCCGACGGCTCGTCGATCTGGATGTAGTCGGCGCCGGCGTCGACGAGGGCGCGGAGCTCCGCGTTGATGGCCGGGACGAAGTCCCAGCAGAGGGCGAGCCGATCGTTGGCGTAGGCGTCGCCGGGCCGGAGCTGGACGTGGATCGAGAGCGTGACCGGTCCGGGGCAGGTCGCCTTCACCGGCTTCGCGGTTTGCGTTTTCAGGTACTGGAATTCCTCGACCACGCCCAGGCCGTGCGGCACCGTGACGCGCTGGCGGGGCCGGTAGCGCGGCGCCGAATCGTAGGCGTAGAGCCCGGTCTTGCGTAGCGGCTCGACCGGCTCGAGGCCGTCCATCTTCGCGTAGAACGTCTGGACGAAGAAGAATCGGCGCATCTCGCCGTCGCACACGATGTCGATGCCGGCACGCTCCTGGTCGCGGATCGCGAGCTGGGTCGCGTCGTCGAAGGTTTCCTTCACGTCGGTCTGCCCGTAGTCGCCCGCCTTGATGCGGTCGAGCGCGGTCCAGAACCAGCCGGGGAAGCCGTGGCTCCCCATCACGTGGGTCGGAATCGGCGGCAGGTCGGCGGTCACGCGCAGTGGTTTATCAGAGGCCCCGCTTCTTGGCAATGGCGGCCGGGCGCACCACGGCTCTCTCGCGCCCCGGCGCGGCCGACGATAGGGGGTGGGCCGCGAGTTCCGGAATTTGTTGGAGAAATGCGACCCATGCCGCACGGTATGATAAGACTAACCGCCATGCAGGTTCGCTTCTGGGGAACGCGTGGATCGATCGCCGCGCCCGGCCCGAGCACCGCGCGGTTCGGAGGGAATACCTCCTGCGTCGAGGTCCGAGCCTCGGACGGCACTGTGATCATCCTCGACTGCGGCACCGGCGCCCGCGAGCTCGGGATGCACCTGGTCCAGACGATGCCCCAGCCGATCCGCCTGCATCTCTTCATCGGCCATACCCACTGGGATCACATTCAGGGCTTTCCCTTCTTCGTCCCGGCGTTCCTGCCGGGCTCCGAGCTCAACATCTACGCCCCGATCGGCTTCCAGCGCGGCCTCGAGGAGGCCATGGCCGGCCAGATGGAGTACTCGTACTTCCCGGTCAAGATGCGCGACCTGCGCTCCCGTATCCACTTCACCGAGCTCGACGAGGGGTTCTTCCGCGTGGGCGGCGTGCTCGTCGAGACGCAGTTCCTGAACCACACCGCACCGACCGTCGCCTACCGCATGACCAGCGACGGCGCGACGATCGCCTACGCGACCGACCACGAGCCCTTCTGGAACGCCTCGGGACGGGTCTCGCAGCATCCCGGCGACGAGCGGCACATCGCGTTCCTGAAGGGCGCGAACCTCGTCATTCACGACGCCCAATACACCGACGGGGAGTATCGCGACAAGGTCGGCTGGGGCCACAGCAGTCTCGAGTACGCGGTCGACGTCGCGCTGGCCGCCGGGGTCGAGCGGCTGGTCCTCTTCCATCACGATCCGGCGCACGACGACGCGATGATGGAGCGGATGGAGGCGATGGCGCGCGATCACGTCGGCCGCCGCGGCCAGGCGCTTGACGTGCTGGCGGCGCGGGAAGGGCTCGAGCTGGAAGTGCGCGGCAGCAGCGCCGCGCCCGACATGGAGGAGGCCTCGGCGCTCCAGCATCGCCAGATCGTCGGGGGCCGCGTGCTCCTGGTGAGCCGGAACGAGCCGGAAGTTGCCGAGATCGAGGAGGTGCTCGGCGACGACCGCCTGGTGTTCCTCCGTGAGGGCAACCTCCAGGCCGCTCTCTCGCGCGGCGCCGAGCTACTCCCGGACATCGCGATCATCGATCGCGAGCTCCTCGATGGTAACGGCGACACGGTGCTGGACGTGCTACGGGACCGGCTGGGCCGCCGCAATTTCCCGATCGTGGTCCTCGCCGACAGCTCGATCCCGTCCGACGCGGTGTATCGCGGCGAAGCTTCGTGGACCGACTACCTGTCGAAACCGTTCAGCCCGCCCATGCTCCGCACCCGCGTGCGCGCGTGGCTCGCCCGGACTCTCTTGGCCTACGACCCGGTCGAGCGTCGAGCGGCGCGGATCGAAGCGGTCGCTTCGGGCGACAGCCGGGCGCGCTGCGCGAGCCTGCTGGCGACCGTGCCGCTCTTCCGGCAGCTGAGCGCCGAGCAGCGCGACCTCTTGCTCGACAGCGCGAGCGAGCAGAGCTTCGCGGCCGGCCACGTGCTGATCCGCGAGAGCGATCCTCCGGATCGCCTCTTCGTGATCCTGTCCGGCCGCGTGCGGGTGCTCGAGGTCGCGCCCGACTCGCCGGTGGAGCTGATCGTCGGTGAGCTCGGCGAGGGCGAGATCCTCGGCGAGCTGAGCGCGCTGCGGAACCAGCCGCGCTCCGCGACGGTCGTCGCCATCGAGCGCACGCACTGCCTGGTGGTCCCGCAGAGCGAGTTCCTGAAGCTACTCCACAACTCCGCGGCGATGGCGGTCTCGCTGCTGCGGATGCTGGCCGGGCGGCTGTACGAGACCGATCGCCGTCTCTCGCGCTTCGCGCCCGACCCGGTCACCGGCCTGGCCGGCCGGCGGGCGTTCCACGATCAGTACCGGCGGCTGGCCGCGGTGGCGCGCCGGCGCAAGACCGGCGCGCTCCTGCTGGTCGTCGACGTGCTGCAGCTCCGGTCGATCAACGACCGGTTCGGCTACGGCGTGGGCGACGACGTGCTGCGCATCGTGGCCGACGCGCTCATCGAGGCCACCCGCACCACGGACCTGATCGTTCGCCACGGCGGCGACGAGTTCGTCGTGTTCTTCCCGGACGCGGGTGTCGGCGACATCGATACCGTGATCGCCCGCGTCAGCGACAAGATCAAGAGCCTGTCGGGCAAGCGCGGCATCCCGGTCGCGATCAGCTGCAACTACGGCGTCGCCTACGCCCAGTCACCGCCCGAGAGCGCCGAGGATCTGCTCCGCGAGGCCGACCAGGACATGCTGCGCCGCCGGCGCTGAGCGCTACCGCTTCTTCCGGCTCGCGAACTCCTTGATCCGTTCTCGCGCCGCCGGGCTCGTCCGCAGCGCGGCCACGTAGCCCTCGGCCTCGCGGCCGCTGCCACCCGCCCGGATCGCCGCGACGATGCGCTTGGTCGCCTCCAGCCCGCCGCGCGGCGAGCGCGCGATCTCCGCGGCCAGCGCGGCGACGCTCGCGTCGAGGGTGGGCGGCGCCACCACCCGGTTGACGAGGCCGATCCGGAGCGCCTCGGCGGCGTGCAGGGTGCGGCCGG
>Ga0187776_10000264_pt1 | contig 25329 bp, 26 predicted proteins | sample 0216_BV02_MP12_2_FD_132426 | JGI IMG/M metagenome (GOLD analysis project Ga0187776, IMG submission 132426) | Tropical peat soil microbial communities from peatlands in Department of Meta, Colombia - 0216_BV02_MP12_20_MG | ecosystem: Environmental > Terrestrial > Soil > Wetlands > Peat | place...
CGGCTCTTGAGCTCATCGAAGAAGTCGACGATGATCTCGGAGAGGGGGATCTCGAAATTGAGCTGTACGCGGTGTGGGGCCGGGTACTCCTGGCTCTTATAGAGGCCGCGCCGCTTGGTCACCAGGTCCATGATCGGTCCATAAAACTCTGTGGGGGTGATGATCTCGATGTTCATCCACGGCTCGCGGATCTCGTCGATCAGCCCCTCGTCAGGCAGGTCGGCGGGCGAGTCGACCACGCGGGTCGAGCCGTCGTGCAGCAGCACCTCGTAGGCCACGGTTGGCGCGGTGAAGACCATGTTCAGGTCGTACTCCCGTTCCAGCCTTTCCTGGACGATCTCCATGTGGAACAGGCCGAGGAAGCCGGCGCGGAAGCCGAAGCCGAGCGCCTGGGAGGTCTCGGGCTCGTAGACGAGCGCGGCGTCGTTGAGCTTGAGCCGCTCGAGCGCGTCGCGTAGCTCCGGGTAGTCGTCCGAGTCGGTCGGGAAGAGCCCCGCGAAGACCATCGGCTTGACGTCCTTGTATCCCGGAAGCGCCTCGACCGCCGGCTGCACGACCGTCGTTAGCGTGTCGCCGACGCGAAGGCGCGAGACGTCCTTGAGTCCTGTGATCACGTAGCCGACCTCGCCCGCGGACAGGCGCTCGACCGGTGTCATGGCCGGCGAGAAGAACCCGAGCTCCTCCGCGTCGAAGCGGGTGTCCGTGGCCATCGTCCGCAGTGCTTGGCGGGTGGAGAACGAGCCGTCGACGACCCGGACGAACGCGACGACGCCGCGGTACTGGTCATACGAGGAGTCGAAGACGAGGGCGCGTGCCGGCGCCTCCGGATCGCCGGCCGGAGGCGGCACGCGCTCGACAATCGCGTCGAGGACGTCGGCGACGCCGTCGCCGGTCTTGGCAGAGATCCGCCGGACGCGAGCCGGGTCATCGCCGAGCAGGTCGGCCACCTCCACTGCGGTTGCGTCGGGATCGGCCGCGGGAAGGTCGATCTTGTTCGCGACGGGGACGATCTCGAGCCCGTTCTCGATCGCGAGGTAGGCGTTGGCGAGCGTCTGCGCCTCGACTCCCTGTGCGGCGTCGACGACGAGGAGCGCCCCTTCGCATGCCTGCAGCGAACGCGAAACCTCGTAGGTGAAGTCGACGTGTCCGGGCGTGTCGATGAGATTGAGCTCATGGCCCTTCCACGCGACGCGGACGGCCTGGGCCTTGATCGTGATGCCGCGTTCGCGCTCGAGGTCCATCGAGTCGAGAACCTGTTCGCGCATCTCGCGGGCCGAGACCGCGTCGGTCAGCTCGAGGATGCGGTCGGCGAGCGTCGACTTGCCGTGGTCGATATGAGCGATGATCGAGAAGTTGCGGATCCGGGCCTGCTCCACGAGCGGCGATGGTACTGACGCACGTCCCGCTCGAACATGGCCCGACGGGCCAGGGCCGATTCCACTCCCCGCCCAGGGTGGGGTTCGCTGTCCCCCCGCCCTCGCGGTCGAGGCTATCGCAGGATCCGTTACGGCCGATTGGCGAGTTCGTCGCGGATCAGTGCCAGTTCGTCCGGCGCAGTCGCTGCCGTGTCAGAGCAGAAGGCGCTACGCGCCCCAGGCCGAAGTCGTCGTTCGTCTCGAGCTTCCGCCAGAACACGGGTTGTGGCTCGCCGCTGATCCCCCCCGCGGCCATCATCGGTCCGATCTGCGGCTCCATATGCGCGAAGAACTCGTGGAAGCTTTGCGCGTCCGGCCACTCGTCCAGAACCATGATCTTGCCGTCAGCGCCGTGGAAGCAGTGTGCGATGAGGCGTAGGTGTCGGCGCGAGTCTCGCCGGGCGCGCCGCATCGGGTCAAGCGCGGCGGCGGCGTAGCCGCAACAACGTCTCCAGTTCGCGCACGCCCAGCAACCGGCACGCTCCGAAGAAAGCCGCGTAGCCGAGCACGAGCCCGGCGCCGAGAGAGACGATCTGGGCCGGTAGCGACTGGCCGAGCCCCGAGTCGAGCAGTCGCCAGACCCCCCAGCCCACGCCGGCGAGCACCGCCGATGCGAGGCATACGAGGCCGAAGCTCCGAGCGGTCTCCCCGATCTCGAATCCGGCCATCCGCCGCCGAAAGAGGACGAGGAGCGCCCAGGTCCCGGCGATGTTCACGAGTGAGGTCGAGAGCGGGATTCCCCAGATCCCGAATCGGTAGAAGACGGCGTCGAGCACGGCGTTGAGCCCGAGGTTCCCGAACGCGACCCAGCTCGGAATCCACGGCGACTGGAGGGAGAAGAAGCCGCGGTTGAGCATGAGCATCGTCCCGTTGAAGGTGAGTCCGAGCGCGAACGCCGCGAGGCAGGCGGCGACGATCGGCGTGTCCGCCGCCGTGAAGTTCTGGTGCTGATAGAGGAGCCGCACGATCGGTGTCGCCAGGACCGCCGCCGCCACGCTCGCCGGCACGAGCAGGAAGCAGATCAGTCGGAGCCCCGTGCTGACGGTGTGGCGAAATCCGTTCCAGTCGGCGCGCGCGGCATGGCGCGAGAGAAGCGGGAAAAGGACGGTCGCCACGGCGACCGAGAACACGCCTTGCGGCAGCATGTAGAGGCGGAACGCCCGCACGATCGCGGCCGGCGCGAGGTGCGGGTTCAGGTAGTGCGTCGCGAAGAGCTGGTCGATGACCGCATTGATGTTGATCAGACCGAGGCCGATCGTGACCGGCACCATCAGCGTGAACGTTCGCTTCACGGCCGGGTCGTGGATATCGATCACCATGTGTAGCCGTCCGTCGAGCCCGCGAAGCCAGGGCAGCGGCAGCAGGAACTGCGCGATGGTCGCCACGAGGATCGAGACCGCATAGATGTAGAGCCTCGTCGAGTCGGCGCTCGATGAGTGGACGCCGAGTCCGAGGCCGAGGAGGATGATCAGGTTCCATAGCACCGGGCTCAGCGCGGGCACGGTGAAGTGGTCGTAGCTGTTGAGGATCCCGACCACGATCCCGGTCAGCCCGAGGACGAGCACGAGCGGGAAGAGAATGCGCGCGAGCCCGGCCGCCAGAACTCCGTACTGGTCGTGCGGCCCATAGCCGAAAATCGCCATCACCAGCGGCGCGATGACCAGAAACAGCGCCGTCAAGCCGCCAAGCCCCAGCAACATCAGCCAGAAGAGCGACGAGGCGACCCTCCATGCGCGCTTTCTCTCTCCTTTGACGAGCAGGTCGCTGAAGACGGGGACGAACGCGGCCGAGAGCGCGGAGTCGGCCACGAGCGACCGCACGGTGTTCGGGATGAGGAACGCGATCTCGAAAGCGTTGACCGGGCCGGCAATGCCGAAGATCGCGGCCTGCGCGATCTCCCGAACCAGCCCTATGACCCGCGAGACCCCGGTGGCGACCGCAAAGATGATCCCGGAACGGGCGAGCCCGTGCCCTGCGTCGGGCTCTTCGGCCGCGGTAGCCGGGGCTTCCGCCGTGACCGGAGCCACCTGCCCCTCCAGGTCAAGCGCCTGCGCCTCGAGCTCGATCAGCTCGCCGCGGTCGCGGCGCGGACGCATGATCGCGGTCGATCGCTCGGCCGGATCTTGCGCGACCGGCCAGGAGTCGAGCGTTGCCTCGGTCTCGAAGTACACCGGCTTGCCCTGCTCGCGACGCCGGCGGTCGCGCTCCAGGCGGCGTTCTCGCCGCTGCCGCTCGGCGTCCTCCACGAGGGCAGCATAGGGAGCGGGGTTGCTACCATCGCCCGGCCCGCGAGCCGCGGGTCTTTTTCCGAGATGCCGAACATCAAGCAGCAGGAAAAGCGCGTCCGCCAGGCGGCGCGCCAGCGCCAGGAGAACCTTCGTTGGCGGTCGTCTGCGAAGACGCTCATGCGGCGACTCCGCGATGCGGCCGAGGGCGGAGACGCGAAGGAGACCGAAGCGCGTCGCCGCGAGCTCGTCCAGCTGCTCGACCGGGCGGCCTCACACGGCGCCCTCCACCGCAACACGGTTGCGCGCCGGAAGTCGCAGGCGGCCAAGATCGCCGCCGGCGAGCCCGAGTAGTAGCCGGCCTCAGCCGGTCGGCTCTGCGGGCCGCGTGATCTCTACGAGCGTGCGCTCGAGCTGGAGCTCGGGCGGCAGGCGCGAGCCGCCCTTGGCTCCCGCGTCGAGCTCTGCGAGCCGTACGGTCGCGTGCGCCAGCTCCTCGAGGGAGAAGTTGCGCGCCTGCTTCGCCGACTTCTCCGCGACGAACGGGTGCACCTTCAGACGGCTCGCAATCTCGCTCGAGCGGACACCCTCGTCGGCCAGGCGAGAGATCTTCCGCACCCGTCCGACGTGTACGACGAGAGAGGCGACGAGCCGGATCAGCTCGCCCGAGCGCGACCGGTGCGAGCGGTCGAGCAGCGACTCGGTCGCGCGCAGCGTGGCCGCCACGTCCCTCCGGCCCCACGCGTCGGTGACTGCGAAGACCGGCGTCTCCGCCCGCCCGACCGCGAGCTGCTCGACGTCGGCGCGCGTGATCTGCTCTCCGTTCGCCCACGTCCCGAGCTTCTGGATCTCGGAGGCGAGGTCGCTGACGTCGTCCCCGACGGCCTCGACCAGGGCACGGCACGCGTGCTGGTCGGCTTTCGCGCCGAGACGCGCGAACTGCTCGCCGACCCAGTTCGGCAGGTCCTTCTTCGTGACCTCGTAGAAGCGGACCTCCCCGGCCGTCGCCACCGCTTTCGCGAGCGCCGCGTCCTTCTTCAGGCCGTCGCCGACGAGGGCGAGCACGGTCGCCGGAGCCGGCGAGGCGAGATACGCCTCGATCTCCTTCGCGTCGGCGCTCTTCCACGTCTCGACCCCGTCGACCAGGACGGCGCGCCCCTCGGCGACGAAGAGGCCGAGCGCGTTGCAAGCAGCGGTCGCGTCCGCGCCGGTGGCTTCGGAGGCGTGCAGCTGCTCGGTTGCGTCTTCACCGATCCGCGCGCGCAGCCTTTCCAGGGCCAGCGCGATCTTCGGCCGGTCGCTCCCCGAGAACAGGTAGACCGGCTTCAGCTCGCGCTCGCTCGCCACGCCGCCAAGCATAGGCGGCGGTACCGGCTGCTCCCAGGGCGAGCATGGCTGCCGCCGGGCCCGACGTGATCTGCGCGCCGGGCATGCTTCCGAACACGCGCGCGCACTCGGCGACCGCCCAGGCGCCCCAGCCGTTGAGCTGAGCCATCGCGGCAGCGACCGGAGGCGCGAGCGGAGCGACGACCGCCGTCAGGAGGGAAAGCCCGAGCACCTCGACGACGACCGGGACGGCCACGACGTTCGCGGGGACGGTGACGACCGAGATCTGGTGGAACTGGAACCACGTCACCGGCGCGGTCGCGAGGCCGCAGGCGGTCGAGACGCCGATCAGCTGCGCGAGCTCGTGCGACACCGGGTAGCCCTCGAGGGCGCGCACGACGCGCGGTGTGACGACGAAGATCGAGGCGACCGCTGCGAACGAGAGCTGGAAGCCTGCGTCGAACAGCGTGTAGGGGTTCCAGCCGAGAAGAAGCGCCGCGCCGACGAGCAGCGCCTGCCAGCGGTCCCGTTCACGGGCGGCGAGCCAGGCGAGCGACCCGAGCCCGGCGGCCAGTGCCGCCCGCACGACAGACGGATGGAGCCCCACCGCGAGGGCGTAGGTCGCGACGCTGAGCAGCGCCGCGACCTGCGCGACGTAGCTACCGAAGCCGGCGAGCAGGCAGAGCGCCGCGATACCGCCGCCCACGGCGGCCACCTTCAACCCGTCCACGGCGAGGCAGTGGTAGAGGCCGGACGCTCGGAAGTCCGCCAGGAGCCTTTGGTCGAGGCCCGACGAACGACCGAGGACGATCGCCTCGATCACGCCCCGCCGGTCCCGGCTGAGGCCGGGAGCACTGTCTCGTGCGAGCCAGCGCCCCACCCTGTCGCCGACGCCGGAGACGCCGCCCCGCCGGCCGACGACACGCCACGCCTGCCCGCGCAGGACCGCGTGAATCCCCTGCCGACGCAGCCAGCGGGCCTCGTCGAAGCCGTTCAACGACCCAGGCGGAGCGCGTAGCTCGCCTTCGAGCTTCAGTCTGGCGCCCTGCGGAGGCGCTCGGCCGAGCGGGAGCTCGAGCAGGGCAGGCTCGTGCGTCCGCAGCGTCCCCCAGCGAAGCACGAGCACCCGCATCCGCTGGTCGAACGCTCCTGCGCGAGGCGGTTCCTCGACCTCCACAAGCGCCTGTTCGAACGTGCCGATCCGAGGCGCGAGCACGCTGCGGTCGAGCTGGGCGAGCCGAATGCTCCCCCAGCTCCAGGCCCCGACCAAGAGAGCGGCGGCGAGGGCGGTCCAACGGAGGCTCACGACACCGGCTCCGATGCCGACCACTGCCACGGCGACCGCCAAGAAGAGTGTCGTGAAGGCGGGCACACGCACGACGTCTGCCGCCGCAAAGCCGACGCAGACCGCGCCGACCAGGGCATGCGGGAGGCGAATCGTCACGTCACGGGATCACGAGACCTTTCAGCTGTGCCATGTGCGCGGGCCCGATCCCGGGCACGCCCTGCAGCTCGGTCACCGCGTGGAAAGCCCCATGCGCCTGGCGGTAGTCGAGGATCTTCTGGGCCGTGACCGGCCCGATCCCGGGTAGCGCCTCGAGCTGCTCGAGCGTCGCCGTGTTGAGGTCGAGCGGAGCGGTCGGCGACGAGCCGGCGGCGGGAGGGCTCGCCGCTGCAGCAGCCGCTCCGGCCGCGCCGCGTCCCGGGACGACGACCTGCTCCCCGTCGGCGATCGGCGCGGCGAGGTTGACCGTATCGAGCTGCGCCTTCGGCGCCGGGCCGCCGGCGACCGCGATCGCATCGTCGATTCTCGATCCCGACCGCAGCCGGTAGAGCCCCGGCCGGCGAACTGCTCCGGCGACGTCGATCACGAGCAGCTTCGCCGCCGCAGGCTTCGCCGCGACGACCCGCACCGGCGCGACGACGTGCGCCGTGGAGCCGCGGCCGCCGTGATGCCGGACCACGAGGATGAGCAGAACCGCGATCGCGGCGGCGACGCCGAAGAGTTGCCGCCGTGAGAGCGCTGGAGAGCGCACGTCCACGCCGTTCACCCTGCCTCCGAACCCGTGACGTGTCCGTCGTGACTTCGTGACCGTAGACTCGCGCCCGTGGCCGACTGGGTGACGATCTCCGCGCTCGCAACGGCCGGAGGGACGCTCGTCCTGGCCGGCGCCACCTTCGCATCGGTGCGGTCGGCGAACCGCGCCGCGCGCGTCGCCGAGCAGTCGCTGCTCGCGGGCCAGCGCCCGTTACTCGTCACCTCGCGTGCCGACGACCCGCCGCAGAAAGTCGGCTTCGCCGATGACGTCTGGTTCCTGATACCAGGCGGTCAGGGAGCCGCGCGCGCAACGGATGAGGCTGTGTATTTCGCGATTGCGATTCGCAACGTCGGCACCGGCATTGCAGTCCTGCACGGCTGGCATCTCTATCCCGAGATCCAGCTCGGGTCCGACATCGTCGCCACTCGGCTGGAGGATTTGACGATGCTCAGCCGCGACCTCTACGTCGCTCCGGACGACGTCGGTTTTTGGCAGGGCGCGTTTCGTGACCCGCGCAGCGCTGCGTACCGCGAGGCGCGCGCCGCGGTCGAGGCGCCGCAGCGGATGAGCGTGGACGTCCTCTACGGCGATTTCGAGGGAGGACAGCGCGTGATCACCCGCTTTCTGCTCACGCCGCGCGAGGCGGATGACGGCATCCGCTGGTTTGCGTCGGTCGGCCGGCACTGGAACGTCGACCGGCCGCCGCCGCGCGAGCGCTAGACCACGAAGTTCACGAGCTTGCGCGGGACGACGATCGTTTTGCGCGGTTCGCCGCCGTCGAGGCGCACCCGCACGCGCTCCGACTCGAGCGCCCGCGCGACGAGCTCCTCCTCGCTCAGGCCTGCGTCCACCTCGAACCGGTCGCGCACCTTGCCGTTCACCTGGACGACGAGCTCGAACGTCTCCCGCAGGAGCTGCGACTCGTCCGCCTGCGGCCACGGCGCCTCCCACAGCCGCTGGTGGCCGAGCACGCCCCACAGCTCCTCCGCGACGTGCGGCGCATACGGCTGGATCAGCGACACCGCCGTCTCGGCTGCGAACCGCGCGTCCGGCGCGTCCATCGCGCCGCCCAGCTCGTTCACGAGCTCCATCATCGCCGAGATCGGCGTGTGGAACTGGAAACGGCGCAGGACGTCGTCCGTCACCTTGGCGATCGTCTCGTTCGCCTTGCGCGCGAGAGAGCCCTCCCGCTCGCCCGGCGAAGGAGCCTGCTCGGCCACCTCGTGCACGACGCGCCAGAGCCGGCGGAGGAAGCGGACGACGCCGTCGATGCCGGAGTCCGTCCATTCCATGTCCTGGTCGGCAGGGCCGATGAAGAGGATGTAGAGGCGGACGGCATCCGCACCGTACTCGTCGACGAACGGGTCGGGGCCCTCGACGTTGCCCTTCGTCTTCGACATCTTCGTCCCGCCGAGCGTCACCCAGCCCTGGTGGAACATGCGTGCGAACGGCTCGCGGAAGCCGACCATCCCCCAGTCGTTCATCGCCTTGACGAAGAACCGCGAGTAGAGCAGGTGCCCCGTCGAGTGGTCGATGCCGCCGATGTACTGGGAAACGGGCAGCCAGTAATCGACGACGAAGCGGTCGAACGGCGCCTCGTGGTTGTGCGAGTCGATGTAGCGGAGGAAGTACCAGGAGGAGTCGACGAACGTGTCCATCGTGTCCGGGTCGCGCCGGGCCGGACCGCCGCAGGACGGGCAGTCGACGTTCATGTAGGCCTCGTTGGCGGCGAGCGGCGGCTTGCCCTTCGGCGCATAGTCCTCGATGTCGGGGAGCAGCACCGGCAGGTCCTCCTCGGGTACGGGGACGACGCCGCAGCTCTCGCAGTGGATGAACGGGATCGGGCAGCCCCAGTACCGCTGGCGAGAGACGCTCCAGTCACGGAGGCGGTAGTGGACGGTCGCCTTGCCGCGCCCGTCCTCCGCGAGCGCGGCGACGATCGCCTTCGCTCCTTCCTCCGCCGGCAGGCCGTCGAAGCGGGCGGAGTTGACGAGCTTCCCGTCCTCGTCGATCACGATCTTGGTCGGGAGGCCGAACGTCTCGGCGAACTCGCCGTCACGCTCGTCGTGGGCCGGGACGGCCATGATCGCGCCGGTGCCGTAGTCCATCAGGACGTAGTCGGCGACCCAGATCGGCAGACGCTCGCCGTCGATCGGGTTGATCGCGTGGAAGCCGGTGAAGACGCCGGTCTTCGTCGCACCGGCAGCGCGTTCCTCGACCGGACGGGCGCCGGCGTGGCGCGCGTACTCCTTCGCCTCGTCGCTCGCGTGGGCCTCGACGAAGGGGTGCTCGGGCGCGAGGACGAAGAAGGTCGCGCCGAACAGGGTGTCGGCGCGCGTCGTGAACACGGCCAGGTCCTCCCCGGTCTCGTCGACGCGGAAGAGCAGCTCGGCACCTTCGGAGCGGCCGATCCAGTTGCGCTGTATCGCCTTCGTCCGCTCCGGCCAGAAGCCGCCTTCGGGCAGGTCGTACTCGAGCAGCTCGTCGGCGTACGCAGTCGTCCGGAAGTACCACTGCGTCATGGTGCGAAGCTCGACCTCGGCGCCGCAACGCTCGCAGCGCCCGTCGATGACGTACTCGTTCGCGACCACCGTCTGGTCGTTGGGGCACCAGTTGACCGGGCCTTCATTGCGGTAGCCGAGCCCGTGGGCGACGAACTGCTGGAAGAGCCACTGTGTCCAGCGATAGAAGGTCGGCTGGTGCGCGGCGACCTCGCGGTCCCAGTCGATCGCCCAGCCCAGCCGCTTCATCTGGGCCCGCATCGTCCCGATGTTGCGCTCGATCGTCTCTCGCGGATGCTTTCCCTCGCGGATCGCCGCGTTCTCGGCCGGCAGCCCGAACGCGTCCCAGCCCATCGGCCGCACGACGTGCCACCCGACCCGGCGGCGGACGTGCGTCTGGACGTCGCCCATCGTGTAGTTGAGGACGTGGCCCATGTGGAGGCTCGGCCCCGACGGGTACGGCAGCATCTCGAGCTGGTACCAGTGGTTCTCGGCCATCGGAGCTCCCGGCACGGGATTCGGCACGTTGAAGGCCCGCTCGTCCTCCCAGACGCGCTGCCACTTGCCCTCGATCTCGTGTGGCTCGTATCTCGGTGTCATCGAAACGTCCTCTGGAACGAAAAAACCTCTCCGAAGAGAGGTCCGTGGGGAGGCTGACGCGGCCTCGCCGCGCGTGTCTCCCTGTCCTACGTAAGAAGCAGCTCCTGCATTGGGTTCCCGATACTAGCAAGGTGCTCGAACTCCTTCCAGAAAGCGCCCGGATCGAGGACGGCGAGCTCCTCCTCGGCCGCGTGCCCGCAACTCGGCTGGCCGAGGAGCATGGGACGCCGCTACTCGTCTACTGCGAGCAGACGATCCGGAGCCAGGTGCGTGCCTACCGCGAGGCGGCGCCCGGCGCGCAGCTCGTCTACGGAACGAAAGCCTTCGCAAACGTCGCGCTGCTCCGTCTGCTCGCGGACCTCGAAGTGGGCGCCGACGTCTCGACACTCGGCGAGCTGGCGTTCGCCCGCGCCGCGGGCATCCCCGGCGAGCGCATCGTGTTCCACGGCAACAACAAGTCGGAGGAGGAGCTGAGGGCGGCGGCAGAGGCCGGCGCGCTCGTCGTCCTCGACGCACCCGGCGAGGCCGAAGCAGCAGCCGCGTCGGGCGTCCGGCGCGTGCTCGTGCGGCTGACGCCGGGCGTCGAAGCCGAGACGCACCGCTCGATCCAGACGGCGCATGAGGAGTCCAAGTTCGGCCTGGCGCCCGACGCGGCGGCGCGCGAGCTCGAGCGGGCACGTGACCTGGGGCTCGAGGTCGACGGCGTCCACGTCCACGTCGGCTCGCAGCTCGGGCGCCCCGACGAGACCGCCGTCGCGCTCGACCGCGTGCTCGCGTTCCTCGAAGGGCTCGACTGGAGGCCGCGCATCCTCGATCTCGGCGGCGGCCTCGGCGTCCGTCACAGCCGGGACGAGGCGCTGCCGTCGGTGGCGGAGTTCGTCCGGCCCCTCGTCGAGCGGGTCCCGGAAGGCACGCGCCTGATCCTCGAGCCGGGACGCTCGCTCGTCGGCAGCGCAGGCGTGACGCTCTACCGGGTCGGGCGCGTCAAGGAATCGGGAGGCGTCGTCTACGCCGCGATCGACGGCGGCATGTCCGACAATCCTCGCCCGCAGCTCTACGGTGCCCGCTACGAGGCGCTGCTCGCGAACCGGGCCGAGGAGCCCTCGACCGGCGTCTACAGGATCGCCGGCAAGCACTGCGAGTCGGGCGACGTGCTGATCGATGCAGCAGAGCTGCCCGAGCCGCAGCCGGGCGACGTGCTCGCCGTGCCCGCGACCGGCGCCTACACCCTCGCGCTCGGTTCGACCTACAACGGCGTCCCGCGGCCGGCGGCGGTTCTCGTCAGGGATGGAGAAGCCCGCTTGATCCGGCGCCGCGAAACCGTCGAGGATCTGCTTCGCTTCGAGCCGTGACCGAGGAAGCGCGTCTCGAGGACGTCGGCTCCGGGCTCGCGCCCACGAGCCCCGGCTGGTTCGTCGTCAACGCCGCCGAGGCCGCCTGGGTCGTGAACGACGTCTTCGGCGCGCGCTGCATCTTCGAGTCGAACCCACGCGTTCTCCAGAACCGGCCCGACCTCGAGCCAAAGCATTTCGAGCAGCTCGGCGTCACGCTCGCGGTGCTCCCGCCGGGACGCTCGGGCGGTCTCTACCACTCGGAGTCGGCACAGGAGGACTTCCTCGTCCTGGCCGGCGAGTGCCTGCTGCTGGTGGAGGGCGAGGAGCGACCCCTGCGACAGTGGGACTTCTTCCACTGTCCGCCGGGCGTCAAGCACATCTTCGTAGGGGAGGGCGACGAGCCCTGCGTGCTGCTCATGGTCGGCGCGCGCCCGGAGGACAAGACGCTCCACTACCCGCGCGACGAGACGGCGCTGCGTCACGGCGCCGGCGTCGAGGATCCGACGCCCTCGCCGCACGAGGCGTACGCGCCGTACCCGCACTGGAGGCCGGGCCGTCCCGAGACGTGGGACACGCTGCCCTGGGTACGCTCGCCTGGATGAATCGCCGGCTCGCCGCCGTCCCCGGGGTCGTGCTCGTCGCGGTCGCGGCCGCGATGTGGGGCACCGACCCGATCATCCGCAAGACGATGAGCGGAACGACATCGGCGACGACGATCGTCTTCGGCGAGCACGTGATCCTCGTCGCCCTCACGCTGCCGCTCCTGCTGCCTGCTCTGCGCGCGGTCTTCGCCGCCGGGCCGCGCTACGTCGTCGCCGCGGTCGTCGTCGGCGCCGGAGCGTCGGCCGTCGCCACGATCCTCTTCACCGACGCGCTGATCGGGCACTCCGACTTCATCACCCCCGTGGTGATCCAGAAGGTGCAGCCGCTCGTCGCCGTCGGCGCGGCCGCACTCCTGCTCGCCGAGCGGCCGCGCCCGGGTTTCGCGTGGCTCTTCCTCCCGGCCCTCGCCGGCTTCTGGCTCGTCAACCAGCCGAATCCCTTCGAGCCGTCGGCGCAAGGCGCCGTCGTGATCGCCGAGGCCACGGGCGCCGCCATTCTGTGGGCGCTCGGGACGGTGCTCGGCCGCTATCTCTCGCGCGAGCTCGTGTTCCAGCACGTCCTCTCGCTGCGCTTCTTCTTCGGCCTCCTCGCGAGCGCGGTCTTGTTGCCGATCATGGGCGCGAGCGCGTACTCCAACGGGCACGACAGCGTGCTGATCCTCTACCTGGCGCTGGTCACCGGCCTGCTCGCGCTGACGCTCTACTACCAAGGGCTGCAGCGCACGCCGGCCATCCTCTCGTCGCTGGCAGAGCTCACATACCCGGCGGTCGCGGTCGTCGCCGGCATCTACGCCTACGACCAGCACCTGCGCTGGACGCAGTGGCTCGGCATCGCGCTCATCCTCGGCGCAGTGACGCTGCTGCCGGTGCAGCGGCGCCTCGTCGTCGTGGAGGCGCCGCACGAGCTGGTTCCGGCTCCCGCGGCCGGTTAACCTCTCCCGCCGTGGATCTCCGCGACACGCCGGAGGAGGACAGGTTCCGGGAGGACCTTCGCATGTGGCTCGACGCGAACCTCCCGGAGGAGAAGCGCCGCGGCCGCGGCGGCGCGCAGCGGTTCGACGATCCGTTCGCCCGGGAGTGGAGCCGCAAGCTGTACGAGGCTGGCTACGCCGGCCTGACCTGGCCGAAGGAGTACGGGGGCGCCGGCACGCCGTACAGCTTCCAGGCCATCGTCTACGAGGAGCTCGCCGCCGCGCAGGCTCCGCCACACGTCGGCGTGATCGGCCTCAGCATGGCCGGGCCGACGATCATCGCGCACGGCACGGAGGAACAGAAGAGCCGCTACCTGCAGCCGATCCTCGCCGCCGACGAGATCTGGTGCCAGGGATTCTCGGAGCCCGACGCGGGCTCAGACCTCGCCGCCGCCCGCACGCGCGCCGAGCGCCGCGACGACGTCTATGTCGTCAACGGCCAGAAGGTCTGGTCGTCGTTCGCGCACATCGCCGACTTCTGCATCCTGGTCACGCAGAGCGACCCCGACCGGCCCCACTACCACAACCTGACGTACCTGATCGTCGACATGCGTGCGCCCGGCGTGGAGGTGCGGCCGCTGAGGCAGATCACCGGCGAGGCGGAGTTCAACGAGATCTTCTTCAGTGATGTTGAGGTGCCGGTCGAAAACCGCCTCGGCGACGAGGGCGAGGGCTGGCAGGTGGCGATGACTACGCTCCTGCACGAGCGCGCGACCCTGGGCTTTGCGCTCACGGCGACACTGGACGCGCTGTTCGGGCGGCTGCTCGAGGACGCGCGCGAGCGCGATCTCGATCCCCTCGCTCGCGAGGCGGTCGGGCGCGAGTGGATCGAGCTCCAGGCGCTCCTCTTCACGAACTACCGCGCCCTCGGCACCTACGAGCGCACCGGTGTCCCCGGCCCGGAGGGCTCGGGCGTGAAGCTGCGCTGGTCGGAGGCGAATCAGCGGCTGACGAAGCTCGCACGCGAGGTGCTCGGGCCCGAGGGGATCCTCGACGACGGCTGGTGGAACCACCAGCAGCTCCGCAGCCGCGGCAACACGATCGAGGCGGGCACCTCCGAGGTGCTCCGCAACATCATCGCCGAGCGCGTGCTCGGGCTCCCGAGGTCGCGCTGATGGACTTCGCGCTGAACGAGGACCAGCTCGAGCTGAAGGAGGCGGCGCGCGCCTGGCTCGCCGACCGCTTCCCACTCGACCGGGACTGGGATTCGACCGACGACCGCTGGGCGGAGCTCTCCGAGCTCGGCTGGCTGGACGTTGCAGAGGCGGGGCTCGGTTTCGTCGAGGAGGCGCTGCTGCTCGAGGAGACGGGCTACGCGCTTTATCCGGGGCCGCTTCTCGCCCACGTCACGGGCCAGACCGATGGCTTCGGAGCGGGCGGCGGGATCGAGACGGTCGACCCGGCCCGGCCGCTTCACCGCCTCCCGGCTGCGTCGGACGAGTCGCCGCGGACGCGCGCAGCCATGGCGGCGGAGGCGCTTGGCATCGCGCAGCGCGCGCTCGACCTCGGGGTCGAGCACGCAAAGACGCGCGTCCAGTTCGGCAAGCCGATCGGCACCTACCAGGCCGTCTCGCACCCGCTCGCACAGACGTACACCGACGTCGAGCTCTCGCGCTCGCTCGTCTACTGGGCCGCCTGGTGCGTCACCGAAGAGGACGGCCGCGCGCCCCTCGCAGCCGCTGCCGCGAAGGCCTTCGCCACCGAGGGAGCGGTAGCCGCCTGCGAGCGCTCGATCCAGGTGCACGGCGGCATCGGCTTCACCTGGGAGCACCCACTCCACCGCTTCTACAAGCGCGCCATCTGGCTCGAGGGCTTCGGCCGCCGTCCTGCCGATCTGCGGCTCGAGGTCGCCGATGCGCTTCTCTCATAGAAAATGACCGAGATGGACGGCCTGATGATGGACTTTCCGCTCACGCTCACGCATCTGATGCGGCGCGCGGAGACGTTCTTCGGCGACGGCGAAATCGTCACCCGGCTCCCGGACAAGTCCTTCCACCGCACGAACCACCGAGACACACTGGGACGGGCGCGGCAGCTGGCCGCGGCGCTGCAGAAGGCGGGGCTCGAGCGGGGCGACCGCATGGCGACCCTGTGCTGGAACCACCATCAGCACCACGAGGCGTACTTCGGCGTCCCGTGCGGGGGGTTCGTCCTCCACACGCTCAACCTCCGCCTCCACCCGAACGACCTGAACTACATCGCAAGCCACGCCGGCGACCGCGCGATCATCGTCGACCGGGCGCTGCTGCCGCTGCTCGAGAAGTTTCGGGAGGGGACCGCGATCGAGCAGGTGTGGGTCGTCGAGGACTCCTACGAGGAGCTGCTCACGACGGCCGATCCGGACGAGTGGGTGGATCCGGAACTCGACGAGAACGAGGCGGCGGCGATGTGTTACACGAGCGGCACGACCGGCCGGCCACGCGGCGTCGTCTACTCGCACCGCTCGTCCGTCCTGCACGCCCTCGGCGTCGGCGCCAACAACCCGCTCGGCCTGGGGCTCGGCATCGGCGACGCCGTGATGCCGGTGGTGCCGATGTTCCACGCGAACGCGTGGGGCTACCCGTACCTCGCGACGCTGCAGGGCGCCAAGCTCGTCTACCCCGGGCCGCACCTGGACCCGGACAGCCTGCTCGACAACATGGAGCAGGAGCGGGTCTCGTGGGCAGCGGGTGTGCCGACGATCTGGATGGGGATCCTCGCGCGCCTTGACGAGGAGCCCGGCCGCTGGGACCTCTCCGCGATGAAGGCGATGCTGATCGGCGGCTCGGCCGTGCCGCGCGGCCTGATCGCCGCCTTCGAGGAGCGGCACGGCCTGCGCATCTGCCAGGGCTGGGGGATGACCGAGACGTCGCCGGTCGCCTCCACGGTCGCGCTCCCGTACGATCTCGCGGACGCGGACGCCGACACGCGCTGGGATTTCCAGGCGACGGCCGGGATCCCGCTCCCCTTCGTCGAGATCCGCGTGCGCGCCGGCGACGAGGAGGTGCCGTGGGACGGCGAGGCGATGGGCGAGCTCGAGGTGCGCGGCCCGTGGGTCGCGGCGCAGTACTTCGACGCCCCGGAGTGCGCCGACCGCTGGACGCGAGACGGCTGGTTCCGCACGGGCGACATCGTCTCGATCCATCCGCGCGGCTTCATCCAGATCAAGGATCGCTCGAAGGACGTGATCAAGTCGGGCGGCGAGTGGATCTCCTCCGTCGACCTCGAGAACGCGCTGATGGCCCATCCCGCGGTCGCCGAGTCGGCGGTGATCGCGGTGCCCGACGAGAAGTGGGGCGAGCGGCCGCTCGCTGCGGTGGTGCTCAAGGACGGCGCGTCGGCGACCGCGGATGAGTTGCGCCGGTTCCTGGCACCGCAGTTCGCCAAGTGGTGGCTGCCCGACCGGGTCGAGTTCATCCAGGAGATCCCGAAGACGAGCGTCGGCAAGTTCCGCAAGCTGGAGCTGCGCGAGCGGTTCGCGACCGAGCCGGCACGCACGAGTTGAAGGCGGCCGTCCTCCCGGCGGTCGACGCGCCGTTCGAGCTGCGCGACGTGCCGGATCCGCGGCGCGGTGAGAGCCAGGCGATCGTGCGCGTGCGCGCGGCCGGGCTCAACTTCCTCGACATCCTGATCCGGCACGGCCGCTACCCGCAGATGCCGGAGCTTCCGGCAGTGCTCGGCTCGGAGCTCGCGGGCGAGCTCGACGACGGGACGCGCGTGATGGCGCTGGTCCCCGGCGGAGCGTACGCCGAGCTCGCGGCGGTCGATCTCAGGGCGATCGTGCCGATGCCCGAGGAGGCGAGCTTTGCCGAGGGCGCCGCGTTCCTGCTCACGTTCCTCACCGTGTACATCCCGCTCACGCGGCAGGTGCGGCTCCGTGACGGCGCCGTCGTGCTCGTGCACGCGGCTGCCGGCGGCGTCGGCACCGCGGCGATCCAGGTCGCACGCGCGCTCGGTGCGCGGGTCGTCGCCGCAGTCGGCTCGGACGAGAAGCACGGCCTCTGCCGCGAACTCGGCGCCGACGAGGCCTACGTCTACGACGAGATTCCCGAGGACCTGCGGGTGGACGCCGTCGTCGATCCCGTCGGGGGCGAGCTGTTCGAGGCGGCGATAGCGCGGCTGCGCCCGCTCGGCCAGCTCGTCGCGATCGGCTACGCAGGCGGCCTCTGGCCGGAGCTCCAGCCGGCGCAGATCGTCGGGCGCAGCGTGGGCGTGCAGGGCGTGTACCTCGGACGGCTCCTCCGCCACGCCCCTGACGTGGTCGCCGCGGCGACGCTGGAGCTGCTCGACCTCTGGCGGGCCGGCGCGATCCGCCCAGTCGTCGGCGCCGAGTTCCCTCTGGCCGAAGTCGAAGACGCCCACGAGCTCGTCGAGTCGCGCCGGAGCACCGGGAAGGTGGTGCTTCTCCCGTGAGGGCGCTCGTGACCGGCGGACGCGGCGGAATCGGCTCCGCGATCGTCGCGGCGCTCGGTGGCGCGGACGCGACCGTCCTCGACCTTCCCGACTTCGACGTCGGCGAGCCGGAGGCGTGGCGGTCGCTCGAGGGCGAGTTCGACGCTGCCTTCCTCAACGCAGGCACCGGCACGGGGCGCGCCGACCCCGCCGAGCTGACGGACGACGAGTGGCGCCGCATCCTCCGTGCGAACCTCGAGGGCGTCGTCTATGGGACCCGGGAACTCTCGGCCCGGCTGATGCCCGGCGGCGGGTCGATCGTCGCCACCGCCTCGCTCGCGGGTCTCACCGGAATGCCAGGGGATCCCGCCTACACGGCAACGAAGCACGCAGTCGTCGGCTGGGTGCGAGCGGCTGCGCCGGCACTCGAGACACGAGGGATCCGGCTCAACGTGCTCTGCCCCGGCTTCACCGACACCCCGCTGGTCGAGGAGAAGCTGCGCGGGGCTCTCGACGTCCCGCTCATCGAGCCGGCGTTCGTCGCCGAGGCCGCGTTGCGCGTGCTCGGGGACGAGGAGACCGGGCGTGCCTGGGTCGTGCAGCCGAACCGGGTCGAGCCGTTCCGGTTCCCGGGAGTCCCGGGGCCGCGATGAGCCCCCGCTCGAGGAAGCCCTGGGCCGAGAACCCGCCCCCCGACCCGCACGTCTGGAACACGCTCCGCTACCGCGGCATCGAGCAGGCCGACGGCCGCGCGGTGATCGAGTGGGACGCGACGCCGGAGTATTCCTTCCACTCGCCCAGCGGCCCGATCGTGCACGGCGGCATGGTCGCGGCGCTGCTCGACACGGCGATGGGCGGCGCCTGCTGGACGCTGATGGCCGAGAACGAGGACTTCCTCACCGCCGACCTGCGCACGGAGTTCCACCGCTCCGCGCGTCCCGGGACGCTGCGTGCGGAGGGACACGTCGTGCAGCGGAACCGGCGAGTGGTCTTCTGCGCGTCCGAGCTGTTTCAGGACGGCGAGCTCGTCGCGAGCGCCCGCTGCACCCAGATCGTGCGCGGCGACCGGACCGCATAGCGCGTCAACGGGCTCGGAGCGTCGCCCAGCGTTCGGCCAGATCTCGGCCGTCGAGCTTCTCCGCCGCATCGAGCGCCTTCCCGGCCCGCTTGGAGGTACTCCGGCCGAACGCCCCCAGCAACACCCATTTGCGTGTGAGCCGCACGAGCCGAAGCCGGTCCTCCCTCAGGTCGGGTTTCCGCTTCGGGTTGAGGTACAGGTCGACGGCCACCTTCTCGACGAGCCGTTGGTCGGCAGGTGCTCCGGTCGCCTGTTCGATTCGGTACGCGACAAGCGAGGAGAGGACCTGAATCTCACGGACGCCGATGCGGACGGCGATCCCGACGGAAACCGAGCTCGAGGCGACCAGCGCCCAGGGAAGGCGTGTGAATTTCGCGCCTCGGGCAACCGCACGGACGACTGGGGTCGCGAGCACGACGACCCGCTGCACCTTGTCGGCGAGCTCCTCGGTCCCCGTCTGCCCGGACAGTCGTAGCCTCCCGTCGGCAGCCGAGGTCACGCGGTCGTCGCTGAGCAGCACGCGGTCGACCGCATCGTCCACGAGCCGCCCTACCGCGTCCACGAGCGCACTCCCCGACTTCAGCGTGACGACGCCAGCGCTCCGCCCTGCCGTTGTCGCGGCGGTCGCGTAGGCACCGAGCTTCTCCGTGACCGTCACGCCCAAAGCCTAAGCGGAGTGCCGATCAGCACCCTCGTACACGCCTGTGATCCGGTAGGAGCGCGTCGCCCGGCGCAGCTCCTCGAACGCCCGCCGAACGGTCGGATCGAGTGGATGGCCTGCGACCACGGCGTCGAAGCGGTAACTCCACGGCGTCGACGACAGCGGCCGAGAGACGAGCCGCGCCAGATCGAGACCGGCGAGGGCGAACGGTTCGATCGCGGCGTGCAGGGCTCCAGGCCGGTGGTCGGCCACGAAGGTGAACGCGGTCCGAGCACGCTCGGGGTCGACGTCGAGCCGGGTGTACGGCGCGATGGCAACGAAACGGGTGGACGCCGGAGCGTCGCCGACGTCGTCGGCGAGCGACACGAGCCCGTATCGGGACGCGGCTTCGGCGCTCGCAATCGCAGCCGCACTCGGATCGCCGTCTTCTGCCGTCTCGCGGGCGGCGTCCGCGGTCGTCACGGCCGGGATCATCCGCGCGTGCGAGAGGCCGTGGAGGAATTCGCGGCATTGATCGAAGGCGCTCGGGTGCGACCGGATGAGACGGATGTCGGCCAGGGGGACCTTTCGCGTAGCGAGGAGCGCGTGCGTGACCGGCAGCACCGCCTCGGCGACGATCGAGAGCGGGTACTCGTTCAGCAGGTCATGGGTCTCCGGCACCGCTCCTGAAAGCGAGCTCTCGATCGGCAGAACCCCGTGCGTGCCTACCGCGTCCGCCACGGCTTCTGCAACGCCTCGAAAGCTGCTCGCCGACACGCGCTCGGCGGCCGGAAACATCGCGGCCGCAGCGGCATCCGAGTGCGAGCCCTCGGGGCCGGGATAGACGACTGCCCTCATTCCCGCACACGCAGCCGACGCTCGAGGCTCGCCTTCACCTCCGGCCAGTCGTCGTCGATCACCGCGTACCAGGCCGAGTCGCGCCGCTCGCCCCCACGCACGAGCTGGTGCTTGCGGGCCACGCCTTCGAACGTGGCGCCCACCTTCTCCAGCGCGGGACGCGAGCGCTCGTTCAAGGCGTCGGTCTTGAACTCGACGCGGAGGTAGCCCTCATCGTCGAGCGCGTGCCGCAGGAGGAGGTACTTCGCCTCGGTGTTCGCGTCCGTCCCCCAAGCCCTTGGGTTGAGCCACGTGTTCCCGATCTCGACCACGCGGTCCTCGGGCCGGTCGTTGAGGAAGCTCGTGTGCCCGACGAGATCCCCGTCGAAGTAGTGCGCGAATCCCATGTCCACGGATGCCCACCAGCGGCGGTACTCATCCCGGTCGTGACCGTTGAAGCGCATCCAGCGCCAGGTGCGCGGATCCTGAGCCACCTGCCAGAGCTCCTCCTCGTGCCGCGGCTCGAGCGGCTCGAGCCGGACGCGGCGGCCCTCGAGGATCACGTGAAGCGCCAGCCGTCACCCTCCGAGAACGAGCGCAGGATGCGGCGCGCGACGACGGCCTTGTGCACCTCGTCGGGCCCGTCGTAGATCCGGCCGCCGCGCGCCATTCGCCACATCAGCGCCAGCGGCGTGTCGTCGGTGATCCCGAGACCGCCGTGCACCTGGATCGCGCGGTCGAGCACCTCGCCGAGCACGCGCGCCGCGACGAACTTGATCAGGGAGATCTCGACGCGCGCCTCGTCGCCCTCGTCGAGGCGGTGCGCGGCCTGCAGCGTCATCAGCCGGCACGCCTGGATGTCGGCGGCCGACTCGGCGATCCAGTTCTGGACGGTCTGCTTCTCCGCGAGCGTGCCGCCGAACGCCTCCCGCTCGAGCGCTCGTGTGCACATGAGCTCGAACGCGCGCTCCATCTGGCCGAGCCAGCGCATGACGTGATGGATCCGCCCCGGCCCGAGCCGCTTCTGCGCGATCCGGAAGCCGTCGCCGGGCTCGCCGAGCGTGTTCGCGACCGGTACCCGAACACCCGTGAACCGCGTCTCGCAGTGCGTCGCCCAGCCGCGGCCCTCGTGTCCCATCACCGGGACGCGCCGGACGAGCTCGTAGCCGGGCGCATCGGTCGGGACGAGGATCATGGAGGCGCGGCGGTGCGGCTCCGCCTGCGGCTCGGTGACGACCATGACGATTGCGAACGCCGCGCCGTCGGCTCCCGAGGAGAACCACTTGTGCGCGTCGATCACCCATTCGTCACCGTCCCGCCCGGCGTGCCCCCGCAGCAGCGTGGGGTCGGATCCCGCCACCTCCGGTTCGGTCATGCCGAAGAACGAGCGCACCTCGCCCGCTACGAGTGGGCGGAGGAACCGCTCTTTCTGCTCGTCGGTGCCGTAGAGATGGAGGATCTCCGCGTTGCCGGCGTCCGGCGCCTGGCAGCCGAAAACCAGCTGCGCGACGAAGCTGCGGCCGATCTCCTCGTTCAGATCCGCGTACTCGAGGAAGCCGCTGCCGGAGCCGCCCGCCTCCGGCGGCAGGTGCGGCGCCCACAGGCCGGCGTCCTTCGCCTTCTGCTGCAATTCGCGGACGAGCGCATCCGCCGCGTCGTCCTCCCGGGTGAGCGCGCGCTCGTTCGGATAGACGTGCTCTTCCATGAAAGCCCGCACACGCTCGCGCCGATCCGACACAGGCGCGATGATCGCAGACATGCGCGAGGCGCTCCAGGCGGTGCTCGGACCGGTGTCCGAGCCGGTGCTGCTGCCGGGCGGCGCGTCGAAGGAAGCCTGGGCGCTAGATGCCGACGGGCGGCGCCTGCTCGTCCGGCGCGCCGCCGGCGGTGTCATCCACCGGCACACGCTCTCGCTACGGCACGAGTTCGAGGTGCTGCAGGCGGCTCACGCGGCGGGAGTGAAGGTGCCCGAGCCGGTTCTGTACATCGAGGATCTCGACGGGCGCGAGGCCTTCGTGATGGAGCGAATCGAGGGCGAGACGATCGGTCGCCGCATCGTGCGCATGGAGGTGCCCGAGCAGCTGCCGCTGCAGATGGCCGAGGAGCTGGCCAAAATCCACGCGCTGCGACCCGAGCAGCTGCCGTTCCTCGAAGAGGCGTCGATCGACCGCCTCGTGGACGAGCTCGACGAGGTCGGCGAGCCGCATCCGGCGATCGAGCTCGGCCTCTGGTGGCTGCGCGAGAACCGGCCGCCTCCACGCGAGCTCGTCGTCGTGCACGGCGACTTCCGCATCGGGAACCTCGCGGTCGACGAGAACGGCCTCGTCGCCGTCCTCGACTGGGAGTTCGCGCACCTCGACGACCCGGCGCGCGACCTCTCGTTCGCGCTCGTCCGGGCCTGGCGCTTCGGCGTCCCCCACCTGCGGCTCGGCGGAATCGCAGACGCCGAGCCGTACCTGGAGCGCTACAACGAGCTGACCGGCTTCGACATGCGCCCCGAGGAGCTCGACTACTGGGAGCTCGCGGGGAACGTCGGCTGGGCGATCGGCTGTCTCACCCAGGCGCAGCGCCACCTGACCGGGCAGGACCGCAGCGTCGAGCTCGCCATCCTCGGCCGGCTCGGGGCCGAGGTCGAGTACGAGATCTGCCACCTGCTCGAGAGGGAGGGCGTCAGGTGACCGAGCGGCCGACCGCCGACGAGCTCGCCGAAGCGATCCAGGAGTTCCTCGCGGGCGAGGTCCTCCCCACGCTCGCCGACCCCCGCGCGCGCTTCCGCATGCTCGTTGCGCTCAACGCGCTCGGAATCGTCCGGCGCGAGCTCGCGAAGCTGCCGGCGGAGGACGACGCCGAGCAGCGGCAGCTCGCGGCGCGGATCCGGGCGGGCGACGTCCCCACCGGAACGCTCGCCCGCGTGAAGGCGGACGTCGAGGAGAATCTGCAGGTCGCGAGCCCGCGTTACCTGGACCGCTACCCGGACGGGGACTAAGCTCCACGGCTATGCCGGATCTGAGCGGCAAGGTCGCGATCGTGACGGGGGCGGGACGCGGGATCGGCCGCTCGCACGCGCTCGCCCTTGCCGGCGCCGGGGCGACGGTTGTCGTGAACGACCTCGGCGGCGGGCTCGCCGGCGAGGGATCGGATCCCGGTCCCGCCGAGCAGGTCGTCGAGGAGATCCGCGCCGCCGGGGGCCAGGCGTCGAGCAACGGAGAGAACGTCGCCGACTTCGCAGGAGCGGGACGGCTCGTGCAGCAGGCGATCGACGAGCTCGGCCGCCTCGACATCCTCGTCAACAACGCCGGGATCCTCCGCGACCGGATGCTCGTCAACATGAGCGAAGACGAGTGGGACTCCGTGATCGCCGTCCACCTCAAGGGCCATTTCGCGCCGACCCAGCACGCGGCCGCGTACTGGCGCGAGCAGTCGAAGGCGGGGAAGGAGATACGCGGCCGCGTCGTCAACACCTCCAGCCCCTCAGGGGTGTTCGGCAACGTCGGCCAGGCGAACTACGGCGCGGCAAAGGCGGGGATCGCAGGCTTCACGATCATCGCCGCCCAGGAGCTGCAGCGGTACGGCGTCACGGTCAACTGCCTCGCTCCGAACGCGCGCACGCGCATGACCGAGGAGACGTTCCAGATGGAGGCGCCGTCCGAGGGCTTCGACCCGCTCGACCCGGCGAACGTCTCGGCCGTGGTCGTTGCGCTCTGCGCGGACGAGGCGCAGGCGATCACCGGCCAGGTCATCCACGTCTGGGGCGGCGCCGTCAACGTCCTTCGCGGCTGGAGCGCCGGCGAGCTGCTCGATGCTCCGAACGGGTGGCAACCCGATTCGCTCCTCGAGGAGCTGATCGCGCGCTTTCCCGACGGCGCCTCTCCACCGGGGATGCTGGCCGGGATGCAGTCCGCCGGCGGACGGTCCCTCCAGGCGGCGGACTGACCGTGCCGCTGCTCGCGCTCGACCACGCGCGACTGCGCTTCGGTGGCATCGTCGCGCTCGACGACGTCTGCCTTGACGTCGCCGAGGGATCGATCTCCGGCCTGATCGGCCCGAACGGCGCCGGCAAGACGACCGCCTTCAATGCCATCACCGGCCTCTACCGGCTCGACTCCGGCGACGTCGTCTTCGACGGCCACTCCCTCCGGCGCGTGCGGCCGAGCCGTGTGATCCGGCTCGGGATCGCCCGCACCTTCCAGAACCTCGAGCTGTTCCCGCGCATGACAGTGCTCGAGAACGTCCTCGTCGGCGCGCATCCCGCGACGCGCCTGCAGCGCGAGCGCGAGCAGCGGCGCCACGCGCTCGAGACGCTCGCCGACGTCGGGATCGCGGGCCACGCGGACCGGCCGGCGTCGGGCCTCCCGTACGGGACGCTCAAGCGCGTCGAGCTCGCGCGGGCGCTCGCGAGCCGGCCGCGCCTGCTGCTCCTCGACGAGCCGGCGGGCGGCCTCAACCACGAGGAGGTCGAGGATCTCGTCGGCCTGATCCGCCGGCTGCGCGAGGAGCGCGAGCTGACGATTCTCCTGGTCGAGCACCACATGCGGCTCGTGATGCAGCTCTGCGAGCACGTCCACGTCCTCGACTTCGGGCAGACGATCGCGACCGGCGCGCCTGCCGACGTGCAACGCGACCCGGCCGTGATCGAGGCATACCTCGGCGGCGAGCTCGCCGCGTGACGGCTCTCCTCGAGCTCGAGGACGTCGAGGCGCGGTACGGTCCGGTGCACGCGCTCCACGGGATCTCCCTGGCCGCGGAAGAGGGATCGATCGTCGCGGTCCTGGGTCCGAACGGCGCCGGCAAGACGACGACGCTGCGCGCCATCTCCGGCACCGTCCGGCGCTCGGGGCGGATCGTCTTCGCCGGGCGCACGCTCGGCCGGCTCGGGCCGGCCGCCGTCGCCCGGCTCGGCGTCGCGCACGTGCCGGAAGGCCGCGGCACCTTCGCGGAGCTCACGGTCTGGGAGAACCTTCGGCTCGGGGCGTACACGCGCCGCGGCTCGATCCAGCCCGAGCTCGAGCGCGTCTTCTCGTACTTCCCCTGGCTCTCGGACCGCCGCCGCCAGGAGGCGGGGACGCTGAGCGGCGGTGAGCAGCAGATGCTCGCGCTTGCCCGCGCCTTCGTCCACCGGCCGCGGCTGCTGCTCCTAGACGAGCCGTCGCTCGGCCTCGCACCGGTGCTCGTCGCCGAGCTGTTTCGAATCGTGCGGCGGATGAACGAGGACGAGGGCCTGACCGTCCTCGTCGTGGAGCAGAACGCCCACCTCGCGCTCCAGGCCGCGAACGCCGGCTACGTGCTCGAGGCCGGACGCGTCGCCCTCGCCGGTACGAGCGAGGAGCTTCGCGCCGACGACTCCGTCCGCCGAAGCTACCTCGGGTACTAATGGCGACCGCCGACGCCTC
>Ga0187776_10000265_pt1 | contig 25253 bp, 25 predicted proteins | sample 0216_BV02_MP12_2_FD_132426 | JGI IMG/M metagenome (GOLD analysis project Ga0187776, IMG submission 132426) | Tropical peat soil microbial communities from peatlands in Department of Meta, Colombia - 0216_BV02_MP12_20_MG | ecosystem: Environmental > Terrestrial > Soil > Wetlands > Peat | place...
CGACGTGATCTACGAGGAGTTCAAGGGCACCGGCAACATGGAGATCCACCTCGACCGGCGCATGCACGAGAAGCGCATCTACCCGGCGATCAACGTCAACCGCTCGGGCACGCGCCGCGAGGAGCTGCTCATCGAGCCGGCGATCCTGCAGAAGGTATGGGTGCTGAGGAAGCTCCTTTACCCGATGGACGAGCTGGAGGCCGCCGAATTCCTCATCGACAAGATCCGCGCCACCAAGAACAACGCCGAGTTCTTCGACTCGATGCGCAGGGGCTAGCCCGGCGTTGCCTTAAGCCCTTGTTTTCCGTATAATTCGCGCCTTTTCCGCGCCAGGCCAGCCATGAAGACCGGAATCCATCCCGAATATCACACGGTGATCTTTCACGACACCAGCTCGAACCACTCGTTCATCACGCGCTCGGCGATCGACGTCAAGGGGCGCGAGAAGATGAAATGGACCGACGGCAACGAGTATCCGGTCGTGAAGGTCGAGGTGTCCTCCGAGTCGCACTCGTTCTACACCGGCAAGCAGAAGATCATGGACACCGCCGGGCGCGTCGAGAAATTCAAGCGGCGCTACACGCGCGCGAAGAAGCCGGCGTAGGCGCGGGCATCCGGCGAAAGAAGGCGGCTGCGGCCGCCTTTTTTGTTATCCCGCGCCGCCGCGCCGCCTAGAATAGCCGCATGCTCCCCCGCCTCGCGCTGCCGCCCTCGCTCGCGGTGCTGGCGCTGATTGCGCTGGTGTTCGTCGCACCGGGGCTCCTCGGGCACGATCCCTGGAAGACTTACGACGTCATCAGCATCGAGATCGTGCACCGCATGCAGCTCTCGGGCGACTGGCTGGTGCCGCACATCGCCGAGTCGCGCTGGCTGGCCGACCCGCCGCTTTTCTACTGGGCCGGCCTCGCATTCGCCAAGGTCTTCGCCGGGCTGCTCGGATTCCATCAGGCGGTGCGTCTTGCGAGCGGCGCCTTCATGCTCGCCGCGCTAGCGCTCGCCTACGTCGCGGGGCGCGACTTCGCCCCGCGCGCCGAGGAGCGCCGCGCCACGGCCGCGGCGGCTCCGCTGTTCATCCTCGGCGCGATCGGCCTGATCGTGCACGCGCACGAGGCGCTGCCCGACCTCGCCGCCATGGCCGCCGTGTGCGGCGCCTTTGCCGCGGCGGCCCGCGCGCCGCGCCGTCCGCTCCTCACGGGCGCGGCGTTCGGCGCCGCGCTCGCAGGCGCGTTCCTGGCCAGCGGCCTCGTCGTTCCGGCAGCGCTCGGCGTCGCGGCGCTCGTCGCGCTCCTCGTGTGCGACGAGTGGCGAACGCGGCGCGGCGCCGCGTTCGCCGGCATGAGCGCGTTCGTCGCGCTGGCGCTCTCCTCGAGCTGGCCGCTCGCCTTGTGGCTGCGCTCGCCGAAGCTGCTCGCGGAATGGTGGTCGCTGACGGCCGAGCCGCAGGGGGCGTTCTTCGCGAACCTCAAATATTTCCTCGTCACCGCGAGCTGGTTCGCCTGGCCCGCCTGGCCGGTGGCCGGCTGGGCGCTGTGGTCGCAGCGCCGGCGATGGCGCGAGCCGCGCGTGTTCCTGCCGTTCGCCGCCTTGCTCGCGACGCTCGTCGGAATCTCGCTCGCCGGCCCGGCCCAGGAGATCACCACGCTTCCCCTGGTGGCTCCCTTCGCGCTGCTCGCCGCGGGCGGCGTGCCGCGGCTGCGGCGCGGCGCCGCCAATGCGCTCGACTGGTTCGGCGTCATGACTTTCACCTTCGTCGGGGCGCTGATATGGGTCGGCTACGTCGCCACCATGACGCCCCTGTTCCCGACGATCGGACACAATTTCGCCAAGCTCGCACCCGGCTTCGGCGCGCACTTCGCGCCGCTGCCTTTCGCGGCGGCGCTCGCGGTCGCTCTCGCCTGGCTGTACCTGGCGTTCTTTACCCCTCCTTCGCCGACGCGCGGCATCACGCGCTGGGCCGCCGGGGTCGCGCTGCTGTGGTCGACGCTCTCCTTCCTGCTCCTGCCCTGGGCCGACTACGTGAAGAGCTATCGCTCGGTGGCGCTGCACCTCCGCGCGCATCTGCCCGCCGGCACCGGCTGCATCGCGCGCGAGCACCTCGGCATTTCGCAGCGCGCGGCGCTCAGCTACCACGCGGGCATCGTCACGCGCGAGTTCGACCCGTTCGCGCCCGACACCTGCCGGCTCCTGGTGGTGCAGAGCTCGCCCGAGGAGGAGCCCGATGTCCCCGGTCCCTCGTGGCGCAAGATCGCGGACGTCGGGCGGCCCGGCGACAAGGCCGAGCGCCTGCGCCTGTACTATCACATGCGATGAATACCACGCCGCCGACGCGCTGCCCCGCCTGGCCTGCGCTCGGGGCGCAAGCCGAGCGCTGGCGCGCGCTGCGGCTGGCCGAGGCACTCGGCGCCGACCCGGCGCGCGCGGCGCGCATGGCCGCGACGGCGCCGGGCCTGCGCTACGAGTTCGCGCGCCAGCGGCTCGATGCGCAGGCGCTCGAGCTGCTGCTCGCGCTCGCCGAGCAGCGCGGCCTGGCCGGCTGGCGCGAGGCGCTCCTCTCGGGTCAGCCGGTCAATTCGACCGAGCAGCGCGCCGCGCTGCACATGGCGCTGCGCGCGGGCGAGGCGGCGCCGCCGCAGGTGAAGGCGGCGCTCGCGCGCATGCGCGAGCTCGCAGGCCGGCTGCGCGCGGGCGCCTGGACGGGCGCGACGGGCAAGCCGATCGCACGGCTGGTGCATCTGGGAACGGGCGGCTCCGACCTCGGTCCGCGCCTGCTCGTCGACGCGCTCGCCGAGGCGTGCGACGAGGGGTTGGCGATCGACTTCGCGGCCAACGTCGATCCGCTCGACCTGGACCGCGCGCTCGCAACGGCCGACGCGGAGCGCACGCTGTTCGTGGTGGTGTCGAAGACCTTCACCACGCAGGAGACCCTGGAGAACGCGCGCGCGGCCAGGCGCTGGCTCGCCGAGCGGGTGCCGCGCGGGGCTTCGCTCGAGCCTCACTTCGTCGCCGTAAGCGCCAACGAGCGCGCGGCGCGCGAGTTCGGCGTCGGCGAAGTGCTGCCGATGTGGGACTGGGTCGGCGGACGCTACTCGCTGTGGTCCTGCGTGGGCTTCAGCGCCATGTGCGCCTTCGGGCCGGAGCGCTTCGATGCGCTGCTCGCCGGCGCGCGCGACATCGACCGGCACTTCGCCGAGACGCCGCTCGCGCTCAACGTCCCGGTGCTGATGGCCCTGGTCGGCGTGTGGAACGTGAACTTTCTGGACGCGCGCACGCACGCCGTGCTGCCCTACGCGACGCCGCTGCGGCTGCTGCCCGCCTATCTGCAGCAGCTCGAGATGGAGTCGAACGGCAAGTGCGTCGACCGCGAGGGGCGCGCGCTGGAATACGCGACCGCGCCGGTGGTGTGGGGCGCAGAAGGCACGGTCGGGCAGCACTCCTTCCACCAGCTGCTGCACCAGGGCACGCAGGCGGTGCCGGCGGACTTCATCGTCGTCGCCGAGGCGCCGGGCGACCCGCGCCGCCGCAGGATCCTCGCCGCGCACGCCGCGGCGCAGGCCGAGGCGCTCGCGCTCGGACGCGACGATCCGGCGCTGCCGCCGCACCGGCGTTATCCGGGCAACCGTCCGTCGAGCACCCTCACGCTCGAGCGGCTGGATGCGCGCAATCTCGGCAGGCTGGTGGCGCTGTACGAGCACAAGGTGTTCGTGCAGGGCATCATCTGGAACATCAACAGCTTCGACCAGTGGGGCGTGGAGCTGGGCAAGGAAATGGCGCAGCGCTTACTTTCGGGGGACTGATCATGGACCAGGAAACCTTCAATCTGAGCATCCGCAAGTTTCTCAAGATGGTCGGCGTCAATTCGCAGCGCGAGATCGAGCAGGCCGTGCAGAAGGCGCTTGCCGGCGCGAAGCTCCAAGGCGAAGAGACGCTCGCCGCCAAGGTGACACTCGAAATTCCCGCACTGGGCGTAAGGGTGCCTTTCGAGGGGGAGATCAAGCTAAAATAGATTTTATGAATAAGGCGAGGGAATTCGACCGGACCGTGCTCGATGAGCTGCAGGCGCTGCTCGGCGAGCGCGTGACCACCTCCTCGGGCATCCGCGAGCACCACGGCAAGGACGAGTCGTATTTTCCCTATGCGGCGCCCGACGCGGTGGTGTTCCCGCACAGCACCGAGGAGGTGCGCGACGTGGTGGACATCTGCCGGCGGCATCGCGTGCCGATGATCCCGTACGGCGTCGGCACCTCGCTCGAAGGGCACATCCTGGCGGTAAACGGCGGCGTGACCATCGACCTGGCGCAGATGAATCGGGTACTCGCGGTGCACGAGGAAGATCTGGACGCCGTGGTGCAGGCCGGCGTCACGCGCAAGCAGCTGAACGAGTACATCAAGCACACCGGGCTTTTCTTTCCGGTGGACCCGGGCGCCGACGCGACGATCGGCGGCATGGCCGCGACGCGCGCCTCGGGCACCAACGCCGTGCGCTACGGCACCATGCGCGAAAACGTCGTCTCGCTCAAGGTGGTGCTCGCCGACGGGCGCATCGTGCAGACCTCGCGCCGGCCGAAGAAATCGGCCGCCGGCTACGACCTGACGCGCCTGTTCGTCGGCTCGGAGGGCACGCTCGGCATCATCACCGAGGTTACCGTGCGGCTCTACCCGGTGCAGGAGGCGATGTCGGCCGCGGTGTGCGCGTTCGACTCGATCGACGGCTGCACCCGCACGGTGATCCAGACGATCCAGGCCGGCATCCCTGTGGCGCGCTGCGACATCGTGTGCGACAAGACGATCGCCGCGATCAACGCCTACAAGAAGACGAGCTACCGCGTGGCGCCGACCGTGTTCTTCGAATTCCACGGCTCCAAGGCGAGCGTGGTCGAGCAGGCCGAGGCGGTGCAGGCGATCGCCAGGGAAAACGGCGGCATGGACTTCCATTGGGCGACCCGGCCCGAGGAGCGCAACCAGCTGTGGGACGCGCGCCACAACGCGTATTTCGCCTGCCTGCAGATTCGGCCGGGCTCGCGCGCGGTGTCGACCGACGTGTGCGTGCCGATCTCGCGCCTGGCCGAATGCGTGCACGAGACCATGGACGACGTGAAGAGCTACATCGCCCCGGTGCCCCTGCTCGGCCACATCGGCGACGGCAACTTCCACCTCATGTTCCTGGTCGATCCGGACAAGCCCGAGGAGACCGCGCTCGCCAAGGAGTTCAACCGCCGCCTGATCGACCGCGCGCTCGCCATGGAAGGCACCTGCACCGGCGAGCACGGGGTCGGGCTGGGCAAGCAGGAATCTCTGCGCGCCGAGCTGGGCGAGGAAACGATCTCGGTGATGCGCGACATCAAGCGCGTGCTCGATCCGGACAACCTGATGAACCCCGGTAAAGTGGTGCCCGCGCCATGAGCGCCGAGCAGCGGCTCAAGCAGCTCGGGATCGAGCTGCCCGAGGTGAGCGCGCCGCTGGCGAACTACGTGAACGCGGTGCGCAGCGGAAAGCTGCTGTTCCTCGCCGGCAAGGGCCCGTCGGCGGTCGATGGCATGCGCCCGATCGGCAAGCTCGGGCGCGAGTTCGACGTTGTGCAGGGCTACAAGTTCGCGCGCTCGACCGGCCTCGCGCTGCTCGCGGTGATGAAATCCGAGCTCGGCAGCCTGGATCGCGTCGTGCGCGTGGTGAAGGTGCTCGGCATGGTGAACGCGATGCCGGAGTTCGGCGACCATCCCAAGGTGGTCAACGGCTGCTCGGACCTGATCGTCGAGGTGTTCGGCGAGCGCGGGCACCATGCGCGCTCCGCGGTCGGCATGGGCTCGCTGCCGAGCGGCATCCCGGTCGAGATCGAGGTGATCGTCGAAGTGTCGTCCGCGCGCCGCGCTGCGAAAAAAAACCGCTCCGTGCGCAAGCGCCGGCGCTAGATCTTGAGCGCCGCTTCCCTGTAGTACCTGAGCTCGGCGACCGATTCGAGGACGTCAGCGAGCGCCTCGTGCTTGCTCTCCTTGGAGAAGCCCTTCGCCAGCTCCGGCTTCCAGCGACGCACCAGCTCCTTGAGCGTGGACACATCCAGGTTGCGATAGTGGAAATAGGCCTCCAGCCGGGGCATCCAGCGCGCGAGGAAACGCCGGTCCTGGCAGATCGAATTGCCGCACATGGGCGAAGCGCTGGCCGGCACGTGCAGGGCGAGGAATTCGAGCGCGCGCTGCTCGGCGCCGGCTTCGTCTACGCCGGATGCGAGCACCCGCTCGACCAGACCGGAGCGTCCGTGCACGCCCTTGTTCCAGGCATCCATCGCATCGAGCGTCTCGCGCGGCTGCCGGATCGCCATGACCGGACCCTCGGCGACGATCTTCAGCGACGCGTCGGTGACGAGCAGCGCGATCTCGATGATGCGATCGGAATCCGGTCTCAGACCGGTCATCTCGAGGTCGATCCAGATCAGGTTGTTCGCGTCCTGCGCCACCGCCGCCCGCCTTTATCCGCCTGAAAAGTCGCGGTATTCTCTCATAGCGTGACAAACGCCTTCACTTGGGTATTCCTCGCGGCGCTCGCGGCGACGATGGGCGTGCGCGCGTGGCTCGCATGGCGTCAGATCCGCCACGTGCGCGCGCACCGCGTCGCGGTACCGCCCAGCTTCGCCGCCGCGATTCCCCTGGCCGCGCACCAGAAAGCGGCCGACTACAGCGTCGCCAAGACGCAGCTCGGCCTGGCCGAGACGGCGCTCGCCGCCTGCGCGTTGCTCGCGCTCACGCTGGGCGGGCTGCTCGACCGGCTGCACGCACAGTGGGCGCGCGTGTTCGAGCCCGGCGGCCTGGCGCACGGAACCGCCCTGATCGCGAGCGTCGTAGTGCTGCTCGGCGCGCTCGAGCTGCCACTCACCCTGTATCGCACCTTCGTCGTCGAAGCGCGCTTCGGCTTCAACCGGATGACGCCCGCGCTCTTTGTCGCGGACCTGGCGAAGCAGATGCTGCTCGGGGCGGTGTTCGGCCTGCCCTTGCTCGTGCTCGTGCTGTGGCTGATGGCGCGCATGGGCGCGCTGTGGTGGCTGTACGTGTGGGTCGCGTGGACGGCCTTCAACCTGCTCGTGCTGCTCGTCTACCCGACGTTCATCGCGCCGCTGTTCAACAAGTTCTTGCCGCTGCGCGACCCGGCGCTCGAGGCGCGCATCAAGGGATTGCTCGGCCGCTGCGGTTTCCGCTCTAGCGGCCTGTTCGTGATGGACGGCTCCAGGCGCTCGAGCCACGGCAACGCCTATTTCACCGGGCTGGGCGGCGCCAAGCGCATCGTGCTGTTCGATACGCTGCTCGCGCGGCTCGCGCCGCCCGAGGTCGAGGCGGTGCTCGCGCACGAGCTCGGCCACTACAAGCGCCACCACGTGTGGAAGCGCGTGCTGCTGCTGTTCGTGACCTCGTTGGCGCTGCTCTGGGTGCTCGGCCTGCTGATCGACCGGGACTGGTTCTACGCCGGACTGAACGTATCGGTGCGCGACGCCGCGACCGGCCTGCTGCTGTTCGTGCTGGTGATGCCGGTGTTCACCTTCTTCCTGCACCCGGTGACGAGCCTGTATTCGCGCCGGCACGAGTTTGAGGCGGACGCCTACGCTGCGGCACATGCGAGCGCTCCCGAGCTGGTGAAGGCGCTCATCAAGCTGTACCAGGACAACGCCGCGACGCTCACGCCCGACCCCGTGCATTCGGCCTTTTACGATTCACATCCGCCCGCCGCGACGCGCATCGCGCGCCTGCAATCCTAGGAGGACGACATGCAACCGTTGAGCAGCAGGAAGTGCGCCCCTTGCGAAGGCGGAGTCGCGCCGTACACCGCCCAGCAGGCCGAGGAAATGCTCAGGCAGCTGAAAGGCTGGATCATCGAGGACGGCAAGCTGGTCAAGCTCTACCCGTTCGGCAACTACTACCAGACCATGGCCTTCGTGAACGCGCTCGCCTGGATTTCGCATCGCGAGGACCATCACCCGGATCTCGAGGTGGGCTACAACAAGTGCCGCGTCGAGTACTGCACGCACGCCATCGGCGGCCTGAGCGACAACGACTTCATCTGCGCGGCCAAGTGCGACGCCCTGTTCGGAATCTAGCGTGAGCGGACCCGCGGCCGCGGGCACCGTCGTGGCCGCCTTCGGGCGCGAGTGCCTGGTGCGCACCGACGACGGGCGGCTGCTGCAGGCGAGCGCGCGCAGCCGCCGCATCCAGCCGGTGTGCGGCGACCGCGCCGCGCTCGGCGGGGTGTCGGGCGGGCGGACGGTGATCGAGGCGCTCGAGCCGCGGCGAAGCGCGTTCCAGCGCTCGAGCCAGCACCGCACGAAAGTGCTGGCCGCCAACGTCACGCAGCTGGTGGTGCTGGTCGCCTGCGAGCCGTCGTTCTCCGACGAGCTCGTGTGCCGCTTCCTCGTGGCGGCCGAGCACGCGCGCCTGCCCGCGTTGCTGGTGCTGAACAAGGTCGATCTGGCGGGCCTGCGCCAGCGCGCGCTCGGCGTGCTCGCGCCGTTTCGCGGCCTGGGCTATCCGCTGATCGAGTTGGTCGGCAAGCACGACGCGCGGCCGCTGCTGCCGTATCTCGCACGCCAGCGCAGCCTGCTCGCGGGGCAGTCGGGCATGGGCAAGTCGACGCTGATCAGGACGCTGGTCCCCGACGCGCAGGTGCGCATCGGCGAGATCTCGCGCTTTCTCGACAGCGGCCGGCAGTCGACCACCTCGGCGCGCCTGTACCGCGTGGACGAGGACAGCGAGATCGTCGACACGCCGGGCGTGTCGGAGTTCGGGCTCGCGGGGCTCGAGGCGCGCGACCTCGCGGCCGGCTTCCGCGAATTCGCCGCGCATGCCGCGCGTTGCCGCTTCCAGGACTGCCGCCATCTCGCCGAGCCGGGCTGCGGGGTGCAGCGGGCCGCGGATTCCGGCGCCGTCCATCCCCGCCGCCTGCAGCTCTACCGGCGCATCGTCGAGCAGGAGCTCGCCGCGCGCGTCGAGCGATGAAGCGCGTGTTCAGCTCGTTCGACCTGGTCGCGGTGCACCACGCGCGCAACCTGCTGCAGGTCGAGGGGATCGCGGCAGAGGTGCGCAACGAGCTGCTCGGCTCGGCGATGGGCCAACTGCCCCCGAACGAATGCCAGGTCGAGCTGTGGGTGCTGGACGATGCCGAAGCGGAACGCGCTGAGCAGCTCCTGCGGCACGGCGCGCGGCGCGCCACCTCGGCGAGCGCCTGGCGGTGCAGTGCCTGCGGCGAGCCGGGCGAGCCGCAGTTCACGCAGTGCTGGCGCTGCGGCGCCTACCGCAGCACCTAGGCAACCAGCCGCGCGAGCGCGAACACGAGGAGCACGAAGACCCACATCACCACCGCGCGCCACAGCAGGCCCACCGTGCTGTCGAGCGTGGGGATGTCGGCGCTCGGGCCCAGTCCCAGCTCGGGCCGCGCCTGAATGCCGCCCGCTTCCTGCACGGGCATGCCCAGCCGCACGCCCATCGCGCCGGCCGCGGCAGCGAGCAGTACGCCCGCGTTGCCGTCCAGCCAGTTGCGCGCCTGCGTGCGCCAGCAATACAGCGCGTCCTCGAAGTCGCCGACGACGGCGAATGCCGCCGCGGTGAGGCGCACGGCGGGCCATTCGAGCAGGTAGAGCGCGCGCCCGGCAAACACACCGAAGGAGCCCATCGGGCCCCAGCGCCGGCGCAGGTACGCCGCCAAGCGGTAGACCAGCGCGCCGCTCGGAGCGGGCAGCACGACGTACCAGAAGATGACTCCGAAGACATGGCGGTGCGCCGCGAGAATCGCCTCCTCCACCGTGAGGCGAACGATCTCCTCGCGCCCGCGCGGCAGGGTCGGCTCGCGGCGCCAGGAGGAAATGAGCTCGCGCGCGCGCTCGAGCTCTCCGCCCTTGAGCACCGTCTGCAGCTCCGTAAAGCTGTGGCTGAACTGGCGGAAGCCGAGCGTCAGGTAGAGCACCGCCACGTCAAACAGCAGCGCGAGCAGCGGACTCAGCCTGTGCAGCGCCGTGTGCAGCACGACCGCCGCGCCAGCGGCGGGCAGCACCGCGAGCGCCCACGCGAGCGCGCCGTTGCGCCCTTCGGTCGCGTGCAGCGCGCGCTCGATCCAGCCCGCCGCCGCGGCGAGCCACGCGGAGTAGGCTTTGCGCTCGCCCAAGGGCCGCCACTGCTCGAGGATCAGCGCTGCGATGATCGCAATGACGCTCATCGGATAGGCCTTCGCGGTGAGGCGTGAAGATATCACGTCGGCATCGGAGCCGGCGACGAGCCCTGTGCTAGACTGGATCGGCGAGGCTCGCGGGAGGGGAAACGTGGATCCAGGGGCCGTTTTCGCCAAGACCGACAAGGGTCGCGAGGAGATTTCGCAGCGCCGCTACGGCCTGCCGCCGCGGCTGCGCGCGCTGCTCGTCATGATCGACGGACAGACCAGCGCGGACGAGCACCGCGAGAAGTGCAAGGGCCTCGGCAACGTGGCCGACATGCTCGCCACCCTTTCCACGCAAGGCTTCATCTCGGAGAAGCGCGCCGGAAAGGACTCCTCCTAGATCCCGGCGCGCACCAGCTGCCGGTGCAGGTTGACCAGCATGCCGGCGGTGGCGCCCCAGATGTAGTAGTCGCCGTACGGGATGGCGAAGAAATTCCGCAGCTTCCCCTCGAACAGGCGCGAATGCCGCTGATAGTTGCGCGCATCGAGCAGGAACGCGAGCGGCACCTCGAACGCCTCCTCGACTTCCTCGGCATCCGGGTGCAGCTCGAGCGGCGGGTGCAGCACCCCGACCACCGGCGTGATCCGGAAGCCCGTGCGGGTGCGGTACTCCGCCAGCCGCCCGACGAGCTCGACCTTCGTCGGCTCGAGGCCGAGCTCCTCCTGCGACTCGCGCAGCGCCGTCGCCTCGGGCCCGCTATCGCCGGGCTCGGCGCGCCCGCCGGGGAAGCTGATCTGTCCCGCATGGCTGCGCAGGTGCTCGGTGCGCCGCGTGAATAGCATGGTCCACGCCCCCGAGCGCAGCACGATCGGCATCAGCACCGAGGCCGGCCTGAGCCCCGCCGCGTCGCGCTCGGCGCCCTGGTCGCCGTACACCGCGGCGAGCGGCTCGGCGCCGAGGCGCCTGCGCAGCTCGCCCAGGTCGAGCTCCTCGACGCGCTCGTGAATCAGCCGCACGCGCATCGGGCGAGGCCGATCTCCCTCGCTACGGCACGAGGATGATCTGGCCGGTGGTCTTGCGCGCCTCGAGGTCGCGATGCGCCTGCGCCGCGTCCGCCAGCTTGTAGCGCGCGCTGATGTCCACCTTGACCTTGCCCGCCTTGATCGCGTCGAACAGCGCGCTCGAGGTGGCCTCGAGGTCGGCGCGCGCCGCGATATAGGTCACGAGGGTCGGTCGGGTGAGGTAAAGCGAGCCCTTCTGCGCCAGGATGCCGGTGTTGAACGGCGGTACCGCGCCGGAGGCGTTGCCGAACGAGACCATGAGGCCGAAGTGGCGCAGGCAGTCGAGCGAGCCCTCGAAGGTGCTCTTGCCGACCGAGTCGTACACCACCGGAACGCCTTTGCCGCCGGTGATCTCCTTCACGCGCTCGACGAAGTTCTCGCGCGTGTAGACGATCGCGTGGTCGCAGCCGTGCGCCTTGGCGATCGCCGCTTTTTCGTCGGACCCGACCGTGCCGATCACCGTCGCGCCGAGCGCCTTCAGCCACTGGCAGGCGAGCAGGCCGACGCCGCCGGCCGCCGCGTGGAACAGCACGGTATCTCCGCGCTTGACCGCGTAGGTGCGATGGATCAGGTAGTGGGCGGTCATCCCCTTCAGCATGATCGAAGCGGCCTGCTCGTCGCTGATGCCCGCGGGCGTCTTGACCAGGCGATCCGCCGGATACAAGCGCGTTTGGCTGTAGGCGCCGGGAGCGCCGCCGGTGTAGGCCACGCGGTCGCCCGCCTTGAGCTGCGTGACGCCCTGCCCGACCGCCTCGACCACGCCCGCGCCTTCGTTGCCCGCGCCCGAGGGCAGCTGGATCGGGTACAGGCCGGAGCGCTGATAGGTGTCGAGGAAATTCACGCCGATCGCGGTGTGCCGCACGCGCACCTGGCCCGGCCCCGGCTCGCCGACGGGAACCTCGTCCAGCTGGAGCACCTCGGGACCGCCGGTCTTGTGAAAGCGTATTGCCTTGGACATGTCGTTCTTCTCCTCAGTGAAAAAAAGAAAACGGCTCACTTCTTCGCGCCGCCCTCCGGCGCCGGCTGGTTCTGCGGTGGCTCCGCGCCGGGCTGCGCGGCGCCGGCCGCCATCGCCTGCTGCATCATCGCCCACGGCCAGAACAGCGTGCTCGCCGCGCTGCTGGCCGCGTCGGCGGCCTTCTCGCTCAGCGACGCGCCGGCTGCGCCTGCGGAGGCTGCCTGCGCTCCCGCCGCGCCTGCGGCCCGCATCGCATTCAGCGCCGCCTTCTGCAGCTCGAGTCCCTGGATCGAGAAACGCACCATGTTCAGGTTCATCGAAAGCCACGTCTCGACCGAGCGCAGGTCCGCGATGCGCTTCTCGATCTCCTTCGGGTCGAGGGTAGGCATGGCCATGCCGGGCGCGGGCAAGCCAAGCGGGCCCCAAAGGCGGCGGAACATGTCGAACGGATCGTGGGTCTGCGACGTATCGGCCATACGGACCTCCCTTAGACGCCCTCGAAGAACGCGCGCACCTCGGCCTCGCGGGCCACCGTGTCCTGATAGCCGAGGTCGATCAGCGCGCGGCAGAACGGCTCCTCGAAAAGCAGGTAGCTCGCAAGGTTGGAGCCCGAGCGGCTGAGCGCGCCGGTGGGCCGCAGCAGGAAGCGCACGGTTCTCGGTAGCTCGTGCAGGAAGCGCGCCGCGATGCGCTCGATCGGCTGCGAGGGCGTGATGAACAGCACCCTGACGGGGCGCAGCTCGACGCCGGACCCCGCGAGCCGCTCCGGAGGAATCGCGCTCAGCGTTCGGTTGATGCGCTCCAGGCGCTCGATGTCGACCATCAGGCTGTCCAGGAAGATGCTGTTCAGCGCGTGGCCGGCGATCTGCGCGAGCGACGGATAGATGTTCGAGCGCGCGCGCGCCTGGTCGAGCATCTGCCTGCCGGTGCCGACGATCAGCACGCGGTCAGCGCCGAGGTGCAGCGCCGGGCTGACCGGCGCGATCTGGCGCATCGAGCCGTCGCCGAAGTACTCGCGGTGCACCTTGACCGCGGGAAAGATGAACGGCAGCGCCGCTGAGGCGAGCAGGTACTCGAGCTTGAGCGTCACCGCCGCGCCGATGCGCTGATTGCGCTCCCAGCCCTCGAGCCCGGAGCCGCCCTGGAAGAACGACACGCTCTGGCCCGAGGTGTAGCCCGACGCGGTCACGCACGCCGCGTACAGCGCGCCGGCGTCGATGTGCTGCTGGATGCGCTCGAACTGCAGGCTCGTCTCGAGCTTCTGCCGCAGCGGCGCGTTGTCGAGCAGCGATACCGGGTTGTGGCGCGAGACGAGCATCATGGACGAGAGCCAGCGCGCGCCGCTCTTGAAGATGCTCCAGGGGTCGGTGCGATAGATGTTCGCGCAGCGCATGTGCTCCCAGACCTCGAGCAGCCGCGACACGCCCTGCGTGAAGTCGTCTGCGTGCACGGCGAGCGTCGCCACGTTTATCGCTCCGGCCGAGGTCCCGCACAGGATGGGAAACGGATTTCGCACCGGGTTGCCGAGCACGTCGCGCACGGCCTTGACGACCCCCACCTGGTAGGCGGCACGCGCGCCGCCGCCGGTCAACACCAGGCCGGCGCGCGGGCGCGAGGGCCGCGGCGGCGCGCTGGCAGCGGATGCGCTCTCGGTCGTCATGCCCGGCGCCGCCGCGCTCAGAACAGGCTCTGATCCTGTCCGCGCGGCGCGTTGGCGTCCACGACGGTCAGGGCGGTCATGTTGACGATCCTGCGCACGCTCGCCGAGGGCGTGAGGATGTGAACGGTGCGCGCGGCGCCGAGCAGGATCGGCCCGATCGTCACCCCGTCGCCCGCCGCCGTCTTGAGCAGGTTGAAGGCGATGTTCGCGGCTTCGAGGGTCGGCATGATGAGCAGATTGGCCTCGCCGCGCAGGCGCGAATTCGGGAACACCTTGAGGCGGATTTCCTCCGAAAGCGCCGCGTCGCCGTGCATTTCGCCTTCTACCTCGAGCTCCGGGGCGCGCTCGTGCAGCAGAGCCAGCGCGCGCCGCATCTTTTCTGCCGAATCCAGGGGCACCGAGCCGAAATTCGACGCCGAGAGCAGCGCCACCTTGGGCGCAATGCCGAAGCGCCGAACCTCTTCCGCAGCGAGGATGGTCATCTCCGCGATGTGCTCGGCGTCCGGGTCGGCAGTGACGTAGGTGTCGCAGATGAACACCATGCGCTTGGGCAGCATGAGGGCATTCATCGCCGCGTAGTGGCGCACCCCCTGCCGCAGGCCGATCACCTGATCCACGTAATGCAGGTGGAGCGCGTGCGCGCCGAACGTGCCGCACAGCATCGCGTCGGCTTCGCCCTTGTGCATGAGCATGGCGCCGATCAGCGTATTGCGGCGTCGCATCTCGATCTTCGCGTACTCGGGCGACACCCCCTTGCGCTCGGTCAACTTGTGATACGTGGTCCAGTAGTCCCGATAGCGCGGGTCCTCGTCCGGATTGACCAGGTTGAAATCGGGCCCGGGCCGCATGCGCAGGCCGAGCTGCTTGAGGCGCCGCTCGATGACCGCCGGGCGCCCGATGAGCAACGGCCTGGCCAGACCCTCGTCGAGCACCACCTGCACGGCGCGCAGCACGCGCTCGTCCTCCCCTTCGGCGTACACGACGCGGCGCGGCGTTGCCTTCGCTGCCGAGAACAGCGGCTTCATGATCAGTCCGGAGTGGTACACGAACTGCGTCAGCGACTCCCGGTAGGCATCCAGGTCCCCCAGGGGGCGCGTCGCGACGCCCGAGTCCATCCCCGCCTTGGCGACCGCCGGGGCAATGCGCGCGATGAGCCGCGGATCGAACGGCTTCGGTATGAGGTAATCGGGGCCGAAGCTGAGCGACTCGATGCCGTAGGCCTGCGCGACCTGCTCCGAAGTCTCTGCGCGCGCGAGCTCGGCGAGCGCCCGCACCGCCGCGAGCTCCATTTCGCTGCTGATGGTGGTCGCACCGACGTCGAGCGCGCCGCGGAAGATGAACGGAAAGCACAGGACGTTGTTCACCTGGTTTGGGTAATCGCTGCGTCCGGTGGCGATGATGCAGTCCGGGCGTGCCGCCTTGGCGAGCTCGGGGCGGATTTCCGGCTCGGGATTGGCGAGCGCGAGGATGAGCGGGCGCGCGCCCATCTTCTCGACCATCGCCGGCTTCAGGACCCCGCCCGCCGACAGGCCGAGAAAGATGTCGGCTCCCGCCATCACCTCGTCCAGAGTACGCGCGCGCGTATCCTTCGCGTAGCGCTCCTTGTCGGGGTCCATTTCCTCCTTGCGGCCCGTGTACACCACGCCCTTGATGTCGGTGACCGTGATGTTTTCGATCGGCAATCCCATCTTGACGAGCAGGTCCAGGCAGGCGAGCGCCGCCGCGCCGGCGCCGGAGGTCACCAGCCGCACCTTCGCAAGCTCCTTGCCGACCACCGCCAGCCCGTTCAGCACGGCCGCGCCGACGATGATCGCGGTGCCGTGCTGGTCGTCGTGGAACACCGGGATCTTGAGGCGCGCCCTGAGCTTGCGCTCGATCTGGAAGCACTCGGGCGCCTTGATGTCCTCGAGGTTGATGCCGCCGAAAGTCGGCTCCAGCGCGGCGATGATTTCCACCAGCTTGTCGGGGTCGCGCTCGTTCAATTCGATGTCGAAGCAGTCGATACCGGCGAACTTCTTGAACAGTACGGCCTTGCCTTCCATCACCGGCTTTGCGGCCAGCGGCCCGATCGCTCCCAGCCCGAGCACCGCAGTGCCGTTGGTCACGACCCCGATCAGGTTGGCGCGCGACGTCAGATTGACCGCCTGTGCCGGATCGCGGACGATCTCCTCGCAGGCGGCGGCCACGCCCGGGGAGTATGCGAGCGCCAGATCGCGCTGGTTGATCAGCTGCTTGGTGGGAAGTACCGAGATCTTGCCGGGGCGCGGCAGCTGGTGATACTCCAGCGCGCCCTTCTTCAATTGCTCGTCCACGATTGCTCCTCGCACCCCGCGCGTGCGGCTCCACAAGCGGCGCGAAAACCGGAGCGCACGGGGGAAAATTATAGCGCGGGACTCCGTATAATCGACGGCGTCCTTCCTTGCGGTTCAAACACATGCGCACGCTCGACGCGCTTTCCCGAGTGCTCACGGCGCGTCGCGCCGCGGAAATACAGCCGTTCGAGGTGATGGAGGTCCTGGGTCGCGCGCAGGCGCTGGAGGCCGAGGGACGCCGCGTGATCCACATGGAGATCGGCGAACCCGATTTCACGGCGCCCGAGCCCGTGGTCGAAGCGGGCGTGCGGGCGTTGCGCGAGGGCCGCACGGCCTACACGGCCGCGCTCGGCCTCCCGGCGCTGCGCGAGGCGATCGCGCAGCACTACGCCGCGCGTTACGGCGTCGAGGTCCCGGCCTCACGCATCGCCGTCACGGCGGGCGCGTCGGGCGCGCTGCTGCTGCTGCTGGCGCTTTACGTGGAACCCGGTGCCGAAGTGCTGGTACCCGACCCGGGATACCCCGGGTACCGGCATTTCGTGCGCGCCTTCGAAGGAGTCGCGCGCGCGCTGGAGGTCGACCCCGAGTCGCGTTTCCAGCCGACGCTCGCCGGCGTGCAGAACGCTTGGCGCTCTGCGACCCTGGGCCTGCTGTTCGGCTCGCCGGCGAATCCAAGCGGCACGCTGTTGGCGCACGGCGAGCTCGGGCGCATCGCGTCGTTCCTGGCCGAGCGCGGCGGCCTGCTCGTCGTCGACGAAATCTACCAGGGACTGGTGTACGGCGAGGCGCCCCGCACTGCGCTCGGTTTGCCTGGCGACATCGCGCTGGTGAACAGCTTCTCCAAGTACTTCTGCATGACCGGCTGGCGGCTGGGCTGGGCGGTCGTGCCGGAGGCGAGCGTTCGTACGTTCGAGAAGCTCGCCCAGCACCTGTTCATTTGCGCGCCCGCGGCCGCGCAGCACGCCGCGCTCGCGGCGTTCCTCCCGGAAACGATCGACATCCTCGAAGGTCGCCGGCGCGAATTCGAGCGGCGGCGCGACTTCATCGTCACCGCGCTGGAGCGGGCCGGCCTACAGGTGCCCGTCAAGCCGAACGGCGCGTTCTATGTCTACGCGGACTGCTCGCGATTCGGCAGCGATGCCAAGCGCTTTGCGATGGAGTTGCTCGAAAGGGAGGGCGTGGCGGCGACTCCGGGCGTGGATTTCGGTGTCAACGGAACGCGAACGCGCCTGCGCTTTGCTTACACGCGGGCGATGGCAGACCTGGAGGAGGCAGCGAGCAGGATCGCTCGCTTCTGCGCGGCACTCGCCTGAGCCGAGCGGCGGCTATCCGGGACGGTGCACGCGTTCCTGGACCTGCTTCAAGCGCGAGCGCTCCGCCAGCACCTTGCTGGCGTACTGAGAAGTCGGCTCGTCGATCGCGCCCGCGTACACCTGCAGCGCCGTTTCGGTCTCGCCGAAACGCTTGAGATATTCGCGCAGGATCTGCGTGCCCACTTCGATGTTGACATCCGGATCGAGCAGCGCCTCGGCGCCGCCATGCTCGTTCAGCTTGTCCTGGTGAAACTTGGGCAGCACCTGCATCAATCCCATTGCGCCGACGTCGCTTTCCGCGACGGGGTTATAGCGCGACTCGACCGCCATCACGGCGAGGATGAGCAACGGATCCACCGCGAAGCGCCGGCCGGCCCGATACGCGGTCGCCACGAACCCGGCCACCGCCTGGTCGGACACTCGATAGCGCTTGGCGATGAAATCGGCAACGGCGCGCTGCTCGTGCTCGGCCGCCCCCGGCCTGACCCGCGCCTCGGGGACGCCCGCCGATGCAGGCGACGCATCGCCCGAGGCGTCCTCGGAACCGACCATCGCCCCAGCCTGCTCGACCAGGAACTGGCGCGGCCCCGGCAGCGTCACGGCGAGCACGACGAACAGCCCGACCAGGGCAAATACGCCACGGGCCAGCGACAGCAGGCGGATTCCCGCCGCAAGCAGCGGAATCCGAATAATCGTGTTGCGCGGTGCTTCCATGTTGCACCTCCAGGCATCTTGCGTCGCCCGTCCCCTTGCTTGCGATCTCGCCGGTACAGAGGCCGGCGCGCCAGGCGAAGGGTCCGACCACGCCAACTTTGACCGCTTTGCGGTCTGGCGGGGTGCTGTCCAAGGGCCCGATCTGCCCTCCATTCAGCACAGCTGCACGCATGCTTCGTTGGACGTATGTTGCAGCGCAGCGAATGGCATCATAGCCCGAATTTCCATGATTCGTCAATAACTTCCGTTCGATGCAGACAAGACATGACGAACCGTTGCGAACCGACTGTTCGCGCGGCATTTTTCCTCTTTGTGACGGATCTGGCACCCGGTAAAATACCCAGGAGGTTGAGCCCGGCCGACCCCTCAGCCGGGATCAAAGGAAGCTTCGCGGATCCGCCCCGGTCCTTGCGTAACGACCGAACGACCAAGGCGGTCCGCTCAGCTTCTGGGCCAGGCGAGGGGTTTACACCCCAAGCCACATTCCCGATCGGGTTCCGGTTACGGCCGGGATCCGGTTGGAAATGGCCATGCGGCTGCTGGATTCAGCGCGGTTCGCGCGCCGGGGGTCGCAGCAGTTGACGGCGGTGGTGCCTCGACCGTCGTCAACGGGGCCGCAGGCTCGGCCTCAGGTTTCGCGGGTTTCTTCGCCGCTTTCTTCTTCTTGGCAGCCTTCTTCTGCTTTTTCTTGGCTGCTTTTTTCTTTTTCTTGGCGGATTTCTTCTTACCCGCTGACTTCTTCTTGGCAGACTTCTTCGCAGCCTTCTTCTTCTTCTTCTTTGATGCCTTCTTCTTCTTTTTCTTGGCGGCCTTTTTCGCTTTCTTCGCCTTTTTCTTTGTTGCCATAACGATCTCCTTAAAGGAAGTTACAAAGAGAGCCCGGCCTTGCTGGCCCGGACTATTCAACCATCCGGGAACGAATGTCCCCGGACGGGCTGAATCCCCTGTTGCTGCAGTTCATCGTTCCAACCTCGACGCCAGGTCGTGGTACAGAATCTCGGGGTCGAGCCGGATTCCTCCTTCCCATGTAACGGTCGCGGATTCCGGATCCACGCTCACCTTCTCGAATTCACGCACATCGCGCCACAGCCTGAACGCGCCGATCTCGAGCAGGTTGCCGAGGAAAACGCTGCCTTCCAGCCCGTCGTCGAAACGCAGCCACAGCTTGTAGTCCTCTTCGGCCTTGCAGGCGGTAATCTTGTGCATCGTGCTCGTCTCCTGTCGCATGGCGGCAGCGGGCAAAAAAAGAGCCGGGTTCAGTCCCAGCTCAGCGCTCCGCCCGTCTGATACTCGATGACCCTAGTCTCGAAGAAATTTCGCTCCTTCTTCAGGTCGATCATCTCGCTCATCCACGGGAAGGGGTTACCCGCGCCCGGGAAGAGCGCGTCCAGGCCTATCTGCTGGCAGCGGCGGTTGCAGATGAAGCGCAGATACTCCTTGAACATGGGCGCGTTCAGCCCAAGGACTCCGCGCGGCATGGTGTCCTCGGCGTAGCGGTACTCGAGCTCCACCGCCTTGCGGAACAGTTCGCTCAGCTCCTCGCGGAACGGTTGGGTCCACAGGTGGGGGTTCTCAAGCTTGATCTGATTCACCATGTCGATGCCGAAATTGCAGTGCATCGACTCATCGCGCAGGATGTACATGTACTGCTCGGCGGCCCCGGTCATCTTGTTCTGGCGCCCGAGCGAAAGGATCTGCGCGAAGCCGACGTAGAAGAACAGGCCTTCCATCAGGCACGAGAATACGATCAGGCTCTTGAGCAATCTCTTGTCGTTCTCCGGAGTGCCGGTGAGGAAGGCGGGGTCCGTGAGGGTGTCGATGAACGGGATCAGGAATTCGTCCTTTTCGCGAATCGACGGCACCTCGTGATATGCGTTGAAGACTTCGCCTTCTTCGAGGTCGAGGCTTTCCACGATGTACTGGTAGGCGTGCGTGTGGATGGCTTCCTCGAACGCCTGGCGCAGCAGGTACTGGCGGCACTCCGGCGCCGTCACGTGCCGGTACGTGCCGAGCACGATATTGTTCGCGGCCAGCGAGTCGGCCGTCACGAAGAAGCCCAGGTTGCGCTTGACGATTCGCCTCTCGTCTTCCGTCAGCCCGGCCGGGTCCTTCCACAGGGCGATGTCGCGGCTCATGTTTATTTCCTGCGGCATCCAGTGGTTGGCGCAAGCCGCCAGGTACTTCTCCCACGCCCACTTGTACTTGAACGGAACGAGCTGATTGACGTCGGCGCGCGAATTGATGATCCGCTTGTCCTCCACCGAAATGCGGCGGAAGGCATTGCCGGCGGCGAAGCGCTCCTCCTGCACCAGGCTCGCTGCGGACGACGGGACGAAGGCACTCTTCGGCTTAAGCGATAGCCCGGGGATCGAGTTCAGCTTTCCTTCCTCTTCAAAGCTCAGCATGGCGCACGCTCTCCTGTCTTGTGCTTATTGGCACGCCTCGCACTCGGGGTTGTCGATCGCGCAGAACTTGGGTTCGGAGGCTTCGGAGGCCTCCGTATTTGCGGCCGCCGTCGGCACGGCATTCAGCTGCCCGCTCTTGACCGTCGATTTCTCCGCGTGCGTCGCACCGAGCGCGCGCAGGTAGTAGGTTGTCTTGAGCCCGCGCAGCCAGGCGAGCTTGTAGGTCTCGTCCAGCTTGCGGCCCGATGCGCCCGCCATATAGATATTGAGCGATTGCGACTGGTCGATCCATTTCTGCCGCCGAGCCGCGGCCTCGACCAGCCACTTGGGCTCGACCTCGAATGCCGTGGCGTACAGCCGACGCAGCTCACCGGGGACGCGGTCGATGCGCGCCAGGTTGCCGTCGAAGTACTTCAGGTCCGAAATCATGACCTCGTCCCACAGCCCGACGCTCTTCAGGTCGGTCACCAGGGACTCGTTGACGACCGTGAACTCCCCGGACAGGTTGGATTTGACGTACAGGTTCTGATAGGTCGGCTCGATCGAGGCAGACACGCCGACGATGTTGGCGATCGTGGCGGTAGGGGCGATCGCCAAGCAGTTGGAGTTGCGCATGCCGAACTGCCGGACCCGTGCGCGCAGGGCTTCCCAGTCGAGCGTCGCGGAGCGGTCGAGCTCGACGTAGCCGCCACGCTCCGCGGCAAGAAGGTCGAGCGTATCCTGAGGCAGCACCCCCCTGTCCCACAGCGACCCCGGGAAGGAGCTGTAGCGGCCGCGCTCCTCCGCCAGTTCGGTCGACGCCCAGTAAGCGGAATACGCGACCATTTCCATCGAGCGGTCGGCGAATTCGACCGCCTCCTGGGACGCGTACGGGATGCGCAGCTTCTGCAGGCAATCCTGGAAGCCCATGATTCCCAGCCCGACGGGCCGGTGACGCAGGTTCGAGTTCCTCGCCTTGTCGACCGCGTAGTAGTTGATGTCGATGACGTTGTCGAGCATGCGCATCGCCGTGCGCACCGTACGCCGCAGCTTGTCGAAATCGAGCCCGTTGCCGCCGAAATGCGCGACGAGGTTCACCGAGCCGAGGTTGCACACCGCAATCTCGTCGGCCGATGTATTGAGGGTGATTTCCGTGCACAGATTCGAGCTGTGGACCACGCCCGTATGCTGTTGCGGGCTACGCACGTTGCACGGGTCTTTGAACGTGATCCACGGATGCCCCGTCTCGAACAGCATCGAGAGCATCTTGCGCCACAGATGCACCGCGGGAACCTTCTTGAAGAGCTTCAGTTCTCCGCGCGCCACCTTGTCCTCGTAGCGCAGGTATGACTCCTCGAACGCCTTGCCGTACTTGTCGTGCAGCTCGACGGCATCCGACGGACTGAACAGCGTCCATTCGGCGTTCTCGAGCACGCGCTTCATGAACAGGTCGGGTATCCAGTTCGCCGTGTTCATGTCGTGCGTGCGCCTGCGGTCGTCGCCGGTGTTCTTGCGCAGCTCGAGGAATTCCTCGATATCGAGGTGCCAGGTCTCCAGGTACGAGCACACCGCGCCCTTGCGCTTGCCGCCCTGATTGACCGCGACCGCGGTGTCGTTCACGACCTTGAGGAACGGCACCACGCCCTGGGACTTGCCGTTCGTCCCCTTGATGTGCGAGCCGAGCGCGCGAACCGGTGTCCAGTCGTTGCCCAAGCCGCCCGCGTACTTGGCCAGCAAGGCGTTCTCCTTGATCGCCTCGTAGATCCCGTCCAGGTCGTCCGAGACCGTGGTCAGGTAGCAGGAGGAGAGCTGGGACCGCAGCGTGCCGGAATTGAAGAGTGTCGGGGTCGAGCTCATGAAATCGAACGTCGACAAGACGTCGTAGAACTCGATCGCCCGCGCCTCACGGTCTTTCTCGCGCAGTGCGAGCCCCATCGCGACCCGCATGAAGAAGGCCTGCGGCAGCTCGATGCGCGTGCCCTGCACGTGAAGGAAATAGCGGTCGTACAGCGTTTGCAGTCCAAGGTAGCCGAATTGGAGGTCACGCCTGGCCGCCAGCGCCTTGCCGAGCCGTCCAAGGTCGAATTTGGCGAGCTCCGGATCGAGAAGCTCGGCCGCGATGCCGCGCTCGATGAAGTGCGGGAAGTATGTCGCGTAGCGCGTCTCCATCTCCGCCTGGCTCGCCGCCTCACCGAGCACCTCGAGGCGGACGGTATTCAGCAGCAGCCGCGCCGTGACGTAACTGTACGCGGGGTCCTTTTCGATCAACGCGCGGGCCGCCAGGATGGTCGACTTGCGCACTTCCTCGGCGGGTATGCCGTCGTACAGGTCGCGCAGCGTCGCTTCCATGATCACGCTCGGCTCGGCGGACGCCTCCAGACCCGCGCACGCCGACTGCAGCAGCCCTTGCAGCGCCTCCAGATCGAGCGGCCGACGCTGTCCGCCCTCGACGACCGCGATGCCGGAACTGCCAGGCTGCGCGTCGCGCGCCGACTTCTCCTGCAGACGCGCCTTGGCACGCTCCTCGCGATAGAGCACGTACGCGCGGGCGACGTCGTGCTCGCCCGAACGCATCAGAGCCAGTTCCACCTGATCCTGGATGTCTTCTATATGGAAGGTGCCGCCCTGCGGCTGGCGCCGCACCAGAGCGCCGACCACGGTGTCGGTCAGCCCGCCGACGAGCTCCCGAATACGTGCGGAGGCGGCCCCCTGGCTGCCGTTGACCGCCAGGAAAGCCTTGGTCATCGCCACCGAGATCTTGCTTGGCTCGAAGCCGACCACGGCGCCGTTGCGGCGGATTACACGGCACTCGGAGAATGCGGCGCGCGACGACTGGTTCGGTTCCGCAATGCTCACGCTCACGGCGTCGCTGGTCTTCGCGTTCTCATGAGCGATCTGCATAGGCATTCCCCACCGTCTCCTTGCGGTTAACAAGCCTTCTCGTCCCGGCTTGTGCTGTCGCGGCCCCTCTCCCCCAGCGGGCCCCACCGGAACCACAACATATAGTGTTCGATACGCGATCTCGAACTAATGCTAGTGCGCGCAATTTACCACGGCAACAAGAAATTGCAAGCGCGCGACGGGCGCTCGCAGCGCGTGTGACAAAATTCGCGCGCGGCGCGCTCGCGCAAGCGAGCGAGCTAGCGTCTCGCGAGCTCGCGCAGAAAGCGCATCCAGTCGAAACTCGTCCCGGGATCTGTCTTGCGATGCGGCGCGATATCGCTGTGACCTGCGATGTCGCGAATCGGCAACAGTCGGCGGAGCTGCCGCGTCAGGCGGGCGAGCGCCTCGTACTGGGCGTCGCTGAACGCGCTGGCGTCGGTGCCTTCAAGCTCGACGCCGACGGAGAAATCGTTGCAGCGCACGCGCCCGCGCCACATGGATTCGCCTGCGTGCCATGCGCGCAGCTGCACAGGCACGAATTGGACCAGCGCCCCATCGCGCCGCACAAGGAAGTGCGCCGACACCCGCAGGTCGCGCAGCGCGGCGAAGCTCGGATGAGCGTCCGGGTCGAGCCGGTTGGTGAACAGCCGTTCGATCGCCTCGCCGCCGTACTCCCCCGGCGGCAGGCTGATCGAGTGAAGCACGAGGAGGGTGACCGTCTCTCCAGTCGGCCTGGCGTCGCAATTCGGCGAGGCGATGAATTCGGCGCCCGCGATGCGGCCGCCGGAGCCTCGCGCCATCACGCCCCCGAACCGGCCGCCGAGGTAGGTTCCCGGATGCCGAGACGCTGCATACGGTAGCGCAACTGGCGGAACGTGATTCCCAGGAGCTTCGCCGCTGCCGTACGATTGAACTCGGTCTTCGCGAGCGCATCTAGGATTGCATCGCGCTCAATCCGATCCAGATACTCGGGCAGCGGCGCGGCGCCCGCACTCGCGGCGGCCGGCCCGCCCGCTTCCCCAGTAGCCTCGAGGCCGGTCAGCGGCCGCAGCTGCAGGTCCTGCGGCTCGATTTCTTCCGCCGCGGACAGGGCGGTAGCCCGCTCAAGGATGTTTTCCAATTCGCGAATATTGCCGGGAAAATCGTAACGCATCAGCTCGTCGCGCGCCTGCGCCGACAGCCTCGCCGGCGCGGCGCCGCTCTGCGCGGCGATGCGTGCAAGGATGCTTTGCGCGATCAATGGTATGTCGTCGCGGCAATCGCGCAACGGCGGCATCTTGAGCTCGATGACATTCAGCCGGTAGTAGAGGTCCTGCCGGAAGCGGCCGGATTCGACGCACACGGCGAGGTTCTGGTGCGTCGCGCAGATGACGCGCACGTCCACCGGTTCCTCGCTCGTCGTACCCAGCTTGCGCACGCGCTTTTCCTGGATGACGCGCAGCAGCTTCACCTGCATCGCGAGGGGGAGGTCGGCGACCTCGTCCAGGAACAGCGTGCCGCCGTGGGCCGCCTGGAAAAACCCGTCTCGGTCCTGGTCGGCGCCCGTAAACGCCCCTTTCTTGTACCCAAAGAACTCGCTCTCCATGAGCGTCTCGGGAATCGCTCCGCAGTTCACGGGTACGAAGGGTTTGTCGCGGCGCGCACCGTGCGCGTGGATGTAGCGCGCCGCGAGCTCCTTGCCGCTGCCGGATTCGCCCGAGATGTAGACCGGCGCCTGAGTGCGCGCAAGCTTGGCGATGAGCTCGCGCACCGCCGTGAGCGCCGGGCTGGTGCCAAGCAGCTGCGGTTCGCCCTGCGCCGGTGTCTCTTCGTGCTGCGGCAGCGAAAGCGCGGACTTCACGAGCG